>Ga0073899_10001293_pt1 | contig 23003 bp, 19 predicted proteins | sample KloWWTmetaKNB5Ph_FD_88975 | JGI IMG/M metagenome (GOLD analysis project Ga0073899, IMG submission 88975) | Active sludge microbial communities from Klosterneuburg, Austria, studying microevolution and ecology of nitrifiers - Klosterneuburg... | ecosystem: Engineered > WWTP > Aerobic digester >... | reverse complement strand
TGCGGAACAGGATCTCGCCCATCCACACGAACAGCGGCAGCGCGGTCAGCGTCCAGCTGCTGGCGCTGCCCCAGATGGTGACGGCCATGGCGTCGCCCGCAGGTCGCGAGCTGAACAGCTCCATGCCGATCCAGGCCACGCCGGTCAGTGTGAGTCCGATCCAGACGCCACTGCCCAGGATGGCGAACAGCGCCACGATCAGCAGCGCGGTGATGGCGAGATCGTTCATGCGCGCCTATTCGTTGTGCAAGGCGTCGTCGCTGACGGTCTGCACGCGCTGCCCGCGCAACTCGAGCACGAACTCGTCGATGAAGGCGATGGCCAGGATCACGGTGCCGGCGGCCATCGCCAGCTGCGGCATCCACAGTGGCGTGGCGTCACTGGCGGTTGAAATGTCGTGAAAGCTGTACGACTGCCAGGACAGCCGGCAGGCGTAGCCGGCCGACAGCAGCGACAGCAGCACGGCCACGGCCAGCGCCACAGCTCCAGCGCCCGTCGCGACCTGCCCTTCAGCGCAGTGATCAGCAGCGTGACGCGGATGTGCTCGCCCCGTTTCAGCGTGTGCGCCAAGGCCAGGAAGCCGGCCGCCGCCATCAGGTAGCCTGCATAGGCGTCGGTGCCGGGCAGGTGGAATTGCAGCTGCCGGCTGACGATGGACAGCAGCACCATGCCCAGCAGGCCGACCATGAACAGCGCGGCCAGGGCCGCCGCGCCGTCATAGAGCGCGTCCAGCAGCTTGCGCACGAGGGGGTCGCGTGCCTACTTGCGGTACGCGTCGACCAGTTGCTTGCCCTCGGGCCCGGCCTTTTCCAGCCACTCCTTGAGCATGATGTCGCCGACCTTCTTCATGTCGGCCTTGAGCTGCGGCGACGGCGGCAGGATCTGCATGCCGTTGGCACGCAGCTTGTCCAGCGAATCGGTGTTCGTCTTCTTGCTGGCGGCCAGGCCACGCACCTCGGCGTCGGCAGCCGCTTTCAGCAGCGCGTCCTGGGTGCCCTTGTCGAGCGCGTTGAAGGCCGCCTTGTTGACCAGCACCGCGTTCTTCGGCAACCAGGCCTGGGTGTCGTACCAGTACTTCAGGTGCTCGTAGGTCTTGCTGTCGTAGCCGGTGCTGCCGCTGGACATGTAGCTTTCGACGACGCCGGTGGCCAGCGCCTGTGACAGCTCGGCGGCCTGCACCGTGACCGGCTGCGCCCCCACCAGTTCGGCGATGCGCGCGGTGGCCGGGCTGTAGGCGCGCCACTTCAGGCCCTTCAGGTCGGCGGCGCTGGCCAGCAGCTTCTTGGTGTAGATGCCCTGCGGCGGCCAGGGCACGGCGTACAGCACCATCATGCCCTGCTCGCCCAGCTTCTTGTCGACCAGCGGCTTCTGGGCCTTCCAGAGCTTGGCCGCCTCGTCGTAGCTGTCGGCCAGGAAGGGCAGGCCGTCGGCACCGAACAGCTGCCACTCGTTCTGGAAGTTCACCATCAGGATCTCGCCGATCTGCGCCTGCCCGCCCTGCACCGCGCGCTTGATCTCGGGCGCCTTGAACAGCGACGCACCCGCGTGCACGGTGATCTTCAGCTTGCCGCCGGTGGCGCGGTCGACATCGTTGGCAAAGTCGACCAGGTTGACGGTGTGGAAGTTGCTGGCCGGGTAGGCGGCGGGCAAATCCCACTTGGTCTGCGCCTGGGCAGGCGTGATTGCGACGGCAGTGGCCAGCAGCGCGGCGGCGGCCAGGAACGTGGGCGGGAGTTTCATCGGCAGTCCTCGACAGGGTTGCTGGGTTCAGGGCCGCAAGCATGAGCCGTGCCCGGGGTCAGTCTCATCCGGACTTGCCCCAGGGCGACCGAGAAACCGGCTTGTGCTGACAATCGGCGGCAGCATGGGTAGCGTGGCTCGATCCAACCTCATTCCGCAGGTGCCGTCGCGGCGCCGCCTGGGCGTCCTGATGCTCGACACCCGGTTCCCTCGTCCCCCGGGCGACGTGGGCCACCCGGCCAGCTGGCGCATGCCGGTCGAATACTTCACCGTGCGCGGGGCATCGCCGCAGCGCGTCGTGCGTGAACATGAGCTGGCACTGCTGCAGCCCTTCGTCGCGGCGGCGCTGGGCCTGGTCGAGCGGGGTGCTTGCGCCATCACCACCAGCTGCGGCTTTCTGGTGCAGTTTCAGGCCGCCCTGCAGGCGGCGCTGCCGGTTCCGGTGTGGACCTCGAGCCTGCTGCTGCTGCCCACATTGCAGCGCCCCGGCGTGATCACGGTCGATGCGGCGGCACTCGGTGCGACGCACCTGACCGCGGCCGGCGCGCCGGCCGACACTCCGGTCGAAGGCCTGCAGCCGGGCTGCCACCTGCAGCGCACGCTGCTGCAGGACCTGCCCACGCTGGACCCGGCCGCAGCCGAGGCCGACGTGGTCGCTGTCGCGCGGAGCCTGCTGCGGCGCCAGCCGGCCCTCACCAGCCTGGTGTTCGAATGCACCAACATGCCGCCCTACGCCGATGCCGTGCAGCGCGCCACGGGCCTGCCGGTGCACCATCTGATGACGCTGGTGCACGATCGATTTGCGGCATTGCCATGAAGCTGCCACCATGAACCTTCGATTTGTCGAAGCCTTCTACTGGGTGGTCACGCTACGCAGCGTGACGCGTGCGGCCGAGAAGCTGCACCTCACACAGTCGGCCATGTCCAGTCGCGTGGCCGCGCTCGAACAGGAACTGGGCACCCTGCTGCTCGACCGGCGCGACAAGCAGTTCCGCATCACGGTGGCGGGCCAGCGCTTCTTCGGCTATGCCGAGAAGCTGCTGTCCCTGCAGCGTGAGCTGAAGGCCGAACTCGGCGCCGCGGACGCACAGCCGCTGCGGCTGCGCGTGGGCGCAATCGAATCGGTGCTGCACTCGTGGCTGATGGACTGGGTGCATGGCCTGCGCGCCGCCCAGCCGTCACTGGCGCTGGAGCTGACGGTCGAGACTTCTCCCGTGCTGCTCGACCAGCTGCAGCGCGGCACGCTGGACATCGCGCTGGCCGCATTGCCGGCCGGTGGTGGCCTGCCCTCGCGACCGCTGCCGCCGATGGCCATGGTCTTTGTCGGCCATGCTGCACTGCACCGACGCCGGCGCTGGAACCTGGCCGACCTGGCCGCGCAAGAGCTGCTCACCTTCCAGCGCGGCTCGCAGCCGCAAGTGGCACTGGCCGAGCTGCTGCAGCGCGCCGGCCTCGAGCCGCTGCGGCTGCACACGGTGTCGTCGATCAGTGCCATGGCGCAGATGGTCGAAGCGGGCCTGGGCGTGGCCACCCTGCCACGGGCGGTGGTCGACCGTCTGGCCGAGCGCCTGCCGTTGAAGGTGCTGGCCTGCGATGCGGCTCTGCCGCCTTTGCCGCTGCACGCCAGCTGGCGAGACGACCCGGCATCGGGCGCACAGCGGGCGCTGGTCGACACCTTGCCGGCGTCACCGCCAGCACCGAAGCATCGAAAAAATCGATGATCTGAGCGGGAAAACATCTGTTTGCCGCCACCCTCGGTGCCCGCCACCATAAGTCTTTCGGTCTTGACGGAGCCCCCGCCGTGCCCCCCTTGAGCTTCGACCCCGACGCTGCCGCCCGCGGCGGCGCACTGCGCGCGCAGATCCGCGCCAGCAACTTCAACGGCAATACCAGCGGCGCGGCGGCCGATCTGGTGCAGGCCAACCTGGTGATCCTGCCCCAGGCCGACGCGGCCGACTTCCTGCTCTACTGCCAGCGCAACCCGCGGCCCTGTCCCTTGCTGGCCGTCGGCTCGGTGGGCGATCCGGCGCTGCCCACGCTGGGCCACGACATCGACCTGCGCAGCGACCTGCCGCGCTACCGCGTCTGGCGCCACGGCGAGCTGGTGGCCGAGCCGACCGACGTGCGCGAACTCTGGCGCGATGACCTGGTGGCCTTCGCCATCGGTTGTTCTTTCAGTTTCGAGTGGGCATTGGGCGAAGCCGGCATCCGGCTGCGCCACCAACAGCGGGGCTGCAACGTGGCCATGTACCGCAGCAACATCGCCACCGCTGCCGCCGGGCGCTTTGCCGGGCCGCTGGTGGTGTCGATGCGCCCCATGAAGGCTGCCGACGCCATCCGCGCGGTACAGATCACGTCGCGGTTCCCGGCCGTGCATGGCGCGCCGGTGCACCTGGGTGACCCCGGGCTGATCGGGATCGCCAACCTGGCCGCGCCCGACTATGGTGATGCGGTCGAGCTGATGGCCGACGAATTGCCCGTGTTCTGGGCCTGCGGGGTCACGCCACAGGCCGCGCTGGCCCAGGCACGGCCCGATTTCTGCATCACCCACGCGCCAGGCTCGATGCTCGTGACCGACCTGCGCAACCCCCAACTCGCTGCCTTTTAGCCCCACCCGAGGAGATACCGATGTTCGCCAAACTCGCCCTTGCCACCGCCGTGCTGGCCTCGTCCGTCTGGGCACAGGCGCAGACCACCTTGCCCAAGACCCACCTGCGCGTGGTCGGCTCGATCAGCAGTCTGACGCAGTACAAGGACTACGAAATCCCGTTCTGGACCAAGCAGCTGGCCGAGAAGTCGGGCGGCGCCGTCACCGCCGAGATCAAGGGCTTCAACGAGATGGGTCTGAAAGGCCCCGAGGTGCTGCGCCTGATGGGTCAGGGCGTGATGGAGATCGGCGCCACCGTGGTCGCCTACCTGGCCGCCGACGATCCGGCCAACGAGATGATCGACGTTGCCGGCCTGCTGCCCGACGTGGTCACCGCCCGCAAGGTGACCGACGCCGTGCGCCCGGTGTATGAAAAGCTGTACCGCGACAAGTTCGGCGTCGAACTGCTGGGCTTCGGCACCTACCCGGCGCAGGTCTTCTATTGCAACGGCGAGATCAAGGGCCTGGCCGACATCAAGGGCAAGAAGGTGCGCGCCGCTGGACGGTCGCAGTCGGAACTGGTGGCCGCGCTGGGCGGCACGCCGGTCACGCTGGCTTTTGGCGAGGTCGTGCCTGCGCTGCAGAACAAGACCGTCGATTGCGCCATCACCGGCACGCTGTCGGGCAACGCGGCCAAGTGGCATGAAGTGACCACCCACCTGCTGGCGCTGCCGGTGTCCTGGGGCCAGATCGGCTATGCGGTGAACGCCAAGACCTGGAACGGCTGGGATCCCAAGCTGCGCAGCTTCATCGACACTGAAATCAAGACGCTGGAAAAGCGCCTGTGGGACGCTGCCGACCTCTTCACGCAGCAGGGCTACGAGTGCAACGCCGGCACCGCCAAGTGCACGCTGGGCACCAAGGGCAAGATGATCCTGGTGCAGCCCAGCCAGGCCGACCGCGACATGCTCAAGAAGATCCTCAGCGATGTGACGCTGCCGAAGTGGGCTGAACGCTGCTCGGCCGCCTGCGTGGCCGACTTCAACAACAAGGTCGGCAAGGTCGTCGGCGTGTCGGTGAAGAAGTAGCCGCGGTGAGCTCATCCGGCGGGGCTGGCCCCGACCCGTTGCTGGCCCTGGCGCAGCGTTGGTCGGTGGCCGGTGCACTGGCCGGCGGCGTGCTGATCCTGGCCGCCGCCGTGCTGGTGTCGGTCGACGTGACCCTGCGCAAGCTGGCCAACGTCACGCTGGGCGGCGCCGATGAGTTGTCGGGTTATGCCCTGGCCATCGGCTCCACCTGGAGCTTTGCCTTCGTGCTGCTGAACCGCGGCAACGTGCGCATTGACGCGCTGTACCAGCGGCTGCCGCGCGCCGGCGCTGCGCTGTGCGACGTGCTGGCGGTGGTTGCACTGCTGGCTTTTGGCGGCGTGGTGGCCTGGTACGGCTGGGGCGTGGTGGCGCAGTCCTGGGCCAGCAATTCGCACTCCAACAGTGCGCTGGCGGTGCCGCTGGTGGTGCCGCAAGTGCTGTGGTGGCTGGGCTACGTCTGGTTCATGGCCTGCGGCCTGCTGTTGCTGGCGCGAGCGCTGGGGCACTGGGTCGCCCGCGACTGGGACGCGTTGAACGGCCTGGTCGGCGCGCGCAGCGTGGCCGACGAGGCCGAAGAAGAGCTGGCCAACGCGCTGGCCGCGGCGCAGTCGGCGCAGCGTGGGGCACCCCGATGATCTCGACCGCCTTGCTGACCCTGCTGGCGCTGATGGCGCTGGCCATCCCGGTGGCGGCCTCGATGGGCGTGCTGGGTCTGATGCTGGGGCAGTTCTTCGCCTTCCTGCCGGTCAGCCGCGCTGCCGGCGAGATCGCCTGGACCTCGAGCAACGAGTTCCTGCTGGTCTCGCTGCCGCTGTTCATCCTGCTCGGTGAGCTGCTGCTGCGCTCGGGCCTGGCCGAGCGCATGTACGGCGCGCTGGCCAAGTGGCTGAGCTGGCTGCCCGGCGGCCTGATGCATTCCAACATTGCGGCCTGCGCGCTGTTTGCGGCCACTTCGGGGTCCAGCGTGGCCACCGCGGCCACGGTGGGCACGGTGGCGCTGCCGCAGGCAAGGCGCTTCGGCTACAACGAGCGGCTGTTCCTGGGCACGCTGGCCGCCGGCGGCACGCTGGGCATCCTGATCCCGCCGTCGATCAACATGATCGTCTACGCGGTGCTGACCAACACCTCGGTGCCCAAGTTGTATCTGGCGGGCATCGTGCCGGGCACCCTGCTGGCGCTGAGCTTCATGGTCATCGTGCTCGTGGCCTGCCTGCTGCGCCCCAGCTGGGGCGGCAACCAGCGGCTGGTGTCCAGCCTGCGCGACTGCATCGCGTCGCTGGTGCACCTGGTACCGCCGCTGGGCGTGTTTCTGGTCGTCGTCGGCTCGATCTACGCCGGCATCGCCACCGCCACCGAGGCCGCCAGCCTGGGCGTGATGATGGGCCTGGCGCTGGCGGCCTGGACGCACACGCTCAGCCTGGCCATGCTGCGCGACGCACTGCTGGGCACGATGAAGTCCACCGGCATGATCATGCTGATCGTGGTCGCGGCCTACTTCCTGAACTTCGTGATGTCGTCGATCGGTCTCACCACGAAATTGACCGACGCCATCCAGAACCTGGGTCTGGGCAAGTGGCACATGCTGTTCGCGGTGGTCGTGTTCTACGTCGTGCTGGGCTGCTTCATGGAAACGCTGTCGATGATGATCACCACCGTGCCCGTCATCGCGCCGGTGATGCAGGCGCTGGGCTTCGACATGGTGTGGTTCGGCATCGTCGTCATCGTTTTGGTGGAAACCGCACTCATCACGCCACCGGTCGGTCTGAACCTGTTCGTCGTGCACAACCTGCGCCGTTCGGGGTCGCTGAACGACGTGATCATCGGCGCCTTGCCCTTCGTGGCGGCGCTGTTCACCCTGCTGGCCTTGCTGGCCTTCTTTCCCGGCCTGGCGCTTTGGCTGCCGCAGCTCTTCTCATGACCCAACTGAACTTCGACATCGGCGCCGGCCAGTCACTGGCCTTCACACCCTCGCAGTTGGTGATCGCCGGCTGGACCGGCCGCGATGCCGCGGCGATCGAGCACCACATCGAGGAGCTGGCTGCGCTGGGCGTGCCGCGCCCGTCGGCGGTGCCGCTGTATTACCGCGCAGCCCACCGTCAGCTGACGCAGGACGCGCAGATCGAGGTACTGGGCGACGCCAGCTCGGGTGAGGTCGAGCCGGTGCTGCTGCGCACGCAGGGGCAGTGGTGGCTGACGGTGGGATCCGATCACACCGACCGCGCGGCCGAAGCCTATGCCGTCGATGTCAGCAAGCACATGTGCGCCAAGCCGCTGGCACGCACGGCCTGGCGCTGGGATGAAGTGGCCAGCCGTGCCGATGCGCTGCAGATGCAGTCACAGATCTTCGAAGACGACCGCTGGGTGTTGTACCAGCAAGGCACGCTGGCGCAGATCCGGCCGCTGATCAGCCTGATCGCCGGCCTGCCGGCCGACGCGCCGGTGCAAGACGGCCTGGTGCTGTTCTGCGGCACTTTCGGCGCCCTGCCCGACGCCCAGAGCCGCGGCGTGCGGCCGGCGGCGCGCATGCGGCTGCAGTTGAGCGACCCGGCGGCGGCGCGGCAGATCGCGCACGAGTACCAAAGCCATGTGCTGCCACGTGTGGCCTGACGAGGACCGGCGATGACGAATGCCTCCCACACCCCGAAGTGGCAGTTCTGGATCGACCGTGGCGGTACGTTCACCGACGTGGTCGGCCGCACCCCCGACGGCCAGTTGCAGACCCTGAAGCTGCTGAGCGAGAACCCCGAGCAGTACCGCGACGCGGCGGTCGAGGGCATTCGCCGCCTGCTGCGCCTGCAGCCGGGCGAGCCGATCACGCCGGCGCTGGTCGAGTGCGTGAAGATGGGCACCACGGTGGCCACCAACGCGCTGCTCGAGCGCAAGGGTGACCGCACGCTGCTGGTCATCACGCGCGGCTTTCGCGACGCGCTGCGCATCGCCTACCAGGCGCGGCCGCGGCTGTTCGACCGCCGCATCCTGCTGCCCGAACTGCTGTATGAACAAGTGGTCGAGGCGCAGGAGCGTGTCGGCGCACAGGGCGAATGGCTGCAGCCACTGGACGAAGCAGCACTGCGCCTGGACCTGCAGGCCGCGTTCGACCGCGGCTTGCGCAGCTGCGCCATCGTCTTCATGCACGGCTGGCGCTACACGGCACACGAACAGGCGGCGGCCGTGCTGGCGCGCGACATCGGCTTCACGCAGGTCAGCGTGTCACACCAGGTCAGCCCGCTGATGAAGCTGGTGTCGCGCGGCGACACCACGGTGGTCGACGCCTACCTCAGCCCCATCCTGCGGCGTTACGTCGACCAGGTGGCAGCCCAGATGCCGGGGGTGCGCCTGTTCTTCATGCAAAGCAGCGGCGGCCTGACCGAGGCGCACCACTTCCAGGGCAAGGACGCGATCCTGTCGGGGCCGGCCGGCGGTATCGTGGGCATGGTGCGCACCGCAGTGGCGGCCGGCCACGGCAAGGTGATCGGCTTCGACATGGGCGGCACCAGCACCGACGTCAGCCACTACGCGGGCGAGTTCGAACGTGCCTTCGAGACCCTGGTGGCCGGCGTGCGCATGCGCGCGCCGATGATGAGCATCCACACCGTGGCCGCCGGCGGTGGATCGATCCTGTCGTTCGACGGCGCCAGGCTGCGCGTGGGCCCGGAAAGTGCCGGCGCGAACCCCGGCCCCGCCAGCTACCGCCGCGGCGGCCCGCTGGCCACCACCGACGCCAACGTGCTGCTGGGCAAGATCCAGCCCGCCTACTTTCCCAAGGTGTTCGGCCCCGGCGCCGACGAGGCGCTGGACCGCGAGGGAGTTGTCCAGCGTTTCACGCAACTGGCAGCCGAGGTGCAGCAGGCCACCGGCCGGCCGACCACGCCCGAAGGCCTGGCCGAAGGGTTTCTGCAGATTGCGGTGCAGAACATGGCCAACGCGATCAAGCGCATCTCGGTGGCGCGCGGCTACGACGTCACGCAGTACACGCTGCAGTGTTTTGGCGGCGCCGGTGGCCAGCATGCCTGCGGGGTGGCCGACGCGCTGGGCATGACGCGCGTCTTCGTGCACCCGCTGGCCGGCGTGCTTTCGGCCTACGGCATGGGCCTGGCCGACCAGATCGCGATGCGCGAGGCCTCGATCGAACAGTCGCTCGATGCGTCGGGCCTGGCGGCCGCGGCCGCGCAGCTGCAGTCGCTGGCGGCTGCGGCCAGTGACGAACTGACCGAGCAGGGCGTGGACCGCACCGACATCCAGCTGCGCCGTCGCATCCACGTGCGCTACCAGGGCACCGACACCGCGCTGGTGGTCGATTTCGGTGACGCGGCGTCGATCCAGGCCGCCTTCGAGGTCGACTACCGCCAACGTTTTGCCTTCCTGATGCCCGACCGCACGCTGGTGATCGAGGCGGTGTCGGTCGAGGCCGTGGCGCCGGGCGAGGGTTTCGAGGCGCCGGCCTCGCACACCGCGGCGCCGCAGCGGCCCGAACCGATGGCGCGCGTGCGCATGCACTGCGGCCAGTGGTTCGACGCTGCCCTGTATGACCGCGAGCAGCTCGACGCCGGCGCCAGCATCGACGGCCCGGCCATCCTGGCAGAGCGCAACGCCACCACCGTGGTCGAACCCGGCTGGCGCGCGCGGCTGATGGCCGGCGGGGCGGTCGAGCTGGCGCGTGTGCGGCCGCGCAGCAACCAGCACGCCATCGGCACCGACGCCGACCCGGTGATGCTCGAGGTCTTCAACAACCTGTTCATGAACATCGCCGAGCAGATGGGGCTGCGGCTGCAGAACACGGCCTATTCGGTCAACATCAAGGAAAGGCTGGATTTCAGCTGCGCGCTCTTCAGCGCCGCCGGCGAGCTGATCGCCAACGCGCCGCACATGCCGGTGCACCTGGGTTCGATGAGCGAAAGCATCAAGACCGTGATCGCGCGCAACCCGGACATGCAGCCGGGCGACGTCTTTGTGCTCAACGACCCTTACCACGGCGGCACGCACCTGCCCGATGTGACCGTGGTGACGCCGGTGTATCTGGACGGCAGCGACGCGAAGCCCAGCTTCTATGTCGCCAGCCGCGGCCACCATGCCGACATCGGGGGCAGCACGCCAGGGTCGATGCCACCCTTCAGCACCACCATCGCCGAAGAGGGTGTGCTGTTCGACAACTTCCTGCTGGTGCGCGACGGCCGGTTGCGCGACGCTGAACTGCGGGCGCAGCTCGGATCGGGGGACTTCCCCGCGCGCAACCCCGACCAGACGATCGCCGACCTGCGCGCGCAGATCGCGGCGAACGAAAAGGGCGTGCAAGAGCTGCGCGCGATGGTGGCGCAATTCGGCCGCCAGACGGTGGCCGCCTACATGCAGCATGTGCAGGACAACGCCGAAGAATCGGTGCGGCGCGTCATCACGGCGCTGAAGAACGGTGTCTTTGAATTGCCGCTGGACAACGGCGCCGTCATCCACGTCAAGGTCACGGTGGATGTGCCGCAGCGCGCGGCCACGATCGACTTCAGCGGCACCAGCGCGCAGCTGCCGAACAACTTCAACGCGCCCAAGGCGGTGACCATGGCCGCGGTGCTGTACGTCTTCCGCACCCTGGTCGACGCCGACATCCCGCTCAATGCCGGCTGCCTGAAGCCGCTGCAGGTGATCGTTCCCGAAGGCTGCATGCTCAACCCGAACCCGCCGGCCGCGGTGGTGGCCGGCAATGTCGAGACATCGATGTGCGTCACCAATGCGCTGTACGGCGCTCTGGGCGTGATGGCGGCCAGCCAGTGCACGATGAACAACTTCACCTTCGGCAACGCGCGCTACCAGTATTACGAAACGATCTCGGGCGGCGCCGGCGCCGGGCCCGACTTCGACGGCGCCAGCGTGGTGCAGACGCACATGACCAACTCACGCCTGACCGATCCCGAGGTGCTCGAGTTCCGCTTTCCCGTGCGGCTGGAGAGTTATGCCATCCGCGCCGGATCGGGTGGCGCCGGTGCCCACCGCGGCGGTGACGGCGGCGTGCGGCGTGTGCGCTTTCTCGAACCGATGACGGCGTCGATCTTGTCCAACGGCCGCCACCATGGCGCCTTTGGCATGGCCGGCGGGCAGCCGGGGGCGGTGGGTGTCAACCGCGTCGAACGTGCCGACGGCCGTGTCGAGGCCATGGACCACATCGGTTCGGCCGAGATGGCGCCGGGTGACGCCTTTGTGATCGAGACGCCCGGCGGTGGCGGCTACGGCCGCGCCAGCTGATTGGGCAACGCGTCGCGCAGCGCCTGCGCTTGCGCCTTGCCGACGTCGAACTCGGCACGGCGGCGCGCGATCTCTTCCGCCGACAGGCGATCGACGTTGCTGTAGTCGAGCTTCCAGTCGGCGCTGTCGCTCCAGCGCAGCGGGGATTGCACCGTGGTGCGCGCCGCCGGCGCCGCGGCCAGCAGCTGCAATGCCAGCGCGATCGTGAAGTCCTGCGACGCCACGTCGTGCGGCCGGCCGGCGGCATTGCCGAGCGGAAAATCGCTGAACAGCAGGCGCGGCACGCCGACGAATTCGACGATGTCCTTGGCGCAGCCCAGCACCACGGTGGCGATGCCGCTGGCCTCAAGCGCGCGTGCGGCCAGGCTCACGGTCTGGTGGCACACGGGGCAGTTGGGCACCAGGATCGCCGCATGCGCACCGTCGGCCTGACAGCGGCGCACGATCTCGGGCACGTCGACGTCGAGCGTGGTCTGCTGGCTGCGATTGGTGGGTGCGCCGTGGAAGCGTGCCGCCACCGCCCCGATGCGCCCGGCCGCTGCCTGCCGGCGCAATGCCGCCAGCGGGAAGTAGCTGCCGATGTCGGCCGCCGTGGTGTGCTGGCGGTCGATTGCCAGATGGGCGATGCGCAGGTCGGGGTCGCTGGCCGCGTCGCCCGAATACACGCGGTAGAACTTGGCCGCAGCGTTGTAGGCGGCACCCGGCCCCTGGTCACCGGCATCGGGGCGGTAGGGTGCAGCCGTGGTGATGAGCGCGATGCGCGCCGAAGCCAGCGGCCGGCCCAATGCATGGAAAGGGACTTCAGGGTAGTGCGCCCATTCATAGGGGGCGCCATAGCCCAGCGCCTGGTAGTAGCTGCGAATGCGCTGGCGGTAGGCGATGGGCTCGTCGTGCGCCGGGCTGAAGCGTGGAAGGCCGATGGGGGCTGCGCTGGGGGTCTTGTCGGTCACGGTCGGGGCTTGTCGGTTCGAATGGGGTCAATGCGTTCCCGGCGTCGGCCGCATCGGGCGTCGCAGCTCCAGCGCGCCGAGGTCGGACAGTTCGGCCGGCAGCGGCGCCAGGCGCGGCGGCTCCAGCAGCACCAGGTCGATGACGCCGGGCCCGCGGTTGCGCAGTGTCAGTCGCCACTCGTAGTCGATCCACGGTGACTCGGCGGCGGCGCGCGACCAGAACAGGTACAGGCGCTCGCGCCGGCCGACCTCGGCGTCGATGTGCGAACGCCATTGTGGCTGGCTGCGCAAGGGCGCTGCGTCGAGAAACACCTGCAGCCCCGGCGCCACGCGCTGCATCGCCTGCACGCAGGCCAGCACCTCGTCGCGGTCGGGCTGGACATAGGCGGCATAGGCCGAGACCAGCATGCGGCGCGCGGCGTGGGTGTTCTCGGGCGCGGCATCGGGTGCGGCGTTGGGCATCACGTTGAGCACGAAGCTCATCTCGCCGATGTGCAAGCCGCCCACCGCCAGCCGCACCCGCGCGGCGTGCGCGCCGGGCAGTGCGTGTGCCGGCACCGGCACCTCGAAGCGCACCCGGGCCGGCTGCCCGACCCAGACCAGGCGGCGTGTCGTGGTCGCCTGCAATATGCCGTCGATGCGCAGCTGCAGGGTGATCTGCGGCGTGCCGTCGTCGAGCATCGCGGCCTCGGGCGGCGGTTCGGTGGCGGCGTGGGCGTGAATGGCCACTTCACCGGCCTGGCTGGGCAGCGCGACCCAGAGGTCGATCGCTGCCACCCGGCCCGGCACCACGGCCGGCGGCGCCCAGGCATGGAACTGCGCGCTGTGTGGCAGTGCGCGCGTTTCGGCCGCCAGCACGCTGTGCAGGCCGGCGGGTTTCGACGGTGTCGGCTCACCCGCCCAGTCGACGCCGTCGAACTGGGTGTCTGGGCTGGCGGATGCCGGCGCTGCGTCTGCGAAATGAAAGGCGTCGAGCGCCGGCGTGGCGGTGTCGAAGAGGTCGGCAAACCCGGTGTCGACACGGGTGGTGTCGGTGTCGGTTTTGGTGTCGGGGCTGACTGTCGGCAGCGCGCTGCCGGCCGCATCGGGTGCCAGCGGGCGACGCGCGAAGGCGTCGGGGTCGACCGCATGGCGCAGCGCGTCCAGCGCCTTCACCAGGCCCTGGCGCACCAGCTGGCCCAGGTGCTGGTCGGGGCCATGCAGGGCGGCCGCGGCGTCGGCGGGGTGCATCGGGCCGATGCCGGCCACCAGCAGCTGCACGGCAGGCAGGTCGCCGTCGGCCAGGTTGGCGGCCAGCTCGGGTGAGTTCATCAGCACCTCGGTGGCGGCGAGATCGGGCCCTGCGTCGGCCGCCGGCACCGGCCGCAGGTTCAGCAGCCCGTTCAGGGCGATCGCTGTACGCCGCCGCAGTTCGTCGCCGCTGCGCTGTTCGGCCAGCACCATCAGGCGCTGCAAGGCCTGCAGCGGGTTGTCGGCCTGCAAGGTGACGAGGCACAAGGCGCGATCGGTGCAGCGCAGCAAGCGCTCGAGCAAGGCCTGGTCACGAAGCTCGCCCCAGGCGATGGCCAGCGGGCCAGGGGGCGCGCTCGCGGTGGCGATGGCCGCTGAACGGCGTTGCATCAGCTCGTCCAGTGCGGCCGGGCTGAGGCCCTGGTGCACCTTGCAGCGCACCGATTCATGCCAGTAGCGCGAGGCATCGTCGAGCACCACCACCTCACCCTCGGCCTGCTCGATGCGGTGCGTCAGAAGCGCCGCGGCGGCATTGCGGCGCAACGTGCTCGACCGGCTGACCAGCACCAGCAGGCCGCGGTCGGCCAGCGCCGCGCTGCCGGCCAGCGCCGGCAGTGCCAGCGTCTGCAGCGTGGGCGCGTGTTCGGCATAGGGGCGGATCGACATGGCAGGCTGGCCATGTCGGCGAAAGGCATGAACCCGAAAGCGCCCGACCTCGGCCAGCTGGAAGCTGAACTGGATCTCGCGGCTGCGGTCGAGCTGGGCGCGCTGCGCCTCGTCCAGCACGTCCAGCACCAGCAGGGTCGACTGCTCGGGCGTGAACGCCACCGACGACAGCGGCACCGAGCGTTCGTCGATGCGCAGCGTGGGCGGCATCCAGGGCACGACGTAGATGGCCGCCGCCTCCTTTCGCACGGCCAGGCGCAGCAGGTCGAGCAGAAACGGGATTGACGGACGCGCTTGCATTGTTCGTTAGGCGGTGGGCCGGCGCCGCCGCCATGCGTTGCTCCGGAGAAGTGATTGTGTGCCCAGACCGGCGGAAAGGTTGACGATCGGACTGCGGTTGCCTTTGCCGTTGCCCGCCGCATCGCCCACCGTATCGCCCACGATAGCGGCGCCGCGGTTCACACCCTGGGCTTGCTGACCCGGTTTGGGGCGTCGCCGCGGGGCTGCAGCAGGGCCGCGCTCAGGGCCCAGCACAGCCAGGCGGTCCACAGGGTGTGGCTGGGGTAGTGCGCGCCGCGCAGGAACTGGCCCACGCCGAACAGCACGCCGCAGACCAGCACGCCCATGAGCCACAGCCGTGCGGCGCGCGGCTGGTACGGCCGCAGCACGAACCAGCCGCCGATGAAGGCGAACGCCGCGGCCGCGTGGCCCGAGGGGAAGCAGCGACCGGGGCCGCCGTCGGCCACATGGCCCCAGATCGACTGCCAGTGCGGCACGTAGCGGGCCACGCCACCGAATTCGGCCAGATCCCAGGGGCAGCTGGACAGGCTGAACTGCTTGAGCGTGGGCACGACCAGCACGCACAGCACCGTCACCGCCAGCCAGCGCAGCCTTTCGGCGCGGCTGGGGCCGGCCCACAACGGCCGCCAGACGTTGACCACCAGCGCGGCCAGCGCGGCCCAGCCCAACTCGCGCCCGCCTTCGTGCAGCACCACGCGCGTCAGCACCTGGTCGCGCCACGCAAAACCGCTGTGATCGGCCACCAGGTGCATCGCGCTCAGGTCCAGCCCGGCCAGGTCCCACAGCAGCAACAGCACCAGGCCGGCCAGCGTGAGGTGCAGGTTGTCCAGTCGCGCCCGTGGCGCTGTCGGCACGGGCGAGGCTGCGGTGCCGACGACGGCGCTCATGGCTGCGCCTTCCGGCAGGGCTGGCTCAGATCCCAATCCGGCTGGTACAGCGTCGTGCGCACGTCGAGCAGACCGAGCAGCGTGTGGAACACGTTGTCGTGGGCTGCGGGCCGGGCCGCGCGTGCACGCAGGCAGGCCAGGTCGATGTCGCGGTCGGCCGCCATACCCGGTGAGAGCCATATCAGCATCGGCACCCGGGTCTGCACATCCGGCGCGATGGCGTAGGGCATGCCGTGCAGGAACAGATTGTTTTCGCCCAGCGACTCGCCATGGTCGGACACGTAGATCAAGGCACTGTCCACACTGCCGGCCTGGGCCTTCAGCTGGGCGATCAGCAGCGCCAGCACATGGTCGGTGTAGAGCAGCGCGTTGTCGTAGGCGTTGACGATCTGTTCGCGGCTGCAGGTTCTCAGGTCGTCGCTGCGGCACTCGGGCTGGAAGCGCGCAAAGGCCGGTGGGTAGCGGCGAAAGTACGACGGCCCGTGGTTGCCCAGCGCATGCAGCACCAGCAACTGCGTGCCGTGCGTCTGTCGCAGCATGTCGGGCAATCCGGCCAGCAGGCCCTCGTCCAGGCAGCGCCCGTCATGGCACAGGCCCGGTGGGTTGATGTCCAGCACTCGTTGCGCGGGCAGGCCTTCGCACACGCCCTTGCAGCCGCTCTGGTTGTCGCGCCAGGTCACGCCGACACCAGCACGCGCCAGCACGTTCAGCAGCGACTCGCTGCCGCGGATCTTGTCCTCGTCGTAGTTGTGCCGACCCATCGGCGCAAACAAACAGGGCACCGAGGTCTCGGTGTTGGTGCCGCAGGCCTGGGCGTAGGGGAAGTTGAGCAGCGAACCGTCGCTGATCTGCGCCAGCTCAGGCGTGGTCTGTCGCGCATAGCCCGACAGTCCCCAGTTGGCCGCGCGCGCGGTTTCGCCGACCACCAGCACCACCAGCATCGGCTTGCTGCGCGTGGCCCAGCTCGGGCCTGGGTGGGCATCGAGCCCGATGGCTTGCCGCGGGCCCGACCTTGCCTTGGCATCGGCCCCCGCCACGCTGGCCAGTGACCACATCACGTTGGCCGGCGTGATCAGGTAGCGCATCTCCTTGTGGTTGCGCATCAGCGACGAGAAGGGCTGGAACACCGACAGCAGTGCCGCCACCAGCACGCCCACGGCAGCAACGAGCAGCGCCAGTCGCATCAGCAGCGATCGTTTCCAGGACCACAGCACCAGCTGCACGCGCCACAGCACGAGCAGCGGCAGGGCCGCATACAGCAGCAGGTGCAACCCCAGTGACGGGCCCAGCAGTTCGCTGGCCTCGTGCCAGTCGGTGCGCAGCACGTTGCGCAGCATCGAGGGATCAAGGTAGACGCCGTACTGCTGCATGTAGTACGTGGCGAAGGCGGTGGTCACGATGGCCGCCGCCAGCACAGGCTTGACCGTCCAGCGGGTGGACAAGGGCGCCAGCAGCAGCAGGTGCAGCGCCAGCAGGCCCACGATCAGCGCTGCGCCGAAGCCCCAGGCCGAGGCGTCCGACACGCTGCGGCCGCTCAGCGCCGCCTGCACGAACCTGCGATTGCCCAGCAGCGCGAACCAGGCGCAGCCCAGCAGCAGCAGGCCTTCGACCGGCAGGCGCAGCTGCGGCAGGGCAGCGACCAGCCGCGCCGCGCGTGACGGGGCCACTGGTGTCGATGCCCTGGCGGGGGCACGGGGAGGCGTCAGCGGCAGCATCGTTAGCGATTGCAGCCGGTCTGCCTGAAGCCAGCCTGAAGCCAGCCCACGAACGTGGCCCGCCATGGCCAGGGCGACAATCGCCGCCCATGCGACTGCTGCTGCTGGAGGACGACGCCATCCTGGGTGAAGGCCTGCGCGACTACCTGCGCAGCGAAGGCCATGTGGTGGACTGGTTCATGTCGCTGCGTGATCTGCAGGCGGTGGCCGGCGAGCCCTATGACGCCTGGCTGCTCGACTGGCAACTGCCCGATGGTTCGGGGCTGGACTGGCTGGCACGCCAGCGCCAGGCCGGCCTGCGCACACAGGCTTTCTTGCTGACCGCCCGAGACCGCCTGGCCGACCGCGTGCATGGGCTCGATTCGGGGGCCGACGATTACCTGGTCAAGCCCTTCGACCCCGCCGAGCTGGCGGCGCGGCTGCGCGTGCTGCAACGACGCGGCAGCGACCCGACGCAGGCCTTGCGTTGTGTCGGCGGCATCACGCTCGATCTGCCGGCACGCTGTGCCACATTGGCGGGCCGGCGCGTGGAACTGACGGCCCGCGAGTGGGCGCTGGTGGAGTCGCTGGCGCTGCGCGCCGGTCGCATCGTGGCCAAGGCCGACCTCGAACGGCTGCTGCTGGGGGCCGACGCCGACGTGCAGAGCAACGCGCTCGAGGTTCACGTGTCCAGCGTGCGCCGCAAGCTGGGGCGCGAACTGATCGAAACCGTGCGGGGCCTGGGCTACCGCATGCCGGGGCCGACATGACGGCCCGGCCACTGCCCTCGATCCGCGCGCGCCTGACCAAGGTGCTGGTGCTGGCTGCCCTGGGCTGGGGCTTGCTGATGTCGGCGGCGGTCTGGCTCACCGTGCGCGACGAAGTGGGTGAACTGCTCGACGAAACCCTGCATCAGTCGGCCGAGGTGCTGGGCCGCTTGCTGAGCGTCGGTGACACCGCCTTTCAGCAGGCCGCCGGACATGCCTTCGACGACGTGCGTCCCGACCACGAGCAGTTCGCCTGGCAGCTGCTGGGCGGCAATGGTCAGGTGCTGTTGCGCTCGGCACGGGCACCGGTCGGGCCCTGGCTGCCACTGCCAACGCCCGGCTTCGCCGATGCCGCCAGCGGCTGGCGCGTCTACGGGCTGGCTTTGAGCGGCGGCCAGCGCATGCTGTACGTCGGGCAGACGCGCGAAGAACGCACCGAGGCCGAGGTTGAGGTGGCGCTGACGGCGATGGTTGCTGCGCTGGCCCTGGGGGCAGTCAGCGCCTGGTGGTTGCGTCGGCGCGTGCGGCGTGAACTGCGACCCTTGATCGAACTGTCGACCGCGCTCGATCGTTATGAACCGCTGCAGCCGGTTGTGCCGCTGGCCGCGGCCACGCACCGGGAGTTGGCGCCGGTGCACGACGCCATCGAGGCCATGGGCCAGCGCCTGGCGCGCCGTGTGGCCAACGAGCGCGCCTTCACGGCGCACGCCGCCCATGCACTGCGCACCCCGCTGGCGGGCATCGACACCCAGCTGGCGGTGGCGCAGCGAGAAGCACCGGCCAGCCTGCAGCCGCGCCTGGCCCGTGTGCGTGAAGCCGCCAGCCGGCTGACGCGCGTGGTGACGGCGCTGCTGGCGCTGTTTCGCAGCGGGGTCGACCTGAACTGGTGCGCGCTCGACCCGCAGGCGCTGCTGGAAACGCTGCCGCTGGACGGCATGAAGGTCCAGCTGCAGGCCGGCACCTTCTTGTGGGCCGATGCCGACCTGCTGACCGCGGCCTTGATCAACCTGGTGGACAACGCCGTGCGCCACGGCGCCACGCAGCTGGACGGCAGCCTGCAGTGCGATGGCCAGCGACAGGTGCTGCGCCTGCACGACAACGGGCGCGGCGCAACGGCGGCGCAGCGTGCCGACCTGGCCGCCGCGCTGGACGAGCAGGCCTATGAAGGCCGCATGGGTCTGGGCCTGATGCTGGCTGATCTGGTGGCGCGCGCCCATGGCGGCCGGCTGCACCTGCCCGCGGTGGCACAGGGCTTTGCGGTCGAGCTGGAACTGGGCCTGCCGAACTCGACCCCGTGATGCCGCCCACGCGCCTATTCGGGGCCGGCGCCTGAGCGCCAGCGCGCCATCGCGATGCGCATGAAGCGCACCTGGCGGGCAAAGTTCGGGCAGGTCTTGCAGATCAGCATGTGCAGCCACACACCCAGGCGTTCAGTGGCCGACAGCGGGCGTTCCTCGGCTTCCAGCACCAGGCGGGTGACGTGGCGGCAACGGTGGCGCAGTTTCATCGTGGTCGCTCGGTGGCGTCGAACCAGCGGTCCTGCAGGCATTCGCGCAGCCGCAGTCGCGCCCGGTGCATCAGCACCCACAGGTTGCTCGAGGTGATGGCCAGTTCCTGGCAGACCTCGGCGGTGTCGAGTTCCAGCCACTCGCGCATCATGAACACCCGCCCCTGGGTCGGCGGCAGCTGGGTGACGCACAGCTCCAGCACGTCGAAGAACTGCTGCTGGCGCAGCTGGTGTTCGGGGTCGCCCCAGTCCTTGGGCGCCTCGCGCCAATGGCCGTTGTCGACAAAAAGCTGGTCGTCGAGGTCGGCCTCGTCGTCGCGGCTGAGGATGGTGGCCTCGCGCGCATGGCGGCGCAGCTGGTCGATCACCTTGTGCTTGAGGATGCCCACCAGCCAGGTCTTGAGCTGCGACTGCCCGCCGAACGATTGCGGTTTTTCCAGTGCGGCCAGCAAGGTCTCGGACACGGCGTCCTCAGCCCAGGCGTCGTTGCGCAACTGGTTGCGGGCAAAGCGCAACAGCGGCGGCCGCAGGGCTTGGACCTGGGCGGCAAAGTCGTTCATCGATACGGCATGGTGTGCGGGCAGCGGCGCAGTGTAAGGAAAGTGCCGCGCCAGCGACTGGGGCTGCGTGGGCCGTTATGGGCCCGTGTGGGTCAGCATCGGCAATGGCGGGCGGCGCGTGATGGCAGGCGTCGGCTATCGTCCCGGCATCGGATCGGCATGGACAAGCACATGACACTCAAGCGTCGCACGGCGATGGCCTGGATCGGCGCAGTGCCGCTGCTCGCGCGGGCCCAGGGCAGCGACTGGTCGAAACAGCTGGCGGCCGCGCGTGGCCAGACCGTCTTTTTCAACGCCTGGGGGGGCAGCGAGCGCATCAACAGCTACCTGCAATGGGCGGCGGCCGAGTTGCAGCCGGCGTTCGGCATCCGGCTGCAACACGTCAAGCTGTCCGACACCGTCGAGGTGGTTCGTCGCGTGCGTGCCGAGAAGGCGGCCGGGCGCAGCGACGGGTCGGCCGATCTGGTGTGGATCAACGGCGAGAACTTTCTCACCATGAAGCGCGAAGGCCTGCTGTTCGGGCCCTTTGCCGAATCGCTGCCGAATTACCGCTTCGTCGACACGATCGGCAAACCGACCACGCGTGTCGATTTTTCCGAACCGGTCGAAGGTATGGAGGCACCCTGGGGCATGGCGCAGCTGACCTTCTATGCCGATGCCGGCCGGCTGCCGCTGCCGCCGCAGTCGGTGGTCGAGCTGACCGACTGGGCGCGCCGCAATCCGGGGCGCTTCACCTACCCCAAGCCGCCGCAGTTTCATGGCACCACCTTCGTCAAGCAGGTGCTGATGGCGCTCAGCCCCGACCGCGCCGTGCTGGCGCGGCCCTACAGCGAAGCAGCCTTTGCCACCCAGACTGCCCCGCTGTGGCGTGCGCTCGATGCGCTGCACCCGCACTTGTGGCGTGCTGGCCGGCAGTTTCCGGCCAGCACCACGGTGATGCGCCAGATGGTGGCCGATGGCGAGCTGATCATCGGGCTGACCTTCAACCCCAACGAGGCGGCCAACGCGATCGCCGGCAAGCAGCTGCCAGCCACGGTGCAGAGCTGGCAGTTCAGCGGCGGCACCATCGGCAACACACATTTCCTGGCCATCCCGTTCAACGCACGCGCCGCAGCGGCGGCGCAGGTGGTGGCCGACTTCCTGCTGTCACCGCTGGCGCAGGCGCGCAAGGCCGACATCCGCCACTGGGGTGATCCCACCGTGCTGGCGCTGGACAAGCTCAGCGCCGCGCAGCGCGCCGCCTTTGCCGCAAGCGCGCAGGCACCCGGTGCAGTGCGCCAGCCCGCACCCGCCTGGCCCGAGCCGCATGGCAGCTGGGTCGACCCGCTGGAAAAGGAATGGCTGCGCCGCCATGGCGTTTGACGCCGCCGTAACGGCCCGCTGGCGTGGACCGTTTCGCAGCACGCGCTTTCGCATCGGTGCCGGCCTGGGTTTGCTGCTGGGGGCGCTGCTGTTCGTGCTGCCGCTGCTGGGCGCGCTGCCGCTGGCACTGGCCGAAGCCGGCACCGCGCCGGGCTGGCAGGGCCTGCTGGCCGACCGGCAACTGCCCGGGGCACTGGCGCTGTCGCTGCGCAGCGCCCTCACCAGCACCGGTCTGGCCCTGGTGCTGACGGTGCTGATCGTCACCGCGTGGCAGGGCAGTGTGCGCTGGCAACGCCTGGCGGCACTGCTGCCGGCGCTGCTGGCCGTGCCGCATGCGGCCTTTGCGATCGGCCTGGCCTGGCTGATCGCCCCGGCCGGCTGGCTGGCGCGGGCGCTGGCCATGCTGACCGGCTGGACCGAACCGCCGCAATGGCAAAGCGTGAACGACCCCGCTGGTCTGGCGTTGACTGCGGTGCTGGTGTTCAAGGAGCTGCCCTTCCTGCTGTGGAACGCCGCCGCGCTGCTGGCCCGGCCCGAAGTGGCCGCCACCTTGCAGCGCGAACGTGCGCTGGCGCGCAGCCTGGGTTACACACCGACCGCCTGGTGGTGGCGCGTGGGCTGGATGCAGTGGTTGCCACGTCTGGCCTGGCCGCTGCTGGCGGTGCTGGCCTACGGGCTGACCGTGGTCGACCTGGCGCTGATCGTCGGCCCGGGCTCACCGCCCACACTGGCGGTACTGGCCTGGCAGGACCTGAGTGATGCCGACCCACAGCGCAATGCCCAGGGGTCGAGTGCCGCGCTGCTGCTGGCCCTGTTGCTGGCGCTGCTGGTCGGTCTGGCCTGGCTGGGCTGGCACGCGTTGCTGCCGGCCTGGCGTCGCCTGGCCTTGTCGGGGCGGCGTGGGCGCGTCGCGCTGGCGCCCAAGGCCTTGCGCTGCGCCGCCAGCGGCACGGGGTGGCTGCTGCTGGCCACCTACGGCGGTGTGTTGCTCAGCCTGCTGCTGCTGGCGGTGGCCGGGCCCTGGCCGTTTCCGGACCTGCTTCCACCGGCCCTGTCGCTGCAGCATGGGCAACAGATCATGGCCAGCAGTGACACCATCGCCTTCACGGCGCTGCTGGGGCTGGCCGTAGCCGCCGTGGCGCTGCTGCTGGTGCTGGCCTGGTTCGAAGCCGCGCCACCGACCTGGGACCGTTGGCTGATGCCGCTGCTGCTGCTGCCACTGGTACTGCCGCAGCTGCTGCTGCTGGTGGGGCTGTATCGGCAGGCGCTGGAGCTGCGGCTGGACGGCACGGTCTGGGGTTTGGCCTGGGCGCATCTGCTGATGGTGCTGCCCTATGTCTTCGTCGCGCTGGCGCCGGCCTGGCGCAGCTTCGATCGCCGCTACGAATGGTCGGCGCTGTCGCTGGGGCGTGCGCGCGTCACGTTCTGGTGGCG
>Ga0073899_10001292_pt1 | contig 23011 bp, 19 predicted proteins | sample KloWWTmetaKNB5Ph_FD_88975 | JGI IMG/M metagenome (GOLD analysis project Ga0073899, IMG submission 88975) | Active sludge microbial communities from Klosterneuburg, Austria, studying microevolution and ecology of nitrifiers - Klosterneuburg... | ecosystem: Engineered > WWTP > Aerobic digester >... | reverse complement strand
GCCCTGGGCGACTCGTTCGCCGCCGGGTTCGGCGCCGGCACCTCGGTAAACGGCGGCCAGACGGCCCAGGCCTACCCCGTCGTCCTGGCGGGCCCGGGGAACGTCACCTTCCTGGCCGTCGCGTCCGGCGGCACGACCGCCACGGTCACGGGCTCGCAGGTCCCCAGCGTTCCGGCGACCGCCCAGCAGGTGACCCTCACCGTGGGCGGCAACGACCTGGGCTTCGTCGACAAGGCGACCGCCTGCTTCCAGGACCCCAGCAAATGCGGGCTCACCCAGGACGACCTGGTCAAGCTCGCGGCCCTCCCCGTGAGCCTGAAGACCACGATCGCGGCCATCCATGAGCAGGCCCCGGCCGCCACGATCTACGTCACGGGTTACCCCCTCCTCTTCCAGGCCGCTCAGACCCCGAACGACACCGGCTCCTGCGTGGTCGGTGACCTGACAGTGACCCAGACAGGCCCGCTGGCCATCACCGAGGCGCAGGCCGACGCCCTGGACGCCGCCGCCGTGGCGCTCAACCGCGCGGTCAGGTCCGCTATCGCGGGTTCGACGAACAGCTACGCCAAGTACGTCGACGTGACCGGCGCCTTCATGGGCCACGGCCTGTGCGGAGATGGCACGACGTCACTAGTGCCCAATCCCGCGTCCTACATCAAGCCCGTCCACGCCGCTGTGATCGGAAACGCCCTGGTGGTCGATGTTCTGAGCGGCCCCCTGCATCCCAACGCTGCCGGCCAGCAGGCCTACGCCGCCGGCATCAAGGCGAAGGGCTTCAAGGGCTGAGCCGGCGCATAGGGTGATGGGGGAGCGGGACCGGTCCGGCGCAGCACAAAGGACGGCGCCGGCGACCGGCCGGCCACCACGGGTCCGGGGTCAGACCTGCAGGTCCCGGCGGAGCTTGTCGACGTGGCCCGTCGCCCGAACGTTGTACTGGGCGAGGGAGACCGTCCCTCGTCCCGCCTCGTCGAGGTCCACCACGAAGGTCGACCGGATGACCCCCTGGACCTCCTTGCCGTAGAGCTGCTTGCTCCCGTACGCCCCGTAGGCGTTCAGCACCTGCTTCGACTCGTCCGACAACAGCGGGAACGAGATGCCCTCCTGGGCGCGGAACTCTGCGAGCTTGGCCACCGGGTCGGGAGAGACCCCGAGCACGGTGTAGCCGGCTCGATGGAGATCGCTCATGGCGGCTGTGAAGTCCACGGCCTGGGTGGTGCAGCCCGGCGTGAGAGCCGCCGGGTAGAAGTAGACGATGACCCGTCCGGGGGCGAACGAAGCCAGCGAGACCTGGTGGCCGTCCGCGTCGGCGAGGGTGAAATCGGGCGCCTGGTCGCCCACCTGCAGCTGTGTCGACATGCCCGGAACCCTACTGCCCGCGAGATGGCATAGTGGGGCACGTACCAGGACGGAGGACCAATGGCCGGCACCACGACCGACGTCACAGCCGCGCGCCCGCCGCGCACGGAGGCTCAGATCGAGAACGACCTCGCCCGCGCCAAGCGGCGGCTGGTCGCCAACCTCGACGAGCTGGTGGTGGAGGCTCATCCGAAGGCGGTGGCCCACCAGGTGAAGGAGGAGGCCCGCGCCTTCGCCGAGACCCAGTTCGAGCAGGCCAAGCAGCAGGTGAAGGACGAGTACGGCTGGCGGGTGGACAGGTTCGTCGTCGTCGGCGGAGCCGTGCTGGGCGTGGTCACCTTCCTGCTCGTGGTGCGGGCCTTGACGAAGCGGGCTCACCAGTCGTGAGCGACGAGGGCGACCTCCCCATCCGGATGCTCCACGACCGGGTGCTCGTCAGCGTCGACACGGAATCGTCCGAGCGGCGTAGCGGCGGAGGCATCCTGATTCCGGCCACCGTACGTCTGGGACGGCGGCTCACGTGGGCGAAGGTCGTGTCGATCGGCCCCAACGTGCGCGCGGTGAAGGTCGACGACCGGGTGCTGTTCGATCCCGAGGAACGCGCCGAGGTCGAAGTCCGGGGTGCCACCTACGCGCTGCTGCGCGAGAAGGACGTGCACGCCGTTGCCGCCGAACGGCTGCAGGACGGGCGCACCGGGCTCTACTTGTAGCCCTTCGTGCCACGACACGAGCCGGGTCGGGCGCTAGTGTTTCGCGCACGGTGAACCTCGGCTCGGATGCCGTCGGTGGGACGGGGAACGGGAAAGGGGCAGGCGTGGCGATCGTTGCCGGGCTCGCGTCCGACGTGGGACTCTGGCGCTCCGTCAACGAGGACTCGGCCTATGCCGGACGATCCATCTGGGTCGTCGCCGACGGCATGGGCGGTCACGCGGCCGGTGAGGTGGCTTCCGCGCTCGCGATCGACGCGGTCCGTCGCTTCGACCGTCAAGACGCCCTCACGCAGGACGACCTGTACGACATGGTCGACGAGGCGAGCGAGGCGATCCGCACCTACGGGGAGGCGCATCCGGAGTCCTACGGGCTCGGCACCACCCTCTGCGGACTCGCCGCGGTCGACGTGGCCGGCCCCTGCTGGGCGGTCTTCAACGTGGGCGACTCGCGCGTCTACCGCTTCCTCGGAGGACGGCTGGAGCGCGCCACCATCGATCACACCGAAGTCGAGCTGCTCGTCCGGGCCGGCGTGATCACCCCGACCCAGGCCCGCTACCACCCGGCCCGCAACGTCGTCACTCAGTCGCTCGGCTCCTACCCGCCGCCCTACGCCGACCTGTGGGTGGTACCGGCGATCCCCGGCGAACGCTACCTGATCTGCAGTGACGGCCTGACCGGAGAGTTGACCGACGAGGAGATCGCCGAGGCCCTGGCCGCAGCCGGCGACCCGCAGCAAGCGGCCGACACCCTCGTGGGCCTCGCGGTCGCGGCGGGCGGCCACGACAACATCACCGCCCTGATCGTCGATCCCGGCGGCGCGGTCCCCTCCGACCACAGCGCCGAGGACGACCTCGACGAGGCCGACGGCGGCGACGCCGAGCCGACGGTCGTCCGGACCCGGCCGTGGGTCACCCCATGACGCATCGCTTCACCTACAGCCCGGGGGCCGCCACGGCGGTGTGCGTGGGGGACTGGGCCGTGCTGATCGGGCTGGCACCCACCCACCAGGCGGCGGCGCGACTGTACGGGTTGCTGCTCGGGTCCCCGTCGATGGGGCAGGTCACCGATCTGCTGGCCGAGACCTACGGCGACTACTCCGACGTGGTGGTGATCCACGCCGTCGATCCCGTGCACACCTTCCTCTGGGGTTCGGTGGGTGCCGAGACCACGACGGGAGCCAGCCTGTCGGGCACGCCGGTCGGCACCGAGCACCGCCTCTCAGGGCTGGTGGGGGCCTGGCTCGGTACCACGCCGGTGGCGTCCGGGGGAATGCTCCCCGCCGGGCAGGGTGTCTTCCTCGCGGGTCGCCTCGAGACCACGCCCGTGCCGACGGCGCCGGCCGCACCGGCCGCGCCGCTTGCACCGCTCATCGCCGGCCCCGCGGTGGCAGGCCCCCCGCCCGACCTCGCCGTCGCTCTCGGCCAGGCCCCGCCGTACCCGGGACCCCGTCCGGACCTGTCCCTCGGGGCGGCCGGGCCTCCGGCGCCCGGGGCTCCGTCACGCTACGGCCCGCCGCCCCAGCTGCCACCGGCCCAGCCACCCCTTCCCCAGCAGCTGGTCTCCCCGCACCCGCTGCCGCAGCCGCCGGTGCTCGATCCTCGTCCCACCGCCGTGCCGCCGTACGGGAATCCGCCGCCGCCAGGTCCGGGACGTCCCCTGATGCCGGCGTTCTCCCCCGGGGGTCCGGCGACCGAGGAGCTGCCGGAGGGCACGTACATCCCGACGGCGCCACCTCCGATGGGTCCCGACGACCATCGGCCGGGCGCGCTCGAGCTGGACTACACCATGAGCCCGCGCATGGCGGTGGCCCGCGTCTGCCCCAGCGGTCACACCAACCCCGCCTACCTCGACGCGTGCCGCACCTGTGGTCGTCCGCTCGTCGGCCCGCCCATCGACGTGCAACCCAGCCTGGGCCGCCTCGTGCTCTCGACCGGGGGATCGATCACCCTCGACCACGACGCGATCATCGGGCGCCATCCGCAGCTGCCGCCGGGGTTCCCGGGTGTGCCGCCGGAACTGGTCGCGATCGACGATCCGAGCAAGGACGTCTCGAATCGCCATCTCCACGTGCGGGTCGACCAGTGGCGGGTCATCGTGCGCGATCTCGGTTCGACCAACGGTACCGAGATCATTCGTCCGGGCTGGCCCCCCATGGCGCTGGCGCCCGGGCAGGACACCGACATCGAACCCGGCACCCGGGTGGTGCTGGCAGGTGTGGTCACGGTCACGTACGAGGCTTCCGGGTCGTGATCCGGGCCGGCGTGGCCGGGAGAGCAAGAAGCCCCGGCCTGTGGGGGGCCGGGGCTTCACCTGGTACACCGCCAGGGATTTGAACCCTGAACCCGCTGATTAAGAGTCAGCTGCTCTGCCGTTGAGCTAGCGGTGCGCGCCGAGGGGAAAGTATATGCCATGGTCGGGAGCCGCGCGAATCGCACCCTGGCGGCCCGCCGCCGGCTCCCCGCACCGCCCCGTCAGGAGCGTACGGCCGCGATGCGCTGCCGTCGGAGCTCGTCGATCTCGGGCCTGGGGAGCGGGTCGAGGGTGCGGCCGAGGGCCAGTTCCAGAACGTGGTCGGCCAGCTCGGGATTGCGCGCGAGCACGGGTCCGTGCGGGTAGGTGCCGATCACCGTGCCCTGCACCGCCCCCTCGGTGCCGTCGTAGCCGTTGCCGACACCCTTCTCCACCGTGGCGAGCGGTCGGGCGCCGGCACCCAGACGCGTGAAACCGCCGTGGTTCTCGAAGCCGGTGATCAGCGACTCCGTACCGTCCGGCCTGGTCCAGCGGGTCAGGATCTCGCCCACCGCGCGCTTGTCGCCGCGACGCGTCTCGACGTCGAGCACCCCGAGTCCCTCGACGACCTCGTCGCGGTCACCGATCGTGAACGAGGTGCCGCAGATCTGATAGCCGGCGCAGACGGCGAACAGGACGGCGCCCGCGTCGAGGGCACGGAAGATCGTCCCGTCCTTCTTGAGCGCGGCGACCGCGGACACCTGGGCGAGGTCCTCGCCGCCGCCCAGCAGATAGACGTGGCCGTCGGCGGGCAGGGGGTCGCCGGGTTCGACCACGGTGAGCTCGGCGTCGACACCACGCCACCGAAGCCGGTTCAGCAGCACGGCAGCGTTGCCGCGGTCGCCGTAGATGCCCAGGAGCGACTGATACACCAGCACGATCGAGACGGTCATGTGAGGCCTCCGAGCTTGCGCAGCCGCTGGAACGGGGTGTAGGTGGCGACCACGTCGACGGGTTTCGGATGCCCGGCGAGCGCCTCGGCCAGGTCGGGCACCACGGTGTGGTCGACCCCCGCGTAGAGGAGCCGGACCGACAGGTCCTGCGCCCGTGGCCCGGTGGCCACCACGGTGCGGCCGGCCAGCTGCTCGTAGTCGACGTCCCAGAGCCAGGAGACGTCCTTGCCGTCGGCAGCCGCCGAGTCGATCGCGAGCACGACCGTCTCGGTGTCGGTGAGGGGCAGCGCCTCGGCCCAGCCCGCGGGGTTCTTCGCCAGCAGCAGCCGGGCCGTCGTGTCGCCGAAGCTCGTGGTCGCGTAGCGTCCGGCCGGAGCGGTGACCGTGCGCATGCCGGCGACGGCGGTGGCCGGGTCGACCCCCAGCTCGGCAGCAGCCGCGAGCGCACAGGCCGCGTTGGACACGTTGAACGCGCCGGGAACCTGCAGGTCGAGCTGCCAGGCGACGCCGCCCGGGTCGACGACCGAGCCTCCGTCGACGGAGTAGGAGGCTTCGGGTTGGGTCAGCTCGCAGCCGGGGCAGTCCCAGCGGCCGTCGCCGTGGGTGAGCACGGACCCGCAGCCCGGGCAGAGCGTCGCGTCCTGGGTCCAGGCGGTCGCGGTGTGCACCCAGACGACCTGCCGGGCGGTCTGGGCGGCCCAGACGACCAGCGGATCGTCGGCATTGGCGACCACCACCGGGCCGTCGGCGCCGGCGCGTTCGAGCGCCGTCCGCCAGCCCCGTCCCAGGGCCTTGATCTCGTGGTGCCGGTCCATCTGGTCCCGCGAGAAGTTGAGCAGCACCAGCACGGCGGGCCGCCCGAGTCGCACCACGTCCGGGACCACTCGCTCGTCGGTCTCGAGGATCGCGATGTCGCACCGGGGGTGCGTGGCGAGGGCCGAGGCGATGCCATGGTGCAGGTTGGCGCCGTCGGCGTTGGTGACGACCCGATCCGGCCGGGCGAGGCTCGCCCGCACCGCGGCCGTGAGCAGGTGAGTGGTGGTGGTCTTGCCGTTCGTGCCGGACACCGCCGCGATGGTACGGCCGGGCAGCAGCGTCGCCAACGCGGACGGGGCGATGGCGAGCATCACCTTGCCGCGGATCGACGCGCCCGACCCCTTGCCCGCAAGGCGTGAAGCGACCCCCGCCAGGCCTCCGGCGGCGACCGCCACTCCGAGCCGGACGCGATCGAGCGGCGACGGCGGGCGGCGTTTCCGGTAGGTGGTGAGGTCGAGCGGCATGGGGCCATTCTGTCGGAGCGGCGCCCTCGCGGCAGCCGAGCCCCCGTGCTGGGACGGCCGCGTGCCGGGCCGGGTCGCGCCATGACGCCGACGCCGGAAGTGCGTCGACCGACCTGACGAGCGGGCCGAGCGGCGCTCGACGCTCAGCAGGTGGGTGGTGCGCCGCTCAGCGGATGGCCTGTCCGGGACGATCGGGCAGCCGGACGGTGTCGTGCGTGGCCGCAAGGCTGCCCAGCAGTCGGAGCCGTTCCTCGGTGGGGCTGCCCGGTTCGGCGGTGTAGCCGAACATGAACCACTCGGGGTTCGCGGGCAGCTCCATGGCCTCGTAGTGAAGGTCGAGCGCGCCGACGTCGGGGTGCTGGATCCGCTTCACCCCCGTGCGATGGAACCGTACGTTGTGCGCGGCCCACCTGCTGCGGAACGCGTCGCTGCGGGTCACCAGTTCACCCACGAGGTCCGTCAGGGACCTGTCCATGGGATGCCGGCCGGCATAGCCGCGCAAGGTGGCGACCAGATCGTCCGCGCCCTTCTCCCAGTCGGGGAAGAAGACCCGGGCCGCGGGATCGAGGAACATGAACCGAGCTGTGTTGGCCCGGTTCGCCGGGTTGTCGAGTACGGGGGCGTAGAGGGCCCGGCCCAAGGCGTTGGCGGCCACGAAGGTCATCGTGCGATTGCGCACCCACACCGGGGATCCGGTCACCCCGTCGAGGAACCACTGGAGCGACGGGCGCACGGTCTGCTCGCCCCGTGCACGAGGGCGGCGCGACCGCGGCGCCGAGGCCCGGGCCAAGGCGTTGAGGTGGTCCGTCTCGGCCTCGTCGAGCTGGAGGGCGCGGGCGATGCTGTCGATCACCTCGGGTGAGACACCCGCCAGATCGCCCCGCTCGATGCGGGCGTAGTACTCGACGCTGACGCCGGCGAGCAGCGCCACCTCTTCGCGCCGCAGGCCGGCGACGCGTCGGCGCGGGCCGGGCAGCAGCCCCGCGCGCTGGGGCGTCAGCCGGTCTCGCCGGGTGCGCAGGAAGTCGGCGACCTCTGATCTGTGGTCCATGCCGTCACGGTACGGCGTGTGGCCCGGCCGAGACAGGCACGGCTGGTACACGGATCGACCGTGACTCCCGTCGCCGCGTCGGCGGCGGGACGATGGGGGAGAAGCACCCGCGCGGGGTCCGGACGGACGCGACGCGGACCCAGATTTGGTCGACAAACGAAGGGAACTCACTCATGGCAACGTGGCTCATCACCGGATGCTCCAGCGGGCTCGGCCGGGCGATCGCCGAGGCGGCGATCGGCGCCGGCCACAACGTGATCGTCACCGCCCGCGACGCCTCGCGCGTGGCCGCCCTGGCGGACGGCCGGCCCTCGGTCGTCGCCGTGGCCCTCGACGTCACCGACCAGCAGCAGGTCGACGACGCCGTCCGGGTGGCCGAGGCCGCCTTCGGGGGCGTCGACGTGCTGGTCAACAACGCGGGCTACGGCTACCGGTCCGCGGTCGAGGAGGGCGACGAGGGCGTCCGGTCGCTCTTCGAGACCAACTTCTTCGGCGCGGTCGCGATGATCAAGGCCGTGCTGCCCGGGATGCGCGCGCGGCGGAGCGGCGCCATCGTCAACCTGTCGTCGATCGGCGTCCAGCTCATGCCGGTGGGGTCCGGGTACTACGCCGCGTCCAAGGCCGCTCTGGAGGGCGTCACGGGAGCGCTCCGCGGGGAGCTCGCACCCCTCGGCATCACCGTCACCACGGTCGAACCCGGCGCCTTCCGCACCGACTTCGCCGGACGCTCCCTCACCGAGTCCGCGGTGGTCATCGACGACTACGCCGACACGGCCGGCCGGCGGCGCAAGGCCCACGACACCGCCCACGGAACGCAGCCGGGCGATCCGGCGAAGGCCGCCAGGGTCCTCGTCGACATGGTCGAGTCGGGCAGCGCCCCGGGCTTCCTGCTGCTCGGCCGGGACGCGCTGGCCAACTACCGGCGCGCGCAGGCGGCCCGCGACGACGAGATCGCCGCGTGGGAGCAGGTGACCACCAGCACCGACCTCGAGGGTTGATGCCTTCCCCCGGTCGAACCCCGTGGGCACCGCCGGCGGTGCGTGGGCGGCCTGTCCGTCAGCCGCTCGACTCCCGCACGACGAGCGTGATCCGTGGGGTGAGCTGCACTTCCGGCGGTGGTGATCCGGTGGCGGCCGCCAGCGCGAGTCCCGCGACGTACCGCCCCAGACCCTCGTCGTCGACGTGGACCGAGGTGATGGACGGGACGAACACGCTTGCCAGAGGGGAGTCGTCGTGTCCGACGACCGCGAGGTCGTCGGGCACCCGCAGCCCGAGCCGGAGCGCAGCGCCGACGACCAGGGCCGCCACGTCGTCGTTGAAGGCCACCACCCCGGTGATCCCCGCACGGTGCCAGGTGCCGGTGAGTTCGACGGCCGATCCCGGAGTCACCGGGACCGCTTCCGTGAGCTCGACTCCTCGGTCCTGCGCCTCAGCAGCCGCCACCGCGTGGCGGGCCGTCACCAGTTCGGCCACCCGCGGGTCCTGGGACGCGGCGTAGGCAAGACGGCGGTGCCCGAGCGTCGCCAGGCACTCCACCTGCAGTCGCGCGCCCTGGCTGTAGTTGGCGAGGGTCTCGGTGGTGGGCACGTCGTTCGGTTCGGGAATCACCGCGGCGATGCCCGCGGCCCGGATCTGCTCGTACCGCTCCGGGGTGAAGGGCATCATGCCGAGCACGACGTCGGGCTGGAGCGACTCCCACAGGGGCCGTGCGTGACCCCCGGGCAGCGGCGACATGGTCACCAGCGAGTAGCCGGCCCGGTCGAGGGCGATCGAGGCCTCGTCGAGGTGGCGGCGCATGCTGTAGTCCACCGGCCAATCCGGCAGCACGAGCAGGACGATGTTGGTGCGTCCCCGGGCCAGGGCCTGGGCGGCCAGGTGAGGGCGGTAGCCGAGGCGCTCCGCGGCGTCCAGCACCTTGCGCGTGGTCGCGGGCGAAATGGTCTGTCCGGGCGTCGCATTGAGCACGAAGCCCACCGTCGTGCGCGAGACACCGACCTCGCGAGCGATGTCGGCCGCGGTGATGCGTCTGTCCGTGGTGATTCCTGTCATCGTCCCCCCTCCTCCTCGGAGAAGCCTACAGCTTGTGCGCGCAAGTTGCCTGCAGAAGGAGCTGACCGCACGCACTTGCGCGCGCTAGTTTCCTGCTCTACCCTTGAACTAGCGCGCACAAGTAGACCTGCGGCCCACCGACAAGGAGTCCTCGATGACGACAGCTCCACCCGACCTCACACCCCTGGCTCGGACCCCTCAAGCGTTCCCCCTGGCTTCCTCCCCCGCAGCCGACTCGATCGTCGCCGAGGAGATCGCCGCCGGCATCGACTCTCCGGAGGGGAAGAAGGCGGGGAGTCTCTACATCTGGCTCCAGGTCCTGGGCCAGTTCGGTGTGTTCGTGGCGTTCATCACGCCCATCGCGATCTCGCTCGCGATCCGGTTGGCCGAACTGGCTCCCGGGCGCGAGGAGTATCTCGGCTACATCACCGGCTCGGGGGCGCTGGTCGTCCTGCTCACCAGCCCGCTCTTGGGCGTGTGGAGCGACCGCACCCGGACGCGGCTGGGACGCCGGCGGCCGTTCATGATCGGCGGGACGTTGGTCGGCCTGGTGTCCCTCGTGGTGATGGCGCTTGCTCCGACCCCCCTGATCCTCGGCCTCGGCTGGATCCTCGCCCAGCTCGGCTGGGGGCAGGTGCTCGCCAGCCTCCTGACCTCGATGGCCGACAACCTGGTGGAGAGCCAGCGCGGCAAGGTCGCCGGTCTCGCGGGCTTCGCCACCCAGGTCGCTCCGGTCGTCGGTGTCGTCATCGCGGGCAGCTTCGCCGGCGACGCCCTGCTGCTGTTCCTGCTGCCGGGCCTGGTGGGAGTGATCTTCGTCGCGCTCTTCGTCCTCCTCACCAAGGAAGCGGACACCCGGGGCCGGCCCGTGGGGGATGCCCTGTCGATCGGGACGATCTTCTCCAAGTACGTCTACAACCCCCGCGCCTACCCGGACTTCTCCCTGGTCTGGCTCGGTCGGTTCCTCTTCTACTTCGGCCTCACCCTGAACACCACGTTCACCGCCTTCTTCTTCGCCGATCGACTCGGGGTGACCGTCGCCGAGGTGGCCGGCACCATCGCCGTCCTGAGCCTGTTCGGCATCCTCACCACGACGCTGGGCGCCATCGGTGGCGGGTTCATGTCCGACCGGCTGCGTCGACGCCGGATGTTCGTCCTGCTCGGGTCGACGCTGTTCGCCGCCGGGGCCGTGACCATGGCCATCGCCTCGGACATCCCCCTGCTGTACGCGGGATCCCTGATCACCTCGGTGGGCATCGGGATGTTCGCCGCGGTCGATCAGGCACTGATCCTCGACGTCCTCCCAGAGAAGGACACCAGCGCCGGACGCTTCATGAGCATCATCGGCTTCGCCGTCTCCATCCCGCAGGCGGTGGCCCCGTTCATCGCCCCGGCCATCCTCGCGATCGGTGCCGGCTCGGCGGCAGACAAGAACTACTCCCTGCTGTACGTGCTCGCCGCAGCCATCACCGTCGTCGGCGGTGTGGTCGTCATGCGCGTCCGCTCGGTCCGCTGAAGCCCGCTCCCTCGCCCTCTCCCTCTCCCTGTCCCACCTCCCTCTCTCCCAGGAGCATTCCGATGGCCTCGTCACCGTCCGCCGCCTTCATCACGCCCTCCTTCGCCGACGGGTCCGTCGACGCACCGGCCGCCTACCTGCGGCGCGAGTTCGCCGTGACCAGGTTGCCGATCCGAGCCACTCTGCGCTCGACGGCGATCGGGGTCAGCGAGCCCCATCTCAACGGCGCGGTCGTCGGAGACGAGGTGCTCGCCCCGGGGTGGACCTCCTACCGTCACCGGCTGGTGGTGAGCAGTCACGACGTCACCGATCGCATCATCCTCGGGCACAACGCCGTCGGTGCGGTCCTCGGAGAGGGCTGGGCCGTGGGCCGACTCGGCTGGGAGAACCGGCGTCACCACTACTCCGATCGCCCGGCGGCCTGGCTGCAGCTCGACCTCTACTACGAGGACGGCACGAGCGACGTCATCCTCAGCGATCCGTCGTTCACCGCCGGTCGGGGCGGGGTGCGGGCGAACAGCATCTACGACGGCGAGGTCTTCGACGCCCGTCTGGAGCCGGAGGGCTGGGACGAGGCGGGGTTCGACGACGCTTCCTGGGGTCCGGTGGAGGTCGTCGACTGGCCGCTCGGCACCCTCGTCGAACCGGTGGCGCCGCCGATCCGGCGCATCGAGGAACTCGCTCCGGTGACGATCATCCGCACTCCCGGCCAGAAGACGGTGATCGACTTCGGCCAGAACATCTCCGGCCGGGTGCGGTTCACCGTCCAGGGCGACCGGGGGACCGAGATCACCCTGCGTCACGCCGAGGTCATGGTCGCGGGTGAGATCGAGACCCAGACGTTGCGCACCGCGGCCGGCACCGATCGCTACGTCCTGCGCGGCGGCGCGCCCGAGACGTGGGAGCCGCGGTTCACCTTCCACGGCTTCCGCTACGTCGAGGTCGACGGGTGGCCGGGCACGCTCGAGCCCGACGCCGTGCGGGCGGTGGTCATCCACTCGGACATGGCACGGACGGGCTGGCTGGAGACGTCGAACCCCCTGCTGAACCAGCTGCACTCCAACGCGGTGTGGTCGATGCGCGACAACTTCGTCGGGGTTCCCACCGACTGCCCGCAGCGTAACGAGCGGCTCGGCTGGACGGGCGACATCAACGCCTTCGCGCCTGCGGCGGCCTTCCTCTACGACGTGCGCGGGGTGCTCGGGTCGTGGCTGCGCGACCTGGCCGCCGAGCAGCGGGCGACCGGCTTCGTACCGTGGGTCGTGCCGGACGTCCTCTCCACGCCGTCCTCGCCGACGGCATTGTGGAGCGACGTGGCGGTGAGCCTGCCGTGGACGCTGTACCGCGAGTACGGCGACCCGCAGATCCTGGCCGACGCCTATGAGTCGATGGAGACCTTCATCCGTCAGGTCGCCGGGCTGCTGGACGAGAACGGGCTGTGGAGCACGGGCTTCCAGTACGGGGACTGGCTGGATCCCGATGCTCCCGACAACAACCCGTCGGGCGGCAAGACGGACCGGCACCTCGTGGCGTCGGCCTACCTCTGCCGCACGACCCGCGAGATGGCCGCGACCGCCCGGATCCTCGACCGGACGGACGACGCGATCGAGTTCGCGGCGCTGGCCGAGCGGGTGCGGGGCGCCTTCCTCGACGAGTACGTCAGCAGGACCGGGCGGGTGGTCAACGAGACCGCGACCGCGTACGCCCTTGCCATCGCCTTCGACATCCTCGACGAGGCCCAGCGGCAGCACGCGGGAGACCGGCTGGCAACCATCGTCGCCAACGCGGGCTTCCGTATCTCCACCGGCTTCGCCGGAACACCACTGGTCACCGATGCCCTGTCGTCGACCGGGCACCTGGACGAGGCGTACCTGCTGCTGCTGGAGACGGGCTGTCCCTCGTTCCTCTACCCGGTCACCATGGGCGCCACCACGATCTGGGAGCGGTGGGACTCGGTGAGGCCGGACGGGACCGTCAACCCGTCGGGTATGACGTCGCTCAATCACTACGCCCTCGGCGCGGTGGTGGACTGGATGCACCGCACCATCGGAGGGCTCACCGCGGTCGAGCCGGGCTATCGGCGGGTGCGCGTCGCCCCGCAGCCCGGATCCGAGCTCACCTCCGCCACGCTGCGTCACAGCACCGATCGCGGCGACATCCTGGTGGCCTGGGTGATGGACGACGACCTCGTCTCCGTCGACGTGAGGCTTCCCGAGGGAACCGCCGCGGAGGTCGTGTTGCCCCTGCACCCCGACCTGCTGACCGAGCAGGTCGCTGCCGGTACGCACCACTGGAGCTATCGGATCGACCGGAGCGGCGGCCACGCCACCCTGAGCCTGGACTCCACGCTCCGCGAGGTGGCGAACGACCCCGGCACGTGGCGCCGGTTCACGGAGGCCTTCGCGAAGCACTATCCGGGCGTCCCGCTCGACGGCAAGGACCCCGGCGCCGCGGCGTTGACGATCCGCGCCATGCTCGACTTCGTGCCCGGCGCCTCCGACGAGCTGCGGTCGGATCTGGCCGCGGCGCTCGCCGCCCGGTAGCACCTCGGTTCCCGCTCCGCGGCCCGACCCTCCCTCCCGTACACACCAGAAGTCGAGGACACCCATGCCCACCACCCACCCGTACCTGGATCCCGCGCTCTCGGTGGCCGAGCGCGTCGCGGACCTGCTGTCGCGGCTCACGCTCGAGGAGAAGGCCGGCCAGCTCACGCAGTACTTCTACACCGGAACGGGCGAACCGCTCCCCGACAACTTCGACATCGAGTCGCTCCCGCCCGAGCACCGTGTGCACGTGGAGCTGCCGGCGCGGATCGAGGCTGCGATCAACGCCGGCCGCGTCGGCTCCCTGCTCTTCCTCCGGGACCCGGCGCTCAGCAACCGGCTGCAGCGTCGAGCCGTCGAAGAGTCCCGGCTCGGCATCCCGCTCCTGTTCGGCTTCGACGTCGTGCACGGCTGGCGCACGGTCTTCCCCGTCCCGATCGCCCTGGCCGCCACCTGGTCGGCCTCGACGGTGGCGGCGGCGCAGACCGTGGCCGCTCGGGAGGCGCGAGCCGCCGGCGTGCACTGGACGTTCGCCCCGATGATCGACGTCGCCCGCGATCCACGGTGGGGCCGCATCGTCGAGGGCGCCGGTGAGGACCCGGTGCTCGGCGCCGTCATGGCGGCGGCCCAGGTGCGTGGCTTCCAGGGCGACCTGGGCCGGGACCGCCTGCTCGCCGGACCGAAGCACTTCCTCGGCTACGGCGCGGCCCGGGGCGGGCGTGACTACGACGACGTCGAGGTGTCCGACAGCGAGCTCTGGAACGTCTACCTCCCCCCGTTCCGAGCGGCCGTCGAGGCCGGAGCGGGGAACGTGATGAGCGCCTACATGGACCTCAACGGCGTCCCCGCCGCGGCGAATCGGATGCTGCTCACCTCACTCCTGCGAGAGGAACTCGGGTTCGACGGTTTCGTCGTCTCCGACGCGAACGCCGTCCGGTCGCTCACCACCCAGCACTTCGCGAGCGGTGCCGCCGACGCGGCCGCGCGGGCCTTGCAGGCCGGGCTCGACATGGAGATGTGCACTCTCGATCCCGCGTTCGACGCCCTTCCCCAGGCGGTGTCCGAGGGCGCCGTGTCAGACGTCGCCCTCGACGACGCCGTCCGTCGTGTGCTGACGGCGAAGTTCCGGCTGGGGCTGTTCGAGAACCCCTACGCGGACGAGGCGACCGTCGCCGCCACCCTGAGTGCTCCCGAGCATCGTGACCTCGCCCAGATCGCGGCGGAACAGTCCATGGTCCTGCTCAAGAACGACGGCTCCGTCCTGCCGCTGGAGGCATCGCGGCTGCGCAGGGTCGCGGTGATCGGCCAGCTCGCCGACGCCGGTCGCGACCTGCTCGGACCCTGGGTGTTCGCCCACGACACGGCAGAGACGGTCACGATCCTCGACGGACTGACCTCACGGCTGGGCAGCTCGACCGAGCTCCGGTACGAGGCGGGCGCCGGCCTGCCCGAACGGCTCCACCCGTCGCCGTTCGACACCCTGGACCCGACCGTCGAGCGCACGCCCGCAGATCACGACGACGACGCCGCCATCGACCGCGCCGTCGCGCTCGCCTCGTCGGCCGACGTGACCATCGTCGTCGTCGGTCAGCGGCAGAACCAGATCGGGGAGACTGCCTCGGCGAGCACGCTCGACCTCCCGGGCCGCCAACTCGAGCAGCTGCAGCTCATCCGGGCCACCGGCACGACGGTCGTCCTCGTGGTCGTCTCGGGGCGACCGCTCGATCTGAGGTGGGCCGACGAGCACGTGCCGGCCATCCTCCAGGCCTGGTATCCCGGAACGCGCGGGGGCGATGCCGTGGCCTCGATCCTCCTCGGCGAGTCGAACCCGGCTGGTCGACTGCCCTTCACCTGGCCGCGTCACGTGGGGCATGTGCCGTTGATCTACTCCCACTACCGCACGTTCGCTCCCGAGAGTCAGGACGCCCGCTACTACGACGAGTCCAGCGCCCCGCTGTACCCCTTCGGGCACGGCCTCTCCTACAGCACCTTCGCCTACCAGGACCTCTGCGTCGAGGAGTCGACGATCGGTCGTGGCGACTCCGCGACGGTCAGCGTGGAGGTCAGCAACACCAGCGAGCGTGACGGCGACGAGGTGGTGCAGCTCTACGTCCACCAGCGGTACGGGACCTCGTCCCGTCCGGTACGCGAGCTGAAGGACTTCACCCGGATCTCGCTGTCCGCCGGGGAGTCCCGCCGGGTCCGGTTCACTCTCGACCCGTCCCACCTGCGGTACTGGAGCGCGGTCACCGGCGGCTTCGTCCAGGACGCCACGACCTTCGACGTGGGCGTCGGGGGCTCGTCGAGGGTGGAGCTCGACGCCCAGCTGACGGTGACGCCGTGATCGCCGAGGGCCTCGCGTAGCCGGCAGCTCGTCCCCGGTGCCTCTGCTCACCGGGGCCTGCGATGATGCGCAGACCGTACGACACCCCGATCCGGCCACCGTCACCACCGGTGTCGTCGTGACCGTCGAGCCACGGCGGAGCCGACGACCGGAGTGCCGCTGGGCTCAGGGATCGACCCTTGCCCGTTCGGCGTCGAGCACCGTTGCATGAAAAGACCCGCCCCGACGATCGATCTCGTCGGAACGGGTTTCCAGTGGGGTGAGTAACGGGACTCGAACCAGATACCATCCGAAACGCCGAGTAACGGAATGCATCCTAGCAAGACGCGGTTTGACTAGGTGATAGACCGCACCATACCTGCCCCTTTACAAGAGCAGGATTGGGCAGAAATCGGCCTGGAGGGGCTGCCGTATTGCACGTATGTTGCACGAACAGCGTGAGCGGAGGGGCTTCGGACGCCTGCGGCAGCTGCCGTCGAAACGCTGGCAGGCCGCCTACACGGGCCCGGACACCGCGCTGCACAGCCCGAGATCGACGTTCATGACCAAGGACGACGCCGTGGCCTGGCTGGCCGCCGAGCGAAAGCCGATCGACCTCGACTCGTGGACGCCGCCGAGCGAGCGGCGAGCCGTCCGCAAGGCGGCTTGGCAGACCGTCAGGGAGTTCGCGGACCAGTGGCTGGCCAGTCGGAAGACGGCCACGGGAGAGCCACTCAAGGCCCGCACGGTCGCCGACTACCGCCGTTACCTCGATCAGCACATCCTCCCGACGCTGGGGAGCATGCCGCTGCGGCAACTCACCCCGGCCCGGGTTCAGGCGTGGTACGACGACCTCGAGGCGGACACCCCCACCCAGCGGGCGCACGTCGGCCAGCTCCTGCGGGCGATCGCCACGACCGCCACCGACAAGAAGCTGATCCCCGCCAACCCCTGCAAGATCCCCGGAGCCGGGCGCGCCCAGCGGGCCAAGAAGATCACGCCTGCCACCCCTGCCGAGCTGGCGGACATCGCCGCGAACATGCCGAGAAGGCTGCAGCTGGCCGTCCTGCTCGGCGGCTGGTGCGCCCTGCGTTACGGCGAGATCGCCGAACTCCGCCGCCGGGACATTGACCTGAAACGGGGGAGCATCACCGTGGCCCGCGGCGTGACCTGGCCGAGCGTCCTCGATCCCGAGACGAGCAAGCTGGTCTCCAAGGCCGTCGTCGGCACCCCCAAGAAGGCAGCCGGACTCCGCGAGGTCCACATTCCACCCCACATCCTCCCGGCGGTCGAGGCCCACCTCGCCGAGCACACAGACCGCGGCAGAGACGCCATGCTGTTCGCATCGTCCACCGGGCACCACATCCACCCGCGCGCGTTCGGCTGGCAGTACCACCGAGCTCGAGTGAAGGCCGGACGGCCCGACCTACGCTTCCACGACCTACGCCACAGCGGCGCCGTCCTGGCTGCCCAGGCCGGCGCAACCCTCGCTGAACTCATGGGCAGGCTCGGCCACTCGACACCGGGCGCCGCGATCCGCTACCAGCACGCGGCCGCCGACCGCGACAAGGCCATCGCCGAAGCGCTGTCTAGACTGGCGGAAGGCTGACCGGTGGCTGCGCCGAGCTGTGGCATTCCGCCGACGGCTATTGTGGCCGGAGTCTGCTTGTGAGCCGATGGTGCGGTGTTCGGCTCGCTCAGCGGCGCAGGGTTTTCGCGAGGTTCTGGAGCTTCCAGGCCACGGTCGGATCAGCGGTCGCGGCAGCGAGGGTGGCCGGGTAGTCGGCGAATAGCAGTTCGGGGGCGAAGTCTGCGACGCTGAAGCGCTCAAGGTACTCGGCTTCCTCGGCGTCGACCGGGCTGGACGCGCGAACGAGCAAGGCGTGGGCGGACTCGATCATCTCGTCCAGATGCGGCTCTTCGCCGGCTAGCAACATGGGGTGTAGCGCGTCAGCGACGTCCTTCTGACGTCCGACGAACCGGTCAGCCACCCCGAACTGCCGAGGGAACGGCTCGGATTTCGCGAGGTAGTAGAGCACGATCCGCCTGTACAGCCGCTCGTCCCCGCTGGTCAGGAGATCCGGGTAGATGGCGGCGATGCGGCTCGTGTCGTACAGGTCCCGGACGGCAACCCTTTCGACGAGAGCCTTGAGCTTGCCGGCGACCAGCTCGATCTCGCTGTTGAGCGGGAACGTCACTTCCGCCCCGCTGTCGAGCACGACCGTTCGGCGTTGCAGCGGCAGCAGCGGTGAGCGGTTGAGGAAGTTGGTGTCGATCTTGACCGAGTCGAGCCCCGCTGTTGTCTGGTACTGAAGGCGGAAGGTGCGTCCGGAGTGCTCGGCTGGGCTCATGGTGACCGTGAAGCCCAGCTCCTTGGCCACGTCCGCGATCGCCTGTTCGACCGCAGGACGTTCGGCGAGCATGCGTTCGCGGCTGGTGCTGCCGATGTAGCTCAGGTCGATGTCGACCGACAGTCGTGGCAGGCCGAGGACGAACACGTTCAGCGCGGTGCCTCCGTGGAGGCACATCCGTGAACTGAGGAAGGGATGGTTGGCGATCCGGTCGAGCACCAACAGGAGGCGGATGACCTTGTCGACCACCTCGGGTTGGAACCCGGCGAAGTTCAGGTTCACCCGTTCAGCCATGTGGCCATCTCCTCTTCGGGGTCGGGCAGGTAGAGCTTCCAGTCGTTCACCCAGTGGCTGTCCTTGGGTGTGGTCGAGGACCAGAAGTACGACGGCCCGGCGCCCAGACTGGCACGCAGTGCGGACAGGGCTTCGTCGGGGACGCTCCAGGCGTCGCGGCGCGCCTGGAGCACCCAGCCAATCCGCGATCGCGCGCTCGCACCTTCGTGTTGGGCAAGTTCAGCCACTCTGCGCGAATCAATGAAGGCGAAGCCGGCCAACGAGCGGAGCACGTTCTCCGGGCCGCCGGCCAGCCGGGGCCGGGTGAGGCAGTCGACGAGGGTCTGCTCGCGGGTGGTCACGCGATGGGGGCGGCCCGTTGCGGTCAGCAGTGACTGGCTGTCAGGAGCCCGCGCGCCGACCTGATGGGCCAGGTAGTGGTGGCGATCGTAGGTGAACTCGGACAGCCGGTGGGCCGTGAAGAACTGCGTCCGGTTGGTGAGGTTGTGGAGTACGCCGTGTAGTCGGAGTGCGGACGTGTAGGCGAACACGGCGTCGTCGGCCACGGCAACCGTGATGTCGAGCGGGTCGGCTGGTGTCCGGCTGAACGGGCCGATCTTGGAGACGTAGACTCCGCGCCGAACGCGCTCGACTCGTCCGTTCCGCACCGCACGGGACAGCAGATTCCGGTCGGTCTGACTGTCCGGGAACGCGCGAGCGAACTCCGCGGCGGTGAACACCTGCCGCGTCTCGAGGAAGACCTGAATCGCCATCGCTCTTCCCGAAGTTGAGGTGAGTGCCATGATCTTACCACTTTGAGTGGTAACTGCGTAGCGCAGTTTTCAACTGTGCTCCCGACGGTCGCGTTGTCATGATGCTCGGCGCCGACGAGTGGTCCGTGCAACCACAACGATCGGACGGCAGACGCTGTCGAGATCGGCGACCCGGACGCGGATGATTCGCGCGCCGAGTCGAGACGCAGGGAGCACGCCAATCGCGATGCGACGTCGGAGCGTGTCGACGCTGACCCCATAGATGAGGGCGGCTTGCTGCAGGGAGAGCCATTCAGGTGCGCTCTGGCTCCATTCGGCTGCGTGGCTGTCCATAACGGTTCCTCTCTGGAAAGGGGTGTCAGATGCTGATGCCGCGGCCGAGGTCGGGGCGGTGGCTGGTCGGCGGCGTGGGAGTCGGTCGGCGGGTGTTGGCGATCTGGAGCGCTTCACGTCGGTGCATCTCATCCTCCTTACGGAGCAGGGTGGTGATGCGGTAGCGGAGGGCGTCAGAGCGGCTTTCCGCTGGCCGTGGTGACAGGATTTGAACTCGCATCGGAAGCCGAGTCCAGTCCCACCGACGTCACCCGCCGGGGCCGGCGACGTTGAGCGACGAGCTGCTCCAAAGCCGAGCAGCCGTTCGGCGTCGGGCTGGTAGATGCCGCCCTGGGTGAGCCTTCCCTCAGCGGTGGGGGAGGACGGCTATTGCACCCATCTTGCACGGAACCCGCCCTGACTATTTAACCTAGTCAGAGCTGGTTTCGCATGGGGTGCCTGAGTAGTACGTTCGGCAACTCCGCCCCCAAGACAAAGACCCTGGTCAACCGCCTAGACCGTGGGGTCTACGAGGTCTCTCGACGCCCCCAGGATACCGCTCCGAAGGACGATCGTGGCCCCGTTGTGAGGACTGTCGAGACGGCTCAAACTTTCCTCACCGCCGCTGAGGTGGACGCGCTCGTCGGCGACTACCTGGCAGGGATGAGCGTCAAGGCACTCGCCGAGAGGTATGGCATCCATCGCGCCACGGTGTTCGCGCACCTGCGTCGCCGCAACGTGCCTAGCCGCCGCCCGGGGCTGGGGATCGACGAGAAGGCGGAGGCGGTGCGACTCGCCCGAGCGGGCGTCTCGATGCGCGCGATCGGTCGCCGGATGGGCGTGGATCGTAAGGCCGTACGTGCGGCGCTGGTCGAGGCCGGACTCATCGTGGACGAAGCGAGCGATGACTCCTAGCTGCGGTTCCGAGTTGCTGATCCGTCGGTAGCGCTCTGCGCACCTCGTCGGTAACGAGCGCCGAGAGGAACCGATGATGGCCAGCTTGAGTGATGTCGCGAGCGATGAGCGCACTGCGAGGATGGTGCTGTCGATGCTCGTCGAGCCCAATGACCCGGTGACCGGACGCATCTTGGCCCGGCTCGGCGCAGTTCAAACGCTTTGGCTCGCTGAACACGACGGTGCAGTAGTCGGGCTGAGCCCTGTGGACGCGCAGGTCTGGCGCGACCACCTCAGCGTGCCAGACGCGAAGGAACTCGCCGCGCGTATCGACCAGGTGCAGCAATCGGGAGTTCGAGCACTCGTCCCAGGCGATAGCGACTGGCCTACCGCCGTCGACGATCTTGGTGAAGTTGCGCCCTACCTGCTGTGGACTCGCGGCGCGTCATCCTTCCTCTCCCGTCCGATGAGCGATTTCGTCACGATCGCCGGCGCTCGGGCATGCACGTCCTACGGCGACTACGTAGCTCGGGAACTCGCCAGTTCCGTTGCCGCAGACGAACGAGTTGTCGTTGCGGGAGGCGCCTACGGGATCGAAGGCGCGTCACATCTGGCAGCCCTCGCGGCGGGTGGCGACACGATCGCCATCCTCGCCAACGGAGTCGATCGTCCGTACCCCGTCGGCCATCGCGACCTGCTTGATCGCGTCGCTGATGTCGGTCTTCTTGCAAGCGAGGTTCCGCCCGGCGCCGTTCCGTCTCGGCACCGGGTCATCGCCCGCGCCCGGCTGATGGCTGCGCTGTCCTCTGCGACGGTCATCGTCGAGGCAGGCGGTCGGTCAGGTTCACTTGTGGTTGCCCAGCGAGCCGCCGAACTCGGCCGACGTGTCGGAGCCGTCCCTGGTCCGGTCACGAGTGCCGCGAGCGTTGGGCCGCATCGTTTGCTGCGCGACGGCATAGCGTCCCTGGTGGCGGATACTTCGGACCTCGCGAGTCTGGTTGGACCAGGCCAGGTGTCACGAGAGCGACTCGACATGGAGCAGGTCCGCCCACCTTCGCCTGCTCCGACGCGCACGCTGTAGCGCGCCGGGTCGGCACAGGCCGCCTGGCACTTGAACTCAGCGAGGGCTTCGAGTGAGTTCGCGCAGTGTCATATCGGAGCGTTCCTGCCGCTGCGCGCGGTACGCACGGGCGCGAGCTTTCGTGAGGAGAACGACGCTCACAGGGCCGATGGCCAGCATCTTGAGAGCGTTCCAGATGCAGAGCAGGACTACGAGGTGGAGCCACCCCGGGCCGCCACTCTCGATGAGCGTGGTGCACCAGAAGGCGACGGCCAGGTAGGGGCCGGCAAGAAGCATCGCTGGCACGCCCCACTTCAGTCCCTTCCGGGTGCGGATCAGGTCGAGCAGGACATTGCTCGGCATGTAGCGGCGCAGGAAGTAGCGAACCTCGGCGCTGGCTGTCCACAGTAGGCGGATCATGATGGGCTCCTCTCAACACGCGAGTCATTGTCGAGACGGTGCGTGGAGAGTGACCCGAAGGTCTGCCGCGAGCGGCCCAAAGGTAAGGAGAAATCCGCCTCGCCTTCCAGGGTACGCCGAGGTGTCGACATTTGGAAGGCTCCGAAGGGCCCGGGCGCGACCCGCATGTGGGAAGCCTTCAGCCCCTGCGGCGTGCTGAGAGGTGGCGGCTTCGTTGAGCGCCGGGAGCGCGCGGAGGGCGCTGTCACGACTCCGACCCTGCGGTAGTGGAGCCCCGGTAGGCCCTCGCCTCAGACGGTCAGAAGGGTGTCGGCTAGCGACTCGGACACTACGTCGATAGCGCCGGTCACGACAGCGAGGCGTTTCAGATTCGTCCAAAGCTGATGGCGAGTTTCCTGGTTCGAAGCCCGCCACAGGGTAGCAAGGCGTTTCTCCAATGCGGTCGTGTCACCGGGTGTCCGCGCACGTACCTGCCGTGCCGGGAAGTCGGTCTCGGGCAGCACTCGGTCACGAGGCATAGCCGTTAGCAGAGCGTCACTCATCGCGCTGTTCACCGAGAAGTAGGTCCCAAGTCTCATTGCCTCAGTCAACTCGCTAGACGTACCAAGAAACCAGTGGAGAATGACGCCGGGATGGGCGCGTTGCTTCACCAGGTCGAGGACTTCGCGTGTGCGCCCAGTGGAGTGGATGGAGATCATGACTGGCTTGCCGTCGCAGGCGTCGAGGACGTCACTGAGTATTTGCTCTTGCTCGTCGCGAGCGCCGCGACGGTCCAGACCGACCTCTCCCACAAGCGCAAACCGAGGAAGGAGCTGACGAAACACTTCTGGGTTGTACTCCGCACGCGCAGTCGCGACCGCTGGGTGGACGCCGATACCCCAGGTAAGACCGCGGTCGTCGCGGTTCATGACAAGTCG
>Ga0073899_10001291_pt1 | contig 23013 bp, 21 predicted proteins | sample KloWWTmetaKNB5Ph_FD_88975 | JGI IMG/M metagenome (GOLD analysis project Ga0073899, IMG submission 88975) | Active sludge microbial communities from Klosterneuburg, Austria, studying microevolution and ecology of nitrifiers - Klosterneuburg... | ecosystem: Engineered > WWTP > Aerobic digester >... | reverse complement strand
CGATCTGTGTAAGTATTGGGTAAGTTCATGGCATACCTCCTTGTGCCTATTCTTATACGCCTTTGCAGTCAGTAAGTAGACCAGGATTACTATGAATGGACATGGGAGCGCCCTCGGCGGAGGGAGCTCCCATGTGCTGAGTGCGCTCCCTCTCCGAGGGCGTTGTAGCTGTAGCTCGTCGGCGAGCTACGGTAGGTCGAGGAGGCGGATTTTGTCCGCCTCGAAGGCGTAGCCGAAGGGCGCCGAGGTAATCACCTTGGCGATACCCTCGTAGCTCAGATACGTCAGCGTGCCCACCTTGAGGTAGCAGAGCCTCGAGTCGCTGTTGAGGCATGCCAGATACACGCAGTTGTCACGTGTGACCAGTAGGGGTCGCGTCGGGTCGGGCAGCTTGTTGCCATAGGCGAACCTCCTGACCATGACCACGATGTCGCCGATCTGGTAGTGGTCTGACAGGTTGGCTGTCGTCACGATCTCTTCGAACTTCTCTCCGAGACTCTCCGCGACAGATTGCAGGTGTTGCCTGATGACGGCGATGCGTTGGCTGGCAGCCTCGACGTCGCGTGCGTGCTGTGCTTGGAGCAGGGCGTCCTCGAGCGCGATCTGCGCCATGTGGTCGCCGGTTGCTCGGTCGATAATTCCCATCTCTGGATCTCCATCCTGGTCGGTTCGGGGCAAGCCCCATCGAGTAAGGCTACACTATACTTGATAACATTAATATGCAATTTAGTCAAGTACTCATAGATGTCTAGAATCACTGCCCCTGATGATCGGCGGATTCTACCGTTGATCGTACGAGTAGTTTTATCACAATAAGATACAGGCCCAATATCAGAGCTGAGATACCCAGAACTGTACCAGCTGTGCGGACAGAGCCACCGATGAGCGTGTCATACTGGAGCGTCCCTAGCTGGCTAAAGATATAGTTCCAGTCATGCTGGATGCTTTCTCCGGGGCCCATGAGCGGTAGTGCTTGGGCGCGAGCGTCTGCCATGTATCTGCCGACACTATGCATGGCTAGCATCGTCCACAGGGCGGCAAAGATAGCAGCGAAGTATGACTTTGCTCGGATAGCGAGCGCCATGACAAGCGCGGGAAATGCGATTTCACCAAATGAGCCCGCGGCTGCGACTATAAGGGTAGGCAAAAAGAACACCACTAGGTGTGATACCTCATGGATTCCAAAATTAATAAACGCTAGTCCAGAAACAAGCAGGTTATTCTGCTCCGCTAGCCCGTAGTTGAATAGCTGAACGAACAGATACACAAAAAACACCCATCCGACAATATATAGCATAATCGGCAGGGACATGGCCTGTTTGTCTATCACGCTCATGCAATTACTATAGCAAATGCCTGTATGAGCTCGGTAAAATCGCCACTACGATGAGAATTATTTTGCGCTACGCAGGATGGCGGCGTCGCGAAGTGACATGAATCGGACGTCGAGGTCATCGCTAGAAGTATTTGCATCGATGAGTGTGATTGCTTGGTCGAGGCTGTCGGCCCATCGCATCTCGAAGCCTTCGTCGATCTCGTGTTGCGTAAAGTCAGGCATGCCGGGCTCGCCTATGAGTGAGGCGCGGTACGCGTAGGAGAGTTGATGCAGCGTTGCGTAGTCTCGCCACTCGATTACTTGCCCGAGGTCTTCAGTAACTTTGGCTTTTGACCCAGTCTCTTCGATGAGCTCACGCTCGAGCGCGATATCTAAGTCTTCGCCCTCGTCGACACCTCCGCCAGGAAGTTTGTAGTATTTTTTCTTTCCGGCGTACATCAGTGCGATACGGCCATCTTGATCAGCCATCACTGCTCGTACGGCAGTGCGGACGCGATATGTCGATCGTTGGCTTGTTTGGGCTGTAGGGTCGATGTCGTGCTGGTCGATTGTGGCGATGATTTTATCCATTTGCCCATGATATCAAACTGAAGCATCAGTGGCGAACTGAATCCTTGTATTTGGGGATGAAAGCACCCCCAGGATCGAAGGGCTCCCATATGCTGGGGGGGCAACTCCTCTCTGGGGGTGTGGGTTGACCTCGACGTCAGAAGCTGAAGAACGCTCCCTTGGTGCTCAGTGAAAACATGGTCACGATCGCCTCGTTGACTCCCATGATCATGACCAGGGGGGTCAGTTGCACGAGGGTCGTGGCACTCATGTCGAGCACGTACGGCTCCGGGTCCTCTGCGAGTGTCACGAGCATCGTGTGCTCCGTGAACTTGATCGAGGTGATCGTGCCTTCGGTCGGGTCCTCGTTGGGCTTGAGGACATACAGGACGCCTCCGACAAACAGGTCGACAGACGGCTGGGCAATCTTCATTGGTGACTCCAATCGTAGTGCGTGCGAAATAGGTCATCTATATTCTAGCACAAATACGACTACAAGTCAATAGTCTCTCTCGTCATCCCACACTGCTACGATTGCTGACGTGCTATGATTGGAGTATAAAATAAGCGGAGTGTAGTAATAGCCAGCCATCGGATATATGCCACAAGCTTCGCAAGCGTTTATCCACATTATGTAGCTAAAGCAGAACGAAAAATCCGCACAAAGGCAGAGGTCGATGAGATTATCTGTCGGTTGACGGGCTGCTGCGCGCGTGGACTTGAAGATCAAATCGAGCAGAAGACTGATTTTCTGACATTTTTTACACAAGCGCCCGCCATGAATCCATTACGTACCATGATAACGGGCGTTATCTGTGGTGTGCGAGTCGAGGATATAGAAGATCCGCTTATGCGTGAGATTCGCTATCTGGACAAACTTGTTGATGAGCTCGCAAAGGGCAGGCCGATGGCAAAGATTTTACGAAGACCCTAGCCTGATGTCCGATCCAGTAACACTTCAAAAATAGTGGCCGGAACAGTTTTGCTCCGACCACTAAAGTTTGAGCGATATTTATTTCTTGGCGCCTAGGTTACTCTACTTGCATCTCCTTGCCGTGGACCATAACTGCCCAGATGACCAGAACACCGATGACGACCATCATGATTGACCAGAATGGGTATACCGGCACGAAAGCCATATTTGCGACGATGCTGACGAGTGCCACCAAGACCGCAATGACTCTGCCGTACATGTGACCTTGCACCAGTGAACCCGCTGCCAAAAATGCGAGCAAGCCGCCTATGATATGGGTCCATCCCCATTGGCTATAGTCGAGCACCCATACTGCGTTTGGTGTGACAGTGTATACGTCATTTTGGAATAACGCGACAAACCCTGCCATCATGTGCAGTATACCGATGAGTGCCAGCATAGTTGCGGCAAATCCAATCCAGCCTACCCAGCCAGAGGCTTCTTCATATTGTTTAGCCATTACATCCTCCTTAGTTATCTAGCGGAGGGTAGCGCTCCAGGTTTTATTCCCCTCCTTTCTCGCATTAAGGTGGGAGTACTAACCTCTTCTACCTACATCATACTCCTGCTGTAAAAAGTACGATAGTCTATATATGAGATTTTTATCACTTATGTACCATATTTCACAAGGTACAGATGTCAGGTAACCTCGATTTTCAGGCGCGGCCAACGCTCCTGCCAGCGTTTTTCATTGACACGCTTGTGGAATTCGGAAATCAGGGTAGGTGATTGAAATTGAGCGATAGGCCTGGCTATAAGCCCGAATAGGTCGTCGGTTCCATAGCAGAATATATATCTCAGTACGCCTGCCTCGAGCTTTACTGCTACACAGGTTGCGGTTTCGACCCAGTTCGATATGCCGTCGGCCGTTGATTTGTAGGGAGCAAAATTATTTTTGTAATGCATCCGCGCCTGATTACGCACCTCCCATTCGGCAAACGGGTGGCTGGCCTTGAGCTGTTCGTCGTATGTCCAGTCAATTTCTGCAGCAGTATTTTCACTGTCGAAATAGACGAGGTCGACATCCCGAGTCACCTGCGGGTCGACACCTTCTATCGCATCCCAGACAAGGTTTCGGAGGAAGCCGGCGCCGATCCACCAGTCTGGCAGGTTAAGCTTCTCGGCGGCCGCCAGCACATTCATCCGCCACGGGTCACTGTAGATGAGGCGGCTGATATCATCTTCGGATGAAATGGTGTTTACAGGATCATTGTCAAGATTCATGTATTTCACTATATCAAAATCCTATATATTTGAGCTTTGTAGAATACTAAAAGCAAAGAGAGACATAAATATGTCTCTCCTCTGGAAGATTTGCACCAACAGATGTGGCCTACTAACTAAATAACTGAGCTGTAACTGAACTATTGAACTTGATCGGCCACACATAATGATTCATGTGCTGTCTCACTTGATCTTCCTACCCAGATGATATCAACTAGAATATGCGTCGTCAATACTTTTTATTGATAATGACCCTCACTAGGTGTAAGATAAGACAATAATGCTTATGATGTATTGCGCCTATGCAAGGTAAGGACTACATCTTCTGGTTCAAGGAAAAAATTGGCTGGATACTAATCGTTCTTTTTTCGATTATTCCTGTGGTCCTATTATTTGCTACAAACGATGTAGGAGAGCTGTTTTATGACGTGCCAGAGACCTTGAAGACATTCGGCAAGATTACGGCACTCGTAGGATTTGTGCTCTATGCGATTAATCTGCTGCTTGCGGTCAGAAAGCAGTGGTTGGAGAATTTTTTTAATGGGTTAAACCGCGTCTATATCGCCCATCACATCACGGGCGGTATCGCATTGTCATTTTTGCTTTTCCATCCTCTCTTACTGGCAGCACAATACGTCAACTTCTCCTCGCTGAGCAGTCTCAGATACGCTGCCGACTATTTGCTACCAGATACCTTCAATAGCATGGATGAACTTGCCGCAATCCAGGAAGTGGTCGCGTTTGACAGCGGTATCATTGCGCTGATTGGCATGGTAGTGTTGCTGGTACTTACATTTTTTGTCAAGTTGCCGTATCGATTGTGGTTATTTACTCATAGATTCCTCGGGGTTGCGTTTTTGTTTGCTGGGTTCCATGTTTTGTTCATCAATTCCGACGTCGCCGATTCCCTCGTGCTGACCATCTATATGGCCTCGTGGACTGCAATCGGTCTCGGCGCGTTTATTTACAGGAGTCTGCTTGGGAATATCGTGATTCGCCGGTCTCGGTATGAGGTTAAGGGTGCCGCTTTATTAGAAAAGGACGTTATAGGTATGTATCTAGAGCCGATTGGGCGAGCGGTAAACTATGTCTCTGGTCAATTTGTCTATATACGTTTTAAAGGCTGTGAAAAAGATGGTATTTCCGACGAGACGCACCCTTTTTCGATCGCGGCGAACCCGGGCGCGAAGGGCATAGTATTGTATGTCAAAGCGCTGGGCGACTATACGTCGGCCCTAAAAAACCTCCAGTCAGGCTCGATAGCTGAAATCGAGGGTGCGTTTGGTAAGTTTAGTTATACAAATTTCGGTGACTCTCCTCAGATATGGATAGCGGGCGGGATAGGCATCACACCATTTATCGGCATGGCAAGGGATTTGACGGAGCGCGCACCTGCTGTCGACCTGTATTATTCAGTACAAACGCGTCGCGAGCTCATAGAGCAAGAAGTACTCTCACAGTATATGCCTGCGGTTCACCCTAACTTTAGGTATTTCCCCTATGTTTTTGAGGAGACGAACGAGTTCTTGAGCGCTAGCTTCATCCACGAGCAATCAGGGGATTTTCTTGGAAAAGAGATATTTATTTGTGGCCCACCTGCTATGATGAAATCAATGCGCTTACAATTACGCAGAATGGGCGTAAAAAATAGTAAAATACATACGGAAGAGTTCTCAATGTCATGATTGTAAAAAAACTTGTAGCTGGATCACTTATCACTACTTCAGCCGCGACAGCGGTGATACTCGTAGCGGGTATGTTCGCCCCCGCGTCAGTGTTAGACGACATCTCATCGAGGTACTTTGGCGGCAGCTCTACTGGAGAAATCGTCGCTATCGACAAGAATGGTGATGAGATTGAAGGCGCAATCATCTCCGAAGACGCGGACGGCAAAGTCACAGTAAAAGACGCCGATGGAAAAGTAGTCGATGATGCCGGCACCAAAGAAGAGGCTGCGACCGATGCGCCAGAGGCAAAGCCTGCTACTCCTGCGCCAACAGCCCCAGCTCCGTCGTCTACACCTGCTCCGAAACCTAGCACGGCACCAACGCCTACTCCGGCCCCTGCCCCTGCCCCTGCCCCTGCCCCTGCCCCTGCCCCTGTACCAACGCCTACTCCGGCCCCAGCCCCAGCCCCGCAGCCACAATGCGGATCGGGCGGTTCTTGTACCGCTGCACAAGTTGCAACACACAACAGCCGCACAAACTGCTGGGTCATCCATAGTAGCAAGGTTTACAATGTTACTTCATACGTCTCCAAACATCCTGGTGGTAGCTCAATGTTCAATGCAAATACTTGCGGCAAGAATATCACTGCATACCTGCTAGGCACGCGCGAACCGACCTCAAATACGCGGTTTAACCATAGCAGCGGAGATATCGCCGACATCAACCCTTATTTCATAGCAGCACTCGGATGAAAAAACGAAAGAAACTATCTACCAAGCGTTACTTAGCTAAATTGTTCGCTACCCACAAGGTGTTCATCGCGTATTGTTTTGTTGCGGGAGTCATCCTGGGCCTATTGGTCGCGTTGATAGTGCAAGACAGAACACCACAACTTGGCAAGATCGGCGATAAAGTTGAAACTAGCGCCTATAGCGTGATCATTGAGAGTGTGACGCGGGCGCCATATCGTGAAGTTTTTACTCATAAATCTATCGGTGAGCTTGATGGATTGGTCATTCGCCTGACGGTAAAAAATAAATCGGATGTTCCGCAAGCGTTCCTCCCAGTAAACGACATGTTTATAAAGGACAATTTTGGCGCCATACACCAGCTTGAGCCCGTGTTTGGCATCCCATCGCCCATAATGGCTGGCGAGCTAGCTGCTGGCCAAAGCGTTACGGGAGATGTTAGTTATGTGCTCGAAAACAAAAACCGCGACTTGCGATTGTTCTTTGACCCTCGTTGGGACGCATCACCACCGATTGCTATTGAGCTTTGATTAGTATTTGCTGCTCAGCAGCAGAGATATATAGTATGATATGTCCATGTCTTTTGAAGCCCCAAACCTCCATAATCAACCGATCAATATCCCACGCCTGATGCGCGAACTAGCTGTCACGGCTCAGGATATGCGTTTAGTCGCGTCTCTCGCCATACCTACGGAAGTGTCTGTAACGTCAGGAAGTCCTATCAAGACTGCAGTCGTGAGAGACAGCCTGCGGGTTATGCGGCCTGGCGAAGTATTCCGAGTCACAGGCCATAAGGTACCGTCCGATGTCCCTGAGCAGCCAATCGGTCGAGAAACAATCCAAGGTGCGCTTAATCGCATAAGAAACGGGGAAAATCTAACGGGTGTTGCCAAGCCTACTGCATGGTTCTCCGTAGAAAACGGCCTATTCCGCAGGGCTCATCCTGACGCTAGGTCCGACATGTCTACCGAATTTGATCCTCGCGCCGGGTACGAGGATCGTGCCGTTGCTGCTATCTTACTCCCTGGTCATCCAGTAGTTACTCAGATTTCGCCGCTAGAAGAGGCGGTACTTTTCCCGAATGTGGCCGTCCACGCAGCATACAACGCCGAGGGCGGCTTTGCTCGTCACACAGCAGGGTCAATGATGGTCGAAATGGGTATGGTGTCGGATGGCCAAAATCCACACGCAGACCTCACGATCGATCGGCCCGGAGGCTTGCTGACGAGACAGGATCAGATGGCGAGAGTTGTGATACGTGGGTTGGTCGCATTAGCGCGGTCACAGAGTTCCGACAGATAACGAGGCTGATACAGACGAGTAGGGTACAGGAATCCAATGCCCGTGCAACTCTTTGTAAAAAGTTACTTTGCCCTCGAAACGTTGCTTGTTCTCTAGGATATAGCTGATCTCAGCTTTTGTAATTCTGTTGATGGTAGGGTCAAAGTCGCTCAGTATGAAATGGACATTGTAGTACTGTGTGAAGTAGTCGAGCCCTTTTATGCACATTTTTTCAAACTCAGTCTCGCCATCTAGAAATTGTCTATACTCCTCCAAATGCTGGGCGTAGACGGATCTGCCTGACCGGCTGTCTTTTTCAAAGTACTTGTCATTAAGGATGACGTCGTGGTAGATATCGATAATTCTAGGAAGTGAGTAATCGTATGGCGCTAACTCCGAAAAGGCCTTGAACTCAAGAATCGTAAATTCCTTTTGCAAATCATGCTGAGTGACATATCTTTGGCGCGCTACGTTGGTACCGTATAGCAGATCGCCCTCCGTAAATTTTATGCGCCGAGCCAGAAGGCTATAGACGTCGGTATGAGCGAGATTTATATCCCGAGCAGCCTCTTTGTAAGAGCCATCAGATAGTATTTCTTCGACTGCAGCATCAACTGCTTGTGCGAGCCCGTGACGCAGATAGTCCCTAGGCGCATGCGTGTCGATAGTGGCGCTCGGAACGATATTCAAGCCGAGACCCAATTTTGCGACAGTTCGCGCAACGAGCGGTTGGTCGCCAAAAAAAGGCACGACCACCATCGGAGTCTGTGCAAGTACCGCTTCATGAAAGCTGTTGCTGCCGCCGTGCGTCACAAAGACGCTGGAGCGGTTGAGGGCTTCAAATTGATTTGCAATCTTCACGACACGCCAGTTATCGGGATAATGGCTCAGAATCTCTTTTCCCTGCGTGACGAACACGACGTCCCAAGGACGATCTTGCCAGATCTTCGCGAGCTCGCTAAAAAATACGGTCAGGCCTTCGCGAATTTCAGCTTGTTGATTCCACAAATTATTCATAACAACCGTGCCAAACGACAGATAGATTGCTAGACGTGCAGGAGCATTTAAATCGCGGCTCGTAGTTGTCGGAGTATGGGCGCTGCCGACAAATACGTAGTGCTTTTCCTGTCGATGAGCCATGAAGTCCGTGGGCGTGATAGAAGGATACGACCAAACGATGTTTACCTCGCCAGGGATATGAATCCCATCGGATATCATCTCGAGTTCTTTGGGGTCGATAGTTAGCCCGTATCTTTTGTTGAGGTCCCTCATCGCTGCGATGTTGTCATCTGAAGCTAGTTTTTTGGCGAGGTAGTTCGCATCTTCGAACCCGCCCATGAACGCGGGTATCGAAGACCACGCTGGTATCCCTAGTAACGCCCCGACTAGGTTGCCTTCGATTGAAAAGAAGTCGTAAAGGATCAGGTCAGGTTGATATTTGCGTGCGATGTCTAGACAATCTTCTAGGAGTTCGGCTGCGCGCGGAAGTGTCCAGAGCGCTGGATCTGTCTCTCCGAGAGCGGACTTTGCCAGTACAGTCACGCCACCCCTAGGACTAGCCGTCTCTATGGGAGTATTTGTCCATCCAGTTATGACTATCTTCCACTGGAACAGACATTTGCCGTTGCCCGTCAGCTGTTTGATGACGTTGAGGTGCCCGTCAAATGGCGGGCAAAATATTAATATTTTGGGCGGTAGGGTTGTTGGCACCCTCCCATAATAACCGACAGTACCATGATAATCTATTTCCAAAACACTTATGGTTCGGGTAAGTAGCCTGTGAGTGTAAAATTATTAATAACGGAGGGTTTATATATGGCGCACAGTACCGAACGATTAATGTCATTTTCGCAAGAAATGGCTGGCAAGAGAGTTGGGTGGGTTTCTGTCGGTAGACTAAATGATGTTGATCATGACCATGCGCCACTGTCGGTGCAAGTTACTTCCGCCACTGTAGGTGCAGAGGGAGCGTGGTTCGGTCATTTGAACGTTGAGGGCCGCGATAGGATCGGTCGCGTACCCATCGCTGTGCAGGAAGGGTTTTATGCCGTTGCTGCTATGTCGGCAGTGTTGACGCCAGGGGCGGGCAACGGTACGGGGGATGAGGCTAACTTTGCCTATGGGCATGAAAGCAGACAAGGCAGCAGTAGGGCAGACCTATTGCGCGTTGGGGTAGGCCTGAGGCAACAGGGTCAGACAGACCCTGTTCTTGAATGGGCAAAAAGCCGGTCGGAGCTGATCGATGTGTTGAAGGGAAAACTAGGTGACGAAGGCTTCGATGATCGATACGCGCAGCTGTATTACTGGCTAAACGGAAGCATCGCACGTTTTGGGATAGACAAGAGGAACCCTTTCGAAGGTATGCGACTCGATGAGCTGCTAATGCCCGATCCAGGCATGGAGGCAATGACTAGGGAGCAATCTATTCATGCCCATGCCATAGCAGAGACTCTGGGCCACGCTGCAGACCACGACGAGAAGATGCGCCAACGGCTCACAGTCTTTTCGGATATCCCAGCTGAGACCGTACCGACCAGATTTATTGACAACCGTACCTACGTCGCGAGCGGAGAAAGTACTGTCGCGGAGCATGTTTCGAGGCTTGCCGTTAGCAGGCTAGTATATTTGCCGGTCGGTTCTCGCCGCACGTGGCCATACATGGACGCTAGCGAAGCAGATGAAGCAAAGGCATTTGGGCGCGAGCTCGACGGGCTTGGGAATAAAAGCATTGAGCCGGCAGACACCCAGCTTCGTAAAGAAGCAGAAGAGCTTAGAGCCCGCCAACAATTCGCAGCAGATGGTGCACAGAGGTTTGATGCTATTGCACAAGCTGAAGCAGCTTGACTGTAGGTCGGTCAATCAAATAAGCGAGTTGGAAGCGCTTGCTGGTCTAAATTTCTGCAGGAACGCCATTTTCGAGAGGTAGGAACGTTGCATCAAATGAGGACAAAACGTCCGGTAACCTCGCATATATCCCTTGCCGAGCTTCGTCATTGAAGTGCCAGTCATGAAGCGGGATGACGACCTGGGGCCTGTCGGCCATGGCTTGTATCATCTTGGCAAATCCTACCACTCCGCCCCAGGGGCCGCCGTTGATGGCACCTGCTAATATTCTAGCCCCGTGAGCACTAGTAAGCGTATGGCAGTCGCCGCCTATAAGCAAATCATCAAATAATACGAAACTTGTATGCTGTGGTTGTTCACCGAACCATGGCGACAAGTCAGCGTGTTCTGAATCTATAAATCTGATCTTCGGGTCGTCGCTAGCCGCAAGGCCGTTGATGCCCCAATGGCTGAGCTGGTCAGTCACCTGTGCGGGACCATACCATATGGCATTTGGTGATGCGGCTTTGACGGCTTGTGCAAAACGCTCATCGAGGTGATCAGGATGCGCATGAGTGACAACAACTTGATCAAGCCCAGCGAGCAACTCGGGCTTCACTAAATCACTCTGCCAGCTATAGCTTCCTGGGTCGACCAAAATGCGTTTTCCGTCCTGCTCGACTACCAAGCACGAATGTACCAATTTGATAATATTCATAATGTCATTGTAACAAACACAGGGCAGGACTAATACTGCGCACTTCTGCACAATGCTCATGGTATACTCGACCTACTATATGAGCATGATAATGAAGCAAAACATCCGCTCGCAAGGTTTCACGATTGTGGAGTTGCTTATTGTCATCGTCGTCATCGCGATATTGGCCGCGATTACGTTTATGATGTTTAACGGGCTGCGCCAAAGGGCGATTCAGTCTAGCTTGCAGTCAGATGTGGACAAAGGAAAAAAGAAAGTGATGCTCTATCAGGTCGAAAATGGCACATACCCCACCGCTATCAACTGTGATAGCCCGACAGATACAGAAGTTTGCATAGAGCCTTCTGGCTCAAATACCTACGCCTATAGTGCTCAAAACAGTACAAATCCACCACGTTTTGGTTTAACTGCTAGCAACGGTAGTATTTCATACCTAGCGACGCAGAGCGGTAGCGCTATTGAGCCGCTAGCTGGTGTTGCGACTGACGGCTTAACATCTCGCCTTGACCCATCAGATAGCGCCTCTTATCCCGGTACGGGTACAGTCTGGGCCGACACGTCGGGCAATGGACGCAATGCATCGCTTGCAAACGTTAGCTTTAGCACAGAGAGCGGCGGAGTCCTAGTGTTTAACGGCTCAAATTCATATACTCGGGTGGTCACTGGCCCCGTGCAATCAATCTTCATGTTTGTATATATTGATTCGAGCAAGGTCGCTTCTCGTTATCTGTTAGATTCACGCACTGGTAATGCGTCTGGGTATATCTACAATAACGGTGTAGGGAACTGGATAAATTTCTACGTCGATGGTCAGCCAGTTGCCGCGAGCTGGGCGAGTATTCCTAAAGACCGATGGATTGGTTTTTACGCGGCTACAGCAGCGCAGTATACCGCGACCATCAACATTATGAGCCGCTACAGCAATGGCGAATTATTACCAGGCAAACTAGGTGCCGTTATGGTGTACAACCGTCCGCTGACCTCAGAGGAAATAAATCAAAACCTCGATGCCTACCGAGTCCGCTACGGGATATTAAACTAGCGTTCTGCCGGCACGGCTATACATTACTCGTGCCGGAGGGCATCGATAGGATTGATTCGCTCCGCTCGGCGAGCCGGTATATACACCACAGCGAGTCCCACGCAGATCATAAATATGAAGACGCCGAGTATAAGCCACCAAGGATGCGCAAATAATACGAATCCTTTTTGCACGCCACGCCCTTGTGCCAGTATGTTTATCACCAGTGTGGTGACGCTGCTAAGAGCTAGTGAACCGATCAAACCAGTCAATGTGCCTACTAGCGAAAGCAGCAGGGCCTCAAGCATAAATAGGATCCGCATGTCGACCGATCTGGCTCCAAGAGCCACCATGAGGCCAATTTCTTTAGTCCGCTCAAGAAGTGAAATTGTTAGCGTGTTGAACATGCCGATGATGGCGATAAACATTCCGATTGCCCCAAACCCAACCAAAAGTAGGTTAAAGTATTTGAAGATCACGTTTATTTGCTCAAGTGTATCAACGGGCGACGTCGTTTCTAGGCCGAAACTTTCTATCTGCGTTCTGATTTTCGGCACATTATCCACTTTGTTTGCCCCGACTTTTAGCTGCGTCAGCGATGATGCTCCGAGCGACCTAAATATTGAGTAGTCGATGAACGCTTCGGCTCCAGAGCCAGAGTCGACGATACCTCTGATTACAAAGTCTTGCGTGTGCTTGCCAGGTTTTCCGTTGACCGTGCTGAGCGGAATAGTCATTGTGAGTGTCGTGCCGATAATTTCTTTTTGTTTATTTGAAAGACCAACCGATTCTAACGCTGCGGAATTGAGCAGTACAGAGTCTTTCTTGTTCGAATCACTGAGTAGTTTTCCCGAGATGAGGTTTAGGTACGTCAAAGACTCGTACCCGTCGTCTATGCCATAAATAATTGCGTCAGACTCACTGTTACTGATTTTGTAACCGCCCGGATAGAAATATGACTTGCCGATTGATTCAACATCCCCGATCGACTTGATCCGCTCTGTCGCGATATCATCGAGTGTTATGATCTTGGAATTTGGCGTTACGACGTCGATAGTCTTAATCGATTGGTTGCCGATAACCTGATTTGTGACAAGAGTTTGTAGCCCTATCCCGAACGAAAGCAGGAAGTAAACCGAACCGATGCCGATAGAAATTCCGAATACGGTCAGACTTGAGCGCAACTTCTTGCTGGTTAAATTGCGAAGCGCGATAGACACCAATATACTTGTTTTTACGGTCGGCCTGGTTTTGGATCGCAATCTCATGAGTGCTGACCCCCCATAAGTCGGTCCATGCGTGCTTGGGTTTCCTTCAGCATAGCCTTGACGGTTTTTGGGATGTCGGTCGTCTCGATCTCATTTATGTGGCCGTCTTGTACCCGGATCAAGTGATGCGCGACATGTAGATATTCCATGTTGTGCGTGACGAGAATAACGGTTTTGCCGCTCACTTCTTGGAGCTCGATGAGTAGTTCGATTATCATGTCTCCGTTTTTACTGTCTAAGTTTCCGGTTGGCTCATCGGCGATAATAATCGCTGAATCATTTACTATCGCCCTCGCCATCGCGATGCGTTGCTGCTCGCCTCCGCTCAGGAGCACCGGTGATTTTGCTGAATGAACTTCCATCTTGACGCGCTCTAGCGCGAGCTTGGCCATCGCGTTGGCGCTTTTCTTGTTTATCCCCAAAAAATATTGCGGAAGTGAAACGTTCTCGACAACGGATAGACTCTTTACCCAATAGTTCGATTGATAGACGATGCCTAGTTCGGTTGCTCGGAAGTACGCCAGTTCATCCTGGCTTTGTTCATAGACGTCGAGACCTTTGTAGAGTAGTTTTCCCGCAGTCGGCTTTTGCAGGCCAGAGAGGACGTTGAGCAGGCTGGATTTACCGCTTCCTGACGGACCGTAAATCACCGTAATCTTCCCCTGGGGGATGGTTATCGATGTGGGTGCGATCGCCACCACACGTTCGTCGCCGACATCAAACTCCAGAGAAATGTTATCGCCGACGAATAATGCCTGTTGCGGTGAGCGTGTCATACCCCGAAGATTGCCCTTAATGCGTTAAATACGATCGTTAATGCATTGTCTGATGCACGGCCGATAATAGCTGTTTGTGTTTCACCCGTGCCTTCATTTTGTGCTCCATCTCCTGATACTGGCTGTACGCTGTATACACGCGAAGTTGGAAGGTCCGAGATGATGACGATGTGTTCTGTTGTGAGGCGAGTATCCTGGGCAGTCTTGCTGTTGAAGCTTCGTGCATCGGAGCCTTCTGTGTAAGCAATTTGGCTGGTTGAGGGCTCGTCGGTTTGCCATGACACAACGATTTGTCCGCGCGCTTCAGATCCTGAGCCACGTATCGACGATTCCACGGAGACATTGCTGACTTGTGGCGGTCTGGTATCTAGCGCAGTACGGAAGCTCTGTCTGTCAGAGGTCGCAAGATTACCAGATGTGTCTCTGCTCTGCGCCACTAGCGTGTACTGGCTGTCGTCGCGAAGGTTTCGGATGACGATGACATGTTCGGTCACTTGCTTTGCGTCGCTTACGTCTACCGGATTGCCGTTGACGAGCGCATATGAGACTGAACTAGTGGACGGTACGTTCGTAGTCCATGTAACGCTCTGGGTGCTGGTAGGCTCGCCGTCGATAGGCTGGAAGCGCAGGTTCGTAATACGAGGACGTTGCGGAGTTGTGAACGATGATATTTGACCGCGATATTCGGTGCCCTCCTTGTCGATAGTGCTGATCATGTAGAAATATTTTGTTCCGTCAGATAGTTCGGGCAAAAGTACTTCGTATAGCGACTCGGCTTCAGAAGTGTTGATTTCCTTCATCCCGCCGAACGACTCGCTAGTACCGTAGTAGATTTTAGCCTTTGTCGCGCCTCTGGTGGTGAACGATATGGCGGCGCTACTGAGGTTGATGTCATAGACAGTTACTTCTTTTGTCACAGGAGCAGGTGCTGTCGTGAATGTAGCCTCCTGGCTCGTCCCGGTGTTGCCGTCCTCGTCAGTCCACTTAACCTTGTAATAGTATGTCGTACCTGGAGAAAGGTTATCGAGACCTATAGTGTGGGCCGAAACTTGATTTGAGCTTCCGACTTCCGAGGCGGCGTAGCTGCCGCTCTGCGTACCAATAGCAACCTTTGAGTCACTCGGCCGATCGGTACTCCAGTTGATGGTCGCGTGTTTTGTCGTAACTTCGCTGACGGAAGGACCGCTGACGATAGAGGCGGGAACAGTAAACTTGCCAGTAGGCGTTTCTTTTACGGTACTTCCGAACGCACCGCAGTTGTTCGTGTTATCACAGGCAGCTACTCGGTAGTGATATTCTTGTTGCGATAGACCAGCGTCTATGTAGGTTGTGCTTGAGCTTGTCCCGACGGATGAAAAATCTGTGCCATTCGTCGACCGGTATATCCGATAAGATGATACGTTACCGACGAGCGGTTGATCCCAGGTGAGCGCCAGCCTCCAGTTGCTTGTATTTTTTATGGACACGTCTACGATATCGCTGTTGAGCGGGATGCCTGGGGCGGTGGTGTTTGCGGTGAAGCTAGTAGAGGCATAATTGGCGTAATTTATATTGCTTGATTCATCACGGGCGACAACGTAGAGAGTATTCACACCCGGTTGTGTCGCGTATGGCCCGACAGTCAGCTCAGTCGATCCAGCAGCTGTGTAGTTGCAGTTCGAACCGGAAGGGGCGACATTGACGGTATAGCAGTATACGATGTTCGACACGTTACCGACGTACGTAACTGGTGCGTCCCAGTTAAACCCAAACGAGTTAATCGTGTTCGCGGCCGGTAGGGCCACGAGATTCGTTGGCTCGCTCGGAGCTCCACTGGTGTTGATTTTTAGTGTGGCGGTTGTGTAGTTTGCCGTATAGTTGCCCGCAAGGTCCCATGTACGGAAGTACACGGTGTTGATGCCATCGACCAAGTTGGCGAAATCAGGGGTTTCTTGTGTTTGGTATGTGCCGTCATTTGCCAGGAGGTCAGTTATGTCGCCACTTCCGCTATGTGAGTCGCCATACCATTGACCACTGGCGCCAATTTTGTATTGCAAGCCTGCAAGCCCTGAGTTGCCGTCTTGTGGAGAATTTGCACCGACGCTTGGCCAGCTCATTTCGACTGCCTTTGTGTTGATAAATCCAGACGGTGCGGTGATAAACCCTGGGCTCGTTGGAGCTGTGTTGTCGAACTTAAAGCTAAACTGCTCAGAACTATTTGCAACGTTTCCAGCGCCGTCTATTGCGCGAAGCAACAGGTAATAAGTATCGTTGCTGGTAGCAAGCGCTGCTCCGAGGTAACCAGGTGTGGCTAGATCGATTTCAGCAGAAGGCACTATGAACTCGCAGTGATTGCCAGTTTGCCTGGGGCTATTACCGAGCATCCCCTTGGTTGTGGCGGGATCAGCGGATGGATCTGTTCCGAGGTACGCACAGTAGCCATAGATACCTGCACCACCATCGGTTGCACTGTCCCATGTAAAGTGTGGCGAGCTACCATTTGTCCAGGCGCCGTCGACAAATGTAGCACCGCCATTTGCTTTGTGTGCTGTGATATTCTGCGCATTTGCTGATGGGTCATCTGTGTCGGATGTGGCTTCAACATTGATATCGTCTAGTGTAGTACGTTCTGTTCCATTGCTCGTCATGACCGCTTGCCACAGCATTCCTCCGAAGGTAACAGGGAAGCTGTCGAAATTGTCAGTGACAACCAGGGGGGTGTTTGTCATAGCGAGCGATGTCGACGGCGTCCAACCTAGACCGTCCCAGTACAGCCAAGTCGCCCCCTCGTCGTTTGAGAGTCTATAGGTTATCGTTCCTCCACTAGGCGCCTGTGTCTGAATGAGGCTATCCCAGTGCTGCACGCCGCTCTTGCGGATACTTGCTATCGGTGAAATTGTCTGCGGTTGAGTGGAGTAGGGCGTAGTAGTAAAAGTGTTCCGGGCGATTCCGCTTAAGCGTACTTCGTCTAACGAACCCTCAAAACGGGATTGTGGCTTGCCTTGTTCGCGGCCGCCATAGCCAACGCCGATCATAAGGTCTTTGTCATTGGTTGCGACAGTGACCGAACGATTGAGAGATCCAATTGTAGCGCCATCTAAATAAAGTTTGAGAGTTGTCCCGTCGTATGTCCCTGCGACATGGTGCCAGCTTGTATCAAAGCTCGATACAGAACTTTGCACAAATGCATTGTTGCCCCATGACCAAACAGCCGCATCTGCGTTCGCAGTGAGTCCCGTGCCGGCGTAAAGCTTCCCCTTGTAGATGCTAAATGATTCCACTTCTTCTACCAAACCTGTCCAGCCGCCGTTGACCCCACTTCCGGCTACCTTGGCCCAGGTAGTGCCATTCCATCGCCAAACTTCTCCCTCTCCAGTTGTGTTGCCTAATCCGGCATAGAGATCGCCGTTGTAGGCCGAGAGTGTTTTGACTTTTTCGTACGCTCCACCGGTCCAGCTACTGTTGATGTCATCACCACCAATTTGTGCCCACGTAGTTCCATCCCAGCACCAGACAGCGGCACTACCAGTGATATTGCCGAGACCGACGCAAATTTTGCTGCCGTAGCTAACCATTGACTCTATGGCGTAACTGTTAGCCCAACTGCCTGCTAAGCCATCACCGCCGACCTTGCTCCAGGTCATTCCGTTCCATTTCCACACCTCGCCATCGCCAACCCCACGACCGAGTCCTGCGAACAGATCTCCGCCAAAGAATCCCATCGCAGTGGCACCCTCGGCGTAGTTGGTCCAGCCGCCACTCAAACTATCGCCGCCAATCTTATCCCATGATGAACCGTCGTAGCGCCACACCTCGCCGTCAGCGCCTGCGGCTCCAAGCCCTGCGTAGAGATAAGCACTATCGGCTGCTAGAGAGCTCACTTCTCCGTAGTGGCTGGCGCTAAACGGCCAGCTACTGTTTGTACCGCCCCCACCAACTTTTGCCCACGTCATGCCATCCCACGACCATACCTCTCCGTCGTTGACTGATGCTGAGGCAGTAGAACCCAGGCCGACGTATAGTTTCCCTTTGTAGCTTGCCATGCTGGCAACGTATTCATAGGTGCTTGGCGCCCAGCTATTGTTGATGCCTTGGCCGCCTACAATTTTCCATACACTGCCGTCGTACTGCCAAACGGTTGCGCTTCCTGCGGTATTGCCCATACCGGCGTACATATGCTCACGATATGTTTGCATGACTTGTACAGCGCTGTAACCAAAAAATCCCCAGCTTTTATTTACATGGTCACCACCTATAACATCCCATGTTGTACCATCCCAGGAGTGGACCCAGCCTGTTCCGCCCGCATCGTACGTGCCCGATAAGAGTTCTGAACCATCCCAAAATAATGCATTGACAGAGTCTCCGAGGGCGCTGGCCCAGCTGTTGTTTGCTCCATCGCCGCCAATTTTTGCCCAGTTTGCGCCATCGTAGCGCCAGACCTCGCCGTCTCCGCTTGTCGTGCCAAGTCCGGCATACAAGTTGCTTCCGTCATAGCCAAATGCAGTCACTTGTTCGTAGGTACTTGCCGGCCAACTACTATTGAGGGCGTCACCGCCTATTTTTGCCCAGCTGCTGCCATTCCAGGCCCACACATCTGCGTCTCCTGCAGTGTCGCCTAGTCCGGCATAAAGTGTGTTGCCGAAATATCGCAGTGAACGAACGGTTTCGATCGTAGCGTCCCAGCCTCCGTTGAGGCTATCGCCGCCTATTTTTGCCCAGGTTGTCCCGTTCCATTTCCACACCTCTGCATCAGCCGCGCTCGCCCCGAGCCCTACATAAAGGCTTGAGCCGTCGTTTGTGATGCCAGAAGAGAGTTCGTATGTCGTTGCCCAGCCACTATTGATGCTATCGCCACCAATTTTACTCCAACTACTCCCATTCCATGCCCATACCTCGGCATCGCCTGCGCTCGCGCCAAGCCCTGCGTAAACTATTCCATTTAAGTAATCGAGAGACCAAACGTATTCGGCGTAGTTGGTCCAGCCGGCATTGAGGTTATCTCCACCGATCTTTGTCCACGTACTGCCATCGTAGCGCCAGACCTCGCCGTCGCCTGCGCTCGCGCCGAGCCCGGCATAGATGTTAGTGCCGTCTGTGGTGAGCGAGTATACTCCCTCGTACGTTTGTGCGGCCCAGCTGTTATTGATAGACTGCGGACCGCCGCCAACCATGCTCCACACTGCGCCGTTCCATGCCCATACTTCAGCATCACCGACCGTATTGCCGATTGCTGCATAGGTCGTAGAGCCCATCTTTACCATTGCATTGACCGCAAGCTTACCGTTGCTGTCCCAGCCGCCATTGATGTCATTGCCAGCTACTTGAGACCACGTAGATGCGGTCTGATCCTCGAGTTCGTAGGTCAGCTTGCCCGTCTCGTTGTCGTAGTAGAGCTGATAATTGCCTTTGTCGACAATTTGCTGACGGTTATCTTGAGTTGTATTGTTGAAAGGAGTATCAAATTTCGTCCATGCTTCGATAGTGTGCTGTTGGCCCAGGTTGAGAGTTGGTGACGTGGGTGAGCGTATCGAGCCCGATTCATTGTCGAGAGAGATGGCAGAATTTAAATTTCCTGTAGTGAAGCTGCCGCCTTGCATCGTAGCATTATTGCTATTTGTAGAGCTGTCGCTGATATTTGTGCCAGCTGCTTCGTCAAAATGATACAGTGCGCGAGTATCGGTATCTGACGTGTAGTTCTGTGCCTTGAGTCGCGCTGACCCGCCTGATATCTCGACACCACTGCTGTATGTGTAGTCTTGTGGGTCAAGAAAGCTCCAATCATTTTGCAGATCAGGCAAGGCCATGAGGCTGGTTCTGACGACTAGAAGGGACACGAAAATCACAGCTATGCCAATCAGAGCATGTCGTCGAAGTATCGAAAACTGACCGATAGACTGATTTTTACTTAAGAACGAGTTTACGCGAGAAAATGCTGGTGATAGAAGGCGAAGCACTGCCGTATAGCGACTTTTGAAAAATATCGAAAATCGAGAAACTAGCATATAGATTCCAGTCGGCGCAGGCGCAGAATAGTATCAATAAAATAAAGTCTGTAAAAAATAATGATGTCCCTGCTAAAACCCACTTTGTCGTACTCCTGTCGGTATTTTATAGCATAAGCTCTTATCTGTAAACTTCCCGTGTACGTAGGGTGCAGAAACGTTGAGACACACTCAGGTTGGACGGTCATACTTCTAGGATCTCGTTACACAAAAGAACCATTAAAGGTTCCGCGCTGCACACATCGAGCCGAGGTGCAGCAGGAAAAGGGTGCGTCTAGTAGTAGAACACTCTTTCGCTACCGGTGTCTGAGCCTTCGATGTTTGATATGATTTTGATCGTATGCTTTGAGTCAGACTTCTTGAGTGAAATCTTGAAGTTCGCGACAAACTGCCCCTTAAGTTGGCCATCGATATTGTCATAGAGCGAAGCAACCTTTGCGGGTGTATCGGCCTCTAGGTATTGGCCACCGCTTTTTTCGGCAATCTCTCGGATCGCGGATGGGTCAAAGTTTGGACTTTTGATTCCGACTGCAAAGATCGGCATGTTTTTCCTGCTCGCCGCTTCGACGGTAGAGGCCAGAGTTTGTGTCGTTGACGCCGTATCGGCACCGTCAGTTAGTACGGTCGATGTCTTGCGCCCACAATCGGGCACACTCGCTATGCCAGCACCTATGGCGTCGAAAATCGCTGTGTCGCCGCGAGGAGTAATTGAATCAAGCGCGCCTACGACCTGAGCTTTGTCTGTGGTAAGCGGTACTAGCTGTTCGACAACATTGTCAAACTGGATGAGGCCAACCTTGTCGCCAGCCTGGAGTTTGCTGACGTATTGTTTACCGGCGTCTTTGGCGCTTTGCATCGATGCCGCATCCATACTGCCCGAATGGTCGACCAACAGCATATTGCTGAGGGGTGATCGTTTCTGATCTACAGGGTTAAATGCAAAGTTTGTGATTTTTTTGCCATCGAGATAGACAGTTACGTCGTCTTTGCTAAAGTTTTTGTTGACGATGCCCGCCTCTGAACTCACTGATATATACGCAGTGACGGCAGTTGGGTCGCATGTATCTATCTGATTGATTCTCAATGTGAGGCCTTTGAGATTTCGATATGAGGATACGCCGCCGCTGAGACTGCTTATCGTGCCGGAGTCAAATGAAGAGCCCGTCACTTGTTCGTCTTTTACTGTGCCCGGCTCGTCGCGCAAGATTAGCATCGCTACGAACACGATTCCGGCAACCAAGATGACTGAGAGGAGTGAAGCAAGGCCTATCAAAAGTAGTTTTTTGTTATCAGACGCTGACTCTGGCATGCTATTCAACTTTTATATTTTCGATACGGACATCACCAAATACCCAGCTGACCGTAGAGCCAGAAGGCACTTTTGTAAATGAAGCGAAACACTCGGACCTATCGCCAAACTTCAGTGACCTTCCACAATTTGGCGTTGTTAACTCTTCGCCATCCTCGTCAGTGATGAGTGTGTACTTCTTGCCGTTAGTGTCATCGACGAGAAAAGAGTATGACTTCCTGTCAAAGTTGGATGTGACCATATATGTTGAAGTCGAACCTGAGCATCCTGCGCAGATATTTTCGACGGCGAAGTAAATCGTAGTATTGGCGCCATTTTGCACAGGTTTGTATACGACATACTCAAGCTTTGAGTCACTTGTGGGGGCGCGGAGTAGAACCTCTCGACCCGAGTCTGACTTGGGCTCTGATGATTTGGATGACGAAGAAGTCTCTTGAGGAACGCTGTTGTCAGTTGAGTCTGACTTCGAGAGCAGAACTATGACGAGTACAATGAGCGTCAAGAGTAGGGCGCTTAGGACGGCTCCAATGACGATGAGGGCCTTTTTGCTGGATGATTTTACGGGTGTCGGTGTGTTCGTTGTAGTCGGTTCGTTTGGCAACTGGGTGTCTTGCATAGGGACCAATCTGCTAAAGCATTATCTATTGTGTTTATAGTATTTTACCACGCACGGGGCTATGAGTCCACAGCAATGCGCCCCGTGCACGGGGCGGTTGTGGCCGGTATGATGTGCTGACCTCGAGGTTGAAAATAGCTCGGATATGTGTTATGTTTATGTGTAAGCAAGTGGTAGCCCACAAGTTCCTGTATCCTATTATCGCTTATCCAAACAAACAGACTTTTTCTGGTGATTTGGGTCTCTGGGATAACGTGCGACGGAGCTGTGAGTGGGCCCAACGTGGCACTAGATCGATGAGATGGCCATAGCGAAATAAATCAAATTTACATAAGCCTCTCAGCTTATTGATCGGTAGTTTATGAAAATCAACAAACATATAGAGATTGTCAGTTCGACACGCCTCAGCCTCAGCTCGATGGGGCGAGTGTCGCGTGACGGTGCAAAAAAGGTATTAGAGAAACATTTCACTAGAGTCGACATCACCATGATTGACTCGCTGTCAGACCTCGAGGCGCTCGTTGCGCGAAAACCCGACCTGGTGTTTTTGGGTATGAAGTTTGTGCCTGCAAATTCGGATGTGAAATGGCAAGATTCTGAAAAAGTCTGGCTGAGTGACTACCTGGATCAGCATGGAATAGCCTATACAGGCTCGAGCCAGGCCGCGAGTGCGCTTGAGCGAAATAAGCACCTCTCTAAACAACAAGTGATGGAAGCGG
>Ga0073899_10001290_pt1 | contig 23021 bp, 23 predicted proteins | sample KloWWTmetaKNB5Ph_FD_88975 | JGI IMG/M metagenome (GOLD analysis project Ga0073899, IMG submission 88975) | Active sludge microbial communities from Klosterneuburg, Austria, studying microevolution and ecology of nitrifiers - Klosterneuburg... | ecosystem: Engineered > WWTP > Aerobic digester >... | reverse complement strand
GGGTGAGGCGGACTAGTTGCGGCGCGCGATGGCGGCGTGGAAACGCAAGGGCGGCCTCGGCCACTTCGAAGAGCGGCTGATCCACGGCATGCGCGAGCGCGGTTACTCCGAGGAGTTCGCGCGGCGCATCTTCCAGCAGATCCTCGGTTTCGGCGAATACGGTTTCCCGGAGTCACACGCGGCGAGCTTCGCGCTGCTCGTGTACGTCTCGGCGTGGCTCAAGCGGCACGAACCCGCGGCTTTCGCGGCTGCACTCATCAACAGCCAGCCCATGGGGTTCTATGCGCCGTCACAGATCGTGCAGGACGCGCAGCGTCACCGCGTCGAGGTGCGCCCGATCGACGTTCGCACGAGCGAGTGGGACTGCACCCTGGAGCGCCGCGCCGACGAATCGCCTGATCCCGCGTTGCGGCTCGGCCTGCGGCTGGTGAAGGGACTGGCGCAGGAGGCGGCGCAGCGTCTGGTGGCTGCCCGCGCGCGCAGGCAGGGCCACGCGTTCGAGAGCGCGCAGCAGCTCGCGGAGCAGGCCAGTCTCGATCGCCGTTCGATGGGATGCCTGGCGGCAGCGGGCGCGCTGGCCGGCCTCGGTGGGCATCGTCACCGCGCGGCCTGGCAAGTGGCCGGCCTCGAGACCTCGCTGCCCATCCTGCCCGAGGTGCGCATCGCCGAGGGAATTCCGCTGTTGCGTGCGCCTTGCGAAGGCGAAGACATCGTGGCCGATTACGCGCACACGGGCCTCACGCTGCGGCGTCACCCGATCGCGGTGCTGCGCGACCAGCTCAGTGCCCGCGGTTTCGTCGATTCCGCGCTGCTGCGCTCGCTGGCGAACGGCTCGAACGTGCGCACCGCGGGTCTCGTCATCACGCGACAGCGGCCAGGCAGCGCCGAAGGCGTCACGTTCGTGACGCTTGAGGACGAGCATGGCTCGATCAACCTGATCGTCTGGCGCGACGTGGCCGAGCGGCAACGCCAGGCCTTGATCGGCTCACGCCTGCTGGGTCTGGCCGGCAGGCTGCAACGGGAAGGAGAGGTGATGCACGTGATCGCGCACCGACTCGTCGACCTGAGCCGCTGGCTCGGCCGGTTACGGCCGGCCTCGCGCGATTTTCACTGACCCTTGCGCGGCCGCGGGCGGTCGCCCACGTCGTAGTCGTCGAAGTCGCTCAGCAACTCCGACGTACGCTTCTGTTCCAGCATGCGTTCGAGCGTGCGCCAGGCGGGCTCCGCGCCTTTCGGCGCGCCCCGCTTGCGCTTGTCGAGGTCCTGCATGAGGCGATCGACATCGAGGGCCTCATCGCCCCCGACGACTTCCTCGGTGTCTTCGTCCTCGAACTCGTCCGCTGATTCCGGCTTCTCGTTCATCGAAAAACCCAGTGGGCAAGGTGCGCGTTTTTATACTTCGGTCGTGGCGAGTCGCGCAAGGCGGTATTTCACGATCAGCAGCCGGCGGCATCAGTGCAATAAGCTCGCCATGCGGCGCCGGTTTTGCGTGACGAGCGGATCCTGTTCGCCCAGCACCTCGAACGCCTGCAGCAGCGACCGGCGCCCGGCGTCGTCACCGAACTTCCTGTCGCGTCGCATCAATTCCAGCCACTCGGCCAGGGCGGTCCCGTAGTCGCCTGCCAGCGCATGGTGCGCTGCCAGCGCGTGCCGTGCCGCCGCGTCGGACGGGTTGGTCTCCAGGGCAGCACGCAGCGTCATGACGTCCGGCCGGGCATTGGCGGTCTGGACGAACGCGAGCCGCGCCCGCAGCGCTCCCAGTTGCGGATGGTCGGCCCGGCTGTTCGCCAGCGCCTCGATCGCCGCGGCCGCTCCTTCCGCCTCGCGCTGATCCAGCAGTCGTGCGGCGAGATACTCTGCAGTTTCGGGCGTCGGTGCCGGAACGACCGGCTCGACAACCACGCCTGCGGGGCTGAGGTGGCGGTCGAGCAGGGCCTTGATGGCCGCTTCCGGCTGCAGGCCCACGAACTGCTCGACCACCTCGCCCTGGTGGATGAGCAGGACGGTCGGGATGCTGCGTATCTGGAAATGCGCTGCCAGTGGCGGCTGTTCCTCGGTGTTGACCTTGGCAAGGATGAAACGGCCCTCGTACTCGTCTGCAATCCGGTCGAGCAACGGCATCAGCGTGCGGCACGGGCCGCACCAGGGGGCCCAGAAATCCACCAGGACGGGTTTCGTGTTCGAGGCCTCCACGACGTCGGTCATGAAGTTGGCGACGGTGGCGACGATTTTCTGCGCGGCTTCAGGCATCGGGTGCATCCGGATTGGTTGAGCGCGAAGTTTTCGCGTGTGGCGGGACCGATGCAAGCTCGTTACGGGCTGATCCGTCGACATAGTGCTGCACGTGCCGGACGGCTATACTCGCGCCCCCCTTTTTCCTGACCAACGGCCCGGCAAGGAGCCTTCGATGTCGATTACCCGCATTTCCCACCTCTGCGTCGCACTGGCGCTTTGCGGCGCCGCCACGCCCGCCCTGGCCGACTGGACCGGCAAGGGCAACGTCGGCGCGTCGTTCGCGACCGGCAACAGCGAGAACCAGGCGGCCAGCGCCGCGCTCGAACTGAAGAACACGGTCGACAAGTGGCAGCACACGTTCGGCTTCGCCGGCAACTATGGCAGCGAAAGCGGCACCACGACCGCCCAGCGCTGGGAAGTCCGCGGCCAGACCCAGTACGCCCTCACCGAGCGCGCGTATGCCTTCGGCGCCGGCCGTTATGACGATGACAAGTTCAGCCAGTACGACTACCAGGCCACGCTGGCCGGCGGTCTCGGTTACAGGATCATCGACAGCGACCGTACCAAGCTGTGGGTGCAGGGCGGCCCGGGCTACCGCTACGCCGAAATCCTTGCCACGGGCGAGTCGGAAGATGGCGTCATCTTGCGTGGCGACCTGGGCTTCGACCACCAGCTCACCGATACGACCAAAATCGTCGACCGTCTCCTCGTGGAAGCCGGTTCAGACAACACCTACGTGCAGAATGACCTCGGCCTCGAGGTCACGATTTCGGGTGGGCTCGGGCTGCGCGTGGGTTACCAGGTGCGTCACAACACGGACGTGCTGCCCGGCGTCGAGAAGACCGACACGCTCACGACGGTGGGCCTGCTCTACGAGACGAAATAGACCTCCCGTAACGCAGTGCAACACGCCCCGCGGCGGCGGAGCCCCGCGGGACGACTGCGTTTTTGGATAGAATCCGGGGATCATTTCTGCAGGCGTATCCCCCATGTCTGGTTCGAATCGCGAAGCGCCTTCGTCGCGCTTCCTGTTTCCCGATGTCCAGGACTTCCTGACCGCGGTCGGTCAGGCGATCAACGAGAATTTCCTGGGCGACGAGGAAGCGCTGGTCCGTTCGCTGGCGGACATGGCTCGTCTCGATCCCGCGCAGCACGACGAGGTGCAGGCCACGGCACGCAATCTGGTCGAGGCGGTGCGCAGGGCGCCCGCCACCAAGACCGGGCTCGATGCGTTTCTCCGTCAATACGACCTGTCGTCGCAGGAAGGCGTCATCCTCATGTGCCTGGCCGAGGCGCTGCTGCGTATTCCCGATGACGAGACAGCCGATCGCCTGATCGCCGACAAGCTGCGCGCCGGTGACTGGGCCAGTCACCTGGGCGACAGCCAGTCGCTGTTCGTCAACGCCTCGACCTGGGGGCTGATGCTGACGGGCCGTATCGTGCGGCTCGATCCGAACGACGTCGCCGCGCCGGAGGGCGTGATGAGCCGCGTCGTCGGCCGCATGGGCGAACCCGTCGTGCGCACCGCGATGCGCCAGGCGATGCGCATCATGGGTCACCAGTTCGTGATGGGTCGCACGATGAAGGAGGCGCTGGACAACTCGTTGAGCGGCGCCAACCGGCGTTACCGCTACACGTTCGACATGCTGGGCGAGGCGGCGCTGACCACGGCCGACGCCACCCGGTATTTCGATGCCTACCGCACGGCCATCGGCGCCCTGGCGGCGCGTGTCGATGAGTATCCGGACGTCGAATCGCGCCCGAGCATTTCCGTCAAGCTGTCGGCGATGCACCCGCGGTTCGAGCGTTCGCACCGCCAGCGCGTCCACCGCGAACTGACGCCGCGCCTGGTCGAGCTGTGCCGGCTGGCCCGCGCTGCGGGCATCGCGCTGACGCTCGATACCGAGGAATCCGAACGGCTGGAACTCACGCTGGAACTGCTGGCCGCCGTCTGTCGCGATCCCGCGCTTGCCGGCTGGAACGGCTTTGGCATCGCCGTGCAGACCTACCAGAAGCGTGCGTTGCCGATGCTGAAGTACCTGGTCGGACTCGCGCAGGAGACCAACCGCATCCTGCACGTGCGCCTGGTCAAGGGCGCGTACTGGGACGCCGAGATCAAGCGCGGCCAGGAGCGTGGCCTGCCGGGCTACCCGTTGTATACGCGCAAGCCCAACACCGACGTGTCGTACCTGGCGTGCGCGAGCTACGTTTTCCAGCAGGGCCGCAACGTCCTGTATCCGCAGTTCGCGACCCACAACGCGCACACCGTCGCCGCCGTGGCCAGCATGGCCGGCAAGGCCGGATTCGAATTCGAGTTCCAGCGCCTGCACGGCATGGGCGAGGAACTCTACACCCACGTGACTGGCCCGGGCGGCCTCGGCATTCCGTGCCGCGTCTACGCGCCGGTGGGCGAGCACGAAGACCTGCTGCCGTACCTCGTCCGTCGCCTGCTCGAGAACGGCTCGAACACCTCGTTCGTCAACCGCATCGTCAACGAGAACGAGCCAATCGACGCGATCATCGCGGACCCGGTGCGCACCGTCGACGGCTTCGACCAGGTTGCGCATCCACGCATCCCGCAGCCGCTCGACATCTATCAGCCGGAACGCCGCAACTCGCTCGGCGTGCATCTCGCGAACGGCGCCGTGTGCAAGGCGATGGCCGAGCGCATGGAGCGCGTGTCACGTCGTGCCTGGGTGGCAGCGCCGCTGGTTGGCGGCGAGGAGCAGGGCGGGGTGAGCGACACCATCCGCAATCCTGCCAATCATGCCGACGCCGTCGGCACCGTGGCCAACGCGACCGCGGAACACGTGCGCGCCGCGGTCGACATCGCGGTCCGGGCGCAACCTGCCTGGGACGCCACGCCCGCAGGCGTCCGTGGCGACGCACTCGACAAGGCGGCCGACCTGTTCGAAGCGAGCACGGCCGAGCTGGTCGCGATGTGCGTGCGCGAGGCCGGCAAGTCGGTGCCGGACGGCGTCGCCGAAGTGCGCGAGGCCGTCGACTTCCTGCGTTACTACGCGGCCCGTGCCAGGCACGAGTTCGCGGGCCCGCAACGAATGCCAGGACCGACCGGCGAGAGCAACGAGCTGAGCCTGCACGGACGCGGCGTGTTCACCTGCATCAGCCCGTGGAACTTCCCGCTGGCGATCTTCGCGGGGCAGGTTGCAGCCGCGCTGGCAGCGGGCAATGCCGTGCTGGCAAAGCCGGCCGAGCAGACGCCGCTCGTGGCGGCGCACGCCGTGCGCCTGCTGCTGCAGGCGGGCGTGCCGGCAGACGTGCTGCATTTCCTGCCGGGTGATGGCGCGGTGGTGGGTGCCGCTGCGGTGACCGATCCGCGCGTTGCGGGAGTTGCTTTCACGGGCTCGACCGAGACCGCGCGGATCATCAACCGCACGCTGGCCGCCCGTCACGGACCGATCGGCACGCTGATTGCCGAGACCGGTGGCCAGAACGCGATGATCGTCGACAGCTCGGCGCTGCCGGAACAGGTCGTCATCGACGCGGTCCAGTCGGCGTTCAACAGCGCAGGACAGCGCTGCTCGGCGCTGCGGGTGTTGTGCGTGCAGGAAGACGTCGCGCCGAAGGTGAAGCGGCTGCTGGCCGGCTACATGGAAGAGCTGGTGGTCGGGGACCCGGCATACCTCGAGACCGACGTCGGCCCCGTCATCGACGAGGCGGCGCGCGCCATGCTCGAAGGACATGCGCGCGAAGTCATGCGGTCGGCAGCCTGGCACCACCGCATCGAACTGCCGGCCGCGACGCGGGCCGGCACGTTCGTCGCCCCGCTCGCGGTGGAGATTGCGTCGCTGTCGATGCTCGAGCGCGAGTGGTTCGGACCGATCATGCACCTCGTGACCTACAAGGCGCGCGAGCTCGAGGCGCTGGTGGATGCGATCAACGCGACGGGTTTCGGCCTCACTTTCGGCATTCACAGTCGCATCGACGGCACGGTGCGCCGCGTGGCAAGCCGCGTGGCAGCGGGCAACGTCTACGTCAACCGCAACATCATTGGCGCGGTGGTGGGAACGCAGCCGTTCGGCGGTTCGGGCCTGTCGGGCACGGGACCGAAGGCGGGCGGGCCGTTCTATCTCCACCGCTACGCGCACGAGCGCACGATGACGGTCAATACCTCGGCGGTCGGCGGCAACGCTTCGCTGCTGGCGATGGAGTAGGCGGGCACTGCGCGCAACTGACGCATGAACCTCAGCGTACTCGACATCTTCAAGGTCGGCGTCGGGCCGTCGAGCTCCCACACCATGGGACCGATGAACGCTGCCTGCGCGTTCGTGCAGGACCTCGTGCGGATGTCGCTGCTCGAGCGTGTCGATAAGGTCGCGGCGCAGGTCTATGGCTCGCTGGCCCTGACCGGCCGCGGGCACTGCACCGATCGCGCGATCCTGCTTGGGCTCGAGGGCAACCAGCCGGCGACGATCGATCCGGCCGCGATGGAGCCCTCGCTCGAGCGCATCCGCGGCACAGGCCGCATTCTGCTCGCGGGCAGGCACGAGATCGCCTTCGACGAGCCGCTCGACCTGCTGTTTCACCGTGACCAGACCCTGCCGCAGCACCCCAACGGCATGCGTTTCACCGCGCTCGATGCAGCGGGTAGCGTGCTGCACCGGGAGGAGATCTTCTCCACCGGTGGCGGGTTCATCGTCCGCGCCGGCGACTTCGGCAAGCCGGACACGGCGGGACCGCAGGTCGACGTGCCGCATTCGTTTGCCTCGGGCCACGAACTGCTTGAGCTGGCGCGCAGTCGCGGCCTCGAACTGCACGAGCTCATGCTGGAGAATGAGCGGGCCTTCCGGCCCGATGCCGAGACGCGCGCTGCGCTGCTCAACCTCTGGTCGATCATGGACGGCTGCATCCAGCGCGGGTTCGAGGCAAATGGGCTGCTGCCGGGTGTGCTCAAGGTGCGTCGTCGCGCATCACGCATGCAGCGTGTGCTGCTGGAGCAGTCGTCACAGCAGCGCCCGCTCGATGCGATCGAGTGGGTCAACGCATTCGCGCTGTCGGTGAACGAGGAGAACGCTGCCGGCGGGCGCATGGTCACGGCCCCTACCAACGGCGCCGCAGGCATCGTGCCGGCCGTGCTCGCCTACTACCGCAAGTTCGAGCCGGGCGCGAGCGAAAACGGCATCGTGCGCTTCCTGCTGGTGGCCGGGGCCATCGGCATGCTCTACAAGCGCAACGCCTCGATTTCGGGCGCCGAGATGGGGTGCCAGGGCGAGGTCGGCGTCGCCTGCTCGATGGCCGCCGCCGGTCTCGTCGCCGCGCTCAATGGCACCAACGAGCAGGTGGAGAACGCGGCCGAGATCGGCATGGAGCACAACCTCGGGCTGACCTGCGATCCGATTGCCGGCCTGGTGCAGATACCCTGCATCGAGCGCAACGCGATGGGCGCGGTGAAGGCAATCAACGCGGCCCGGCTGTCGATCCGCGGCGACGGTACGCACAAGGTGTCGCTCGACCAGGTGATCAATACCATGCGCCAGACCGGCCACGACATGTCGACGATCTACAAGGAGACCAGCCAGGGCGGCCTGGCGGTCAACGTTCCGGAATGCTGAGGAAGTGATTGGTGATTAGTGAATAGTGAGTAGTGAGTACTCACTTCAGCAGGAGCATGTCGATGTCTGCAGTGGGTATCGTTGTCGTGATCACGGGAGCGTTCGGCGCGCTTGGCTCGGCGGCGGCGCGTGCTTTTGGCCAGGCCGGCGCCCGGCTGGCGTTGGTCGACGTAACGCAGCCGTCCGCCGAGCTGCAGAGGGAATTCGGCGGCGCGGGGCACATGCTGCTCGGCGGCGCGGATCTCGCCGACGTCGATGCGACGCGCAAGGCAATGGCCGCCATTGCGATGCGCTTCGGCGGCATCGACGTGCTGGTCAACGTCGCCGGCGGTTTTCGCTGGGAGACGATCGAGGACGGCGACATCGGCACCTGGGATTCGCTCTACTCGATGAACCTGCGCTCGGCCGTCGTTGCGTCGAAGTGCGCGCTGCCGGCCATGCTTGAGCGCGGCGGCGGTCGCATCATCAACATCGGCGCCGGTGCCGCGGGCAAGGCGGCGCTGGGAATGGGGGCCTATGCGGCGTCCAAGGCGGGCGTGCAGCGCTTCACCGAGGCGCTGGCCGAGGAACTGAAGGATCGCAACATCACGGTCAACGCGATCCTGCCGGGCATCATCGACACGCCGCACAACCGGCTCGACATGCCGAAGTCGGACTTCACGCGGTGGGTGAGTCCCGAGGCGATCGCCAAGGTAATCCTTTTCCTGGCGTCGGCCGAGGCGGCGCCAGTGACCGGTGCCGCCATTCCCGTGTTCGGGCGCGGCTGACGCCGCAGCCCGCTAAGCCAGGTTGCGCGGGTAGTCGAATTCCGCTGCGAGGCCGCTCGCCCAGGCGAGCTGCGACCAGTCGTTCACCACGAAGCACGCAGTAAACACTCCGCATGTCGGCAACGTGTCGATGTGCTCGCCGGCCGAAAGCTTGTTGGCGCAGTCCGTGATGCCCGGGTTGTGCGCGAACACCATCACGTGTTGCGCCTTGCCGCCCAGTTCACGAACGACCTCCACGATCTGCTTCGGGTCGGCCAGGTACAGGCGCTCGTCCTGCGCAATCCTGTCGGCGTGAACTTTCAGTTCGCGGGCCATGATGCTGGCCGTCGACAGCGCACGCACGGCGGGGCTCGACAGGATCAGGTCGGGCTTCAGCTTGCGTGCGCGGAGCCGGCGCGCCATTTCCGGGGCGTCCTGCTGGCCGCGACGGTCAAGAACCCGGTCCCAATCCTGCTGCCCCGGCAGCGACGTGTCCGACTTCGCATGCCGGACCAGCGTCAGTCGCCGCATCGTCCCGGTGTCCAGGCGGTCCGCCACCAGGCGCTGCACCTTGCCCTTGCTCCGCTTGCCGAGACTCATTCGCTGGCGACCTCGACGAAGCCATCGACCACGCGCGTGGCGTGACTTCTTACGGCCTCGTAGGCCGGCGGGGTCAATGCCTTGCCGGTGCGCAGGCAGAAGCGCGCGCCGTGGCGCGGGCAGATGACCTGATGATCTTCGACCACGCCGCCGGCGAGACCGCCGCCGTCGTGGGTGCAGACGTCCTCGATCGCGAGGAACTCGCCGTCGATGTTGTAGACGGCGACGAATGCGCCGTCGACTTCGGCCGAGGCATAGTCGCCCGGCTTGATGTCCGTGGCGGCTGCGACGCGGATCCAGGTGGTCATGTCCGCAGCCCGCCGGCGGCAGCGGCCGTCACGTGGCCAGTGCTGCGTCGCCTCACATCATCCCCGTCTGCAGCCGCGCAGCCTCGGACATCATCGACTGGTCCCACGGCGGATCGAACACGAGTTCGACGTCGGCGTGCTTGACCGTCGGGATGACCCCGACTTTTTCCTTGACGTCGGCAACGAGCACGTCACCCATGCCGCACCCAGGCGCAGTCAGCGTCATCTTGATCGACAGCACGCGGCCGTCGCCGTCAGGGATGACTTCGCATTCATAGACCAGGCCGAGGTCGACGATGTTGATCGGGATCTCCGGGTCGTAGCAGCCCTTCATCTGCTGCCAGGCGACCTGCTTGACGTCGTCGTCACTCGCATTCGGCGGCAATTCGGGCGTTTCTGCCGGCTCCTTGCCGAGCGCGTCGGCGTCCTTGCCCGCGATGCGGAAGAGGTTGCCCTCGACGTAGACGGTGAAACTGCCGCCGAGGGCCTGCGTGATGTAGCCCTGCTGGCCCTGGCGCAGCTTCACGTTGACACCCGCAGGAACGATCACCGCATCCACGTCGCGGGTGAAGTTCACGGGTTCGTTGTCGGCTCGGTACAAGGCGGACTCCTGTCGATCGATGTCTATTCGGTCGAAACCTGTTGCTGCTGATGCAGTGCCGCGTCGAGAGTGTGCCAGCAGAGGCTGGCGCACTTCACGCGGGCCGGGAATTCACGGACGCCGGACAGCGCGCCGAGCTTGCCGAGGCTGGACACGTCGACCTCGACGTCGTCGCGCGTCAGCAACTGGTGCATCTGCGAGAACAGTCCTTCGGCTTCCGCGATGGTCCTGCCCTTGACGCTTTCGGTCAGCAGCGAGGCCGATGCGATCGAGATCGCGCAGCCGCTGCCGTTGAAGGCCACGTCGCTGATGCGGCCGCCGTCGAGCTTCACGAACACCGTCAGCTTGTCGCCACACAGCGGGTTGAAGCCGTCGGCGCGGCGATCCGCGTCCGGGATCTCGCGGAAATTGCGCGGATGCCGGTTGTGGTCGACGATGACGTCGCGGTACAGGTCCTTGAGGTCCATCAGCCGAGCATCTCCCGCGCAGTCAGCAGGGCCGCGACCAGCCGTTCAATCTCGGCAGGCGTGTTGTAGAACGCGAAGGACGCACGCGCCGTCGCGGGCAGCCCGAAGAAGTCCATGACCGGCATCGCGCAGTGGTGGCCGGTGCGGATCGCGACGCCCTCATGGTCGAGAATCGTGCCCAGATCGTGCGGATGCACCCGGTCGAGCGTGAACGAGACGACAGCTGCCTTGTCGGGCGCCGTGCCCACGAAGCGCAGGCCGGGAACGGTTGCGAGCCGCTCGTTCGCGTAGTCGAGCAATGCATGCTCTGCGGCCGCAATGCGCTCCATGCCGAGCGCTTCGAGGTAATCGATCGCTGCGCCGAGACCGATCGCGCCCGCAATGTCCGGCGTGCCGGCCTCGAACTTGTAGGGCAGGCCGTTGTAGACGGTCTTTTCGAAGGAGACGGCCAGGATCATGTCGCCACCACCCTGCCATGGCGGCATCGCGCTCAGCAGTGACTCGCGCCCGTAGAGCACGCCGATGCCGGTCGGTCCGCACATCTTGTGGCCGGAGAAAGCGTAGAAATCACAGTTGAGCGCCTGCACGTCCACTGTCATGTGCGGAACGGCCTGCGCGCCGTCGAGCAGTACCGGCACCCCACGCGTCCTGGCCGCCGCGATGAAGCGACTCACCGGAATGATCGTGCCGAGCGCATTCGAGACGTGGGCCAGCGCCACCAGCTTCGTGCGCGGGGACAGCAGGGCGGCGAACGCATCGAAGTCCACTTCGCCCGACCTGGTGATCGGCGCGACCTGCAGCGTGGCGCCCGTCTGCTGGCACAGCATCTGCCACGGCACGATGTTCGCGTGATGCTCGAGCCACGAAATCAGGATTTCATCGCCCGGGCCAAGCGTCGGCCGGCCGTACGACTGCGCGACGAGGTTGATGGCCTCGGTGGTGCCGCGCACGAAGATGATCTCTGTCGTCGACTTCGCGTTGATGAAGCGACGCACCTTCTCGCGCGCACCCTCGAACAGGTCAGTCGCTTCCTGGCTCAGCGTGTGCACGCCACGGTGCACGTTGGCGTGGGACGTCTCGTAGTACCGCGACATGGCGTCGATGACGGCGCGGGGGCGCTGGCTCGACGCCGCGTTGTCGAGGTACGAGAGCGGCAGGCCGCGGACCGTGCGTTCCAGTACCGGGAAATCACGGCGGATCGCGGCGACGTCGAGCGCGGCTGAGCTGCCGGCGACGGCGTGAACTGCGTTCATACAGACCCCTCCAGCAGGCGCACCAGGCGCCGATCGAGTTCGTCATGCACGTGCCTGGCCAGGACCGGCTCGTCCACTCGTGCCATGACGGCTCCGGCAAACGCCCGCGTGAGCGCGCTGCGCGCTTCGGGTTCGCTGAGTCCGCGCGAACGCAGGTAGAAGAGGGCCTCCGGGTCCAGCTGGCCGGTGGTCGTACCGTGGCTGCACTGCACGTCGTCCGCGTAAATCTCGAGGTCGGGCTTGGTGTCGATCTCGGCGCCCGGCGTCAGCAACAGGTTGCGATTGACCTGGCGAGCATTCGACTTCTGCGCTCCTGCGTGCACGATCGCCTTGCCGTTGAATACGCCGCGGCCCTTGTTTGCCGCGATGCCGCGGTAATCCTGCAGGCTGGTCGTCTCGATTGCACGGTGATCGACGAGGACGTGCGAGTCGAGGTGTCGCGAACCGTCGGCCAGGAAGACGCCCGTGATCTCGGTGCCGGCCGCGCGGCCGTCCAGGCTGACGTGGGTATCGAGGCGCGCCAGTGCCGCGCCAAGCTGCGAATCCCGCAGCACGAAGCAGGCATTCTCGCCAACGCGGGATTCGATCCGTTCGACGTGGAAAGCACGCTCGCCCTGGCGCTGCAGCCGATACAAGGTGAGGTGCGCGCCGGCGCCGAGTTCGATGTCGAGCACGGCGTTGGTGAAATGTTCGTGCGCGCCGTCGTCGACATGGTCGATCAGCAGGCGTGCGCGGCTGCCCGGCGCCATGCGCACGGCGATGCGGGGGCTCGCAAGGGTCGGGCCGGTGCCCGTGGTTAGCAGCGACAGCTGCACGACGTCGTCGCTGCGCTGGCCGGCCGCGGTGGACAGCAGCAGCGGGCCGATGGTCAATGCGGCGTTGAGCGCCGCGAAGCGTTCAGTCCCGCCGCCGGCGAAAGTGCGCAGCAACTGATCTTCAGGTGCAGTCTGCAACGTGCCGAGCGTAAAGCCACCGAACGCCGCCGGGACGGGGCCTGCCGCCGAACCGTTGGCCAGCACGAGTCGCTGCGCAACGAACGCCGGAGGTACATCGACCGATGTCGTCGTTGGTGCGGCCGGCACGAAGCGTCTCGATTCGAGGCGGCGGAGGCTCGTGTATTTCCAGGCTTCGTCCCGCGCACCGGGGAACCCGAGTTCGGCGAAGCGCTGCATCGCCGCCACGCGTAGCGAGGCGGTGCCACCGAGCTGGGGTTGCAGCCGTGCGAACGCCTCGCGGTAATGCACAGTCGCCGGCGAGGAGGCGATGGCGCTCATGCGGCGCTCGCCTCCTGCTTCACCCAGTCATAGCCGCGCTTTTCCAGCTCCAGTGCGAGCGACTTGTCGCCCGTGCGCAGGATGCGGCCGTCCGCGAGCACGTGCACGAAGTCGGGCTCGATGTAGTCGAGCAGGCGCTGGTAGTGGGTGATCATCACGATGGCGCGCTCCGGCGAACGCAGGCTGTTCACGCCGGTCGCGACGACGCGCAGGGCGTCGATGTCGAGCCCCGAGTCCGTCTCGTCGAGCAGCGCGAGCTTCGGCTCGAGCACCGCCATCTGCAGGATCTCATTGCGCTTCTTTTCACCGCCCGAGAATCCCTCGTTGACGCCCCGGCTCAGGAAGCTCTCGTCCATCTGCATCAGCTTCATCTTGTCCTTGATCAGCGCCAGGAACTCGAAGGCGTCGAGTTCCTGCAGTCCACGCTGCTTGCGCACGGCGTTGAGCGCCGCCTTCAGCAGGTAGGCGTTGTTGACGCCGGGAATCTCGACCGGGTACTGGAATGCCAGGAAGACGCCGCGACGGGCGCGCTCTTCGGGCTCGAGCGCGAGCAGGTCATCACCGAGATAATGGGCCGTGCCCTTCGTGACTTCGTAGCCGGCGCGGCCCGCCAGCACGCTGGCGAGCGTGCTCTTGCCGGAACCGTTCGGTCCCATGATGGCGTGCACTTCGCCGGGCTTCACCTCGAGGTTGACGCCTTTCAGGATTTTGCGAACGCCGATCTGGGCGTGCAGGTCGCGGATGCTGAGCATGTCTGTTGTTCCCGGATGGACGCGGATCAGCCAACGGAGCCTTCGAGGCTGACGGCGAGCAGATTCTGGGCTTCCACCGCAAACTCCATCGGCAGTTCCTTGAAGACCACCTTGCAGAAACCGTTGACGATCATGTTCACCGCATCCTCCTCGGACACGCCGCGGCTGCGGCAGTAAAAGAGCTGGTCATCGGCAATCTTCGAGGTCGTGGCTTCGTGCTCGACGACGGCGGACGGGTTCCTGATCTCCATGTACGGGAACGTGTGCGCGCCGCACTTGTCTCCCATCAGCAGGGAGTCGCACTGGGTGAAATTGCGGGCACCTTCGGCCGACGGCAGGATTTTCACCAGGCCGCGATACGTGTTCTGGCCGCGGCCCGCGGAAATGCCCTTGGCGACGATCGTGCTGCGCGTATTGCGCCCGATGTGAATCATCTTGGTGCCGGTGTCGGCCTGCTGGTAGTGGTTCGCCAGCGCGACCGAGTAGAACTCTCCAACCGAGTTGTCACCGCTCAGCACGCAGCTCGGGTACTTCCAGGTGATTGCCGAGCCGGTCTCCACCTGCGTCCAGCTGATGCGCGAATTGGCGCCGCGGCACTCGCCGCGCTTGGTCACGAAATTGTAGATGCCGCCGACGCCGTTCTCGTCGCCGGGATACCAGTTCTGGACCGTCGAATACTTGATGCTGGCGTCCCTGAGCGCGACGAGTTCCACCACCGCGGCGTGCAGCTGGTTCTCGTCGCGCATGGGCGCGGTGCAGCCTTCGAGGTAGCTCACGTGGCTGCCTTCGTCGGCGATGATCAGCGTGCGTTCGAACTGGCCGGTATTCGCCGCGTTGATACGGAAGTACGTCGACAACTCCATCGGGCAGCGCACGCCCTGCGGTACGTAGACGAATGAACCGTCGGAGAACACCGCAGAATTCAGGGCAGCGAAGTAGTTGTCAGCATAGGGGACGACGCTGCCGAGGTATTGCTCGATCAGGTCCGGGTGATTCCGCACTGCGTCCGAGAACGAGCAGAAGATCACGCCGGCCCTGGCGAGTTTCTCCTTGAACGTCGTTGCGACGGAAACGCTGTCGAACACGGCGTCGACAGCAACACCGGCGAGGCGCGCCCTCTCGTGCAACGGCACGCCGAGCTTTTCGTACGTGGCGAGCAGCTTGGGGTCGACTTCGTCGAGGCTCTTCGGGCCGTCGGTCTTCGCCCTGGGAGCCGAGTAATACGAGATCGACTGGTAATCGATGGGCGCGATGCGCAGGTGGGCCCAGTCCGGGTTCGCCATGGTCTGCCAGTGCCGCAGCGCCCGCAGGCGCCAGTCCAGCATGAACTGCGGTTCACGCTTGATCCTGGAGATGACACGGACCACGTCCTCGTCGAGACCGGGTGGCAGCGTGTCGGACTCGACGTCGGTGACGAAGCCGTGCTGGTACTTCTGCGCGACGAGTGCGTCGAGGTCGGTCGGTGTGCTGGCCATCGTTGAAATCCTCAGAGCCGGCCCGGACCGCGCGTCGCGGCGGGTGTGCGGACCGCGGCGGACAGGGCAGGGCGCCAGACGGCAACGGCCTCCTGTCCCGACAACTGCGCGAGCGAAATGTCATCGAGCGAGCGACGAATCGCGCCGTTGATGCGTTGCCACGCATTACCCGTGCTGCAGGACAGTTCGAGGTCGCAGGCGCTGTGGTTGCCGCTGCATTCAGTGATCGCGACCGGGCCTTCGATCGCATCGATGATCGCGGCCGCGCTGATCGCGGCTGCCGGACGGGCGAGCTGATAGCCGCCCCGCGAACCCCGCGTGGAGGTGAGCAGGCCGGCCCGATGAAAATTCTTCAGCAGCTTGCCGACCGTGGGCAGACCGAGCCGCGTGCGCTCGGCCACCTCGGTCGCCGTCAGTCGGCGGTCCGGGGCGGTGGCGAGGCAGGCCAGGATGACCGTGCCGTAGTCGGTGAGTTTGCTGATGCGTAACATGGGCGTCTTCCAATTGGGACGATTTTAGTCCTATACGCGCCCCGCGCCAACCCCGGGGGAGCCCGGGGCGGGGAAAACCCGCCAATCTGCTAGACTCGCGCGCTCGCGCGGGCCGTGGCGACCTTCACCGGCGGTTCGAGACCAGGGAACTCGAGCGGACCGTCGCGGTCCGTTGCCATTAAGCGACCAGACGATCAACTCGTGACTAACCAATCCGGACCTGCCGCAGCCTCCGCTCCGGCGGTCCAATCGCCATCGATTGCCGTCCTGCGCGGCGTCCATTTTGCCGTGGACTCCGGCAAGATCGTGTTCAGTGGGCTCGACATCGAGATCGGCCGCGGCGCCGTCACGGCCATCATGGGGCCGAGCGGCACGGGCAAGACCACTCTTTTGAAGCTCATCACCGGGCAGGTAGGCGCCGACCGCGGCCAGGTGGTCGTGGATGGCCACGACGTGGCCAGGCTGAACCGCAAGCAGATTTTCGCCCTGCGTCGGCGCATGGGGATGCTGTTCCAGAACGGCGCGTTGCTGACGGACCTCGACGTGTTCGAGAACGTCGCATTCCCGCTGCGCGAACACACCCGGCTGCCCGAGCGCTTGATCCGCACCATCGTGCTGACGAAACTGCACGCGGTCGGGCTGCGTGGGGCCGCTTCTCTGTATCCGCAGCAGCTTTCCGGCGGCATGGGGCGACGTGTCGCGCTTGCCCGCGCCATCGTCATGGATCCCGAGATTCTCATCTACGACGAGCCGTTCGCGGGCCTGGATCCCATTTCGATGGGCGTGGTGCTGCGGCTCATTCGCTCGCTCAACGACGCGCTCGGCATCACCAGCATCGTGGTGACGCACGACGTACGCGAAATCTCGCAGATCGCCGACATGAGCTTCATCATTGCGGAAGGCAAGGTCGTGGCAAGCGGCACCACTGCCGAACTGCGCGACCATCCGTCGCCGATCGTGCACCAGTTCGTCGACGGACTCGCGGACGGTCCGGTGCCGTTCCACTATCCAGCCGCCGAGTATCACGAGCAGTTGCTGGGCGGGAAGGTGTTCGCGTGAACGCGATCCTGCGCGACTTCGTGCAGAGCTTCCTGACGTTCCTGGAGCGTGTCGGTCTGCTGGTTCGTTTCGCACTCAGGCTGTTCGCGATCCTGCCGTCCGCCCTGCTGCGCGTTCGTCCGATCATCGAGCAGGTTTACAACACGGGTGCGATGTCGCTCGTCATCATCATGACCTGCGGACTGTTCGTCGGCATGGTGCTCGGGTTGCAGGGCTATGACCTGCTGACGCGCTTCGGCTCCGAGGAATACCTTGGCACCGCGACCGCCGTCAGTCTGCTGCGGGAACTCGGGCCCGTCGTCACGGCTCTCCTGTTCGCCGGGCGTGCGGGCACCGCGCTCGCGGCCGAACTGGGCCTGATGCGCGCCACGGACCAGATCGCCGCAATGGAGATCATGGCCGTCGATCCCATGCGTCGCGTGGTCCTGCCGCGCTTCCTGGGGGGCGTCATCGCAATGCCGCTGCTGGTCTCGATCTTCATCGTGGTCGGCCTGTTCGGCGCGCAGCTGGTCGGCGTGGAGCTCTTCGGCGTCGATTCCGGCAGTTTCTGGTCGCAGATGCGCAGTTCCGTGGAACTCGGCGATATCCGCGAAGGGCTGGTCAAGGGCGTGGTGTTCGGAGTGGCCTGCAGCCTGATCGCGGTGTACGAAGGGTACAATGCCATGCCCACGGCCGAAGGCGTCGGGCGTGCAACGACACGAACGGTGGTCATCTCCGCCGTCGTCACGCTCATTCTCGATTACATACTCTCGGCCCTGATGCTGTAGGACGAACCATGCGTTCAACGCGCGCGATCGACATTTCCACCGGACTTTTCGTGTTGCTTGGCTTCGCAGCGATCCTGTTCATGGTCACGCAGATCACGAACCGTGGATTCTCGCTGCGGAGCGACTCGTACCGGCTGCTGGCTGCATTCGAGAACATCGGCGGTCTCAAGCCGGGAGCGCCGGTCTCGATGGCTGGCGTGACGATCGGCCGGGTCGAGGATATCCAGTACGACATGAAGCTGTACAAGGCGATCGTGACGATGCGGATCAGTGACAAGTACGGCGCCATTCCCAACGACAGTGACGCCAGCATTTACACGGCCGGCCTGCTGGGTGGTCAGTACATCGGCCTGACGCCCGGCGGTTCGGACGTGCCCTACAAGGACGGCGAGCAGGTCATCATGGCAAACGACGCCATCGTGCTCGAGAACCTGATCAGCAAGTACCTGTTCAATTCGGCAGCCACCAAGTCGGGTGAGTCGGCGGCCGCAGCGGCCCCCGCCGCGCAGGAGTGAATGCGGACATGACAGCGATGCGTGGTGACGCCGCCTGGCCGAGAATGATCCTGGTCGCCCTGGTCGGTCTCACGCCGCTGGCACTGCCGGCGCAGACTGCTCCTGTCGCCAGGCCGGCCGCTGCAGTGCCAGGGCCTGGTCCGCAGGAACTGATGCAGAAGGCCGCGCAGGACATGCTGCGTGAGCTCGATGCGAATCGGGCTGCGATTACCAAGGATCCGACCAGGCTGCGCGGGCTGGCCGACAAGTACCTGCTGCCGCATTTCGACGTCGACTACGCGGCACGCCTGGTGCTGGGCAGGCATTGGCGTACCGCGACCGACGCGCAGAAGCAGCGCTTCATCGACGCGTTCTATCAGTCGCTGATGCGCAACTATGGCGACGCAGTGGCCGAGTTCACGGCGGACCGTCTGACGATCCAGCCGTTCAAGGGCGATCTCACCTCGGGTGCTGCAACGGTGCGCACGGAAGTGAAGCGCAGCAACGGCACGCCGGTGCCGGTCAACTACTCGATGCGCGCTACTCCTCAGGGCTGGAAGGCATGGGACGTCACGATCGAAGGCATTTCGTACGTGAAGAATTACCGCACCGACTTCGGCGCCGAAATTGACCAGAAGGGCCTCGATGCAGTGATCGAGCGGCTCGAGGCGCAGAACCAGAACGCAGCGGGCAAGCCGGATGCGCCGGGGACGACTCCAGCGGCCAAGGCCGGTCGCTGAGTCGGCGGCGGCGGGCAGCGGTCTCGAGGTGGATCAGTTCAACATTGCGCGCGTGGGGGAGGGCCGGCTTGAGGCGCGCGGCGTGCTCGGCTATGCCACGGCCGGTCGTGCGCTGCCCGCGGGACTGGCCCTGATTCCCGGGGCTTCGAGGTGCACGATTGACTTGTCACGCGTCACCGAGGCCGACAGCGCCGGTCTCGCCGTGCTGGTCGAATGGCTGGCGACGGCGAGGTCACGCGGCACGGTGATCCGCTACGAGGGCATCCCGGCGCAGATTCTCGCGGTCGCGCGGATTTCCGATCTCGAAAGCCTGCTCACTGACGGACACTGAGGTCGTCGCTAGTCGCTTGCGCATAGATCACGCATTCGCGCGCGGGACTCACTGCTTTTGCGTTGGGTCGTTTTCCTCGGCTGGTGGCTGCGCCGCATCGCCTTCATCCACCGCCGGTTCCTCGCTTTCTCTCAGCGCTTCCTCGGCCCAGTCCGCGTCGTCCCCGGACAGCTTGCCCGGCGGCGGATTGCCGTCGAAGACCAGGTACAGGCGGCGCTGGAGGTAGGCGTCGCGCACGAACACGTACGGGTCGTAGGTCTGTGCCAGCGTCTTGTCGAGCGGCAGGTACTGCACGCGCCTGTCGAGGAAGCTCAACCCCAAAGAAATCCAGCGCTCCGAACCCGCGTTGTACCAGCGGAACGGCTGCGTGAAATCGTCGGCGACGCGAGCCGGCGCATCGCGCAGCGTTGCAGGACCCAGGAAGGGCAGCATCAGGAAGGGACCGGGCGGGACGCCCCACCAGCCAAGCGTCTGGCCCGAATCCTCATTGTGCTTCGGCAGGTTGGTGCCGCCCGACGCCACGTCGATCACGCCGCCCCAGCCAAGCGTGGTGTTCAGCAGGAAGCGTCCCGTGTCCTGGGCGCCTTGCTTGAACTTGCCCTGCAGGAACTGGTTGACGATCGTCGTCGGGTTGCCGAGGTTGTCGAAGAAATTGCCGACGCCGGTCTGCACGATTTTCGGCGTGTAGTCCCGGTACACGATGGCTGCGGGCCGCAGTGCGTAGCGGTCCAGGGTGTCGTTGAACTTGAAGACGCCGCGGTTCACTCTCTCGAACGGGTCGGGATTCCGTGGACGCGGCGTGCCGTCCGCCTGCGTCGTGGCGCAGCCGCCAAGAAATGCCGTCACGGCCAGCGCGGTGAAGATACCCGCCAACCGGGAAAGCAGCAGCGGGGAAGCGCTGCGGGAAGTGCCGTGTAACATCGAAAACCTGTGACCATGGCGGCAGAGCGACCGCCAGGTCGCTCCGCAAGCGCGGCATTCTACCGATTCGAGGCGCGTCGTCGCGCGCTCAGCCCGGCGCGCGCTGGCTGTCCGGTGAACGCGTGCCGTCCGGCGCCTGCCCATCCGGCGGCTGTTTCGACCGGTTGCGTTCCTTTGGCAGCCATTCGTGCACTTCCTTGAGCCGCGCCACGAACTTTGCGCGCTGCTGGTCGGTGATACTCGGCACCGACAGGGCAAGCTCGAGCTGGTTGATGGCGAGCATGAGGTCGCCACCCATGAGGTGGTATTCCGCCATGTAGGAGTAAGCGTCGGCCACGTCGCCTGCCGCGTTGGCGGCCATGGCCGTCAGCCGAATCTGCTCCTGCGTCGGCGGCACGTTGTTGAACAGGTCGAGCAGCACTTCGTGGGCGCGCTTCGCGCGACCCGCCTGCATCAGGGCCTCACCGTAGCGGACCGTGACGGGCACGTTGCGCGGCGCCAGCACACGCGCGTGTTCGAGCGTCTCCAGCGCGTCCTGGGTCCTGCCGGTGGCGAGCTGCGCCTGGCCGAGCGCGGTGTGGAACGCCATCACCTCCGGGTGCTGCTGGCGCAACCGCAAGAACGTGACCACCGCCTTGCCGGCTTCGTTGCCGTACAGCTCTGACAGGCCGCGTCCGTACGTCTGGGCGAGTGACAGGTCCGCTTCGTTGTCGCCGAGTGCCTTGTAATAGTCGCGCGGGTCGCCACTGCGCGAGACGAGCAGCACGCGGATGCGTTCCTTCATCAGCGCGTAGCTGAGGCTGTCTTTCGCGTTGACCGGCGGGTACTGCAGGGCACGGTCCTTGGATTCCGCGATGCGGTTGCTGGTGACCGGATGGGTGCGCAGCAACTCGGGCACCCGATCCGGGCCGAGCTGGGTGCGGCGGAACATCGTGTCGAAGAAAGCCGGCATTGCGTTTGGGTCGAACCCGGCGGAGGCCAGGACGCCGATGCCGATGCGATCGGCCTCGTATTCGTTTTCGCGGGTGAAATTGATGCCTGCCTGCGCGGCCATGTTCTGGGCCGCGGTGATCGCGCCCATCGTCACATCTGAACTGCCGCCTCCGGCTGCACCCACCAGGATCGCGGCAAGCATCGCCGCCGTGGTCATCAGGTTGGCGCGCGATTGTGCCTCGAGTCCACGCGCAATGTGCCGCTGCGCGACGTGCGCCACTTCGTGCGCCAGGACCCCGGCGAGTTCGCTTTCATTGCGCGTCTCGAGCATGAGGCCCGAGTGAATGCCAACGTATCCGCCGGGCAGGGCGAACGCATTGATGGCCGGATCGCGCACGACGAAGAAATTGAAGCTACGGTTGCCATCCTGGGCGAGGCTCGACAGCCGCAGCCCCAGGGACTGAATGTATTCATGCACTTCCGGATCGTCGAGGACCATGCCGGCCTCGCGCAGGTTGCGCATGACCATCCGGCCGATCCGGCTCTCGTCCTCGAGGCTGAGCGCCGCCTGGGCCGCGGTCCCCATTTCGGGGAGCTGGTCCTGCGAGGACGTCTGGGGCTGTGCCAGCGCCGGCAGCATGACCAGCAGGATTGCAAACGCCGGCAGGCGGGGACGGCGCAGGATGGAGGTGAACTTCATGTGCTTCCTCTGACAGGCGGCCCCGCCGAGGGTTCCTCGGGAGGTCCTACAGCCTCTCGGAAGCGAAATCCGCGAGGCGCGAGCGCTCGCCGCGGGTCAGCGTGATGTGGCCGTAATGGCGCCAGCCGCGGAAGCGGTTCACGACGTAAGTCAGGCCGCAGGTAGTCTCCGAAAGGTACGGCGAATCGATCTGGGCGATGTTGCCGAGGCAGACCAGCTTGGTGCCGGGGCCGGCCCTGGTGACCAGTGCCTTCATCTGCTTGGGCGTCAGGTTCTGTGCCTCGTCCAGGATCAGGTAGCGGTTCAGGAACGTGCGGCCGCGCATGAAATTGAGCGAGCGGATCTTGATGCGGTTGCGCAGCAGGTCGTTGGTGGCGGCGCGACCCCAGCTGCCGCCCTCCTGGCTTTGCGTAAGGACTTCGAGATTGTCCATCAGCGCGCCCATCCAGGGCTCCATCTTTTCCTCTTCCGTGCCTGGCAGGAAGCCGATGTCCTCGCCCAGCGGGATCGTCACGCGCGTCATGATGATCTCGGTGAAACGATTGGTTTCGAGCGCCTGCGACAGGCCCGCGGCCAGCGTCAGCAGCGTCTTGCCCGTGCCCGCGGGACCGAGGATCGTGACGAAGTCGATTTCAGGGTCGAGCAGCAGGTTGAGCGCGAAGTTCTGCTCGCGATTGCGCGCGCTGATGCCCCAGACACCGTGGCGCTCGCTGCGGTAGTCGCGCGCCACTTCAATGACGGCAGACTCGCCTTCGATCGAACGCACGATGCCTTCGAGGCCGTGATCGTCGCCCTGGTAGACGAATTGATTGGGCGCCCAGTCGGCAACCAGCTTGTTGCGCACGCGGTAGAACGTGCGGCCGCCGGCCTCGTGCCAGGACTCGAGCTTGCGGCCTGCCTTGTCCCAGAAGTTGCCGGGCAGCTTCTCGATGCCGGTGTAGAGCAGGTCGGCGTCCTCGATCGTCTTGTCGCTGTAGTAGTCCTCGGCTCGCACGCCGAGGATGGCGGCCTTGATGCGCAGGTTGATGTCCTTCGACACCAGCGTGACGCGCGCATCGCGGTGTTCCTGCTGCAGCGCGAGCGTCTGCGCGAGAATCGCGTTGTCGGCACCGTGGCCGGGCAGGGTGGCGGGCAGGTTGCCGTTGAGTTGCCGGGTCTGGAAATAGAGCCGGCCACTTGGCGGCTTCTTGCCGCCTGGAGTGAACTTGGCCGAGGGCAGTTCGATGCCGTGATCGATCTGCAGCTTGTTCGAGTTCGCCATCAGCTCGTCGAGAAAGCGGCTGACCTGGCGCACGTTGCGG
>Ga0073899_10001289_pt1 | contig 23025 bp, 24 predicted proteins | sample KloWWTmetaKNB5Ph_FD_88975 | JGI IMG/M metagenome (GOLD analysis project Ga0073899, IMG submission 88975) | Active sludge microbial communities from Klosterneuburg, Austria, studying microevolution and ecology of nitrifiers - Klosterneuburg... | ecosystem: Engineered > WWTP > Aerobic digester >... | reverse complement strand
CTGATGGCGACCGCAACGCCGGCGCTGCGCGATCTCTTCGCCATCACCAGCAGCCCGGCCGGATTCGATCTGCACGCGGTCATCATCGCCGCGCGACGCTAGCGTTCGGGCAACGCCTCAAGCAACCGGTCGATGTCGGCAGCCGTGTTGAAAAAGTAGGGCGCGACGCGGAACCCGGAGGGGCGTTGCGTCACTGACACGCGCGCCTCCGTCAGCAGCCGAAACACCTCATCGTTCTTCTGCTGGTCGTCGCTCGTGAAGGTCATGATCTGCGAGCGATGCCTCGGGTCCAGATCGGAGACGACCCGGTAGCCGGCCGCCGTGACGCCCTCCGCCAGCCGATCGAGCAGCCCGATCGCGTGTGCTGCGCTGCGTTCGGAGCCGACCTCCCTCACCAGGGAGAGCGAAGCGTGCAACGCGGTCATGCCCGCCTCGTTCAGCCCACCGGTCTGGAAGCGTGCCGCGCCATCGCGCCATTCCAGCGCGTACTCCGGATCGTCGAACGGGCGGCGCACAGACAAGCGGCCCGCGTACGTGACGTGTAATCGTTCGACCGCTCCCGGCGCGAACACGACGACCCCGAGGCCAAAACCGGCCATCAGCCACTTGAAGCAGTGGGAGACGATCGCCGTCGCGCCCAAAGCGGGGACGTCGATTGGCTGTGCGCCAAGAGCCTGGGTTGCGTCGACGAATAGCTCGACGCCGCGGTCGCGGCACAGCGAGCCAAGCGCTTCCAGGTCGTTGCGATAGCCATCGATGTACTCAACGTACGAGATCGCCACGGCCCGGGTGCGATCGTCGATCGCAGCATCGATGCGGGCCAGATCGGCGCGGCCTGCGACATCACGAGGAACGAGCTTCACTGCCACGTCGTGCCGTTCGAGCGCGCGGAACGGATAGACGACCGAGGGGTATTCGCCATCGAGGAGGACGACGTTGTCCCCCGGCCGGTAGTCGATGCTATGTGCCAGCAGATTCATGCCGTCGGCAAGCGACGGGACCCAGGCAATCGCGTCCGGCGAGGAGCCGGTCAGCGCGGCCATCATGCGCGTCGCGTCGGCGGTCGTGTCCGGGCGGGCGGTCTCGAAGTAGTTGGGTGCGTCCCCAATCCCCGCCACCCAAGCCTGCATTGCGCGCACGGTGCGCTGCGGGAATGGGCCATACGAGGCGGTGTTGAGGTAGGCCCACTGCGCGGTAAACGGAAACTCACTACGTCGCATCTGCGCGTCGATCGGATTTGTCACCCGTTGCCTCCCGTGCTGATCGTGTCACTTGGTTGCCGAACGCGAACGTCGCTCAGGATAGCAAAGCATCACCCGGGGCCAGCGTCGCGATACACACGACCCATTCACCGCACGACATCCCGGCGGCAGCTTGAGCATCGTCGTCGACGCGAGGCGGTTCTAGCCCCGGTCCGTCAGCGCAGCGGCAACGCTCGCAGCAGACGATCGATGTCCTCGTCGGTATTGTAGAAGTAGGGTGAGACCCGGACGCCCCGCCCACGCAGGGTGACCGCAACCCGGGCCTTCTCCAGCTCCTCGACCAGCTGGCCATCGCGAACATGGTCGCCACTGGTGAAGGTCAGAATCTGCGAACGATGATTCGGGTCCATGTCCGAAACGACGTCGTAACCCTTCTCGTCCACCCCCTCGGCCAGCCGGTTGGTCAGTGCCAGCGTATGGGCCGCCGACCAGGCCGGCCCTGCCTGCGTGATCAGTGAGAGGGACGCGTGCAGCGCCGTCAGGCCGAGCACGTTGAGGCCGCCGGTCTGGAAGCGAGCCGCCCCATCGCGCCAGGCGAGCGCGTAGTCGTGGTCCTCGTAGTCGGACTTCACCGACAGGCGGCCGGCGTAGGTAACACCGATTCGCTCGATCGCATCCTCCGCGAAGATGACAACCCCGACACCGAAGCCGGCCATCAGCCACTTGTAGCCATGCGAGGCAATCGCGGTTACCCCGGTGCCGACGAGCTCGACCGGTTGGGCCGCCAACGACTGCGTCGCGTCGACGAACAGCTCGATCCCACGCTCGCGACAGAGCCCGCCGAGCGCGACCAGATCATTCCGGAAGCCATCCATATACTCGACATGGGAGATCGCCAGGGCGCGAGTGCGGTCGTCCATCGCCGCCTCGATCAGTCGCGGATCGGTCCGCCCCTCCGCGTTGCGCGGGACGACGCGAATTTCGACGCCGAAGCGCTGGAGATTGAGGAACGGGTAGACGACCGAGGGGAACTCATCCGCCGGGATCAGGACGTTGTCGCCCTGCTTCCAGGTCAGGCCGTTGGCCAGCAAGTTCATCCCGTCGGCCAGCGACGGGACCCAGGCAACCATGTCGCCGCGGGTTCCGGCCAGCCCGGCAACCAACTCGGCCGTCTCTTCCGGCGTCGACCGCCGGCGAGAGAAGAAATCCTCCGACGGGCTGGAGAACTCGTCTGCCCAGCGCTTGACCGCCTCAACCGTGCGACGGGGGAAAGGCCCGTAGGCAGCGTGGTTCAGATACGACCACTCGCCGGTCATCGGGAACTCGTCGCAAAACATCTGGACATCGACAGTCTGGGCCACTCAGTCCCTCCCCGTTGTCACAATCATCGCCCACCGCATGGTTCAGCGCGGCATCGTACCCCAGGTTAGCTCTCGTCAGTGGTCTGCGCGCCAGTCACCTCGGCTAGCGAGCTCTTGTCTACCGAGAGATGGACGACGACATCGTCGGCGCGCTCGATCAGGTTCGCTGGAATGTAGCGCTCGTGATGCCGGAAGAAGCCTTGCTCCACGCGGAAACCCTGGACACGCCGCTGGGCGTCGCTGGCGATCTCGGTGATCCGCCCGACCTCGTGTTCGTCCTTATCGACAACCATCGTGCCCTCGGAGAGCATGACCGCGTTCGGCATCCGCTGATGAATCTCGTCGTCCACCATCAGATCGCTGGCGATGTACGGGGTCGCCGGCCACATGTAGCCACCGGCTCCGTAATAGCCGGCCGGCGGCATCACATAGTCGGCGTCGAGGTATTCCATCATCTGATCAGCTTCGGCGGTCGATAGCCGGACGTGAACCTTGCCATGGTCGACGTGGTCCACCAGGTCGATCGGCACGATCTTGTCGGTCGGAAAGAACCAGCCCCTCCGAACGATAATCGCGCGTTCCTCGCCACCAGTCGGGTCGATCACGATGCTATCCACGACGCCCAGCTTCGCGCCATCCGACCCGATGATGTCCGCCCCAAGCTCAATGGTCATGGGTCTGCCTCCTCCGTAGTCCATGTCCGGGCCGGATGCCCGGCTCGGGTGATAACGCAATCCGTATTCCCGTATCAAACCCGCCCGCCGAGGTGGCCGGCAGGCTGCCCGTGCGTGTATCATCGGCCTCGCAACAGCACACGTCATCCCGCCGCTCCGGACCTGGCCGGATAGATGGCGAGCCCGAGGAAGTGCCACCAACGATGACATCACTGGCTCCACGCCGGCCGTTTTACCCCCAACCTCGGCTGATCCTCTTCGATCTCGACAATACCATCTGCGATTATCGCACCGCCCGGATCACGCGTACACGCCACGCGTTCAGCCCCTGGTTCCAGGCCGAGGGCGATCTGGAAGAGGCGGTCCACGCCGCGATGCAGTATCCGACCGAAGGGGACGAACACCTGGCCGAGGTGCTGGCCGATTACGGCATCGACGCATCAGGCGTCGCCGAGCTTGCCCGCCAGCGCTTTGTCGAGGATCGCTTTCGCGGCCTGAGGCTATTCGAGGAGGCGCTCGACGCGATCGCCGTCATCAGCGAGGTCGCCTCGGTCGGGCTGGTGACCAATGGCCCATCGACGATCCAGCGGGCCAAGATCGAGATGTTCCGACTGGAGGCGCGCTTCCCGGTCATCGTCGTCTCCGAGGAGGTCGGGTCCTGGAAACCGGACCCGCGTATCTTCGCGATTGCGCTGGAGCGCTCCGGCCATCGGCCCGAGGACGCAATCTACGTCGGCGACTCTGCCGACCACGACATCCCTGGCGCGCGAGCAGCCGGGATGCGATCGGTCTGGGTCAATCGCTGGGGGATGACCTGGCCCGGTGGCGAGGAGCCGGACGCGTCGATCGCGACGCTTGACGAGCTGCTGCCATTGCTTGGGCTCGCTACCCCGGCCGAATCTGGCAGGAGTTGAGGATGGCCCGAGCACTCGTGCTGCTTCTCGCAGTCGTCGCGGTCGTGGCAGTGGCATATGGCAGCGTCGGTCGTCGTGGTGGTGACGCCACCCCGACAGTTGTGGCAACTCAACAAGCCGCCGCCCAGGGGGGGCAGACTCCCGCCGGGGAAACGCCGGTAAGCCAGCCTGCCGAGACTCCTGTGACGTCATCCGCGCCGCTGACGCCCGAACAGCTTCAGCAATACAAGCCAAACGAGCTGGGCCAGATCCCGATCCTCGAATACCACCAGATCGGCCCCAACCCCGAGCAATTCGTTCGCACTCCGGACCAGATGCGCGGGGATCTCCAGTGGCTCTACGACCACGGCTTCTACGTCATCAACATCAGCGAGATCCTTGCCGATCGGATCGACGTGCCGCTCGGCAAGAAGCCGGTCGTGCTGACGTTCGACGACAGCCCGGCCGGCCAGTTCCGGCTGTTGCGTCTGGACACTGGCCAGTACGCGATCGATCCGAACTGCGCCGTCGGCATCATGGAGACGTTCTTCGCCGCCCACCCCGACTTCGGCCGTGGCGGCCTGTTCGTCGTCCTGCCGAACATGGTGTTCGACTGGACGACGGTCGCAGCAGAGCCGGATCAGCAGGGCCTCGACCAGATGAAGGTACAGTGGCTCGTGGCCAACGGCTACGAGCTCAGCAATCACACGCGCGACCATGTCAGCCTCGGGGACCTGACGAACGACCAGATCATGTATCAGCTGGCCGAGGCAAACATCGAGATCAACAAGCTTGCGCCCGACGCGCCGATCCGCGTCGTGACACTGCCGTTCGGCATCTATCCTACGGGTGGTGACGACACGCTCCTGCGCGGATTCGATTACAACGGCCAGCACTTTGAATGGGAGGCGGCGCTTCTCGTCGGCGCTAATCCGACCGTGGTCCCCCTCAGCACCGAGTACGATCCATATGCGATGGCGCGGATCCAGGCGTTCGATGACGAGCTAAACAAGTGGTTCGGCGTGTTCGAGGACAACCCGGGGATACTGTATGTCTCCGACGGCAACCCGGACACCGTCACAATTCCCAATGACCTGCATTCATGGCTGGTCGGCACATTCGACGAATCAAAGGTTCACGGGCGTACGGTCATCCGGTACTGACGGTCCAACGACGCGCATTCCACCGGCGCAGTAACCTGGCCGTCACGCATCACACGAGCTTGATCATTGAGTCCGTCAGTCGCTCCAGCGTCCCTGAGCGCTTGCGATCATTGGGGCCTCGCGTTTGCACAACCTGCCCGGAATGTCAGACATGCAGTGATGTCTTCGTGTCTCACGTGTCAATCATTCCTTCTCTGACGGTGTATCGCACATTGTTATGAGATTGTTGTATGTTGGCGGATGATCGTCATGGTCCTGTCGCGTCCGTTTTGTACCATCGAGTCGGCACGACATTTGCCGACCAACGGCCACGATCGGCGGACAAGCGATGGTGACGAGGCACGCCACCGGCGGACAGCATCGACTCGACTTCCTCAGCGATAGCGTCATCGTTCATCTCGATCCTGACGAGACTTCCTCGATCACACAATGCGATTGCTGGCGTCTGACTGATGCCGAGACCGTCGAGCCGCTCCCCGATCATGTCTGCCCGGCGACGATGCGCGCGACAGTCGCCCGCTGGGCCAATCGCATGGCCGAGCCGGCGCCACTCCTGACGCGGCTCGACTATCCGGCTGACGCCTGGCCGAATCGACCACAGCCCGTCGCTGATTTCCGGATCGACCAGGCAATCCACTGGCCCCTTCCAACACCGCGCGGCTATCTCGGGATGGTGATCGAGCAGTGGATCCAGGAGCCGCCGAATGCGGCGCTTGCCGCCGAGCTGGCGCAGAACGACCGCTGGCTGGAGGCAATTGCCACCACCCGACTTGGCATCTTCGCCGCTGCGCTCGATCTCGGGATCGACGAGCTTCCAGATGACCTCGCCCGCCGGCCGGTCGTCGTGCCAGAGCCCACCCGCCGGATTCGGCGTCAGATCGCGGCAACCCTACGGTTCGCTGGCTTGCCGGACACACCGCGAACCGTCCAGCATATGCTCGCGGCCGCGGCAGGGAAACGGCAACCGCTGCCGGCGCTCGGACTGCTCGTCGTGACATTCGTTCTGGTTCATCCACGTGCAGACGGCCTGACGCTGGCAGTTGGTTCCGAGCCGGATGTTGCGATCTTCGGGTCGATCGACGCCGCCAGCGGCCAACTGCTGGACGACGCCCGCGAAGCTCTTCGCCAGCATCGCGACTGGGTTGGCCGGCATCTGACCGATGATATCCGAATCGACATGCCCGATATTCCGACACATCGGAGGCCGTGCGGCCGCCACCACGACCCCGACAATCCACGCTATGACTACCTTGCCGAAGCCGTGCGCGATATCAGCAGCATCGTCGGACCCATTCACCACGATCCCGACCGCAGGCGCGAGATCGTCCGCGATCACCTGAACGATGTCTATTACCGCGTCCATCGACGCCGGAAGACGGCAGGGCTACCGCTGGAGCCACCTCAGGGGTGGCGGGTTCGCGCGCGGCGGAGGATCAACGATCTTCTCGACGGTTATCCCACCGCATTCAACTGACGACCGTCGATCAATGGGATGCTATCCTGCTGATCGACGCGATTGGTCGGCCACGCATCCGACAAAATCTTCTCGATATTCTGTCAAATGCTTGCCAGGTGTCTGACCGATTCATCTGTGCCACATATCTCGACGAAACAATCACGTGCGTTCCGATGCCGGTATGGTGCATGATTATCTGCGGAGTGAATCGGACTCGGTCGAGAATCACTCCACTTGTATTTGTGCGTTATCGGCAACGGAAGGATGGCTTCATGAAGTGGCGAAAGGTCACTGGAGAAGAACGAGATCAGCTATTGGCCAGTAAGAAGCCATCTGGCTTTGACTACCAGCCCTATCTTGAGGTGATCGACAGCGCCAGTGATGGCGAGGTCGTCGCTGTTGAGATCGACGCACGTTACGAGCGTGGCGAGAAGATCCGTTTCAGCAGGGCCGCGCGATTGCGTGGCAAGTCATTGAGCTGGCTTGCTCCGTCCGAGGAGGATGAGGTCGTCTTCCAGCTCGGCCCGGCCAAGGCGCCCCGCAGCCGCGCGCGACGGGCGACGCAGTAGGCCTAACGGCCGAACCAGGCATTCACTGCCGCGAGATAGCCGCGGGCGAGCGCATCGTAGGTAGACTGATCGTTCAATAACGCGCGCTCGTCCGGGTTCGTCTCGAAGAGCGGCTCGGTCAACACCGCCGGCACACCCACCAGCCGGTTCCCCGCGAATACAAACGGCGCGTCATAGGCATTGCCAAGCGTCGCCAGATGCCCATACGCCTTCCCGATCGTGCCATCTTCAGCTGTCACGGCGTACGGCGGCTCATAGCCGACCGACGCCAGCGCGTCGACGAGCGCGTCTCGGACAACAACGGCGAATTGCGCATTCTGCTCTCCACCAGCATCGCAGTAGTAAATCGTCATCCCTGCCGCCGCCGGATCGGAGCTGCCGTTGTAGTGCAGTGAGATCAGCAGGTCTGCGTCAAGCGCGATCGCGGCGCTCGCATGGACATACCCCTGGACGTAGCCGAGCTCCATTGTGTCTGCGTTCCACGGTCGCAGGTCCGCCCGGTCGAGCAGGACGGTCTCCGCGTCTGGCCGGGTCAGGCGGACATCGTAGCCAGCCGCCTCGAGCACGTCGCGAGTCGCCAGCGCCGTCCGCAACGTGTCCACATGCTCGACGCCCAGCGCGCCGCCGGTGGACGGATCGTGGCCGGCATCGAGGACGATCACCGGCCGGCCGCCGGTCGAGGTGGGCGACGGAGTGGCTGTCGGCTCAGGCGCGTGTGTGGGTTCCGAGGTGGCCGTCGGCGTCGGCGCGAGTGTGGGCGTTGGCGCGCTAGTCGCAGTCGCTATCGGGCTGCGCGGCGGCGCGCGAGTCGGCGAGGGCCGGATAGTGACCGCCGGTTGCGTTGCCCCGTGGGCCGTCGGGGTTGGCGTCGTGGTGACGGTGGCCGGCAACGCGGTGGGATCGGTCGATTCGCCCCCACCTCTGGCGCAACTGGCGAGCAGCACCATCGCGCCCAGCAGCACGATGAGCGCTCGCAACAGGCTCTTAGTGCCCGCCCGCCGCGTAGGGGTCGTGGCCACGTTCCTCACCCAGATGCCCCTCATCGGCCGGCTCGACGTGAACGGTGACATCGGCCGGCGGCCCAACCGCCGCCTCGACCTCCCGCGCGACGACACTGGCGATCGTGTGCGACTCGTCGACGGTCATCGACGGATCCACCTGGATATGGAGGTCAACCCAGGTCCAGCCTTCACCGCCGCGAGATCGGATGTTGTGTGTCCCCTCAACGCCGGGAACAGACATCGCTGTCGCAGCAATCTGCTCCGGCTCGACAGCAACGGCGTCGCTGAGGACGAAGGTCGCGTCGCGGACGATCTCCCAGGCGCCCCAGGCAATCGCCATAGCAATCAGAAAGGTGATCCCCGCGTCAGCCCAGTCGATCCCCATCCGGACAACGATCAGCGCAACGATAACCGACACCGACACGTAGATGTCACTCGCCGTGTGACGCGCATCGGCCATCAGCAGGCTGCTCGATAGCCTCCGTCCAACTCGGCGCTCCCAGATCGTGACTGTTATGTTGATTGCCAATGTGACAAGCATGACGACGAAGCTGGCAGCCGAGACCACCGGCGCGCCGCCGGCGTGTAACCGGTCCCATGCCTGCTGAACGAGCAGGAACAGCCCGAGCAGCATCACTGCGGCGATTCCGAGTGAGGTCAACGTCTCATATCGATGGTGCCCGTAGGGATGGTTCGGGTCGGGCGGGCGGGCGGATACCGCCAGGCCGATCAGAGCAACGACATTCCCCGATGCGTCCATGATGGAGTGAAACCCGTCCGCCGCAATCGCCAGCGACCCGGTCAGTGTCCCGAAGGTGATCTTCGCCGCGGCAACGAGGAAATTGAGCACGAGGATAGTGGCAAGAACGCGCCGGACCTCGCTCGTCCGGGCGTTCGAATGCAGACCGCGCGGGTGCGCAGGTGGACTCACCCTCGCCGTCGTGTTCTCGGAACTGGAGTCGTTCACGGCGGTCCCAATCATCTCCGCTGCCCACCGACGCGCAACAAGTGGCGTGAGCCTCCCAGTCTAGCGGTCGGGCGTGGGGAAGTCAGGGGGGAATTCGGGGATTAGCGACGGCGAACGTGTTGTTCGCTGCGGCCTCACGATCGTCGAGAAGCACATGTCAGGCCGCGGCGGTTTCCTCGGAGAACGAGGCGTTGGTATACACCTCCTGGACGTCTTCCAGGTCTTCGAGCGCCTCCAGCAGCTTCATCGCAGTCTGCGCCTGCGAGCCCTCGATCTCCACCTGATTCTGTGGGACGCGGGTTACGTCGGCTGCCTCGACATCGAGGCCGACGGCGCGCAACGTTTCGGCGACAGCGTTAACCTCGGCCGCCTCGGTGATGATCGTGACCTCGCCGTCCTCGCTGCTGACATCGGTCGCGCCGGCCTCGATCGCCTGCAGCTCGATCTCGTCCGGATCCTGGTTGCCTGCGATGACGACGATCTGACCGATGGTGTCGAACTGCCAGCCAACGGTGCCAGTCTCGCCCAGCGCGCCGCCGTGGCGATTGAACGCCTGGCGGACCTCGGCCGCGGTCCGGTTGCGGTTCTCAGTCAGCGCGACCGCCATGACGGCCACTCCCCCGGGGCCATAGCCTTCGTAGAACACGGTCTGGTAATCGAGCCCATCGGCGCTGGCGCCGTTCCCCTTGGCGATCGCCCGCTCGACGGTATCGCCACTCATGCCCTCACGCTTGGCGCGCTCCATCGCGAATCGCAGTCGCACGTTGAGGTCCGGGCTGGGGCCGCTCTCGCGCACCGCGACGTAGATCTCGCGCGCGAGCTTCGAGAAGATCTGACCCTTCTTGTGGTCGTTCGCGGCCTTCTGACGCTTGATCTGAGACCATTTGGAATGTCCGGCCATCGCGATCGTCCTCCCTCATCCGGAACGGCGCGGCGCGACGTCTGGAGCCGCATGCCGGCGGGTCGTAAAGCGACCTCCAATTATAGCAAGTCGCGGTCTGCTCAGGCCGGCGCAGGCTGGAGACGGCGACTGGCCGAAGGTCGGCGCTCGTCGATCATCAGGCTGGCGGCGCTGCCGGCCAGCAGCAAGACAACGCATGGCGCGAGCGCCAGGTTGTACGAGCCGGTCAGGTCATAGGCAAGCCCGCCGGCGAACGCGCCCAGCGCGGCCGCGAGCTGGTGGAACATCGTCGTGTAGCCCAGGATCGACCCGACAGCCCGACGCCCGTAGAGATCAATCACAGCGGCTGATACGAGCGCCCCGTTGGCCCGCGAGAGACCGAACATCACCGCGAACAGATACAGCGCCTCGGTGCTGTGGGCGCCCATGAGAACGACAACCGAGGCGGCGCGTAGCAAATAGAGCCCCGCCAGCAGATGCTTCCGCCCAATCCGGTCGGAGAGTGACCCGACGATGACGCCGGAGACGAGGCTCGTGCCCCCGACCAGGCCAAGCGCGGTGCCCGCCTGTGTTGCGGAGATGCCCCGGTCGGTCGCCAAGGCGGCGACATGCGTCATGAGCAGGTAGATGGTGAAGCCGCAACCCATGAAGCCGCCGATCAGCAGCCAGAAGGCGCGACTCCGAAAGGCAGCCTGTGTGTCGCGGCGAATCAGCTCGGCCGCCAGGCAGGCGGTCTCGGGCAACTCGCTGACGGCGACGGAATCGTCAGCTTCGTGATGCCCGTCGGGCGGTTCGGGGCGACGCAGCACGAAGAAGCAGATCGGAACCATCACCAGCGACATCGACCCGATGACGATGAACGATATGCGCCACGAGAAGTTGATGATCAGCAACGTCGCCAGCGGCAGCAGAACAAGCTGGCCCATGCCAAGGCCGGTTGACGAGACGCTGAGCGCCATACCCCGTCGCTTGACGAACCAGCGCGCCAGCAGCGCCGCATTCGTGGACTGCCCTGCGACGCCAAATCCCAGACCAATGACGCCACCGTAGATGAGGTAGGCGTACCAGAGGCTCGAGGTGAACGCCATCAGGATCATGCCGATACCATTGAGCAGCGCGCCGACCGTCAGCACCAGCCGCGGGCCGTAACGGTCCGCCAGCCGGCCGGCAAACGGTGGCACGAGCGCCGAGACAATGGCGAAGAGCGACATCGCCAGCGCAAACGACGACCTGTCCCATCCGAAATCCTCGGTCATCGGCTTGAGGAAGATCCCGAACGCCTGCGACAGGCCGGCCGTGAAGAACATCAACATCCAGGAAACGAGCAGAATCACCCAGCCGTAGTAGAATCCGCTCGCCGGCTTGCGCGTCGTATCTGACCCCACTATTCCCCCCGCGTTTCGGCGATACTTTCGAAGAGGTGTAGCACGGAGCGCCGCGCGCTGTCGAGCCTGGCCAGACCATGGAGGAGAAGCCCGATGTCAGACACGCCTGTGAGCAACCCCAAGCCCGCTATTGATGAGATCGCCAAGCTGACTGCGCCGAACGAATTTCGGCTGGCGATTACGATGGATCCGTTTTCGAGCACATACACCTTCGACTATGACGCCTATCGCGGCGCGCCAATCGACCCCGCCTCGACCTGCCTCGGTGGCTCGATCGTGCCACTCAGCGGCTATTACATCGATATCTCCGGCGCTGTGATCGATTTCTACAACGAGGGCGAACTCTTCCCGCACCTCGGCCCGGGCGAAGGCAGCGGCCACTACGTCTTCCTGACCGATCGACGGTCTGCCACTGTCTCCGATCTGCGCTTCATGGCGCTTCGGCGGGGATGGGCGGGCAACGTGCGCGAGCTGCACAGCTTCTGGGCCGGCCGGCCGCGCCAGTTGCACGTCCGCTAGCTGCTCGCTGGCCGACGGTATTCGGCGCTTAGTCTCCCCCACCGTATGCCTGGTGAGCGCGGACTGTTGCGACGAGCACCTGGTCCATAAAGTGGGTGAGATCGCCCGAAATGCGCGATGCGCGCTGGCTCGACAGATGCTCGTCGAGGATCTGGCCAGAAACCGTCTGAATCACTGGTGTGCGAAAGAAGAGAAACGCCTCCAGCGCGTCAGCGGTCGAAAGGCCAACCCGCGCCGAGTAGTAGCCATATTCTCGCCCCAGGTCACGCCCCTCATCGAGGAGGGATTCGCGGTCGCCGCGGCCGCTGATATAGCGGATGGTGAGGTCGACCATGCGCCTCCCGAGCGGACGCATCTCATCGAGCGTGCGCGGGTCATAGGCGCGATACCAGGCCCGGGTGCGGGCCTGCGCAAGGTAGTCGTGCTCGTAGGCCGACATCGAGCGATTGGTCAACACCCGTCGGTTGATGCCACTACGCTGCGGGTCGCCGGTAACGATCGCCTTCAGATCATCCTCGGCATAGCGTCGGTGGCCGCCGGGGGTGCGAAACACCGGCACCTTGCCACTGTCAGACCAGCGCCGAAGCGTGGATGGATCGACACCAAGCATCTGGCAGGCCTGGTCAATCGAGAGCCAGCGTGAGCCAACCGAGGCCGGTTGATCGGCCGGCGGGCTAGCGTCGCGGCGCGGACGCGCCTGCTGCGTTGTCGTCTCGTCGTCGGGGATCGGGAGATCGGCGTCGTAGGCAGAAGAGAAGGCGGTCATGTGCGCTCCAGACGCTGACGCAGATATATCCACGCACCGCTGCACAATTGGGTACTGTCCGAGCGCGCATTGTCAACCCGCTATCCGGGTCTGTCAATGCCGTGGGAGGGAGCGAAGGTGACGATGCCGCCGTTGACCGTTGTTCAGGCTCAGGTAGACGAGTGGGCCGCCCGCTACTGGAATGGCCAATACTGGCCGCCGCTCGCCAATCTCGCCCGGCTGGTCGAGGAGGTCGGGGAGGTTGCGCGCGCCGTCAATCAGGTGCACGGCCCCAAACGTGTGAAGCCCGACGAGGAGCAGGCCGAGATTGGCGGCGAGCTGGCCGATGCCCTGTTCACGCTCGTCTGCATCGCCAATAGCACCGGGGTCGATCTCCAGCGGGCGTTCGACGCTGCCCTGGAGAAGTACCAGGTCCGTGACGAAGGACGATCGATCAGCTAGAAATACGAGCCGATGTTGTGCAGGATAGACTCGCCGCCATCGACCACCATGATCGAGCCCGAGCAGAATGAGGCATCGTCGCTGGCCAGGTAAACTGCCATACCCGCCATCTCGTCTGGCTGAGCCTGACGCCCGATCGGCTGCATCGCTGCCTTCGCCTCGCGGGCGGCATGTGCCGTGGCAGCGGCCTCCGGTGACATCCGCGCCCGACGCCCGCCCAGGTCAGTATCAACGTAACCGGGGCAGATCGCGTTCACCCGAATATTCTCGCGGGCGTAATCCACGGCCATCTGTTTGGTAAGCATGATGAGCCCGCCCTTGGACGCTGCGTATGGAGCGACATTCGGCGCGGCAATGATGCCGTAGACGGACGAGATGTGGATGATCGCGCCACCTCCGACGGCCCGCATGTGCGGAATCGCATACTTCGAGGTGTAGTACGGGCCCATCAGGTTGATGTCGATGACGCGGCGGAAGTCATCGGGCTCGATATCCTCAACCCGCTTCCCTGTGCCACCCACTCCCGCAACGTTAACCAGGATGTCGAGCCGGCCTGCCTCGCTGGCGGCTCGCTCGACCATCGTTCGAGCCGCGTCGTGGTCACCGACATTGCATTCGATGAAGATCGCAGTGGCGCCCCCGTCGCGGATCATCCGCGCCGTCTCCTCGCCACCGCCCACATTGATATCCGCGATTACGACGCTCGCGCCTTCTACGGCGTAGCGCCGGGCGATCGCCCGGCCAATCCCGGACGCCGCGCCGGTCACGATCGCAACCTTGTCCTGAAGCCGTCCCACGATGCTCGCTCCTTCCATGCCATGAGCGAACACGGAGTTCGCCCCTCTCGACTGCTCTTGTCACCTGAATCCCGGTCGGCGGTGGCGAACGCGGAGCAATGACCCTGCGTCCCCCGAACCGAGATCTACCGCCGTTCCGGCCGGAGGAAGTCCGCCAGGCCATCGCCAATCAGGCTGAGGATGATGCCTGTCAAGACAATCGCAAGGCCCGGCAAGGCACTGATCCACCACGCGGTCGTGATGTACTGTCGTCCTTCGGTGATCATGACACCCCACTCCGGGGTCGGCGGCTTTGCGCCAAGACCAAGGAACGACAGCGCCGCCGCCAGCAGGATATACAGGGCGATGTCGGCCATCGCATAGACAACAGACGTCGTAATGACATTAGGCAGCAGATGACGGCGCATGATGCGCCAATCGGTCGATCCGATTGCCCGCGCTGCCTGGACATATTCTTTGTTCTTCTCAACCAGGATCTCTCCGCGCACCAGCCGTGCGTACACGATCCAGGCGACGAGCGCGACGGCGATGTACATGTTCTGGAGGCCGGGCCCACGAACTGCGACGATCGCGATGACCAGGATCAGAAATGGGAACGCCTGGACGACGTCGACCAACCGCATAATGTAGGTGTCGGCCCAGCCACCGTAGAAACCGGCGAGCGACCCGAGCACCATGCCGATGATGAACGGTGAGATCACGCTGATGATCCCGACCCGCAGGTCGATCCGCGCTCCGAAGAGAACCCGGGAGAAGATATCGCGCCCGAGATGGTCGGTGCCGAACAGGTGTGCGAGGCTCGGTGGTTGCAACGTATTTCCGTAGTCCAGCGCAAACGGATCGAATGGCGCCAGCAACGGCGCGGCGATCGCGATCAGGACGAGCAGGGCAAACAACCCCAACCCGAGCATCAGGTTCCGGTTGCGGCGTGCTCGATCCCAGGCGCTGCGGGGTTTGCGAACCCCGTGCTCCGAGCCGGCCAACGACATGGTCTGGGAGGTATCGACGGTCATTGCCTCTTGGTCTCTCGTCACGGTCGCTCTACGTTTCCTGCTGCCATCTCGAGCACCGGTCAGAACCGGACTCGCGGGTCAAGGAACGAGTAGATAATGTCGGTCGCCAGGTTCACCAGAATGACAAGACAGGCGAAGACCAACGTGCCGGCCTGGAGCATCGCATAGTCCCGGGCCGTGATGGAGTCGATCAATAGCGCCCCTGCGCCTGGCAGGGCGAACACCTTTTCGGTGATGACGGTGCCGCCCATCAGCCCGCCGATGCTGATGCCTAGCAGCGTTACCGCGGGGATCAGCGCATTGCGCAGAACGTGGACTGTCATCACGCTCTGTTCCGCCAGCCCCTTGGCGCGCGCGGTCTTGACGTAGTCCTGGTTCATCACCTCAAGGATGCTGTTGCGAAGCGCCCGGATCAGGATCGGCGCAATCGTTAGCGAGATGGTCAGTGACGGTAAAAACAGATGATGCAGGTGGCCAAGAAAGCCCGTGCCATAGCCGGAGACAGGGAAAATCCCCAGCTTCACGCTGAAGAGGATGATGAACATGATCCCGACCCAGAACGACGGCATCACCAGCGTGACCATCATCGCCGACCGGACGATGTTGTCGAACAGGCTGTCCTTCTTCAGTGCCGCAAGAATACCGAGCGGCAGTGAGAGCAGCGTCGTCAGAACCGTTGTGTACACAACGACGAACAGCGACACCCGTAGCCGGGTAAAGAGGATCTCTGTGACTGGCACGCCATAGCGCGTGGACTTACCGAGGTCGAGCTTCGCCAGGTCGCGCATAAAGTAGGCGTACTGGACGTAGAGTGGCTTATCAAGGCCCATCGCATGGCGCATCCGCTCGAGGGCCGGCTCGGTCGCGCGCTCGCCTAACATCGCAATCGCCGGATCGCCAGGGATTGCCCGGATCAGAAAAAACACGATCACGGTGATACCCAGCAGGACCGGGATCATCTGCACGAGCCGACGCAGAATGTACTGTCCACGACCCACCAGCAGGCCTCCGATACGCTATCACGCTGGGTATGTGGGGGTGGCGGCGTCTGCCACCCCCGGGAGCATCGTCAATCGGAAGCTAACTCTCGATCGACGTCTTGCGGAAGTCGAACTGACCCATCGGGTGGTGGAAGAAGCCCTGAACCTTCTTCGAGAGCGCATCCACGTATGGCACGACATAGAGATACACCCACGGCGCAGCGTCGCGATGGATCTGCTGGATCTCGTAGTAGATCGCGCGGCGCTTGTCGGGGTCGTGCTCGGTGCGCCCCTGGTTGGCCAGGTCGATAGCATGCTGGTCTATCCAGCCGGTGTGATAGTTATTCGTCGATTCGGGAAGAATCGCGTACGAGACGATCTCGTCGGGGTCAATGATGTCGTTGGTCCAGCCAGTGATCTGGATCGCGAACTTCTCGTCGCGGTAGTTCTGGCGCTGGACGGTTGCTTCGAGCGGGGAGATGGTCACGTTGACGTTGATCTTCGACCACATATCCTTGATCACCGTCGCGATCGCCGACTGCTGATCGTTGCCGGAGCGAGTCTGAATCTCGATATCGAATCCGTTCGGGCTCTTCGACTTCCCAATGGCCTCTTTGGCCTTGTCGAGATCGAATGGATACGCGACCTGGTCTGCGTTCCAGAACAGTGAGCCGTTGGGCATGAACGAGTTGGACTCCTCGGCAACGCCGAAGAGGATCGTCTTGATGATCGCCTGCTTGTCCGTCGCGTAGTTCAGCGCCTGGCGGACATCCACGTCATCCAGGGGCGTGTGCTGGGTCTGCAGGACCATGAAGTTGTTGTAGGTCGAGAGTGACTTGATGACCTGTAGTTTGGGGTCCTTCTCAAGATCCGCGATCCGGTTGAACGGCACGTCCCCCTGGCCGATGACGCCGTCCACTTCGCCGCCTTGCAGCTGAAGGATCTGAGCATTGACATCCGGCACGACGGTGAGCGTGATCTGGTCGAGCAACGGCAACCCGGTTTCCCAGTAGTGCGCGTTCTTCACCAGCGTCATCGCCTCGGCCTTCTTCCAGTCCTTGAGGGCGAAGGGGCCGGTTCCCATGCACTGGTCTACGAGCGCGGCGACACCGACCTTGTCGGCGAACGCCTTCGATACGATGCTCGAGTTGAACATCGAGATATCGGACAGGAACGGTGACCACGGCTGATTGAGCGTAATCACGATCGTCTTGTCATCCGGCGCCTGGACATCCTTGACCTGGACGAGGGTGAAGTTCCAGGGGCTTTCCTTGGTGTCGCGGGCGCGTTCGATCGACCAGGTGATGTCTTCCATCTTCAGGTCGCTGCCGTCCGAATACTTGACCCCTTCGCGGATATTAAAGGTGTACGTCAGATTATCGGCGGAGACCGACCAGTCGGTGGCCAGACCCGGCAGCAGGTCGATGCCCTTCTCGTCAACCCGGATGAGCTGGTCGTAGATACTCATGAAGACCCAGATGTTGATGTTGCCGTCCTGAATGACTGGGTCAAGGTTCTCCGCATCAACCTGACGAGAAAACTTCACCGCGCCACCGGCGGCGCCGGTCGGAGCCGCGGCAGTCGGCGACAACGCAGCGACCGCGCTGCCCGAGCCGGACGCGGCCGTCGGAGTAACGTTCTGGTTGATCGTGACGCCACCGCTGGTGGGAGTTGCGCTCGTGCCACCTGTCGATGGCGCAGTCGTCGATGTCGCTTTCTCGCTGCTACCACCGCAAGCAACCAGAATCGCGGATATCGCCGGTGCGCTCAGACCGAGCACAGTGGCTCGCTTGACGAAGTCGCGCCGGCTCAGGTGGCCGGCCTGTAGGTGGGCAGTCAGCGCGTCGATCCATCGCTCGTTCACTAGGTAGTCCTTTCCCATCGTGGTTCAGATCATCGATTCGCGGGGCTAACGGGTTCAATGTCGGACGCGCCGTTCCGACACAGCGCGTCGTCCTTCTTCACCGCCTCTCCCCGTCCTCGTCGGCGCCACTCTCCAGCACCCGGGCGGGAGCAACCATCCGCACGTGTGGCCCGGCATGACGACGGGCCTCTCGGAGCAACGCATCCCAGTGGAACGCCAGCTTCTCGACTTTGAGAATCACTGATGTCTCGACACCGGTGATGCCGGGGATCGTCGCCAACCGATCGCGGATGAATTCGTGCAGATGCGTCGAGGAGACGAAGTAGGCCTCGGCGACCAGATCGTACGGCCCGGTTGTCACGGCCAGCCAGCGCACCTCGACGAGTTGCCCGACAGCATCGATCACCGACTGGTAGCTGGCTAGCTCGACCCGCAGGTTGAGATGAACGTGGATGTTCAGGCCCAGCCGCTCCGAGTCAGCGTAGGCCGCGAATCGAACCACCTGCTCACGGATCAACGCGTCGAGTCGGCGCTGAATCGTGGACTTGGGGACATCCAGCTCGCGCGCAATCTCGGCGACCGGCTTGCGCCCGTCGTCCTGCAACGCGCCAAGGATTCGCAGATCCAGCTCGTCCAGAGAGTACGCGTCCGTGGCCGTTCCAGCCAGGGTCATTCCACCGCCGCCAACTCCGATGCCATTGCCGAATGCACGACGCATCGTACTGCGAGTGGGCGATTGTGTCAATACTGGCCATATCGTGGGCCAATCGCCATCACCCGAGTCCTCGGTCTGGTCTCTACCAGCGGCAGGAAAACGGGCGTTACGACACGCTTCGCGCCAGGTAATACGACGCCAGGAACGTTCGGTACGCGCGGAGCGCATCTGGCGAGGTGAAGCGGACGGTGCGATCACCGGTGCGCTCAACGGTCGGGATCAGCGCTGATACGTCTGCCTCCGGCGAGTAGTAGAAGTCGATCTCGATCTCGACCGGGGTAGCGACCTTGAGCGGCTTGAATGCGCCGTCCTTGAGGCGTTCGACCGCCTCCTTTGCGCCGGCCCGAATCAGCCGCCGCGCCTCCTCGGGGTGCACCGAGTCGCCGGCCAATCGGGAGATGCCTCGTTTGACCGACACCCCGACGTGTGGGCCGAGCAGCGCTTCGGCGTCGCGAATCGCCGCGTCGTCCCCGGTGATCAGGGCGATGGGGACCCCGTAATATCCGGCGACCGACGCGGTCAGGCCAGTCTCGCTGAACACCTGGCCGTTGTACCGCAGCTCGTAGGGGTGGAACGCGTGGTTGAGAACGCCATCGCGGACGCCGGCTGCCGCATGGTAGCCAACGAGAAAGACCGCGTCGAACGTCTCGTCCAATCCCTCGACCATGAAGAGATGCTTCACCCGTCCCTGAATGAGCCGCGCGCTGGGATGCATCTCCAACGGCAGCAGATTGCGCATAAGCGCGTGGCTGTCGTTGACGACGATTTCGGTTGCGCCGGCCTCAAGCGCGCCCTCGATCGCAGCGTTTGCTTCGGCTGTCATCAGCCTCCGCCCCAGCTCGTACTCCGCGCCCCCGGTGATGCTCCCCTGCTCGCGGGCGACGATCCCGGCGCAGCCCTCGATGTCCACTGACAGGTAGATCTTCATTCTCATGCTCCTCTTCTGCTCCCCGATCGAAGTCGCTGGGGCATCATACGGGCAGGACGCGCAATCCGGAGGAGGGACGATGAACGACGAGCAGCGGTTGACGCATTTCGACGCGGCCGGCCGCGCGCGGATGGTCGATGTCGGCGAGAAGGCGGAAACTCGCCGGATCGCGGTCGCTCGCGGCCGTGTGGTGATGCAACCAGAAACGCTTCGACTCATCATCGAGGGTCGCGCCAGCAAAGGTGATGTCCTCGGCGTCGCACAGGTGGCGGCGATCATGGGCGCCAAGCGGACAGCCGACCTGGTGCCGATGTGTCATCCATTGCCGATCACGTCGGTGGAGGTCGCCCTGACCCCGGACGAGGCCGGCCCGGCGGTCGAGATCGAGGCGCGGGTCGAGACGCGCGGCAAGACCGGCGTGGAGATGGAGGCGCTCACCGCCGTCACCGTCGCGGCGCTTACCGTCTACGATATGGTCAAGGCAGTCGATCGGGGAATGCGGATCGAGGGCGTCCGGCTGATTCACAAGAGCGGCGGACGTAGCGGCGAATGGAACGCGCCGGAGTAGACTGTTGCGGGTGCGGCGTGCGACCGACGGCGGTGGCGACAGTCTGGCGGCTAGTCGCGTGACGCCGTCCAGATGCCGGCCAACCATGTTGAATCGAGGTGCTGGTGCCACTACCGCAATACACGTGCGCGCGCTACGTCGTCCCGCTCCGCGAGGGGGGATCGCTTCCCGCCGTCGTCGATACCGTCGAGGACGGACAATATGTCGTCAAGCTGCGCGGCGCTGGGCAGGGAGAACGCGCCCTCATCGCCGAGGTGATCGTTGCCGAACTGAGTCATGCTCTGGGGCTGCCGACGCCCGACGCAGCCATCCTCGAATTGGGCGAGGGGTTTGGCAAGGGCGAGCCGGATCCAGAGATCCAGGACGTCCTGCGGTGGAGTGTCGGCCTCAACTTCGGGTTGCGCTGGCTGCCGGGCGCGCTGCCGTTTGACCCGGCAGTCGACACAAACCTGTCGCCCGATCTCGCGGCCGAGATCGTCTGGCTCGACGCCTGGCTGACCAACATCGACCGGACACCGCGCAACCCCAACCTGCTCGTCTGGCAGGATCAGCTCTGGATGATCGATCATGGCGCCGCACTCTACATCCACCACAGCTGGGCGGGCTGGGAGGAACGCGTCCAGTCGCCGTTCCCGCAGATCAAGGATCACATCCTCCTGCCGGCGGCCGGCGATCTTCGCGCTGCCGACGAGCGCCTGCGTCCGCACGTAACGCCCGAGGTTCTGCGCGCGGCGGTCGCATCCATACCGGATGTATGGCTCGCGGGCGACGCGCAGTTCGCGACCGTGGCAGCGCACCGTGAGCGCTACGTCACCTATCTCGACGCGCGCCTGAACGGACCGCGCGCCTGGCTACAGGAGGCGATCGATGCGAGAGAGCGCGGACCGGAGCGCTACCAGCCACGGCTCACCCACCGGGTGGTATAGCTACGCCATCGTCCGCGTCGTCCCGCGCGTCGAGCGCGGCGAATGTGTGAACGTCGGCATCATCCTGTTCGCGCGCGAGCAAGGCTACCTGGCAGCGCGGATCGAGCTGGACGCCGAGCGGCTGAGGGCGCTCGACCCGACCGCCGATCTATCGCTGATCGAACGCCACCTGGCGACGTTCCAGGCGATCGCAAGCGGAGACGCCACGGCGGGTGGCCCGATGGCCGGATGGCCGCCCTCCGAACGGTTTCACTGGCTGACTGCGCCGCGCAGTACCATCATCCAGACCTCTCCGGTGCACGTCGGCACGACCGATAACCCGGAGGCGGTAGTTGAAACATTGCTCGATGAGCTCGTCCGCCGGAGCCACCACGACGGACGGACAGCACATAACGGAGGACAGTGACATGATTCGACGATCCCCCCTGCGGCCGGATCCCAACGCGCTCTATGCCGACTGGGCGACAATCGTTGCGGCTGAGAAGGAACAGGTCGAACGGCTGCGTGAGTGGCAGGACGCCGATTACTACGCCCCGGTCGCTCACCATTTTCTGGACGATCCGCGCCGCCAGGGTGACTCGGTGCTGGACGCCCTGTTCGGCCTTGGCGGCCCGGGGACGCGCTGGCTCGATGTCGGCGCCGGGGGCGGACGCTACGCGCTGCCACTAGCCGCCTCTGGCCGGCCCGTCGTCGCGGTCGAGCCAAGCCCGGCGATGCGTGAGGTGCTTGACCAGGGCATGAGTCAGTACGACATCGCGGATATTGAAGTTATCCCCGGGCGCTGGCCGGACTCGGCTGGTGGTGTCGAGGTCGATGCCGCGCTGATGGCCCACGTTGGCTACGATCTGCCTGATATCGGCAACTTCCTCGATGCGTTTGAGGGCGCGACGCGCCACTGGTGCTGTGCGGTGACGATGGATCGCGCGCCATCGGGCGGCTTCGTCGACCTGTGGGAAGAGATCCACGGCGAGGAGCGGTATGTCCTGCCAGCCATGCGCGAGCTATTGCACGTGCTGCTGGCTCGCGGCGCAACGCCGGAAGTGCGCATCCTCGAACGTCACATGCGGATGATGGACGAGAACGACCTGCGCGATAGCGCGCGGCGACGGCTCTGGCTCAGCGAGGGCTCCGAGAAGGACCAGCAACTGCAACGCAAGCTCGACGGGATGCTGGCACGAGGCGATCGCGACTGGGGATTCCCACGCGCGGTCGCGATGATCATCTGGCAACCGCCGTCTGCTAGCCCGCAGTAGAGGGAGGGACGATGCGGATCGAGCAACGTCTGACAGAGATGGGACTGGTTCTGCCGCCACAAGTGCCAGTCGCGCTCCCCTTCCCCTGGGTACGGGTCCACGGGAATCGCGCATTCATCTCCGGCCACGGTCCACAGTTGCCGGACGGCGCTCTGGCCGGCCCGTTCGGCAAGGTCGGTGATGATCTGACGTTGGAGCAGGGCTACCAGGCATCGCGGTTGACTGCGCTCGCGATACTCGGCAGCCTCCAGCGCGCCATCGGCGACCTCGATCGGGTGACCGCGTGGCTACGCGTGTTTGGAATGGTGAACGTCGCGCCCGGCTTCAACAACACTCCCGCTGTCATCAACGGATTTTCCGATCTGATCCTCGAGCTCTGGGGAGGCGAGGCCGGCCAGCACGCCCGCTCCGCCGTCGGCATGGCCGCCCTGCCCTTCGATATCCCGGTCGAGATCGAGGCGGAGGTTGAGATCGACGGGGGGTGATGTGGAAGAGATGGCCACCGGCGTGCCTCGATAACGCGAGCGCGGTCTGGACGGCGTCCTCGCCGTGCTCGCGCCGAGCCAGTGGCCATCGACGTGTCACCCGTAGGTCATATACTGCGGCAGAGAGCATAGAGGTCGAGCTGCGAACGACGGGCCGAGCGCTGACCGCCCAACTCGATCGGTGGCGCAAGGGGTTCT
>Ga0073899_10001288_pt1 | contig 23026 bp, 22 predicted proteins | sample KloWWTmetaKNB5Ph_FD_88975 | JGI IMG/M metagenome (GOLD analysis project Ga0073899, IMG submission 88975) | Active sludge microbial communities from Klosterneuburg, Austria, studying microevolution and ecology of nitrifiers - Klosterneuburg... | ecosystem: Engineered > WWTP > Aerobic digester >... | reverse complement strand
GCCGTTGTACTTGCCCAGGCCCAACGAGTGGAGCGAGGGCTTCAAGGGCGGCACGCTGGCCACGCAGTCTTCGATCGCCTGGCTGGCCGGTCATCTGAGCCACCGGCTGGCGCCCGACACCGCCGGCCGCCGGCGTGCAGCGCGCGGGACTTCGACCCGAACCTTCGACGCCACAGGGAGACTGATGTCATGACAACGGCAAGACGCAAAGGCTGGAAACTCGTCTGGCGCGACGAATTCGAGGGCCACGAGGTCGACCGCAGCAAGTGGGACTTCGACCTCGGCAACGGCTTCTACGACTACAAGAACCATGTCTGGATTCCGGGCTGGGGCAACGAGGAGCTGCAGTACTACACGCACGAGCCCGAGAACGTCACGGTCAAGGACAGCCTGCTGACCATCCGCGCCGTGAAGGCTTCGCTGCACGGCTGCGGCTATACCTCGGCACGGCTGAAGACGCGCCAGCGCGACGGCACGCCGCTGTTCAGCAAGCTCTACGGCCGCTTCGAATTTCGCGCCAAGGTGCCCTGGGGCAAGGGCCTGTGGCCGGCGCTGTGGATGCTGCCGCAGGACGACGCCTACGGCGGCTGGGCGGCCAGCGGCGAGATCGACCTGATGGAGATCGTGGGCGAGAAGCCGCACGAAGTGCTCAACAGCATCCACTATGGCTCCACCTACCCCAAGCGCACGCTGCACACGCACGTGCATCCGCTGCCCGGCGGCAGCACGGTGTCGGACTGGCATGTCTACGCCGCGGAGTGGGAGCCGGGCGAGATCCGTTTCTTTGTGGACGACGTGCACACCTCGACCGAGAGTTTCTGGTGGAGCTGCAGCAATAGCAAAGACGGCCTCGGCCTGGAGGCCACGCGCGCCAGCGAGCTCAACCCCTGGCCGGCGCCGTTCGACCAGCCGTTCTACCTGCTCATGAACGTGGCCGTGGGCGGCAACTTCCCCGGCACGCCGAACGACGAGACGAAATTCCCGGCCGAGATGGTCGTGGACTACGTGCGCGTCTACGACAGGATCGGCGGCTATGGCGAACCCAGGCCGCGCGGCCCGGGCCGTTTTCCCTGGCAGAAGACGCGCTGAGCGGCCCTCCATCCTTGACCTGGAGAAACACATGTCCAAGAACCCAGCCGTCCCGACCGGAAGCGGCGCCTCGAAGCCTTCCGCGCAGCACCATGCAGAAGGCCCCACCGGCACGGCCGCGTCGGCTGCAACGGCGGCCGAGCCGGCACTGTCGCCCCAGGAGCAGGCCGCACTGGCCAGCGAATTCCAGTCGGTCCTGCAAGCCGGCGTGCACGGCCTGTGCTTCAGCCCCTACCTGGAAGGCCAGAAGCCGGGTGACCGGATCGGCGAGGACCAGATCCGCGAGCGGCTCGAGATCGTGCGTCCACACACCCGCTGGGTGCGCAGCTTCTCGTGCACCGACGGTCACGAGCACACGCCGCGCATCGCGCACGAACTCGGCATCAAGACGCTGGTCGGCGCCTGGCTGGGCACCGACCGCGGGATCAACGAACGCGAACTGCAGGGCGTCATCGAGGTGGCGCAGGCTGGTCACGCCGATATCGTGGCCGTGGGCAACGAGGTGCTGCTGCGCGAGGACCTGTCGGAGGACGAACTGCTGGCCGCCCTCCAGCGCGTGAAGCAAGCCCTGCCCGGTATGCCGGTGGGTTATGTCGACGCCTACTACCTGTTCGAGAAGCACCCGCGCGTGACCGCCGCCTGCGACGTGATCCTGGCCAACTGCTACCCGTTCTGGGAAGGCTGCCCGCGCGAACGTGCCGTGGCCTACATGCAGGACATGGTCCACCGCACGGTGGCGGTGGCCGGCGGCAAGCGCGTCGTCGTCAGCGAAACCGGGTGGCCCGACCAGGGCAGCGCCTTCCACGGCGCGGTGCCCTCCGTGCAGGGGGCCATGCGCTATTTTCTGGACACCCAGCACTGGGCACAGCGCGACGGCGTGGAGGTGTTCTGGTTCGCGGCCTTCGACGAGGCCTGGAAGGTGGGCGCCGAGGGCGACGTCGGTGCCTACTGGGGCCTGTGGGACAAGGACGGCCGGCCGAAGTTCGGCTGAAACAGGGCTTCAGAAGATGCTTCGACTTCCCACCGGCCGCGCCATCTGCTATTCGGGCTACCGCCACGGCCAGAGCCCCGACAGCAAGGTCTACCCCACGGTGGAACAGATCCGCGAGGACCTGGTCATCCTGCAGCCGCACTGGCCGCTGCTGCGGCTGTATGACTGCAGCCTGCACGCCGAGCGTGTGCTCGAGATCATCCGCCACGACCGCCTGCCTTTCCGCGTCATGCTGGGCGCCTATCTCGGCGCCGAGATGAACAATTTCGGCTGCCCCTGGGGTGCCACCTACAGCGAGGAACAACTCGAGGCCGGCATCGCCGAGAACGACGCGGAGGTCGGCCGGCTCATCGCGCTGGCCCAGGCCTACCCCGACATCGTCTTCTCGGTCGCCGTGGGCAACGAGGCCACGGTCGACTGGACCGACCACTTCGTGCCGGTGCCGCGCATGATCGAGCACGTGCGACGGGTCAAGCAGGCCGTGGCGCAGCCAGTGACCTTCTGCGAGAACTACGTGCCCTGGCAGCACAAGCTGCGCGACCTGGCGGCAGAACTGGACTTCATCTCGCTGCACACCTACCCGGTGTGGGAATACAAGCACGTGCACGAGGCGCTGGACTACACGCGCGACAACTACGACAGCGTGGCGCGGCTGTACCCGGGCAAGCCGGTGATCGTCACCGAGGCCGGCTGGACCACCCACTCCAACGGCCGCGGCATCGAGCCGCACAACACCTCGCAGGAGTTGCAGGCCATCTACCTGCAGGACCTGTTGCGCTGGACCGACGAGGCCGGCATCCTGTGTTTCGTCTTCGAGGCCTTCGACGAACCCTGGAAAGGCTCGCCCGACCCGCTGGAGCCCGAGAAGCACTGGGGCTTGTATACGGTGGACCGAACGCCCAAGCAGGCCGTGCCGGCTGTCGCGGGACTGGCAGGCGCCGTACCGGGTGCGCTGGGAAGCGGAATCGGCTAGTCTTCCCGCATCGCCGTGGCGCCGCCTGCCACGCCGGGGAGCCTGCGCATGAACCCGAAACCCGAGCCGCTGCACCTGCATGTGCCCGAACCCACCGGACGCCCGGGGCGCGAGACCGACTTTTCCTACCTGCACGTGTCGAGCGCAGGTGCGGTGCGCAAGCCCGCCATCGACGTTGCCGCCGTCGATACCGCCGACCTGGCCCATGCGTTGGTGCGCGTGCTCGACGACGAAGGCCGCGCCGTCGGGCCCTGGGCGCCGCCGCCCGACGTGCCGCTGCTGCAGCGCGGCCTGCGCGCGATGATGCGAACGCGCGCCTTCGACGCCAAGATGTTCATCGCCCAGCGGCAGAAGAAGATCTCGTTCTACATGCAGTGCCTGGGCGAGGAGGCCATCGCCACCGCGCACGCGCTGGCCCTGCGCGACGGCGACATGTGTTTTCCCACCTACCGCCAGCAGGGCCTGCTGCTGGCGCGCGACGATGTCCCGATGGCCGAGCTGATCTGCCAGCTGATGAGCAATGCGCGCGACCCGCTCAAGGGCCGCCAGCTGCCGGTGATGTATTCGTACAAGCGCGCCGGCTTCTTCTCCATCAGCGGCAACCTGGCCACGCAATTCATCCAGGCGGTGGGCTGGGGCATGGCCTCGGCCATCAAGGGTGACACGAAGATCGCCTCGGCCTGGATCGGCGACGGCGCCACCGCCGAGGCCGACTTCCACACCGCGCTGACCTTCGCCCACGTCTACCGCGCGCCGGTGATCCTGAACGTGGTCAACAACCAGTGGGCCATCTCGACCTTCCAGGCCATCGCCGGCGGCGAGGGCACCACCTTCGCGGCGCGCGGCGTGGGCTGCGGCATCGCCTCGCTGCGCGTCGACGGCAACGACTTCCTGGCCGTGCTGGCGGCGTCGCGCTGGGCGGCCGAACGCGCGCGCAGCAGCCTGGGGCCGACGCTGATCGAGTGGCTCACCTACCGCGCCGGTGCGCATTCCACCTCCGATGACCCTTCGCGCTACCGCCCGGCCGACGAGGCGCAGCGTTTTCCGCTGGGCGACCCGATCGTGCGGCTGAAGCAGCACCTGATGGGGTTGGGCGCCTGGTCGGACGAGGAACACGAACGCGTGCGCAGGGAACTCGAAACCGAAGTCGCCGCCGCGATGAAGGAAGCCGAAACCTTCGGCGGCACGCTCATCGACGGCCACGTGCCGCCGCTGGAAACCATGTTCGAGGGTGTCTACAAGGACATGCCGGCGCACCTGCACGAGCAGCTGCGCCAGGCCCGCGAAAGACTGATGTCATGACCCGCATGACCATGATCCAGGCCCTGCGCTCCGCGATGGACGTGATGCTGGAGCGCGACCCCAACGTGGTGGTCTACGGCCAGGACGTCGGCTACTTCGGCGGCGTCTTTCGTTGCACCGAAGGGCTGCAGGCCAAGTACGGCACCTCGCGCGTGTTCGACGCGCCCATCTCGGAAGGCGGCATCGTCGGCTCGGCCATCGGCATGGCGGCCTATGGCCTGCGGCCGGTGGTGGAGGTGCAGTTCGCCGACTATTTCTACCCCGCCTCGGATCAGATCGTTTCCGAGGCGGCGCGGCTGCGCTACCGCTCGGCGGGCGACTTCACCGCGCCGCTGACGATCCGCATGCCCTGTGGCGGCGGCATCTACGGCGGACAGACGCACAGCCAGAGCCCGGAGGCGCTGTTCACCCATGTCTGCGGGCTGCGCACGGTGATGCCGAGCAACCCCTACGACGCGAAGGGCCTGCTCATCGCGTCGATCGAGAACGACGACCCGGTCATCTTCCTGGAACCCAAGCGCCTGTACAACGGCCCCTTCGACGGCCACCACGAGCGGCCGGTGGTGCCGTGGTCGCAGCACGCTTTAGGCGAGGTGCCCGAGGGCCACTACAAGGTGCCGCTGGACAGCGCAGCGGTGTTCCGGCCCGGCAGCGACCTGACCGTGCTGACCTACGGCACCATGGTCTTCGTGGCCGAGGCCGCGGCGGCGGAGAGCGGCATCGACGCCGAGATCGTCGACCTGCGTTCGCTGTGGCCGCTGGATTTGCCGGCCATCGTGGCTTCGGTGCAGAAGACCGGCCGCTGCGTGGTGGTGCACGAAGCCACGCGCACCAGCGGCTTCGGCGCCGAACTGGTGGCACTGGTGCAGGAGCACTGCTTCTACCACCTGGAGGCGCCGGTGGAGCGCGTCACCGGCTGGGACACACCGTATCCGCATGCGCTGGAGTGGGCGTATTTTCCCGGGCCCGACCGCGTGGCCGCGGCCTATCGCCGAGTCATGGAGGCCTGAGATGCCCAGCATCCGCGTCATCAAGGTGCCCGATGTCGGCGAAGGCGTGGCCGAGGTGGAACTGGTGGCCTGGCATGTGCAGGTGGGCGACCGCGTGGCCGAGGACCAGGCGCTGGCCGACGTGATGACCGACAAGGCCAGCGTCGAGATCCCCTCCCCCGTGGCCGGCCGCGTGCAGGCATTGGGCGGCGAGGTCGGACAGACGATGGCCGTGGGCAGCGAGTTGATCCGCATCGAGGTCGACGATGCGGGCGGTGCCGCGGTACCGTCCGGTTCCGCCGCTGTCGTGCCAGCCGTTGCGGCCGCACCGACATTCCCGGCCCTGGCGCCCTCGCCGGGCACAGTTGTCGCCCTGCCTGTCGCACCGGCTTCCGCACATGCCCCTGCACCGTCGCCGGCGCGAGCCATCCCGCCGCCGCCACCGGCACCGGTCGCAGGCAGGCGTCCGATCGCCTCACCCGCCGTGCGCCGGCGGGCCTGGGAGCATGGCATCGACCTGCAGCAGGTGCCGGCCACCGGCACGGCCGGCCGGATCATGCAGGCCGACCTGGATGCGGTCATCGCGGCACGCGGCGCGCAGTCACCCGCCGTCGTCCCCGCATCGCGCACCGCGGCCCTCGGCGCCGAACGGCACGACGCGCAGGCGATTCCCGTCATCGGCCTGCGCCGCCGCATCGCCGTGCAGATGCAGGAAGCGAAGCGCCGCATCCCGCACTTCAGCTATGTCGAGGAGATCGACGTCACCGAAGTCGAGGCCTTGCGCGCGGCGCTGAACGAGAAGTGGGGCGCCGAGCGCGGGCGCCTGACGCTGCTGCCGCTGCTGATGCGCGCCATGGTGCTGGCGGTGAGCGAATTTCCGCAGATCAACGCCACCTTCGACGACGAGGCCGGCATCGTGACGCGCCATGGCGCCGTGCACCTGGGGGTGGCCACGCAAACCACCCATGGCCTGATGGTGCCGGTGGTGCGGCATGCCGAGGCGATGGACCTGTGGGCGCTGGCGGCCGAAGTGGCGCGCCTGGCCGAGGCCGCACGCAGCGGCCGCGCCACGCGCGATGAACTGCGCGGCTCCACCCTCACCCTCACCAGCCTGGGCGCTTTGGGCGGCATCGCCTCCACGCCGGTGATCAACCGGCCCGAGGTGGCCATCGTCGGCGTCAACCGCATCGTCGAGCGGCCCATGATGCGCGGTGGCGCCGTGGTGCCCCGCCGCATGATGAACCTGTCATCGTCGTTCGACCACCGCGTCGTGGACGGCATCGACGCCGCGCGTTTCGTTCAGGCGCTGCGCACGATGCTCGAGAGTCCGGCGCTGCTGTTCGTCGAGTGATCGCGCACGGGTTTGACGCTTTCTCTTTACGCCTGGCCCGGGCGCACGCGACGTGGCGGGCGTCGGCCAGCCTGCGCTAGCATTCCGCCATGCGCTTGAGCCCCGATCAGGTCCATGCCATCGTTGCCGCCACGCGGGAACTCGCGGGGTCGGACGCGCGGGTGCGCCTCTTCGGTTCGCGCACCAACGACCAGTTGCGAGGGGGCGACATCGACCTGCTGGTGGAGTGCGCTCGGCCCGTGGCTCGCCCGGTGTGGCTGGCTGCGCAGATCACGGCGCGGCTGCAGCGCAGCCTGGGTGAACGCAAGATCGACGTGCTGGTGGTCGACCCAACCACGGAACTCGAGACGGTCCACCGCGTGGCCCGGGCTGAAGGCCTGCTGTTGCAGCCGTGATGGACGCTGCGCGCGAACGGCTGGCTTTCCTGTTGGAGACGGTGGTGCTCGAGGCAGAGCACCTGCAGGCCACCGACCAGCGGCTCTTTGCCGAGGCGTTCACGCCGCAGCGCGCGGCCACCTTGCGCGCCGATGCCCTGCTCGCCGAACGACTGGATGCCTTCATTGCGCGCTTTGCGAGGCTGCAGGACACGGCCGGCGACAAGTTGCTGCCCGCGCTGTTGAGCCGGTTGGGTGAACCCGTGGCCAGCGTGCTGGACAACCTGGACCGTGCCGCGCGCCTGGGTCTGCTGGCGCAGACCAGCGAGACCTGGATCGCAGCACGGACCCTGCGCAACCTCATGGTGCACGAGTACATCCGCAATCCCGAGCGGCTGGCCGAGGCCGTGAACCAGGCGCACGAGGCGGTGCCGATGCTGGTGGGCTTCGTGCAGGCTTGCGCATCGTTCGCGGCGGCGCGCCGCCTGGTCTGATCCGATCGCGCCTTCGGTGGCGGCGGGTCACGGGAAGACCTGCCCTGGGCAGATCATCCAGGCGCAAAGGTGTCGGCCAGAGTCATAGGGCCGGCACGCTCACCGTTTGCGGCAGCGTCAACTCATGCCCGACTGCCGAGCGTCCAGCCCAGCAGCAACAGTCCGCTGGCGCCGATCCAGCTGCCGGCCACGCGGGTGGCGATGCGTGTCCACGGCCGCCGCAGCGCCACCACCGTGGCGGCGAACAATGCGGTCACCACGAAGACGGCGCCGGCGGTGCCGAGCAGCCCCGCCGTCGGCAAGCCTGCGACGGTCATCGCCACGCCGTTGTGCCAGCCGTGGGCGAGACCCACGGCCAGCGCCAGCACGGTCAGCGCGGCCGGCGAGAGCTTGAAGTCCGCCGCCACCAAGGCCCCGAGGACCAGCAGCGACACCGTCGCTGGGCCCGTTGGCCATGGCGCGGCGGAGCTCAGCGTGCCGGCCACGCCGCCGACCAGCCAGGCGAGTGGCAAGACGAGCAGCACCTGGCGGCCCGCCGGAGGTCCGTTGAGACCGGCCAGCAGCGCCATCGCGATCACCGGCAGCACGTCCTCGAACGAAACGAGCAAGTGCGCGATGCCGTCGTAGACGGGGCCGATGCCGGTATTCACCAAGTGCGCCTGCGCCGCACCCGAAGTCAGCGCCAGCCCAGCGCCGGCGAGCGCGGCGAACCGCCTGCGCATCACGCCAACGCCCGCCACAGGAAAACGAGCCCGGCCAAGCCCACCGCCGCACCGGCGCCACGCAAGGCCACGCGCCCGGAACGCCAGCGGTGGAGCAAGCCCAAGGCGATGCCGACCGCGTGCAGGCAGCCGGTGGCGACGACGAAGCCGAAGCTGTAGAGCAAACCGCTCTGCCCCGGCGGCAACTCGGTGCCGTGGGCATGGCCGTGGAACACGGCGAAGAACGCCACCAGCGCGGCGGCCAGTGCGAGCGGCGGCCGCGACTCGGTGGCCACCATCGCGCCGAGCAGGACCGCCGAGGCGGCGATGCCCACCTCCACCCCCGGCAGCGGCACGCCGAGCAGGCCGAGAAAACCACCAATGGCCATCACCAGAGGAAACGTCACTGGCAGCAGCCAGATCGCCGGCGCGCCGAGTTGCGCCCCCCACAGGCCCACCGCCACCATCGCCAGCACATGGTCGAGGCCCGACACCGGGTGCAGCAGACCGGTGACGAAGCCGGCCGCCTGCCCGGACTGCTCGTGCGCCCAGGCCGGTATGGCGAGCAGCGCCAGCATGAGCAGTGCCGCCGGCCGGTGGTCCAGGCGCGAACCGGAACCCTTCATCGCATCACCCCCAGCAGCACCGCTACGCGCTGGATCGTCCAGTAGGCCCCGAGCGAGCCCACTACATACCCCGGCAGCGCCGCCACGAACCTGGGCCAAAGGATCTGCAACGCGCGGAAGGCCCGATCCAGAAGAAGGATCAGGGCGACGAAGCCGAGCTGCCCGACTTCGACGCCGAGATTGAAGACCAGCAGCGCCAGCGGGATTTCCGCCGGTGGCAGCCCCATCGTCGTCAGCCCGCTGGCGAAGCCGAAACCGTGCAGCAGCCCGAAGGCAAAGGCCACCACCCACGGGTGGCGGATCGTGAAGCTCGTCTGTCCGCCCCGCACACGCACGATCTCGGGGCCCAGGAACAGGATCGACAGCGCGATCGCCGCATTCAGCGGCAGCAGCGGCGCGCTCGCGTAGCCGAGCGTGGCCACCGCCAGCGTGATGCTGTGCGCCAGCGTGAAGGCGGTGATCGTCTTCACCAGCATCCAGCGGTCGCGCACGATGAGCAGCAGCCCCAGCACGAACAGCAGGTGGTCGACGCCGAGCAGGATGTGCTCGATGCCCAGGCGCAGGTAGGCGCCCGAGCGCTGCAGCGTCGTCGTTCGCTCGCCCAGCGTCACGGCCGGATTCATGGGCTTGAGCAGGTGGGTTTCCTGCCAGCCGTCGGCGTGGTAAACGCGCACCAGCACGTCGGTGACGGTGGACTCGAGCCCGTCGATGACGATGCTGCGGCCACGAATGCTGCCGTCGCAGGTGATCGTGCCGCGGACGACCAGCGCACCCGGGGTCAGCAGCGTTGCTCCGGGCGTCGCGGCACGGCACTCGGGCGGCAGCACCGGCGCGATGCGAATCTCCACCTCGCCGCCGGCCGGCCGCTTCCACAGCAGGCTGTAGTTGCCGGGCTGGCCCTCACGCAGCTCCAGCACGCCGGGCCGCACCTCGTGGGCCTGGGCGCCGCAGGCCACCCACAGCAGCAGCCCGGCCAACCACGCGGCCAGCAGCCCGCTCTTCATCGTGCGGGCTCCGCAGCCGCTGCCGACGCTGGCGCCGCAGTGGCGCGGCTGCGCCGCTCGATCACCACCGGATAGCGGGCCAGCAGCCTTTCATACATCGCGTCGAGCGCGCGCTGGCGCCGCCCGGCCAAGAAGTCGCGCTCCACCAGCGGCCGCACGTCGGCCAGTGCCGGCAGCTGACCGCCTTCCCGGCCATCGACGATGACCACGTGCAGGCCGTAGCCCGAACGAACGGGGCCGACCCAGCGCCCCGGTTCGGCCTTCAGCAACGCGCCGGCAAATTCATCACCGAAGATGCGCGCCACTTCACCGAGGGCGGTGTTCTCCAGGCTGGCGGGCAGCAGGCGCGAATCACCCAGTGTGCGGATGTCGGTGTCGGGGCCGGCGGCCTGCAGCCGTTCGAGCATCTGCCGCGCATCGTCCTGCAAGGCATGGCCACGCTGCGGTCCCAGGTGCACCTGGCGCAGGCTCAGGCGCGCTTCGGTGCGGAAATTGTCCGGGTAGGTGTCGAGATGGGCCTGCAGCTCGGCATCGGTGGGCGGCGTCGCTTCGAACGCATCCTCGGCCGCAAATTCGAACTTCTGTCGCAGGCGGCGGCGGATGACGGTGTCGTCGCGGTCCAGCCCCAGGGCCACCGCCTCGCGCACCGCGATTTCCTCGCGCACATATTCGTCGAGCTGGGCCTTGAGCTCCTGCTCGTTGGGCGGCCGGTTCCAGGTGCGGCGAAAACCGGCCGCCACCGCGTCCACCTGCCCCGGCGTGACGACGATGCGCTGGCCGCCCCCCGCGGCGCCGCCGCGCAGGTCGAAGACGACGAAGAGAACGGCGCCGATCAGCAGGAACTGGACGAGCGGTTCGCGCAGCCAGCGCATCCTCGGCATGCGGCTGGAAGGCGGGCTTAAGGCGTGTACCAGATCGGCGCGGTGTAGGCCCGCTCCTGCAGCACCATGGTCGTGCCCGGCAGCGGCTTGATGCCGAAGCGCTTGGCGTCGTAGGCGGTCCAGCGCGGCGTCGGGATCTCGATCACGCGGGCGTAATAGAAGGCGCGCTGCCTGGCATCGAACTGCGGGTCCTTCCAGACCGTGATCAACTCCGGCGCGCCGATGGAGTTGGCCCAGGTCGCGTTTTCGATGTCCACCGTGTTGCCCACCGGCGCCTTGGCGCGGCCATCCGCCTCGATCTTGCGGCCGCCGGAGACCGCCACGTCGTACACGCGCTCCTGTGTCTTGCCCTCCTTGTCGACCCAACCCTTGACCACCTGGATGCGGTCGAGGTTGGCGCCGATCGCGTCCTTCAGCGCTGCCACCAGGAAGGTGGGCGACTTGCCCTGCGGCGCGCTCTTCAGGTCGCCGCCCATCGGTACGCCCTTGGCATAGCCGATGACTGCCGGCATGCGATTGTTCGCGTCGGCGGGCGTGAAGTCCCAGCCGCCGAAGAAGCGCACGGCCATGCGAGGGCCGGTGGTGGCGTAGGTCTCGCGCCGCTTCATCGCGTCGAAGATCGCCTCGCGGGTGTTCTCGGTCGCCCAGACGGCGGCGTAACCGGATGCGCCGACTTCCCAGTCCATGACTTTGACACCGGTCTTCTGGTTGTCGATGAAGGCTTTGGTCATGCGTTCAGGACTCGGCTCCTGCGGCGCGGTCTTGCCGAAGAAGTTGTCCTCCTCCAACGCCGCCAGCCCGTTGTGCGCATCGCTGCTGCCGATCATGCCGAACTTGTACGGGTTGGTGCCCAGCTGCTCCTCGAGCTTGAGCCCGTTCTTCAGCGCCGAGCGCGCGTACTCGAACTCGAGCATGTCCTTCGCCTTCGTGGCCGTACCGTCGAGGTTGCCCTTGTCCCAGAGTTCGAAATTCGCGAACTCGTCGTTGGGCGAAAGGAAAGGATGCGCCTCGCCGGTGCCCTTGGTCTGCGTCACCTCGTACAGCGGCTCCCAGCGGGCGCGGGTCTGCACGTAGTCGCGGTCGAGCTTCTTGCCGAAGGTCTCGACCACCGGGAACATCAGGCCGTTGCTGACGTTGCCGTTGTGCGCGATGGCCAGCACCTCGGTGCCGGTCTTCTGCTCGGTGGCGGCCATCCACTTCCACAGGTCGACCGGGTCGCCGCTGCCGAGTGGCGGCAGCGTGGTGAAGGGCTCGACCAGGCCGGCCTGCGCGCCGTTGCCGCGAAAGACGACGTTGCGGTGCAGGTTGCTGGAGCCGCCAGCGGTCCACTCGTAGCCGATGAACGCGGTGAAGCGCCCGGGTTCGTTGTAGGCCTCGGCGGCCTTGATGGTTTCTTGCCAGGCATTGCGGTAGGCCGGGGTGCCCGGGGTCGGAAATCCCTTTGGCATCTTGTTGCCGCTGAAGCTGGCGATGATGTCCATCGCAGCCTCGGCGCCCTGACCGCCCTTGATCTGGTCGTACCACTTGCGGCCCTGCGGAGTCGCCAGCACCTCGGGGTCGCCGCCCATCAGCTGCGGGAAGAACCCCATGCCGTCCGAATGGTCGGCGACCACGAGGAAGTCGAGCGGGCGCGACAGCTTGACGGGCTGGCCGGTGTTGGAGGTGATCTCTTCACCGCGAGCGAAGCGGTAGGCGTCCTTGGGCGTCAGGCGCGCGCCGAAAGCACCGGCGTCCAGCGAGTACGAGGTGTGCAGGTGCGTGTCGCCGAACAGCGGCAGCGTGGGGAACGTGCGGCCCGCGTAGGGCGAATAGCCGGGCTTGGACGGGTGTACCTTCTCGAGCTTGGCCTTGTCGGGGGCGCCGGCGTCGGCCTGGGCCGACGCGCTCGTCGGCAGCGCCAACACGCCGGCGATGGCCGCGGCAAGAGCCCCTGCGGGCAGGGCCGCGAGCTTCGATCGACGCAATGAGTGGGTGCGCATGTGGTGAGGCCTTCTTGATGGGTTGGGGCGTCGACGGTCAATGCTTCTTCGGTTCAAAGGCTCGATCGAGCAAGGCCGACAGCCGGACGACATTCTCGCTCGTGCCGTAGGTCTTTACGAGCCCTTGTGCACGTGCTTCGCGGACGGTGATGCGGCCTTCGGCCAGTGCCGCCACGACCGGCTCGTCGGTCACGATCACCACGTCGTCACGAGCGGGGCCGGTGGCGTGCGGCACCATGTTCATGGTGCCTTCGGCGCTTTCGAAGCGGGTCCACAGCATGGGCCCGATCAGCACCACGGCGAAGGCCGGCATCGGCTGGCCGGCGAGCGCAATGTCGAGTCGTCCACGCAACCCGTCCAGCCGGACCTGCGTGTCGCGCAGGCGGATCGACTGCTGGAAGCGGAATGTCACCGAGAGCGGGTCGAGGTCCGGCACCGGCTCGCGGCGGGGAAGCACGCCGCTGGCTTGCGCCATCCACACCGCCGTGCGCACGTGCATCGCGTCGGGGTAGGCCCAGTTGAGCATCCCCACGCTGGTGTTGGCAGGATCGTGGTAACCGCAGGCTTGCGCGGCAAAGGACGCGCCCAGAACGACCGCCGCCCCCCAGGCGGCCAACGGTCGTGGCTGCGGCGCTCTCACTTGACGTCCACAGTGACCTTGGGGATCCGGCCCGCGAATCGTGACTTCGCCTCCGCGCCAATGGCCTCGACGACCGGCGTGCCCAGGTCGATGCCGACGTCGGCCGTCTCGTCGGCCGAAAAGAGGCCGGGCTGCGTGGCCGGGATGCGGCCCTCGGCGACCTTCTCGCCGTTGACGAACAAGGTGCCCTGGCCGCCCTTGGCTGGGCCACCGCCGTCGTAGTCGAACTGGAATCGCAATTCGGCCTTGCCGGCACCCAGTTTCTTGGTCGAGACGATGGACGTGCGCTGCAGGCCGAGGAAGTTGTAGTCGTAGCCCGGCATGCCGTCCTTGACATACAGCGACCAGCCGCCGAAGCGTCCGCCCTGTGCGATGACCGTGCCGTTGCCACCACTGGCCGGCACGTCGATCTCGGCGGTGATGGTCTTGGAGCGGTTCTTCACGTTGACGAACACACCTTCGAGCATGCCGGTCATGCCCTCGGCCAGCGTCAGCGAAGTTCGCCCGCCCATCAGGTCGGGGCGACCGACGGCCGCCGCGTCGAGCCGCTCGAAGACGCGGTCGTCCATCGGCAGCACGCCGTACTTGGCCGCTTCGGCGAGGAAGAGCTTCTGCATCTCGGCCAGCTTCTTCGGGTTCTTCGCGGCCAGGTCGTTGGCCAGGCTGAAGTCCGATCGCACGTCGTACAGCTGCCAGGCCGAGTTGTCCTGCAGCGGCCGGCGCGGCTTGGCCTCCCAGGGCGCCTTGTGGATCGTGCGCGCGAACCAGCCGTCGTGGTAGATCGCGCGGTTGCCGGCGACCTCGAAATACTGCGTGGTGTGGCGCTCCCTGGCCTTGGCGTCATCGAAGGAATAGACCAGGCTGCTGCCGGCCATCGGGATCTGCTTCACGCCGTTGACGCTCTTGGGCTCGGGCAGGCCGATCGCCTGCAGCACCGTGGGCGCGACGTCGATCACGTGGCTGAACTGGGTGCGGATCTCGTTTTTTGCCTTGATGCCCTTGGGCCAGTGCACCACCATGCCGTTGCGGGTGCCGCCGAAGTCGGACGGCACCTGCTTCATCCAGCCGAACGGGCTGTCCAGCGCCACCGCCCAACCGGCCGCCATGTGCGGGTAGGTCTCGGGGCCGCCCCACTGGTCGATCTTCTTCAGCATGTCCTCGACCTTCTCCTGCACGCCGTTGAAATAGGTGTATTCGTTGAACATGCCGCTCTGGCCACCCTCGCCGCTGGTGCCGTTGTCGCCGGCGACGTAGAAGACCAGCGTGTTGTCGGCCTCGCCCACTTCCGCGAAGGCCTGGAGCATGCGGCCGATCTCGAAGTCGGTGTACTCGGCAAAGGCGGCGAACACCTCGGCCTGGCGCGTGAACAGGCGCTTCTCGTCGGCCGAGAGGGTGTCCCAGTCCTTGATTTCGGGCGGCTTGGGTGCCAGCTTCGTGCCGGGCGGCACCACGCCCATGGCGATCTGCCGCGCCAGCGACTGCTCGCGGATCTTGTCCCAACCCTGGTCGAACTTGCCCTTCCACCTGGCGATCCACTCCTTGGGCACGTGGTGCGGGGCGTGAGTGGCGCCCGGCGCGAAATAGACGAACGACGGTCGGTCGGGGGTCAGCGCCTTCTGGTGCTTGATCCAGGCGCGCGCCTTCTCCGTCATGTCGGTCATGAAGTGGTAGTTCGGATCCGCCGGCAGTTCGACCACCGCGGTGCCGTCGTACAGGTAGGGCGCCCACTGGTTGGTCTCGCCACCCAGAAAGCCGTAGAACTTGTCGAAGCCCTGCCTTGTCGGCCAGCGGTCGAAAGGCCCGGCCACGCTGGCTTCCCACGCGGCGGTCTCGTGCCACTTGCCGAACGCGGCGGTGGCATAGCCGTTCAGGCGCAGGGTTTCTGCCAGCGGCGCGGTGGCGTTGGGAATCTGGCCGGTGGCGCCCGGGAAGCCCGTGGCCATCTCGGTAATAAAGGCCATGTTCACCGTGTGGTGGTTGCGGCCGGACTTCAGCGCAGCGCGTGTCGGCGAGCACAGCGCGGTAGTGTGGAAGTTGTTGTAGCGCAGGCCCCCCTGGGCCAGCTTGTCCAGCGTGGGCATGTCCACCGGGCCGCCGAAGCTGCTGGGCACGCCGAAGCCCAGGTCGTCGATGAGCACGATGACCACGTTCGGCGCGCCGGCGGGCGCCTTGACCGCGAAGCGCGGCGGCGGTTTGACCCTGCGCGCGTCGATCTCGGTGTAGACCGGGCGCTTGGGTTCGGCGATGGGTAGCACGGTGCGGTCGACGCTGGCTGGAGCCTGGGCAGCGGCTACCCAGGGCAGGCAGGCGGCCAGCAGCAGCGTCGCCCTTCTGGCCACGGCCAGGGGGCGTTTCAGTGAATTGGGCATGGGAGCAGACCTCATGTTTTCGAAAAGACTCGATGGCCCGCAAGCGGGCCGGTTACGTGCGGGCGGGAGTCCGACCGCGCTGCCCTATGGCGGCGGTGGCTATCGAGAGGCGGCATGACTGACGTGATCATGCCGGATGCGGTCCAGATCCCCTGGGGCCACTGCCACCGGCAGAGTCGGACGGTCCCGGACCCGACGCGGCGCGAATGTGCAGTTCGCGCTGCGGAAACGGAATTTCGATGCCGTGCTCGCGAAGCGCGCGCTCGATGGCGAAAAGGATCTCGTGCCGCACGCGCAGCCGCAGGTCGTAGGCGGCGACGAAGGCGCGGATCTCGAAGTCGAGCGAGCTCTCGCCAAAACCCGTGAAGTACACCGACGCCGCCGGCGATCGCTGCACGTCGGGGTTCGAGCGCACCGCGTCCAGCATGAGTCGCTGCGCCTGCGCGATGTCGGTGCCATAGGCCACCCCCACCTTCAACACCAGACGGGTCGTCGGGTCGGACAGGGTCCAGTTGACCACGCGTTCGGTGATGAATGCCTTGTTCGGGATGATGACCTCCTTGTTGTCGAAGTCGATGACGTGGGTCGAGCGCGCCATGATGCCGGACACCGTGCCCGTGACCTCGCCCACCGTGACCACATCGCCGATGCGCACCGGCCGTTCGGCCAGCACGATCAGCCCCGACACGAAATTGGCGACGATCTCCTGCAGGCCGAAACCCAGTCCGACACCGAGCGCAGCGATCAACCATTGTGCGTCGCTCCAGGCGATCCCGAGCCGGTCGGACGCCAGCAACACGCCGACGGCGGTGATCGCATATCGCGAGACGACCTTGATCGCGTAGTTCGCGTCGGCACGGAATTCAAGGCGCTGCAGCAGCAAGGTGTCGAGCAAGGCGCCCACGTTGCGTACCGCCACCCAGGTGATGCTGACGATCACGATCGCGAATCCGAGTTGGGACAAGGTGATGGCGGTCGCCGGGCGTCCGTCGCCGCCCGTTGCCGACCAGAGCGCAACATCGCCAATCGTCGACAGTGCCGGCAAGGCGTCCTTCCATATCCACCACAGGCCGGCCAGCAGCGACACCGTCAGTGCAAGGTCCAGCAGCGACCGCGTCTGTGCGCCCATCATCGCGAGGTCGATCTTCGGCGGCGCCACCGCCACCGCTGCGTCGCCCGGAGTGGCAGCGGCCGCTCCCGCGGACAGTGCCGCCGCCTCGGCGCGCTGGATGCGGCTGAGCCGCCACTGGCGCACCTGCATCCACAAGGCCGCCAGGCCGTAGAGAACGGCCGCAGCGACGACCACGAACAGCGTCAACGTCGTGCGCCCGAAGAAATAGCCGGCAGCGGTGAGATATCCGGCCATCGACAGCGCCAGCATGCCGAGCGGGAAGAACAGCAGCGCCCAGAACCACGCCGGGTACAGCCGCATCGCCCTGGCGCGAGGCGTGCGCTCGGCCAGCCGCTGCATCAGCGGGCTCGTGCGCCCGAACAGGCGCACGAGCAAGATCGCCAGCACCACCATCGCGGCGGCGAACAACAGCCGCGCCAGCGTCTCGCGATTGCCGTAGGGTGCATGGTCGAGCCCGTTCAGCGCAGCCAGGAAGATCAGCGGCACGAAGACCTTGGTGAAGCGGCGCAGTGCTCGTCCGGCATGCACCACCGATGCCTCGTCCCAGCCGAAATGACCGGCCGCCAGGCCGTGCCGGTCAAAGAGCCACACGCAGGCGGCCAAGGCAAACAGCAGCCGAGCCGCTGCATCCAGCGCCTGCCCCAAGGCGACCGTGAAAGGCGCCACCGCGACCGAACTCGCCAGCAGACTGCCAGCGCTCCAGCTCAGCAACGGAACAGGTGCCGCCAGCGCGAGAGTGACCGCCAGCGCCTTCAGCGCGTCTGTCGTGCGCGAATCCATGTCGTGGGCAGCGTGCACGGCCAATGCCGCCAGCCGGCGCCGCAGGCGCGCTCGCAGTGCCAGTACGAGCGCAGCCACCAGCACCAGGCCGCCGACCTGCCACGGCATACGCCGGCCGCCATCGAGCAGCGTGGATGCCGCCGCTTGCCACTGGGCGCCCGAGGACAACCATGCGATCGAAGGCCCCAGATCGGCAATCAGGCGCCTTTCCGGCGGCGAAGGCAGCCAGAACAGCAGCTGCGTCAACTGCGCTCGCGCGCTGGCCCCGCGCTGCACGAATTCAACCTCGGCGCGACTGGTCTCCTGCAGTGTCTGCAGCCGGTCCAGCGCCAGCGAATGCAGCTTCTCGAGCAGGTTCCGCTGTTCCACGAGCAATTCGCGGACCAGTGCGTCGTGAGCCGCGCGCTGCGCCGGATCGGGGACCGCGGGTGCCGCAGCCAGGCGGCGCTGGATGGCGCCATCGAGATCGGCCAGCGCGAGTGCGAGGTTCTCCGCGCGCACGCTGGCGTCACTGACCCGTTCGCGGGTCCATTCGCGTTGGCGTGCCTCGGCGGCGATCTGTTCGGGCCGCGGCAAGGCGCCCAGTTCGCGCCGTACCAACACCGCGAACTCGCGTCCCGTTGCGTTGAGTTCGGCATGGCGGGCGATGCGCTGCAACCTTGCCTCGAGCGCATCGCGTTGCGTTCGCAGGCGGGTCAGTGCGGCGCGTTCACGAGCGAGCGCGGCTTGCTCTGAAGCCATGCGCGACGCCAGCTCGGCGTTCTCGGAGGCGATCACTGGCCGCAGATCACCCGGCTGCGCGCACAGGGGTGCCGCGGGCGCGGCCAGCAGCGCCGCGAACAGCAAGGCCTGGGCGGCGCCTCGGACCTCGATCATCCGGATCCACCGTCTTGGGCCTCGTCGTGAACGGCGGATTTCCGACCACTGTGCGCAGGTCGCAGGATCTGGCTTCGAAGCACACCCGGGCCGAGTGCCTGGCTCAGCTCGGCCGCGCCCACCAGCGGCAGCAGGATCAGACCCATCAGCAGGACCTCGGCCACCAGTTCCAGCGTCGACCGGGCGTGGAACTCCGCCTCCACCTCGAACAATGACTGGCCATGGATCCAGCCGACGATCAGTTCTTCCGCGATCGTCAGCAGGGCCAGGATCGACAGCAACCAGAACACCCGCATGGCAATGCGCCCGGGCAGGTGCCCAGGGCGCCGCTGCAACCTGGCGCGAACGGCATCGCCGATGAGCAGGAACTTGCCGATGATGAGCGCCTTCACCACCGCCACGCCCAGCGGCAGGTAGTGCACACCGGCGCCTTGCAGCAGCGCCGCCTTGTAGAGCTGCAGGACGCCGAAACAGATGAACAGGTAGGCGCTGACGACCAGGTACTTGCGCAATTCCTCGCGCAGCTTCTGCTTCAGGCTCTCACCGCCTTGTACGGCGGCGGACTCGGTATCGCTCATCGGCTTCGCTTCTCAGTCCTGCAAGTCGCCCGCGCCGCTGGTCGCCTGCCGCGCCTGGGCAAACACGGTCTCAACGCCGTGGAAGTGGTTGTACTGGTTGCGCGACGCCGGCCGGACACCTTCGCATCGAGCGGCGATCACTTCCTTGGCGCGGGCTCGACGGCGACGGCCACGGCCTCGGTGAACGTGGCCTCGACCTGGTCGCCGACCTTCACCAGCGCGAACTGCTTCGGGTCGGGCACGCGCAGGTTCACCGTGCGCTGAGGGCCGCGCAGCGTCAGTGTCTGCGTGCGGGCGTTCACCGCCACGACATCGGCGACGACCGTGACGCGGCTCGCCACCATGCCGCCGGGCTTGGCCCCGGGCGCGGCGCGGTCGCTCGTCGTGCTTTCGAAGCGCTCGCGAATTCCACCGCCCTTCCTGAGTTCGATCGTCACCGCCTCGAGGTGGCTGACGACGATCTGGTCGCCGACCTTGAGCTGGTCGAAGTTGCGCACCTCGGGTCCGGCGACGACGTTCGTCTCGTGACCCTGCGCGTCCTTCAGCGTGACGACGCGCTTGTCGCGGTCGATCGCGGTGATCGTCGCCGACGTGGTGACGACTTCGCCGAGCGCGCCCGCGCCAGGCGCCTTGGCGCCGACGACCGTCGCCTGGGTGCCCGCCGACTGCGCGATGGCGGGAGCGGCGACGGCGGCCAACGCCACCAGGATTGCGCCGGCAAGAGGTTTCATCCGTGATGCTTTCATGAGGGTACCTTCAGCGAGTGGGACAGGACCGACGGGCACAGCATTGGCATGACGGAGCGCTCTACCTCAGTATCGGGCGCGCATTCAGCGGCTGCACGGGGCGGTTGTTGTCGAAACCCAGGGTCGTCTTGAAGGCTTCGAGTTGTTCCTTCGAGATGGTCATCGGCTTCTTCATCACGACCCAGCGCACGCCTTCGCTGCAGGGGGGCGTGGTCAGCGATCCGTTGTAGCGGTAGTAATCGCGATTGGCCGGCAGCAGGCCTTTGGCCGACACCTTGGCAGGCAGCGCGGCCTTGCCCTCGGCCTTGGGCATCTGTCCCCACGCTGCACCCACCGCCGGGTTGGACGGGCCCAGGTCGAAGACCACCGAAACGACAGCGAGATCGCCATCCTTGTCGGCATGCACCAGGTGTGCCTCCAGCGGGAACGACTTGCCGTTGATCTGGTTCTCGCTCGGCGAATGAAAGTGAAACTGCTTCAGCTCGAACTGCATGCCGTCCATCGAGATGCCGTTGCCGGCTTCGTAGTTGACCTGGATCGTGTGGCCGTTGTTGACGACCTCGGTGCCACCGGCCTTGTAGTTGAAGGCAACCGCCGGCAACTGCGCGTCGATCGTGCCGGTAAGGTTGACGGGCGATTGGTTCTTGCCGGCGCAGGCGCTGAACTCCGGCTTCAGCTTCGTCCAGGCTGCGGGTCCTGTGTCGCCCTTGTATCCCCAGTGCGGTCCGTGACCAGGGTGCTCGCCTGCGGCATACGCCACTCCCGAAATGGCCATCACAGCCGCTGCACACAAAGTCACCGTCGTTTTCATTGCTTTCCTCTTCGGTTACGGGCTCTCGCCCAACTGCCACCGCCAGGTGGCGATGCCGACATCCGCCGTTTCGTCGTCGGCCTTTATCAACGCACCCCAACGCGATTGACCGGGCCACCTCGATTCGCGGGTGCAGCACCCACTCCGGGTGCGCCGACGCCGACACCGGGCGCACCGACACCAGGGGCGACACCTACGCCCGGCGCTCCCACACCGACGCCGGGCGCGACGCCCACTCCAGGCGCGCCGACGCCAACGGTGGATCGGCGTGCCACGCCGGCATAGCTGACCGGCGTCGCAGGTGCGCCGACCACGGCTTGCGCCGTGGCCACCGGCCCGCTCTCGCCAGGCCCCAGCCATCCGGCCGCAGCCAGGCCCGTCAGCAGGAAGACTTTGAGTGTGGCCCTGGTCATTGCTTTGCTCCAGTGCTTGTTTCGGGTGGCAGCTCGTCGAGCCCGATCAAGGTGTCCGGGCTGAGTCTTTGCGCATTGGGGGGCGGCACGAAGCTGAACGCATCGGGCGCCGGCTCGACGTTGGTCTTCCAGCTCTTGATGCGCAGCGTGTACTGCGGCGCCGAGTTCAGGGTCTTGCTGGTGATCACCATCTTGCGCGGGATCGGGCTTGCACCCACTTCGACCCAGAGCTGCCAGTCGGTATCGAAGTTGCGGAAGGCGAGGTGTTCGCACTCCCGGTCATCGATGACGCCGCGGCCGATGTACTTGGCCTCCAACACACCGGCAATGAGGGTGTCATAGGAATTCGTCAAGAGGAGATCCGCGAACGGCAATGAAACCCCGTGGCCGGCCCGCAGGGCCTCGAACAACTGATCCAGGCTGCCCGGCGCGTCGAACTGCGCATAGGCGTTGAGGTGCTTTCCGAGGATGCTGACGGTCTTGCCATCGAAGAACTTGGCTACATCCGCATAGCCTCCCACGCGGTTCATGCGCAGCTTGTTCGGCCGCTCCAGCAGGGCCGCGCCCGAATTGGTGAACTGAATCTTCTCCAGGCTTGGCGTGATGACTTCGATGTCGCTGTCGAAGCTGAGTTCGATGGTCTTCTGGCGGCCCACATAGTCCGACATGGCCTTGAGCATGGCCTTGGCGTCGCCCGCTTGCGCCCAGGCGCCCGGGGCGGACAGCACGAGCGCGGCACCCAGTACCCACAGGCCACGCAACGCCCCTGGCTTTCGAGCGCTGGCGTTCGTTCCGGCATTCATCGTCGATCTCAACGCACTCTCCTCGGGATTCACCAGCGGAAGACGGCCGAAATCGCCGGCCCATTGAAGTCGAGGCTCTGCACCTTGCCGCCGGACTTCATGTCGTAGTCGAGGTAACGCCAGGCGGCCACCACATCGCCCCACTTGAACGAATAGCCGATGCCGCCCATGACCTGCCAGGTGAGGTCGGAATCGCCAGCGCCGATGTCGGCGTAATACGGCGCGAACCACCTGCCGCCGCTGCCCAGCGCCAGCCGGCCCTTCAGTCCGACGATCGCGTCCCAGTTGGACAATCCCACCTTGGAAGTCCCGGCCCGTTCCGGCAACGGCACCGCACCGACGTTGCCGGTGATGTCCCAGCCCAGCGTCTGCTCGACGTCGAGCAGTCGCGCACCGGCCAGCAGGTCCAGCGTGGCCGCGGGACCGACCGGCATGGCCCAGGTGCCGCCGAGTGTCCAGACCCAGCCCTTCAGGTCGTAGTCCACGTGGGCGTTGGCGCCGCCGGGCAAGGGCACGCCGCCGACGGTGAATTCCCGATAGTCCGACTTCGAGCCGCCGACGTCCATGTAGACGACATCGGTGAACAGCCCCCATGCGCCCCGGCGCGCCTCGAACGAGCCCATGAAGGTGAACTTCAGGTTGTCGAGGATCGTATCGGCGTCGACCGAGACACCGCTGCCGGCACCGTTCTGCGGGAATGCGGTGGTGCCGCTGATGGTGGGCAGGTAGACGTACACGGACGCCTGGAAGCGCCAGGGGTCGGCGCCCTGCGCGTGGGCCGGCAGGGCCAGCAGTGCCATCGGCAACGCCAACGCAGCGGCCAACGGGGTCTTTCGGTTCAGCATCCTGGCTCCAGTTCGGTTCGAAAAGCACGGGCGCCGCCAGGGCGCGAGTTCGTGGTCATCGCCCGGCGCCGTGGCATTCGGCAACTGCCATCACCGGCCGTCATGGCTGCTGCACCACGTACACCAGGCTGTTGCCTTGGAACGCCGCGCGGTAGTAGACATTGCCGCAGCGCTGGTATTCGACGCCACCCTTGGCTTCCTGCGTGCAGCCGGCGGGCAAGGTCTTGACGATCGAACCGACCGCCGGGGTACCCGCCGCCGCCGGGGCCGCCGTCTGTG
>Ga0073899_10001286_pt1 | contig 23057 bp, 20 predicted proteins | sample KloWWTmetaKNB5Ph_FD_88975 | JGI IMG/M metagenome (GOLD analysis project Ga0073899, IMG submission 88975) | Active sludge microbial communities from Klosterneuburg, Austria, studying microevolution and ecology of nitrifiers - Klosterneuburg... | ecosystem: Engineered > WWTP > Aerobic digester >... | reverse complement strand
TCCCGCGAGTCCGATTCCAACGCCAGAAAGCCTGATCCCGGTCCCCCATGCGTATTCTGCTGAGCAATGACGACGGTTATTTTGCCCCCGGCCTGCAAGCCCTCGCGGCCGCGCTCTCCGAGATTGGAAAAGTGACTGTCGTGGCGCCCGAGCGGGACCGCAGCGGCGCGAGCAATTCCCTCACCCTGGATCGACCCCTGTCCCTGCGCAAGGCGGCGAGCGGCTTTCATTACGTGAATGGCACCCCCACCGACTGCGTGCATCTGGCAGTCACCGGAATGCTCGACGAGTTGCCGGACATGGTGGTGTCGGGCATCAACCATGGCGCCAACATGGGGGATGACACGATCTACTCCGGCACCGTGGCGGCGGCCACCGAAGGTTTTCTGCTCGGGGTCCCGGCCATCGCCATCTCGCTGGTGGCCAAGGGTGCGTCCGATTTCTCCGGCGCGGCGCGCATCGCCCGGGAGCTCGTCGAGCGCTTCCAGCGCGATCCGGTCAAGGTGCCGACCCTGCTCAACGTGAATGTGCCGGATCTGCCCTTTGATCAGATCAAGGGCATCCAGGTGACGCGCCTGGGCAAGCGTCACAAGGCCGAGCCGACTATCAAGTCCGTCACGCCGCGCAACGAGACCGTGTATTGGGTCGGTGCCGCGGGGGCGGCCCAGGACGCTGGCGAGGGTACTGATTTCCATGCCGTCGCCAATGGCTATGCGTCCATCACGCCCCTGCAGATCGACCTGACCCATCAGGGCCAGATCGCCACCGTCCGGGACTGGCTGGGCAAATGAGCAGCGAGGTATTGCGGGCCGCCTTGCAGACCGCCCAGCGTGCCCGAACGCGCATGATCGAGCGCCTGCGCGAGCAGGGTGTTCGTGACGAGCGTGTGCTGGCGGCGATGATGGCGGTGCCGCGCCACCTCTTTGTCGAAGAGGCACTGGCGTCCCGCGCCTACGAGGACACGGCCCTGCCACTGGGCCTGCAGCAGACCATCTCGCAACCCTTCGTGGTGGCGCGGATGATCGAGATCCTGCGGGCCGGCCGCGAGCTCGGCAAAACCCTGGAGGTGGGTACCGGCTGCGGCTATCAGGCCGCCGTGCTGTCCCACGTGGCCACCGAAGTCTATTCCGTCGAACGGCTACGGCCGCTCCTCGACCGGGCGCGCAACAATCTGCGTCACCTGCGTCTGCCCAATGTGCGCCTGAAACATGCCGATGGCAGCCTGGGCCTCCGCGAGGCGGCACCCTACGACACGATCATCGTTGCGGCGGCGGCGCCCAAGGTGCCCCAGGCCCTGGTGGACCAGCTCTCCGAAGGCGGGCGCCTGATCCTGCCGGTGGGTGCTGCCGAGCAGGTTCTGGTGCTGATTGAACGCAGCGCGCGCGGAATCCGAGAAACACGCCTCAGTGCAGTGCGCTTTGTACCGCTGCTGCCCGGCACCGAATGAAGTTCCCAGAAAGCATGAAGTTGTCGCGTCTTACCCTGTGTTCCCTCGCGCTTGCCCTTGGCGTGTCCGGCTGTGCCACCAAGTCACCGGCACCGGTGGCCGAGCGGGCGCGTCCGCCTGTCGCCGCTGCCGAGAAGACCGATGTTCCGGTGGCCCCGCCCCGGGTGGCGCGTCCCGGCTACTACATCGTCAAGCCGGGTGACACCCTTATCCGCATCGCCCTCGACCACGGCCAGAATTACCGGGATATTGCGGCCTGGAGCGGGCTGGAGAACCCCAACTTGATTGAAGTCGGGCAGGAGTTGCGGATCCGTCCGCCTGAGTCTGGTGCTGTCACCCGGCCGGTCACGTCGTCCACCGTGGAAGTCCGCCCGGCAGCGACGCCGACCACCCCGCCCGCGGCTGTTCCGGCTGACGGTGTGCGGCGCGAGCCCAAGGGGGGCAAGTTGCCCTATTCGGAGCAGGTGTGGGCCCAGGCCCAGAAGCCGGAGGCGCCGGTGGTCTTGGCCAAGGTGGACCCCAAACCGGAGCCCAAGGTGGAGGCCAAACCCGAAGCGAAGCCCGAGGTAAAGCCCGAAGCCAAACCGGAAGTGAAGCCGGAGTCCCGGCCCGAAGACGGCAAGGGCGCCAGCAACGGTTCCATCGAGTGGGCCTGGCCCACTGCCGGCAAGGTGATCGCCGGCTTCAACGAAACCTCGAGCAAGGGTGTGGATCTGGCCGGCAAGCCGGGCGACCCGGTACTCGCTGCGGCAGGCGGGCGCGTCGTTTATGCCGGCACGGGGCTGCGTGGTTATGGCAAACTCGTGATCGTCAAGCATGACAACAGCTATCTGAGTGCCTACGCCCACAACCAGAGCCTGCTGGTCAAGGAAGGGCAGGCGGTGAGCAAGGGCCAAAAAATTGCCGAGCTGGGCGACAGCGACAGTGACCGTCCCAAGCTGCATTTCGAGATCCGCCGGCAGGGCAAGCCGGTCGATCCGGGCAAGTACCTCCCCCCGCGTTGAGTCACGCCAGGTTTTCCAGGGTGAGCGGGGGGGATGATTGGACAATCGATGCCAGCCCCTCAGCCCCGCGATAACTGGGAGGGCGCCGGAGCTGACGGTGTCGTTGCATGATGCGATCACGACCATGTTGTCCCCCATGATCCAGAGAGGAATCCATGTACGATCCGGCAGCGCCTGAGGAACTGGAAAACCCCGAACCGGACTTGCCCCCGGAGGTCGAGGTCTTTCTCGAAGTGCCGGCGGCGTCGCCGGACACCGACTTCCTGGGCGATGTCACCCAGCTGTATCTGAACGAGATCGGGGCCAACCCGCTGCTGACCGCGGAGGAAGAGCTGGCCCTGTCACGCCGGGTCCGGCTGGGGGATTTCGAAGCACGCCAGACCATGATCGAGCGCAACCTGCGTCTCGTCGTCAATATTGCCAAGCATTACCTCAACCGGGGCATTCCGCTGCTCGACCTCGTGGAGGAGGGCAACCTGGGCCTCATCCATGCCCTCGAGAAGTTCGATCCCGAACGCGGCTTCCGCTTTTCCACCTATGCCACCTGGTGGATCCGCCAGAACATCGAGCGGGCCATCATGAACCAGTCGCGCACCATCCGCCTGCCGGTGCACGTGGTGAAGGAGCTTAACCAGGTGCTGCGTGCCCAGCGTCAGCTGGAGGCTGCCGGCAACGGGGATACAACGCTTGAAGACGTGGCCCGGCGCCTGGATCGCCCGGTGGCGGATGTGCGCGCCATCCTGGCCCTCAACGAGCACACCGCGTCCCTGGATGCGCCGCTCGACATCGACCCCACCCTGTCCATCGGTGAATCCCTGGCGGATGACGAAGCCGATACCCCGGACGTGCAGATCCAGGATCTGGAAGTGGAAACCCTGGTGCGGGAGTGGATCGGCCAGCTCAGTGAAAAGCAGCGCCTGGTCATCCGCCACCGTTACGGCCTCGATGAATGCGAGGTGCGAACCCTCGAGGAGCTTGCCGACAGCCTGGACCTGACCCGGGAGCGGGTGCGCCAGATCCAGCTCGAGGCCCTCGGCCAGCTGCGCCGCATCATCAAGCGGCGCGGGGTGTCCAAGGACGTGCTGCTGTAGCTTTCCCGATGGCTGAAAGCCATCACCCTTCATTACCCGAATTGAATGCCATGAGCGAAACACTTCGCGTGTATCACAACGCCCGTTGTTCCAAGAGTCGCGCCACCTGTGCCCTGCTGGAAGAGCGGGGCTTCGCCCTGGAGGTGGTGGAATATCTCAAAACACCACCCAGCCGTGCCGAGCTGGCCGGGCTGTTGCGCAAGCTGGACGTGCCGGCCGCGTCCATCGTGCGCAAGGGCGAGGACATCTACAAGGCGGAATACCAGGGGCGCGAGCTCAACGAAGAGCAGTGGCTGGATGCCCTGGCGGCGCATCCCATCCTCATCGAGCGGCCCATCGTTGTGCGTGGTGAGCGGGCAGTGGTGGCCCGCCCGCCGGAGAAAGCGCTGGCGCTGCTGGACTAGCGCTAGCGCGCAGGCTTAGCGGCGTGCCGTCAGCGCGGCGGTGCGTGCGGCCTTGACGGCCTCACCCAGCTGAAACACTGACATGGCGTAGAAGCTGCTGCGGTTGTAGCGGGTGATGACATAGAAGTTCTGGTAGCCCAGCCAGTATTCGCTGTCCTCGCCGGGCGTCACCAGCTCGACGAAGGCCGCTTTGCCAGCCGGTGTTTCGCCACTGGCGGCTTTGACGCCGTGACTGGCCAGGGTGGCGGCGTCGAAGGCCGGATTGATGTCGTTGGCGAGCAGCGGCACCAGGTTGGCGTCGCCGCTCATGCTGGCACGCACGGCAACCGGCGCGCCGGTCTCCCAGCCATGCATCTGCATGTAGCGGGCAACGCTGCCAATGGCGTCTTTGGGGCTGTTAAGCAGGTCGATCCGGCCGTCTCCGTCGAAATCCACCGCATAGTTGCGCACGCTGCTGGGCAGGAACTGGGGCAGCCCCAGGGCGCCGGCGTAGGAACCCTGGTAGTCGAGCGGGTCACGGCCTTGTTCGCGGGCCATCAGCAGCAGGTTTTCAAGTTCGCCGCGAAACAGTTCGGCCCGGCGCGGGTAATCGAAGGCCAGGGTCGACAGGGCCGACACGGCCTGATAACTGCCGGTATTACGACCATAGATGGTCTCCACGCCGATGATTCCGACGATGATCTCCTCCGGCACCCCGTATTTCTCGCTGGCGGCGCGGATGCTGTCCTGGTGACGCTCCCAGAAGGCCACGCCGGCCTTGATGCGTACGGGTTCGATGAAGCGGCTGCGGTAGCGCTGCCAGGAGCGCACGGCGACCGGGTCGCGGGGCGGGGAGATGGCCTTGATGACCGAGGGCAGATACTGGGCGCGGCGGAAGATGTAGGTCAGGGCGTCCTTGTCGAAGCCATGGCGCTGTTGCATCTCGTCGATGAATTGCTGGGTCTCCGGCCGGTCTGCATAGCGCTCGGCGGCATGAAGGGGGCTCGCGAGGGCGAGGGCCACAAGCAGGGCGATCAGGGAGCCGGGGCGCTGGCGGAGCGTTGCGGTTTTCATCGGGGGCGGAAGTTCTTGATGGATTGGTGAAAGCGCCGGCTGGCGACGGTGTCGGTGCCGGCCGGGCCGTAGCGCAGGCCGGCGTAATCGGTGGCGATGGCAGTGACAGCGGGGCTCAGGTCGGGGCGCCGGCTGCCGACCCGGCGGGCGTAATCCAGGGGCCCTTCCCATGTTTCACGGGGGAGTCCGATGGCCGCCAGATGCTGGCAGAAGCGTGTCCAGTCATGGTCGATGGCGTCTGCCGGCGAGCGCGAGCGCAAGGCCCAGGCGGCCAGCAGCGCCGCCACGACGGCACCCGCGGCTGCCATGAGGGCTATCAGTGTCGTCCAGTCGGTCCGGGCCAGGCCCAGCGCGGAAAGCAGCGCCTGCTGGCGCGCCGGATTGTACCCGAGAACCCATTGATTCCAGCGGTTGTCGATGGCCTCCAGGTTGTCGCGCAGGGTGCGCAGCCAAGGCAGGTCGCTGCGTACCAGCAGGGGCAGGCGGTCCATGCCGGGCAGGGCACCGGCGAGGCCGCTGTCGATGCGCCGCGGCGCGCTGGCGGCGGTCGGGTCGATGCGTTGCCAGCCCTTGCCGGCCAGCCACACTTCAGTCCAGGCGTGGGCATCGGACTGACGCACGACGAAGCTGCCGTCCACCGCATTGATTTCGCCACCCTGGTAGCCGGTGACGACCCGGGCGGGGACGCCCGCCGCACGCAGTGTGACGACGAAGGCAGCGGCGAAGTGCTCGCAGAAGCCCTGGCGGGTGTCGAACAGGAAGCTGTCCACGTCATCCCGCCCGAAGGGCAGGGGATCGAGGGTGTAAGCCAGCTTGCTGGCCCGGAAGTGGGCGATGGCCAGGGCCGGGATGTCACTGCTCGCCCGGGCTTCGGTACGCAGGCGGGCGCCGAGGGCGCGGGTGCGCGGGTTGCTCCCTGGGGGAAGGTACAGGGCCTGTTGCAGCACTGCGTCGCTTTCGTCAAGGCCGACCAGGGTGCCTGGGTGGGAAACGAGGTCGACGCGCAGGCGCGCATGCAGCGGTGCCTGGGCTAGGAGCTGGAAGTCGCTGCTGTAGCGCAGGCCGGGTGCTGCGGCCGGGAAGTCCAAGGCGAGCAGCCAGCGATGGTTGTGAGGCTCCAGGGTGAGGGTGTAGGTGTAGGCCGTGCCCTGGCTGCGATAGGCGGGGGCCTCTGCCACGCTGCGGCGGCTCTGGCGCCAGGTGCGGCCGTCGTAATCACTCAGCACCGGGCCGCGCCAGTAGCGCTCGGCCGGCGGGGGCGGGTCGCCCTCGAAGCGGGCGCGGAAGGCGATGGCGGCCGATTCGCTGACGCGGGCCACGTCGCCAGGCGCCATGCTGTCGGAGAGGCCTGTGCGGTGGGTGTAGGCATCGGCCGGCAGGCCCCACAGGGGGCCCTGGATGCGAGGGAACAACACGAATAGCACGGCCATCAGCGGCAGCCCCTGGACGACCAGGCGGGCTGCTGCGAGGCTGCGGGCACGAGGGGCCTCCGCCCGCCCTTCGAGGGCGAGCAGGGCGGCTACGGTGGCGACGCTGCCGGCCAGGGCGAGAGCTGCGACGCCCATGTTCTGCTGGTACAGGAAGAGCCCCATCTGCATGAAGAAGCTCAGCAGGATCACCGTGCGTGCGTCCCGGACACTGTTGGTCTCCAGCAGCTTGATGCTGAGCAGGCCCGCCAACAGCGCGATGCCCGGCTCCTTGCCGAAGAAGCGCTGGAACTCCACGGCCACCAGGGCCAGCAGGCTGGCTGCCAGGGCGAACAGCAGGAAGCGGTGGGGCAGGGGCTTGCCCTGGTATGCCAGCAGGCCGCGCCACCCCAGCAGCAGGGCGCAGACGCCGATCAAGGAGAGGGGCAGATGGCTGGCATGGGGGGCAAGGCTGAGGGAAGCGCAGGCCAGCAGCCAACCGCTCTGGTCCGGGCGCAGGCGGGGTTCAGTCATCACGCAGCCCGAACAGCGCAAGACGGGTCAAGCAGGCGTGGCGGTGGGCGCTGCCCCGGCCCGGCGGGATATTCGTGCCGGGCAGGCTCAGGCCGAAGTCGATGCCGGCGCGGTCCGCTTCCATCACCCATCGGGTGAGGCGTGCCAGGCGCGCTTCGACGCTCATGCTGGCCGGCATGCGATTCCAGTCGAGATGCACATCGCGGGCGCCGGCGCCGTCGAACTCCTTGGTGCGCCACGGGCCACCCCGGGCTACGGCCTTCCAGGCCACGTGGCGGGGCGAATCGGCCGGCTGGTGATGGCGCAGGCCGGCGAAGTCGTCCTGCCCGTGTCCTCGTCCGCCAAGGCCCGAGTCGGTTTCGCGTCCGACGGGCAGCGCTGGGCCGTCCGTCTCCGGGGCCGGATAGACGAGGCAGCGCACATCCGGCTGGAACAGGCTCCAGGCCCGGATCAGCCCCAGGGGGTGGCGGGTTTCCAGGGTCAGGCGGGGCAGGGCGAGCCAGCCGCGGTGGTGGGTGGCCAGGTGGATGTCCGTGACTGCGCTGCTGCAGGCTGGCAGGTCGAAGGGTTCGGCGCGCTGGATGGCCTCTGCACCACCACTTGGTGCCAGGCGCAGGCCCTGGCGGGGGCGCAGGGCCGGGTTGGCGAGGACGATGCCGAAGTGTGCGGGGGTACCGCAGAAAACCGCCTCGGCCTTGCCTGGCGTGATGCTCAGCCCGACAAGATTGCGAAAGGCGTGGTGGATGCTGATCCAGGCCACGCTGCCAATCAGGAAGGTCAGCGCGAAGCCCAGGCTCAGGGTGTAGTTGATGGACGCCAGCAACATGACCAGCAGGGTCAGCGCGAGGGCCAGCCCAAAGCGTGTCGGCAGCACGAAGATGCGGCGTTGGCCGAGCTGGATGGGGGCCGGCTCCGGCCCGCTGACCCGGAACAGCCAGCGGTGAAGGGTGGCGCGTAAGGCGGGCAGGTCCATTTAGGGTAGAGGCACCGCTTCGCGCAGGCGGCGGCTCAGTTCGTCGGGGCGCACCGGGGTTTCACCGGCGGGGCGCAGGCGGTGGCCGGCCACGGCGGGCAGCACCGCCTGGACGTCTTCGGGCAGCACATGGTCACGCCCAGCCAGCAAGGCCCAGGCCCGGGCGGCCGAGAGCAGGGCGAGGCCCGCGCGGGGGGAGAGCCCGGTGGAGAAATCGGTGCTTTCGCGGCTGCGGGCCAGCAGGGCCTGGACGTAATCGAGGAGGCGCGGGCCGACGTGGATCCGGCGGCTGGCGGCCAGCAGGGTGTCGAGTTCGCCAGCAGCGAGGACGGGGGGCAGGCGGGCCAGCATCTCGCGCCGGTCTTCGCCGGCAAGCAGGGCCCGCTCAGAGGTCGGATCCGGATAGCCGAGGGAGATGCGCATCAGAAAACGGTCGAGCTGGCTTTCAGGGAGGGGGAATGTGCCGATCTGGTCGGCCGGGTTCTGGGTGGCGATCACGAAGAACGGCGCCGGCAGCGGGTAGGTGTGCCCCTCGGCGCTGATCTGGCGTTCCTCCATGGCTTCGAGCAGGGCGCTCTGGGCCTTGGGCGTGGCCCGGTTGATCTCGTCGGCGAGAATCATCTCGCTGAACACGGGCCCGGGGTGGAAACGGAAGGCACCGTCCCGCTGGTCGAATATCGACACACCGAGGATGTCGGCCGGAAGCATGTCGCTGGTGAACTGGATGCGCTGGAATTTCAGCCCGAGCAGGTGGGCCAGGGCATGGGCCAGGGTGGTCTTGCCGACCCCGGGCATGTCCTCCATCAGCAAATGCCCGCGGGCAAGCATGCATGCCAGGGCAAGGCGCACGGCCTCTTCCTTGCCAAGGATGATCCGGCTGGCGGCCTCGATGAGGCGGGTGGCGATGTGGATCGGCATGGCGCAGGCTTTTTTCAGAATGAAGTTAAGGGGATAATGATTCCACAAGAGCATCCGGGGAACGGTTTCCCGACGCGACCTCATGCTGGCATGGAGTGCGTTTCGGAGCAGGCGTTCGCCGGATACGACAATCGACAGATATCGAAGACGAATCGCGAGAGGCAGGGGACAGTTTATGACGAGTACGGCATTCATCACGCACCGGGATTGCTGGCTGCACAACATGGGTGAGCATCACCCCGAATCTCCCGAGCGTCTCGGGGCGATCAATGACCGTCTGATCGCTGCCGGCCTCGACATGTACCTCTCCTTTCATGACGCCCCGAATGCCAGTGTCGACCAGATCTCCCGGGCTCATCCCCGCGAGCATGTGGAAGAACTGCTGGCCAGCGTGCCCGAGCATGGCATCCGCCACCTGGATCCGGATACGGCCCTGTGCCCCAACTCCATGAAGGCTGCCCTGCGCTCGGCGGGTGCCGGCATCTATGCCACCGATCTGGTGATGTCGGGGCAGGCCGAAAACGCCTTCTGTGCCATCCGCCCGCCCGGCCACCACGCCGAAGCCGCCAAGGCCATGGGTTTTTGCTTCTTCAACAACGTGGCCGTCGCTGCTCGCCATGCCCTCGAGGAGCACGGTCTCAAGCGCGTGGCCATCATCGATTTCGACGTGCATCACGGCAATGGTACCGAGGACATCTTCAAGGATGACCCCCGGGTGCTGATGGTCAGCATCTTCCAGCATCCCTTCTACCCCTACAGTGGTGCCGACAACCCGGCCCCCAACATGGTCAACGTGCCCATCAAGGCGGGCAGTCGTGGCGATGTGTTCCGCGAGATCGTGACCAACATCTGGATTCCGGCCCTGCGCAACCACGCGCCCGAGATGATCTTCATCTCGGCCGGTTTCGATGCCCACTACGAGGATGACATGGGCTCCCTGGGGTTGGTCGAGGCTGACTACATGTGGGTCACCGAACAGCTCAAGGAGATCGCCGCCGAATCGGCCAACCGGCGCATCGTGTCCTTGCTCGAGGGCGGGTATTCCCTGTCGTCCCTGGCACGCAGCGTTGTCGCCCACATCAAGACTCTGGCCGACCTGTAAGCCGGCCCTGGCGCTCATCCGCCCCGCCTCGGCGGGGTTTTTCGCTTCAAGGCGGGTTGTTGACGCAGGTCTCTGCCCGGTTTTCGTAACACCAGTTTGCGCCCGTCTAGCCTTCCCGAAGTGATTGGGTACAATACTCAACTTTCCCTCTCTCCCCGATATCCCATGATTACCGGTTCGATTGTCGCCATCGTTACCCCGATGCACGAGGATGGCAGCCTGGATCTTCCCCGTTTGCGCAGCCTCATCGACTTCCATGTCAAGGAAGGTACCGACGGTATTGTCGTTGTCGGCACTACCGGCGAGTCGCCCACGGTCAATGTGGAAGAGCACTGCGAACTTATCCGCGTTGCCGTCGAGCACGCGGCGGGGCGTATCCCCATCATCGCCGGGACGGGTGCCAACTCCACCCGCGAAGCCATCGAGCTGACCGAGTTCTCCCGTAAGGCGGGTGCGGTCGCCGGGCTGTCGGTAGTGCCCTATTACAACCGTCCGACCCAGGAAGGCCTGTACCAGCACTTCCGCACGATCGCCGAGGCGAGCCCGCTGCCGATGATCCTGTACAACGTGCCCGGCCGCACGGTTGCCGATCTGTCCAACGACACCGCCCTGCGCCTGGCCAAGGTGCCGAACATCATCGGCATCAAGGACGCCACCGGCAACATCGACCGTGCCTGTGACCTGATTGCCCGTGCGCCGAAGGATTTCGCCCTTTATACCGGTGATGACATGACGGCCATGGCCTTCATCATGCTCGGTGGCCACGGCACCATCTCGGTCACGGCCAACGTGGCGCCGCGTCTGATGCACGAGATGTGCGTCGCTGCCGCTGCTGGCGATGGTGTGCGCGCCCGCGATCTGAACGCACGAATGGTCGGGCTGCATCGTCATCTCTTCTGCGAAGCCAACCCCATTCCCGTGAAGTGGGCCGTCGAGCAGATGGGCTTCGTCGGCAAGGGGATCCGTCTTCCGCTGACCCGTCTGTCCGAGTCCTGCCATGAGCGCGTGCGTGATGCCATGCGTCAGGCCGGCGTCGAAGTTTGAGTCTGTCTTTCCCACCCCGAGGGTTACGCATGCAAAGCCGAAAGCTGGCTTCCGGTTCGGCGGTCGTCGTTGCGACGATCGTCCTGAGCGGTTGCTCCGGTTCCTTGCTGGAATCGAAAAAGATCGACTACAAGAGTGCGGCGGTCGCGCCCACCCGGTCTACCCTTGAGATCCCCCCCGACCTCACGGCACCCACTGCCGACGACCGCTATGCGGTACCGGACATCAATCCGAAGGGTACTGCCACCTTCTCCGCCTACAACGCGGAGCGCAGCGGGCAGGCCACCACCGGGGCCGCGCCCGCGGTCACCCGGGTTGCGCCCCAGTCCATCGACAAGATGCGCGTCGAGCGTTCGGGCAGCCAGCGCTGGCTGGTTGTTCCCGGTACGGCCGATAAGCTGTGGCCCCAGGTGCGTGAGTTCTGGCAGGAGAACGGTTTCATCCTGAACGTGGATCGTCCCGAGATCGGCGTGATGGAGACCGACTGGGCCGAGAACCGGGCCAAGATCGACAACGGCATCATCCGCAACACGATCGGCAAGGTCATCGATGGCCTGTACTCGACGCCGGAGCGGGACAAGTTTCGCACCCGTCTGGAAAGTGCCGGCGAAGCGGGTTTCGTGGAGATCTTCATCAGCCATCGGGGCATGATGGAAATCTACCCGAACGAGGCCAAGGACCGGACCATCTGGCAGCCTCGTCAGGCCGATCCCGAACTCGAGGCCGAGTTCCTGCAACGCCTGATGATTCGCCTCGGCGCGGATGAAACCCGTGCCAAGGCCCAGATTGCAGCCGTGCCCCAGGTCGAGAAGGCCAAGCTCCAGAGCGCCACGGGCGGTGCTGCGGTGCTGCAGGTCGAGGAAGGCTTCGATCGTGCCTGGAGACGGGTTGGTCTGGCGCTGGACCGCGTCGGCTTCACGGTGGAAGACCGGGATCGCTCCCAGGGCTTGTACTACGTGCGTTACGTGGATCCGGAAACCGACAAGAAGAAGGGCGACGACGAGGGCATCCTGTCGAAGCTGGCCTTCTGGCGCAGCAGCAAGGCGCCTGTGGTCTCCGGCAGCCAGTATCGGGTCTATGTGAAGGGCGCCGAGGGGGCTTCAACAGTCCAGGTGCTGACCCGCGAAGGCGGCACGGACACCTCGGAGTCGGCACGCAAGATCATGGGTCTGCTGTTCCAGCAGCTCAAGTAAGCGCGCTCATCCGTTCGCAACAAAAAACGCCGGCAAGCCCGGCGTTTTTTGTTGCTCGCCCGCCCTGCGTGCGCTGAGTATGGACGTAAAAAAGCCAACCCGCAGGTTGGCTTTTTCTTCACCGGGAAAAGAATTACTTCTTTTCGGGAGTGGCAGCGGCAGCAGCAGCGGCGTTCTCGGCGGTGGAACCAGCCGGGGCGGCAGCAGCGTCAGCCGGCTTGGCATCAGCGGCGGGAGCAGCAGCGCCTTCAGCGGGCTTGGCATCAGCAGCCGGAGCGGCAGCGGGAGCAGCTTCAGCGGGCTTGACTTCGGCGGCGGGGGCAGCAGCGGGGGCCGGAGCTTCAACGGGCTTCGGCTCTTCCTTCTTGCCGCAGGCGGAGACAGCGAGTGCAACGAGAGCAGCAACCAGGAGAGATTGTTTCATTGTTGGTTTCCCTTATCGATAAATGAAGTACAACAACCTAATTAGAGAGGCGATCAGGTGGGGGACCTGATGTGATGTGTATCGTAACACGGAGGAAGTGCTTGAATAAAGACATTGTTGCGGCGCCGCAACGTTCCTTGTGCCTTGTCAAGCCCCCAGGGGGGTATGGGCTGTTATGGGATCAATGATCCTGATGGGGCCGCAAAGCCGCAGCAGTACCAGTCATATAGAAGCGCAATTGTTTCTTCGGACAGGCCGGCAAGGCTTTCGATGTGGCGATGATCGGCAAGTTGCTCGATGATCGCCTTGTCTTCGTCCGGCACCGCGATGGCTTCGCCATTGATGAAAAACTGCCCACCGGAAAAGAGCAGCAGGGTGCACGCGTCGAGGCGATAGCCCTGGCCCAGGCAGGCATCCTCGAATTCATCATGTTCGAGGGGGTCGTCCGGAGAGTCGAAGTAGACGTGGGGCTTGGGCTCGGTGAGGTAGGCACCGAGGAAGCTGCGTACGTCTTCCCGCGTCCAGGTGATGCGCGACAGGCTGTCGGCCACCCGGTCGATCATCAGATCGCCGATTTCGGCCGAGTGGGCCTGACGCTTCAGGTCGGGGTCGGCGTAGATACCATCGAGCTGGATCGTATCCTGGAGGTGGATGAGGAACTGCTGGGCGAGCTCCTGGGTGGTGGGGGAGCGGAAGCCGATGGAGTAGGTGGTGCATTCGCCGATGGCGATGCCGTTGTGTGCCCAGTGGGGCGGCAGGTAGAGCATGTCGCCGGGTTCCAGCACCCAGTCGTGCACGGGGCGGAAATCCTGGAGGATCTTCAGCGGCGCATCTTCGATCAGGCTGCGGTCTTCCTGATTGCTGATCTGCCAGCGGCGCTGGCCGATACCCTGTAGCAGGAAGACATCGTAGTTGTCGAAATGGGGGCCGACACCGCCGCCATCCACGGCGTAGCTGACCATCAGGTCGTCCAGGCGGGCCTGGGGAATGAAGTCGAAGCGATGCAGCAGCGCGTCACCGTCGGGGCAGAACAGGTTGAGCCCCTGGATGAGCACGGTCCACGGGCGGTTCTTGCGCTTGAGGTCGGCGGCTTTCTGGGGGCCGCGGATGACCTGCCAGTGACTGTTGTCGTGGGTGACGTAGCGGGATTCCACCTCCGAATCCCGGGCCAGCTCGAAGAGCTCGGCCTTGCTGACGACTCCGGTGAAGCCGGGGACTGCCTGGCGGATCAGCAGCGGTTTCTTTTGCCAGTATTCGGCGAGGAATTCCTCCGCCGTCAGGCCGCCCAGAAGAGTGTTTGTCATGGCCGACATTATAGCGTCTCACCTTGCCAAGACCCTGACGGGGGATAAAATGGCGCCCTTTTCCTCGCCGTACGCCCGCCATCCCCATGAGTACCACGCCAGCCCGCGAAGCCGTCATCGAATCCCTGGACCATGATGGTCGTGGGGTCAGCCACGTGGATGGGAAAACGATTTTCATCGAGGGCGCCCTGCCCGGCGAGCGGGTCAGCTTTGTCTCCTACCGGGTGAAGCCCCGGTTTGAGGTGGCTGATGTGGAGCGCATCCTCGAGCCGTGTTCCCAGCGCATCACGCCGGCGTGCCCGCATTTCGGCGTGTGTGGCGGCTGCAGCATGCAGCACCTGGAAGCCACAGCCCAGGTGGCTGCCAAGCAACGGGTGCTGGAGGATGCCCTATGGCACCTCGCACGGGCCCGTGCCGAGGTGCTCTATCCACCCATTGTCGGCCCGGCCTGGGGCTACCGCTACCGGGCCCGCCTGACCGTGCGCATGGTGCCGAGCAGGGGCGGCGTGTTGATCGGCTTCCATGAGCGGCGCAGCAGTTATGTGGCGCCCATGGACGAGTGCGCCATCCTCCCGCCGCATGTGTCGGCCATGGTGCCGCGCCTGCGGGCCCTGGTCGCGGGCCTGTCGGCACCCGATCGCCTGCCGCAGATCGAGATTGCTGTCGGTGAGGGCATCACGGTGCTGGTGTTGCGCCACCTTCAAGCCTTCACAGCGGCCGATGAAGCCCGCCTGGCGGCTTTTGCCCGCGACGAGGGGGTGCAGGTGTGGGGCCAGTTGAGCGGCCCGGATTCGGCCCGCCGCCTGTTTCCGGCCGAGGCGCCGGGGCTGGCTTACACCTTGCCCGAGTTCGGTGTGTCGATGGCTTTCCGGCCCACCGACTTTACCCAGGTCAACATGGGGATCAACCGCCTGCTGATGCGCCGTGCGATGCAGCTGCTGGACCCCCGCCCCGGCGAGCGCATTGCCGATCTGTTCTGCGGGCTGGGCAATTTCAGTCTGCCCATCGCCAAGCTGGGGGCCCGGGTGGTCGGTGTGGAGGGGAGCGATGCGCTGGTGCGGCGGGCGGGTGAGAATGCCCGCGCCAACGGGCTGGAGGCGCGTAGCGAGTTCTACGCCGCCAACCTGTTCGAGGCCACCGAGGACAGCATTGCCGCCCTCGGCCACCTGGACAAGATGCTCATCGACCCCCCGCGGGAGGGGGCGGTTGCCGTGGTCAAGGCCCTCGGGCCGTCGGCCCCGGGGCGCATCGTCTATGTATCCTGCAATCCGGCCACCCTGGCCCGGGATAGCGCCGTGCTCATTCACGAGAAGGGCTATCGTCTGAAAGGTGCGGGTATCGCCAACATGTTCCCGCAAACCTCCCATGTGGAATCCATCGCCCTGTTCGAGCGGGATTGAGGTGCGTGCTGCAGACGTGAAAAAGGCGACCCGGAGGTCGCCTTTTTTGCTGCTGCGAAGGTCGATCAGTCGCGATCGCCGCCGCCAAAGGCCATCACCAGATTAAGCAGGCCGACGAAGATGTTGTACACATCCAGGTAGACCGCCAGGGTGGCCGTCACATAGTTGGTTTCACCGCCCCGCACCACATTGCTGATGTCGTACAGCAGGTAGCCCGAGAACAGCATCACCACTGCGGCGGAGATCACCAGGTGCAGCACCGGCATCTGCAGGAAGATGTTGGCCACGCCGGCCAGCAGGACCACCACCAGGCCGACCATCAGGAACTTGCCCATGTTGGTGAAGTCGCGCTTGGACACGCTGGCGATGCTCGCCATGGTGGCGAACACGGCACCCGTGCCGCCTGCGGCCATGGCGATCATGGAGCCACCGTTGGAGAAGCCCAGGGCAACCTGCAGGATGCGCGAGAGCATCAGACCCATGAAGAAGGTGAAGCCCAGCAGCAGGGCCACGCCCAGACCATTGTTCTTGTTGCGCTCGATGCCGTAGAAAAAGGCGAACGAGATACCCAGGAACAGCAGGAAGGAGATGAACGGGCTGCCGGCCATAAACGAGAACTGCATCTGCACGCCAAGCAGCGCGCCGGCAACGGTCGGCACCATCGTGAGTGCGAGCAGCATGTAGGTGTTGCGCAGCACGCGGTTGGCGCTTTGCGACAGTACCTGCGTTTGCTGACCGTAAGTGTCGAGTTGCATGAAAATCCTCCAGAATTGAATAACAGGGTAGCCTGCACTGGCTGAGAGTAGCGGAGCCCCCAAGAAGTTTCAACCGCGTTGCCTGCGCGGCATTTGGCCTGCGCCGCGCTCATGCTAGAATTCGCGCCCTCGGGAAGAGTGGCAGAGTGGTCGATTGCACCGGTCTTGAAAACCGGCGATGGGAAACCATCCGTGAGTTCGAATCTCACCTCTTCCGCCATAAATCTGACAGTTGTTCGTTCTGTTCGGCTCGCCCTTCGTGCGGGCCGTTTTCTTGTGTGCGGCGAGCCGCGTCGATGCGGCTCCTGTGTGCCTGCAGGAGAGTCGTCATGGAAGCCTTGCGCATGGCTGCGCTGTTTGCGCTGACTGCCTTGATGGAGATCGTCGGCTGCTACCTCCCCTGGCTGGTGCTGCGGCAGGGGCGGAGTGCCTGGTGGCTTGTGCCGGCGGCTGCATCCCTGGCAGTGTTTGCCTGGTTGCTTACCTTGCACCCCACTGCGGCGGGGCGCACCTACGCGGCCTATGGCGGTATGTACATCGCCGTGGCGCTGCTGTGGCTGCGTTTTGTAGACGGATTGGCGCTGACCCGCTGGGACGTGGCCGGAGCGGCCATGGCCCTCGCCGGCATGGCCGTGATCGCGCTGCAGCCGGCCCGCTGAGTGCCGGGCCGGCGGCGTTTCAGAAGCCCAGGCGCAGGCCCAGTCGCAGGCTGCGGGGCTCCAGCGGGTGGATCAGGCGGCCGTCGATGCCGCCGTTGCAGTTTCCACCCAGGCTTTCATTGCGCGTGCACGCGCCACCCCAGTATTCGATGTCGTTGGCGTGACGGTTGAAGAGGTTGAGCACGTCCACGCTCAGTTGCAGCTGTTTCGAGACGCGATAGCCAAGCTTGAGGTTGGCTGTCCAGAAGGGCGTGGATTTGTGCTCGCCGCTTTCTTCCAGGGCGTAGGCGCCCAGGTAGCGCAGGCGCATACCGCCGTGCCAGGCGCCGCCCTGGTCGGCGCTGATGCCCACCGAGGCAGTCAGCGGAATGGCATTGGGGACGTGGTCTCCACCGCCTACGGGCTGCCGGAAACGGGCCTTCGACAGGGCCAGGTCGGCGTCGATGATGAGGCCGTCGGCCGGGGTCAGGTAGTTGGACCATTCCAGCCCGTGGCGGCGCGAGGCACCGCGGGGTTCGGTGATGCCTTCGTCGCCGATGAAGACCAGTTCCGAGGCGAGATCCATCTGCCACACCGTCAGGCTGGTGTTCCAGCCCGGCAGGGGAGCGGCACGCACTCCCAGTTCGGCACCCCGGGCGCGGGCGATCAGGGGGACCCGGTCGATGGGGCTGCCGTCGGTGGGGTTGGTGTGGCTGGTGGCGCCGCGGGCGTCATTGCTGTGGAAGCCATGGCCCCAGTTGGCGTAGAACTCGGTGCTGCCGGCCAGGTTGAAGGGGCCGAGGACGAAGCCCAGCTTGGGGCTGGTCTGGCCGCCGCGCACGCTGCCGCCGTTGCCCATGTTGTATTGCCCGCCCAGAGCAGTGACGTCGGCGGAGATTTCGTCCCGGCGCAGGGCCAGGCTGCTGCGCAGCCATGGCGTCCATTGGGTGCGGGCCTCGGCAAACAGGGCGAGGGCGGTCTCGGTGATACGGTCTTCGCGCACGGTGCCGGTGCGGCTGCGTCCCTCGGTGGTGTACAGGCCGACCCGGCCGATGCGGTCCTGGCGCAGGCGGGTGCCGATGGCGAGTTCGGTGTCGCGCAGGGCCGGGCCGAGGAACCAGGCGTGGCGGGCCTCGCCGCCCCAGGTGATGCGGCTGTCGGCCTGTTCGTGCTGGTCGCCCTGGGGGCCGCTGATGTAGCCCGACGGTGCCGAGTACAGGTTGAGACCATAGTCGATTACGTAGGCACTGGCCCGGGTGGCGCTGCTGTCGCCCAGCCGGGCCCATTCGGCCGACAGGCTGTTGCGCCGGGTGCGGCCCCCGTCCCGGGGGGACAGGGCGCCGTAGCGGCCGATTTCACCGGAGGTGATGGCCCGTTCGGGGACGTGCTCGGTGGCGGTCCAGTGGGCGCTGTAGGACATGGCTGTCAGGGCGTAGCCGTGGCTTGCGCTGCCCTCCGACAGGCGCAGCAGCAGGTTGCGGCGGACCAGGCGCTCAGGCTGGTCCCACGGCCCGTCGTTGCCCATCAGCTCGGCGGCGACCAGCAACTGCCGGCCGTCGCCTTCATTGTCGCCGCCGAGGGCGCGGCTGCCGGCGGCAAGCAGGCGCCGGTAGCCGTTCTGGCCCAGGCCGGACTCGACGAAGTTGCCGTCTAGCCGGCGCCGGTAGTCGATGCGGGCCGAGCCGGTGGTGGCGAAGTCGCCATCTTCGGCCGCATACACGCCCTTGCGGTAGGCGATACCCTGGATCAGCTCCGGCATCAGGATGTTGAGATCCATGTAGCCCTGGCCGTGGGCGTGGCTGGCCATGTTCACCGGCATGCCCATTACGTGGGTGGCAAAGTCGCTGCCGTGATCCAGGTTGAAGCCGCGCAGGAAGTACTGGTTGGCTTTGCCGTCCCCGGAGTGCTGGGTGACGATCATGCCGGGGATGGTTTCCAGGGCCTCGGCCGGGCGCAGCAGCGGCCGGTTGCGCAGCTGGGCGGCAGTGACGGTGCCCTCGGTGGCCGAATCGGCGACGCCGATCAGGTCCTGGTGGCGGGTGCTGACCGTGACTTCCTGCAGGGTCGGGATGCCTGCCGCCTGGGCGGTGGTAGCCAGGCCGGACACGAGCAGGGCCAGCGCCCCTGGCACTGGGCGATTGAAAATGCGTGACATGAAGGAATTTCCTGTGGGTTAGGGCGTGGGTTTGCCGTGGCGCAGGCGTCGCCAGCCAAGCACGCAGCCGGTGCTGGCGAGGGTGATGCCGAGGAGGCACAGTAGGGTGATGACGGCTTCGCGTAGGGCAGGCAGCGCAGCCAGGGGGGGGAAGTCGAGCCGGTGCAGGCCGTTGAAGACCCAGCGGTGCAGGCGGTTGGCGTTGTCGATGCGGGCCAGCACGCGGCCGCTGGCCGGGTCCAGATACCAGGTGGTGTCCTGCTCATCGGCCAGCCGGATGCGGGCGGCGGGGAGCACTGCCGGGTTGCGCCGGCCGTAGTGGTAAAGATCGGCCTCGTGGATCAGCTCGACGCGGGCGATCGGCTTGCCTTCGATGTCGTGGATCGCCCTGGCCAGGGTTTCCGGCGGGATGGGCCGGGCCGGGGCGGCGTTGTCGTCGAGGCGTTGGCTGCGGCCGGGGCTGCGCACTTCCAGGTAGCTGCGGCCGGCGAAGCGCGACCACTCGGCCTCCCGTGCATCGGGGACGTGGGCCAGCTGGCGGCGCAGCAGTTCCACGCTGTCTGACGGTTTGAAGGGGCCGCCAGCCAGACGTTCGGCGCTGCCAGGGGGCAGGCTGCTGAATTCGAGCAGGCCGAAGGGGTGGTTGGACAGCCAGCCCGACAGCAGCCAGGTCAGGGCAAAGCCGCCAGCGCCCAGGCCGAGGAGGTGGTGCCAGCGTTTCCAGCCGCGGTAGGGCGTGACCTGCCCGCGAGGGTAGCGATGGCGCAGACGCAGGCGCTGGATGCCCAGGGCAAGGCCGAGCAGCACGGTGAGCAGCGCCACCGGCGGCAGCCACAGGACCAGCATGCGCCAGCTGCGCGTGTCCTCGCCGCGCAGCGGGGTGAAATAGATCCAGTGGGGCACGGTGCCCACCCAGCCCGCCACCCGCTCGAGCCGGGTGGTGCGATTGACCACCTCGCCACTGCGGGACGATACATATAGCTCGGTGGCGGCCGCGTCGGCGGCCTGGAACACATGGAGCGGGCGGTGGGCGTTGTAGGTGGTGTATACCGTCCATTGGTCGCGTTCGATGGTTTCCGGCCCGCTCAGGGGGACGCCGGGCAGAAAATTGCGGGCGGCCCGCAGGGCCATGTCGGGCGCCACCGGGCCGAGGGCCGCACCGGTGTCGGCCCACACGCTGCAGGCGCCATCGCGGGTAGCGAAGTGATAGGCCGGGCGCCCGGCGGTCATGGCGATGCGGCCGCCCCGTGGCGTGCTCCGGCAGGCCCGGGCGGCCTCTGCCGGGCTGAACTGGATTGCATCGGTACGCAGGGTGTCCAGATGGGCGACGCGGGTGTCCACGTCCAGCTTCGGGAACGGCACATAGAGCATCACCAGCCCCGAGACAAACCAAACCAGCACCAAAACCCCGGCGCAGATGCCGAGCCAGCGGTGGGCCAGGTGGAGAAAGCGGAGTGCGGGGTGTTTCATGGGCTCAATCGGGGCCTTTTGCTGGGTGGAAGACATGCTCGCGTACCGGTTTGCCGCCCACCAGCTGGTGGCGGTAGGCGCTGATCCGGGGTTTGATGGCCGCTCATGCCCTTGTCTCCACGCTGTCGGGTGCTTCGGCCAGCAGGGTGGCGATGGCGTTCACGGCCGGCCTTGGGGCTGGCCGGGTTCAATGAGGATCAGCTGCCCGGTCTTCGGGTCGCGGAAGACCTCACCGACCCGATCCATGCCGGCACCGGCCTGGCCCTGCCCGTCGGCCGGGCGCTCGATGGCACGGCCCTTATCCACCGGCTTGGGCGGGGGCAGGGCGCCCTGGGTACTGGCCGCCAGGGCGGCAAGCAGGCCGCAGGCGAAGACCAGCATCACATCCACCAGGTTGACCAGGCTGGCACGGGGGTCTTCGTCCCGGTCGTCGAAGCGGGCATCGAGGCGCGAATAGAGGCGCAGGCGCTTGCGGGGCGGTCGAGTGGCGCTCATGCCTCTTCCTCCAGGTTCTCGAGCAGCTCTTCGTACCAGCGCCGGCGCAGCTTGCCCACCACCAGCCCGCCAATGCCGGCCACCAGGCCCAGCACGGTGGCGTCGAAGGCGGTAGTGACCGCGCTGGCCAGCTCCGAGGGGTTGCCCTGGCCCAGTGCGGCGAGACCCGGTCCGAGGGGGATGATGGTGGCCATCAGGCCCAGCATGGGTGGAATGCGGGCCAGCAGGTCGGCCCGCTCCAGGCGGTGCCGGGCGACGCGCTGGATCAGCAGCAGGTCGCCGCTGGCGGCAAGGCGGCGCAGGCCCCACAGACGTTCGCCGAGGGCCAGGCCGGCCTCGGCCAGGGCGATGGCGCAGGCGGCGATGAGGGCCAGCAGGGCCGGCGCGAGCAGCCAGGTGACGGCCTGGTGGAGCCAGGCGAGGGTAAGCAGATCGTTCATGGTGAGATCAGGCGTGGGTGGAGGTTGAAGGGGGGCGGCGGCTCCAGACGAGGCCGAGGAGGAAGAGCAGCGGGGCCAGGGTGAGCAGGGCCACGGGCGGGGCGTGACGGGTGGCGAGCGGCGCCGGGCGGGTATGGAGTTCGTAATGGCGCTCGGCCGGTGCCTGTGGTTCAGCGGCGGCCGGGTTGGACGCGGTGGGCGCCACAGCGGCCTGTTCGCGGCGGGGTGTCGTGGCCTCATGGCGGGCGCCCTGTTGCCGGGGCGTGGCGGCCATTGCGGTGATGGGCGCGACGGGGGCAGGCGCCAGCCCTTCACCCCTGGCCCGGGCCAGGGCCACGCCGAGGGCATCGGCGTCCACGGCGTCGATGCGTGGCTGGAGCCAGTTCCACATCGGATGGTGGGGGGCGGTATGGCCGCTGCCGGGCAGGCCGTTCTTTGCTACCAGGCGGGCGAGTTCGCCGCCCATCTGCTTCAGGGTGGCGTCATCGGCCTGCCAGAAGCCCTTCTCGGCGGCGACCATGAAGATGGCCAGCATCTGCGCTTTGACGTGGGCGTTGTGGCCCTGGGCAAGAAAGCGCGGCAGGCCGAGCTTGTGCTTGTCCTCGAACCAGGTTTCCTTGACCTCGTCCCAGGCCCATTGCTGGATCAGGTCAGGTCGGGTGACCTGCCAGCCCCACAGGTTCTCGAGGAACTCCTGGCCCATGGTGCGGGCGCCGGCGTAACCGTGCTTCATCAGGGGCTTCAGCCATTCCGGGTTGAGGTAGCGGCCGCGCAGCTCGGACAGCAGGGCCGTGGCGAGGGGCTCGACGGCCGGATGGGCCGGGTCGGCGTGCTGCAGGATCAGGCCTTCCGGCCGGCGCCCGGTGAGCGTCTCGATGCCCACCGACATGCCGCCCAGGTAATCGAAGGCGTCGTTGTTGTCGAGCAGACCGTACAGGTTGCTGGCGCGGCCGTGGTAGCTGCGGGCCACGCCGGAAAGGGCCGTCTCGAAGGCCTGGTGGGCGGCATCGCCGCTGGCGTCGAGGCCATAGGCGTGGCCCATGCGGTTGAGGTAGACCCGGCCCAGCTCGCTGCGCGCCTGCCAGGCGCCCGAACGTTCGGCCAGGCGATTGACGCCGGCACTGTAGGCGCCCGGGGCGTCACCGAAGATGCGCAGGGCCGCGGCGCGCCCGGCGTCGGCGATGCCCAGACCGGTCTGGCCGAGTTGCCGGGTACGGGCCAGCCAGCGGGCGGCGGCGATGTTGTCGGCGAGGGGCTGGTGGCCGCGGGCCGCGTTGCCGCCCAGGGGCGCCAGTGCGGCGTCGAGGGCCGTGCCAAGCTCGGGGTGCTGCTCGGCGATCAGTCCGGCGGAGGCGGCGAGGGCCAGGCGGCCGGCCCGGTCGATCTGGTTGAGCAGGTTGGGGTAGAGGTCGCGGAACAGGCCCGAGGTGGTGACGATCACGTCGCGTCGGGGGGTGTCGGCCAGCAGGCGTACGTCGGTGACGATGCCGCGGGCGTTCCATACCGGCTCGGCACCGAGCAGGGACAGGCAGAAGGCGACCATGGCGCCCTCATCGCGCACTGCGTCGGAGGCCCACAGGATGACGGCATCGCTGTCGGCGTCCGCGCGCGTCTTGCGTGGGCGGGCGGTGGCCTGCTCGGCGAGGCGGGCGCCGAGGGCGTAGCCCAGGCGGGTGGGCAGGAGGTCGCCATCGACGGCGTGGAAGTTGCGCCCGGTGGGTAGGGCCTCCGGGGAGCGCAGCGGGTCGTTGCCCTTGCCCGGGGCCACGAAGCGCCCATCCAGGCCGGCGAGCAGGCCAGCCATTTC
>Ga0073899_10001284_pt1 | contig 23079 bp, 14 predicted proteins | sample KloWWTmetaKNB5Ph_FD_88975 | JGI IMG/M metagenome (GOLD analysis project Ga0073899, IMG submission 88975) | Active sludge microbial communities from Klosterneuburg, Austria, studying microevolution and ecology of nitrifiers - Klosterneuburg... | ecosystem: Engineered > WWTP > Aerobic digester >... | reverse complement strand
GTCGGCCTGCACCACCAGGGCCTTGTGCGCATCGAGCTGCTCGGCGCTGGCCTTCAGGCTGGAGGGCGAGTCGGCAAACAGGTTCAGGTACACCGGGGCCGGCGCGGCGCCATCAAGGGCAATGCGTTGCGTGTACTTGCCGGCCCACAGCGGTGAATCGATCAGGGTTTCGAGCGTCACGTCCTTGAATTGGACAAGGTCACCCTCGCGTGCGCGCTCGTCGAGTGCGCTGGCCAGTTTCCAATCGTGGGGCAGCCGGGCGCTGGGGCGGACCTGGATCGCGCCGACATCGTGCCCGGCTGGGTACAAGACCACGGTGTTCCATTGCAGACCGATGATTTCCGGCGTCATGACCACGCGCCCACTGGCTTCCGACACGGGCGAAAGGTATTGGAAGCGCAGCTCCAGGGTGCTCACGCCGGCAGGCACGTCGAGGTGAAAGGCATGCATGTCGACGGTGTCGCGCCGCCACGCAATCTCCTGCCCCTTGCCCTGGATGTGCAAGCCGGCAAACTGGCCGATCGGGCCTGTCGGCGAGTGGTTGCCCGGCAACCAGCGTGGGTAAAGCAGCGTCAGGGGCCCGGCCTTCACTGGAAGCGTCTGGCGCACCTCCATGATCTTGCGCTCCAGATCGGTCAGATCCACCTCCAGCGTGATCACGCCGGCATAGGCCTGATTGACCGGCGCCGGGATCGCGTGCGCGCCCTGGGCGAGGAGGAGGGAGGGGGCCGTCAGCAGCGACAGGCTGAGTGCGAGAGCGGGAAGGAGATGGGTGAAAGATCGGGAAACCAGGGTGCGGACAGTCATGGCGGCGGGTGTGTCGACCAAGGTCCAAATTGTGTTCGGGCCTCGGCGCGGGTTCATCGGAAGGGTGAGCCGCGCCATTCTATACACGCCCCGGACATTACGCCGTCACCGCTTGCGGCCGGTTCACGCGCCTTGGCGCGCTGCCAGCGCCTGTGCACATACAAAGCCGCTGGACCAGGCCCACTGGAAGTTGTAGCCGCCGAGCCAGCCGGTGACATCCACCACTTCGCCAATGAAGTACAGGCCCGCCTGTTTCGATTCCATGCTTTGGCTCGACAGGTCGCGCGTGTCCACGCCGCCGGCGGTCACCTCGGCCTTGACGTAGCCCTCGGTGCCGGATGGCGTCAACTCCCAGCGCTGCAGCCGCTCGGCCAGGGCCTGCAGCGCCTTGTCCGTGGCCTCGTGAATCGGGCGCTGCCAGTCATGCCCGCCGGCTGGCGTGCGCTGGGTCCAGGTCTGTGCCAGGCGCAGTGGTAGCCAGGCGGCCAGTTCGTTGGCGATCAGCTTGCGCGAGGCGGCCTTGGCGTGCAGCAGCTCGGCCAGCAGGTCGTGCTCCGGTGCCAGGTCGATGCGCAGTGGCGAGCCACTCTGCCAGTAGCTGGAGATCTGCAGCACCGCCGGCCCGCTCAGGCCCCGGTGCGTGAACAGCAGATCTTCGGGAAACGCCGCCTTGTTCTTTCTGGTGCCAGTCTCGATGTGCACCGGCAGGGACAGACCGGCCAGCTCCGCATACGGGCTCCAGGCGGCGGCGTCAAAGGTCAGCGGCACCAGCGCCGGGCGCGGCGGGACCACGCGCAGACCGAACTGGCGCGCCAGCCGGTAGCCCAGGTCGCTGGCACCGATCTTCGGGATGGAGAGTCCGCCGGTGGCCACCACCAGGCTGGGCGCGCTCACCGGGCCGCGATCGGTGTCAAGCTCATAGTGCGCGGCAGGTGTCTCAGGGCTGGCGGCCAGGTGACGAACTGACTGCACGGCACACGGCTGCCAGCGCGTGACGCGCCCGGCCTCGCACTCGGCCAACAGCATGGCAATCAGGTCTTCCGACGAGCGATCGCAGAACAGCTGGCCCTTGTGCTTTTCGTGAAAACCAATACCGTGGCCTTGCATCAGCGCCATGAACTGGGCAGGCGTGTAGCGCGCCAGCGCAGATCGGCAGAAGTTCGGGTTGTCGCTCAGGAAGTTGGCGGCAGAAACGTCGCGGTTGGTGAAATTGCTGCGTCCGCCGCCCGAAATGCGAATCTTCTCGGCGACCTTGGCGCCATGGTCCAGCAGCAGCACTTTCAGGCCCAGCTGGCCTGCCACACCGGCACAGAATAGGCCGGCCGCGCCAGCGCCCACGATCACTGCGTCATAACTTTGCATGCCCCGCAGTGTAGGCGCCAGCGTCCTAGAGGGCGGTCACCAGGCGCAGGATCTGCGCCACCTGCAAGGCAATCGGCGCCGGCACCGGGCTGTCGCCGGCCAGTACCTGGCGAATGTAGCCGGCGGTGCTGTCGGCATCGATCTGGCTGGGCAGTTCGGGCAGGCTGTTCAAGGTGCCGGCTTGCGCCGCCTGCAGCGCGACCGGGCGCCCGCCGATGAAACCCTGCATCCTGGGCACGCGCCGCGCGTCCGCCACCGGCTCACCCTCGGTGCCACGCAGCAGCAGCGCATGGCTGCCCATCAGTTGCACCGTCGCTGCCATCGACTGCGCGTACTCGGGGTGGGTGTAGCTGCCCACCACCAGACACTTGCCCGCGCCTGGATTCATCAACTTGACCAGGCTGTGCGCGGGATTGCGCAGACCGATCACCCGGCGCACATCGAGCAGGCGCTGCAGGCCGGCGCTCAGCAAGGCCGTGGGAACAAACGCCACCTCGCCATCTGCTACCTTTTGGATAGCGCGCTGTGCAGGTATGGCCAGTGCCGAGAGCACTTCCGAGGTGAAGACACGATTCGATTCGGTGGCCGTGCCATGGATCACCACCGGCAAGCCCTCGCGCGCCAGCAGCAGCGCCAGCAAGGGCGTGAGGCCAGGGAGCTTGCGCGCGCCGTTGTAGCTGGGCAGCACCACCATGGGCGTGCTGGTCGCAGGCAGGCGCTGCAGTCGCGCATGGGTAGCGTCCAGAAAGCCTGCCATCTCCGCCGCCGTCTCGCCCTTGACCCGCATGGCCAGGCAGAACGCGCCGGTCTCCAGGTCGGTGACCTTGCCATCGAGCACCTGGCCCAGCAGATCGGCGGCCTGCTCGCGCGCCAGCGAGCGGGCGCCATCCTTGCCGCGCCCGATTTCCTTGAGGTAGCTTGCGATGCCCATGCGCGGATTGTCGGCGAAGGCCGCGCATCCTTCACAGGCTACAAGCCGGCTTCCCGCTTCAACGTGCCGATGGCCATGACGACCGCCTGAGAAGCGGCCACGTACGGCGTTCCGGACCCCAGCATCTTCTCCGCCTCGGAGTACTGTCGATTGTTGACGGCGGTCGCCACCTGAGCGGCCTGTTTGTGAAAGACAGCATGGTGCTTGATGCACTCCTTGTGCGACGCCAGCGCCCCAAAACGCGCACGGGATTCACCGTGCAGCCACTTGCCAAGCGCGCAACAATCATCCCGTGCAATGGTGGTGACATCCAGCGTCGACTGGGACTGGATGGCGCCACGCAGCTTCATCTTCCATTCGCCGTGGGCCTTGATGGCTTCATTGAGATCCATGATCGAACTCCTTTCGCGCAACTGAAGGTCGCGTTTGCATTCGAGCCCGCCAGGTGAGGCTTGTCAAGCCCAACGGCCAAGCGACGCGTCAATTTCGCGGCTACCGCCAAGGTGCAGCCCATCCGGTCCAGGGACCTCAAGTCCCGGAGAAGGCCGGAACAAGACTTAATGCGCACGGCCACCACAGTTGCCTGAACGAGGTGACCGCCAGCAGGGCCATGGCAATGGCGGTTGGGCCTTTGCCTCGGGCTCGTCCTTCTAGCGCGCCTGCGAGTCTGCATAATGGCAAGTCAGGCAAGGGACAAGAGAATGATGTCGAAGGAAGCACAGGCATGAGTCAGCACAGCCACCCGGTGGTACTGGTCGTGGATGACGTACCCGAAAACGTCAAGTTGCTGCGTGGCATGCTGGGAACGGCCAGCTATCAGGTGCTGAGCGCCAACGACGGAGCGATCGCCTTGCACATGGCGCAGGCGCTGCAGCCCGATCTGATACTGCTGGACGTCACCATGCCCGGCATGGATGGCTATGCTGTGTGCGCCCGACTCAAGGAGAACGAAGCCACGCGCCAGATCCCGGTGATCTTCGTCACCGCCCGCGATGATCCGCAGGCCGAGGCGCGCGGCTTCTCCATGGGCGCGGTCGACTACATCACCAAGCCCATCATGCTGCCCACGGTGCTGGCCCGGGTCAAGGCCCATCTGGCCGTGCACGATCGGCAGCGCCGGCTGGAAGACATGTTTCGCGATGTCATCGAATTCGCGCCGGATGCCTTCGTTCTGGCCGATACCACGGGTCAGATTGTCCAGGTCAACAGCCGGGCCGAGCAGCTGTTTGGCTACTACCGCGAGGAGCTGACCGGCAGACCGGTGGAGGTACTGATTCCACTTGACCTGCGCGGCCGCCACGAGGTGTTGCGCGACGACTATCTTCGACACCCGCGCCGGCTGGTCATGACCACGACCGCCCAGTGCGTGCGCAAGGATGGCAGCGAGTTCTCCGCCGAGATCAACCTGAGCCCGATGGAGACCCGCAGCGGGACCCTGCTGATGGCGGTGGTGCGCGACGTCACCGAGCGACACAGGGCGGAGCTCGAGCTGCGCGAATCGCGTCAGCGCCTGCGCGAGCTGGTGGCGCAGAACGAGGCGATACGCGAGGACGAGCGAAAGCACATCGCGCGCGAGATTCACGACGAACTGGGGCAGGTACTGACCGCCCTGCGCATGGAGCTGTCGCTGCTGGAGATGCGCTTTGGCGCCCTGGACCCGGCCTTGGGCGACAAGACCCAGAGCATGAAGGGCCTGATCGACCGCGCCATTCAGGGGGTGCGCAATGCCGCCGGCAATCTGCGCCCGAGCGCGCTGGATATGGGCCTGGTGCCCGCCATCGAGTGGCTGGGCACGGAGTTCACCAGTCGCACCGCCATCCCGTGCGTGGTGGAGGTGCAGCAGCAGGACATCGAACTCGACGAGACACGCTCCGTGGTGGTGTTTCGCATCGTGCAAGAGTCGCCCACCAACATCGGCCGCTATGCGCAGGCCAGCCACGTCGACATCACGCTGGGGCGGCGCGCTGACGCGCTGTGGCTGCGGGTGCGTGACGACGGCCTGGGCTTTGACCTGGCAGCGGCGAGCCAGCGGCGCTCGTTCGGTCTGCTGGGTATGCGCGAGCGGGCCATCGCGCTGGGCGGCCGGGTGGACATCCGCAGCGCGCCGGGGCAGGGCACCACGATCGAGGTGTCCATCCCCCTGGAGCTCCATGCGGAGCAGGCCGCTCCATGATCCGTCTGGTGATCGCGGACGACCATGCCATCGTGCGCGGCGGGCTCAAGCAGATGTTTGCGCTGTCGGGCGACCTGCAGGTGGTGGGCGAAGCCACCAACGGTGCGGAAGTGCTGGCCTGCCTGCGCGGCGAGCCCTTTGACCTGCTGCTGCTCGACATCAACATGCCGGGCATCAGCGGCGTGGAGCTAATTGCCCGGGTCAGGGCGCACCGGCCGGACCTGCCGATCCTGGTGCTGACCATGCACAACGAGGCCCAGGTGGCGGCGCGCGCGCTCAAGGCCGGTGCCAACGGCTACGTCACCAAGGACTCGGAGCCCGACATCCTGCTGGCGGCCATCCGCAAGGTCAGCGGGCACGGCAAGTACATCACACCGGACATGGCCGAGAAGATGGTGTTTGACGCCACCTCGAGCGCAGCGCGCCCACTGCACAGCACGCTGTCGCAGCGCGAACTGGAGGTGCTGCGCCAGCTCACCCAAGGCAAGAGCGTCAACGAGATCGCCGAGCAACTGGCCATCAGCAACAAGACCGTCAGCACGCACAAGGCGCGGCTGATGGAGAAGATGAATATCACCAGCATGGCCGACCTGATGCGCTACGCCCTGCAGCATGACCTGCTGAGCTGACAACGCCGGGGTAGGGCAATTCCTAGCCCGCCTCATCCCTGCCTGACGACAAGACCGGTGCTGCCTGATGGCGCAAGGGGGTGTTGCCGCGCACCATCGACGCATGGTCATGAAACTGCTCATCGTCGAGGATTCGGCTCCGATCCGTGCCAGCCTGCTGGGCCTGCTCGAAGGCATTGAAGGTCTGGGCACGGTGCACACCGCGGCGAGCCTGGCGCAGGCGCTGGACATCGTGGGTCGGGAATTGCCCAGCCTGGTGATACTGGACCTGCAGTTGCCCGACGGCAATGCCATGCATCGGATCAGCACGATGAAGGCCCTGTCCCCGACGGTGCACATTGCCGTGCTGACCAACGATGCCAACGAGTTCGTGCGCGACCGGTGCCTGAAGGCCGGCGCCAACTGGTTCTTCGACAAGTCCACCGAATTCGAAAAGGTGATCGCCGTGGCGGGCCAGCAAGCCCGGCTGCACCTTGCGGACCATCCAGACCTCAGGCCTGCGCATGCTTGACCGCTGCGCCCCGCACGATAACCCAGAACTGATGACCAGCGCCGGGATCGGCCTGATCGCGCAAACCGTTTTCCAACCCAGGTGCCAGCCATGAACAATCTGAAGATATCCACTCGCCTGATGGTCCTTATCGCCATCCTGTCCCTGTTGTTGCTGGCCATTGGTGGACTGGGCCTGATGGCCACCAGCAGGGCCAACGACGGACTGGAATCGGTCTACCGGGACCGGCTGGTTGCAACCGGCGAGATTGCCGAAATCCAGCGTCAGCTGCTGCGCAACCGGCTCGCCGTCGCGGTGTCGCTGGTAACGCCCACGCCGGAGACCATCATTCCGGCCACCGCCGAGGTGGAGGCGAACCTGGCGGTGATCAAGAAGGTCTGGGACGCCTACACCGCCAACAAACTGTCTAGCCAGGAGGCGAACCTGGCCAAGCAGTTCGAAGAGGACCGCAGCAAGTTTGTACAGCAAGGACTGCTGCCGGCGGTCGCCGCGCTGCGCGCCAACGACATCGAAGGCGCCAAGCGGCTGGTGGTCGAGAAGATTCGGCCGCTCAGCATCCCGGTCAATGCCGGCATCGAGGCAATCCTGAAGCTGGAGCTTGACGAGGCCAGGAAGGAATACGACGCCGCGGTGGCGCGCTACACCACCTTTCGCCTGCTGGCGATCGGCTCGATCGTGGCCGGCGTGCTGTTTGCCGTCCTGTTCGGCCTGGCGTTGATCCGCTCGATCGCGCGCTCCCTCGATCACGCGGTGGCGGTCTCCAACGCGGTGGCCGAGGGCGACCTGAACCAGACCATTCACAGCCAGGGCCAGGACGAAGTGGCGCATTTGCTCAAGGCCTTGTCGGCCATGCAGGGCAACTTGTCCAGGGTGGTCTCCGACGTGCGCAGCGGCTCGGAAGGCGTGGCCACGGCCAGCGCCCAGATCGCCTCCGGCAACAACGACCTGTCGGCGCGCACCGAGCAGCAGGCCAGCGCGCTGCAGGAGACTGCCGCCTCCATGGAGCAACTGAGCTCGACCGTGCGGCAGAACGCCGACAGCGCCAAGCAGGCCAACCAGCTCGCCATGAGTGCCAGCAGCACGGCGATACGCGGCGGCGAGGTGGTGGCCCAGGTGGTGGACACCATGAAGGGCATCAACGAGAGCTCCAAGAAGATCAGCGACATCATCAGCGTGATCGATGGCATTGCGTTCCAGACCAACATCCTGGCGCTCAATGCCGCGGTGGAGGCGGCGCGTGCCGGCGAGCAGGGTCGCGGCTTTGCCGTGGTGGCCAGCGAGGTGCGCAGCCTGGCCGGTCGCTCGGCCGCCGCGTCCAAGGAAATCAAGGGCCTGATCACCGCCAGCGTCGAACGTGTCGAGCAGGGCACCACGCTGGTCGATCAGGCCGGCTCCACCATGACCGAGGTGGTGAGTGCCATCAAGCGAGTCACCGACCTGATGGGCGAGATCAGCGCGGCCAGCCACGAGCAGAGCCAGGGCGTGGCCCAGGTGGGCGAAGCGGTGACGCAGATGGACCAGGTGACGCAGCAGAACGCCGCCCTGGTGGAAGAGATGGCCGCCGCCGCCAGCAGCCTGAAGTCGCAGGCGCAGAAGTTGGTCAGCACGGTGGCGGTGTTCAAGCTGCATCCAGGTCAGGATGGCGTCCTTGCCTTGAATCAGCGTGCGACCGGAACCCATGACAGCAGCCCGGCGCGCAGTGCGCCGCCGCAGATGCGACCGACTCTATCGGTGGTCAAGACGCCTGCACTGGCAGCCAGGTCCAAGGTGCTGGCGGCGCCCGTCAACCAGGCCAGCGCGGACGACGATCAGTGGGCCAGCTTCTAGGGCAGGCAGCGGCAGATCCTGATCGCATCGCGGCACTGGCCAAGACCGCACGGGCATGACCGACGCACTGGTTCCAATCCGCAACCGCCGATTTCTGGCGCAGTGGCTGCTGTGGCTGGGCCTGGTGCTGGCCCTGGGCGGCTACGTTGGCCATGCGCAGTACCAGGAGATGACCCGGCTCGAGACCGAGCAACGCGAGCGCCTTGCCAGCCAGGTCGAGCTGATTGAAAAGAATCTGGTAGCCCAGCTGGGGGCGGCCAACCGGGCGCTGGCGGGCATCGTCAGTGACCTGCCAGCCTGGCTAGGGCAGCCGCTGGCGCAGGACCGCATCCGCCAGCGCCTGCGGACCATCACCGGCACGCTGACGGGGGTGGCCGCGCTGCTGGTGATCGACGCCCAGGGGCAGGTGCTGGCGTCGAGCCTCGCGCCAACCCAGAGCGCCGATGCCTACCAGCGCACCTTCGCCGAGATCGAGCGCCGGGCGCGTGATCCCGCAACCCTCTATGTCACCGCGCCGGTGCGCCATGCCGATGGCCGCACGTCGATCGCCCTGGCTCGCGAGATCCCGGCCTTGCGCGGCCAGTTTGGCGGCGTGGTGATGGCGGAGCTGGACCCCCAGTTCTTCGGCGTGCTGCTCGATTCGGTGCGCTACGCACCGGATGTCTGGACCTACCTGACCCATGGTGACGGCCGGCTGTTCATGATGTCGCCCGAACGCCCCGACCTGTTTGGCAAGGACCTTGGCGTGGCACAGAGCCTGTTCACGCGCCATCGTCTGAGCGGCCAGCCTGTCAATGTCTATTCGGGCCCGGTCTACGCCACCGGCGAGGAGCGCATGATGGCGCTGCACACGCTGCAGCCGGACACGCTGCGCATGGACAAGCCCCTGGTGGTGGCGATCTCGCGTGACTTGCGGGCCATCTTTGCGCCGCAGCGCCGTGCCACAGGCATCGCGGCGGGGACCTTCGGCGCGTTGGTGCTGGTCACGACGCTGAGTCTGCTGCTCTACCAACGCCGCGCGCGGGTCATGCTGCGCCAGCGTGCCCAGCGTACCAACGAGGCGCGCCAGCTGGCCATCTTCAATGCGAGCCCGGACATCCAGCTCATCAGCGACGCGCAGGGCCTGATCACACAGGCCAATGACCGGGTTGAACAGTTGCTGGGCTACACCGCCGACGAGCTCATCGGGCGCTCGATCGAGTGCCTGGTGCCGCACGGGACACGGCGCCAGCATCCGCAACTCAGGGCGCACTTTGGCGCCGAGCCGAGCGCGCGCCCGATGCGCCAGGGCCTGGCGGTCAAGGCGCTGCGCAAGGACGGCCAGGAATGTGACGTGGAGGTCAGCCTGAGCCGGATCGAGACCCCGCAAGGATTCCTGTTTGTCAGCGTGCTGCGCGATGTCACCGAGCGCAAGCGCGCCGAGGCGGAGCTGCGGGTCGCCGCCACGGCCTTCGAGGCCCAGGAGGGCATGGTGGTGACCGATGGCGAGCGCGTGGTGCTGCGCAGCAACCTGGCGTTCAGCAAGATCACCGGGTACAGCGCCGAAGAGGTGGTCGGACGCAAGATGGGGTTTCTGAAGTCGGGCCGGCACGATGCCGACTTCTATGCCGGCATGTGGGCGGCCGTCGAGCGCGACGGCACCTGGCAGGGCGAGATCTGGAACCGGCACAAGCACGGCGAGGTGTGCCCGCACTGGCTGACGATTTCTGCGGTGAAGGACGGGGAGGGACGGGTCACGCATTACGTCGGCACCTACATAGACATCACCGAGCGCAAACAGGCCGAGGCCAGGATCGCCGACCTGGCCTTCTTCGACCAGCTCACGGGCCTGCCCAACCGCACCCTGTTGCTGGACCGCCTGCGCCAGGCCACCACCGCCAGCGGCCGTGGCGGCAAGTATGGCGCGCTGCTGCTGATCGACCTGGACCAGTTCAAGACACTCAACGACACGCTGGGCCATGATGTGGGCGACTGCCTGCTCAAGCAGGCAGCCCGGCGCCTGCTTCAGTGCGTGCGCGATGGCGACACCGTGGCGCGGCTTGGTGGGGACGAGTTCGTGGTACTGCTGACCAGCCTGAGCCCCAGCGAGGTGGACGCTGGCAGCAACACCAAGGCCGTGGCCCGCAAGATCCTGCACGCGCTGGGTCGGGATTACCAGCTCGGCGCGGTAGTGCACCACAGTACCGCCAGCATCGGCGCGACGCTGTTCCTGGGCCAGGCGGCCAGCGTCGACGACCTGATGAAGCAGGTCGACCTGGCCCTGTACCGAACCAAGGCAGCCGGTCGCAACAATGTGCGCTTCTTTGACCCCGAAATGGAGACCGCGGTGCTGCGCCGGGTGGCGCTGGAGAAGGATCTGGACGAAGCGATCGCAGCCCGGCAGTTCCTGCTGCACTACCAGGCGCAGGTTACCGGCGAGGATCGGCTCACCGGCACCGAGGTGCTGCTGCGCTGGCGGCATCCGCAGCGCGGCATGGTGTCGCCGGCCGAGTTCATACCGTTGGCCGAGGAGACCGGCCTGATTCTGCGCCTGGGCCAATGGGTGCTGGAAGCCGCTTGCCGGCAACTCGTGCAGTGGGCCGGGCAGGCGCACCTGGCACACCTGACGGTGGCGGTCAACGTCAGCGTGCACCAGTTCCGCCAGGCCGACTTCGTCGACCAGGTGCTGGCGGTGCTGGCCGAGACCGGCGCCAACCCACAGCGGCTCAAGCTGGAACTGACAGAGAGCCTGCTGGTCGACAACGTGGAGGAGGTCATCGACAAGATGGCCGCGCTCAAGGCTTGGGGCATCGGCTTCGCGCTGGATGACTTTGGCACCGGCTACTCCTCGCTGTCCTACCTCAAGCGCCTGCCACTGGACCAGTTGAAGATTGACCAGTCCTTTGTGCGCGATGTGCTGATGGACCCCAATGACGCCGCCATCGCCCGCACCATCGTGGCGCTGGCCAACAGCCTGGGGCTGGGGGTGATCGCCGAAGGCGTGGAGACGGTGGCTCAGCGTGACTTCCTGGCCCGACACGGCTGCCACGCCTACCAGGGCTATCTCTTCAGCCGTCCATTGCCGCTTGCCGATTTCGAGGCCTTGGCGCAGCGGGCGGGCAGCGCCTTGCCGCATGCATCCGTCTTCAACTCTCCAACCTGAGGCTGATCCGGTCATGAAGCGCTTCAAGATGCCATGGCGTTCGCTGCAGACCCGCGTCACGCTGTTCGCGCTGCTGGCCTGCGTGGCCGGCATCTGGACGCTGTCGTGGCTGGCCAACCAGGCGCTGCGCGAGGACATGCGGGAGCTCTTGGGTGAACAGCAGTTCTCTGCCGTGTCGTTGCTGGCGGGCGAAATCAACCTGGCGATCGACGAGCGATTGAGCGCGCTGGAGAAGGTCGCCGCGGAGGTGCACCCCGGCATGATGGGCGATGCCGCGGCGTTGCAGGGCCTGCTGGAGCACCGGCCGGTGTTCCAGAGCCTGTTCAACGGCGGCGCGCTCGTGGTGGGCATGGACGGCACGGTGCTGGCCGATGTGCCGCGCGCGACCGGGCGGATCGGCCTCAATGTCATGCGCTCGGACGCGGTGGCGAGCGCGCTCAGGCAAGGCAAGACCTCGGTGGGCCAGCCCATGCTGGGCCGCGTGGTGCAGGCGCCGGTGTTCGGCATGGCCGCGCCGATCCGCGATGCAAAAGGCCGGGTCATAGGCGCCCTGACCGGCATCACCATGTTGGGTCAGCCCAACTTCCTGGACGCCGTCGTCAACCACCGCTACGGCAAGTCAGGCGGCTTCGTGCTGCTGCTGCCATCGGCGCGTCTGGTCATCACCGCCACCGACAAGACCCGTATCATGACCGCGCTGCCGGCGCCGGGAAGCAACCCCACGTTGGACCGCTTTGTGGCGGGCTTCGAGGGTTCGGCGGTGTATGTGGATCCTCTGGGCACCGAGGTTCTGGACTCGGTCAAAGCTATACCCGCGGCGGGCTGGTTGTTGGGGCTGACGCTGCCTACCACCGAGGCGTTTGCGCCGGTCCGCTTGGCGCGACAGCGCATGCTGTGGGGCACCTTGCTGTTCACCGTGGTCGCCGGCGCGGTGATGAGTTGGCTGTTCCGCTGGATGCTGCGCCGTGAGTTCACGCCGATGCTGACCGCCACACGCGCCCTGGATAAGCTGAGCGTGGGCGATCAGCCCCTGCAAGCCTTGCCGATTGACCGGCCCGACGAGGTGGGGGAACTGATCCACGGCTTCAACCGCCTGCTGGTGTCCCTGGCGCAGCGGCAGGAGGCGTTGCGGGCCAGCGAGGCCTCCTACCGAAGCATTTTTGAGAATGCCAACACCGGCATCGCCCTCACCGATGCCCAGGGACAGATCACCAGCTTCAACGAGGCCTTTCGCGCCATGCTGGGTTACCAGGCGCAGGCGCTGTCGCGCATGAACTTTGCCGATCTCACGGATCCGGACGACCTGAAGATGGAGCGGGTCTTCTTTGAGGAGATCCTGAGCGGTCAGCGCGAGCACTACCGCCTGGTCAAGCGCTACATCGCCAGCGACGGCCACCGCGTGTGGATCGACATCTCGGTGGCGGCAATCCGCGATGCGCAGGGCCGGGTCACCCACTTCGTTGGTGTCGTGCAGGACATCACCGAGCAACGGCAACTGCAGGCGCTGCAGGCCAGCGAAGCCTTCAAGCAGGCCATCCTCAACGCGGTCGGGGCCGAGATTGCCGTGCTCGATCATGAGGGCGTGATCGTGGCCGTCAACGAGGCCTGGCGCCAGTACGGCCAGATCAACCATGCCGCGCCGGGCAAGCCAGCAACCGGCACGGCGGTGGGCGACAACTATCTGGCGGCCTGCCGACAGGCCGCCGCGCGGGTCACCGACGACGCACTGCAGGCCTGGGCCGGCATACGCGCGGTGCTGGGGGGCCGCCAGGCCAGTTTCAGCATGGAGTACCCGTGTCACGTGCCCGGGCAGGAGCGATGGTTCAGCCTGAATGTGACCTCGCTGGGCGAGGGCGCCCAGCACGGGGTGGTGCTGGCGCACACCGACATCAGCACGCGCAAGCTGCACGAGCGCCTGGCGGTGGAGCGGGCCGAGCAAACCCAGTTCATTCTGGACAATGTGATCGACGGCATCCTGACCGTCGATCGCCAAGGCACGGTGCAGTCCATGAACCGGGCCGCGCAGGCCATTTTTGGCCTGCAGGCCGCACAGGTGCTGGGTCACAACGTCAGCAGGCTGATGCCTGAACCCTACCGTAGCCAGCTCGACAGCTTCCTGCGCGAGGTGCCGGATGCCGATGTGGCGCGGATCACCGGCGGCGTGCGAGAGGTGCAGGGCCTGCGCGGTGACGGCAGCGTGTTTCCGATGGACCTGGCGGTGTCCCGCGGTGTGCAGCGCGATCAGCCGATTTTTATCGGCGTGGTGCGCGATGTCACGCAACGCAAGCGCGCCGAGCAGGCGCTGCGGGACAGCCAGAAGCGTCTGGAGGCCGCGCAGTTGCTGGCCAGGATGGGTGACTGGGAATTGGACCTGCAAAGCGGCGAGATGCATTGGTCCAAGGAGGTGTTCATCATCACCGGCCAGGACCCGACTCAGTTCAGGCCCAGTCTGGCGGCCATGCGCGCCGCGCTCCACCCGGCCGATGCCCACCTGCTGCGCCAGGCCATGCGGCAGGCCGAGCGCACCGGCAGCTTCGATGTGGTGCACCGCATGCGGCGACCGGACGGCTCGCTGCGCTATGTGCACACCCTTGCCAGCGCCGTGCTGGTCGACGGCCGCGTGCGACGCCTGACCGGCGCGGTACAGGATGTGACCGAGGCGCACCAGGCTGAACTGACCCTGCGCCAGGCCCGCGATGCCGCCGAGAAGGCGAGCCAGGCCAAGACCGAGTTCCTGTCCGCCATGAGCCACGAGCTGCGCACGCCGATGAACGCCATGCTCGGCTTCGCCCAGCTGATCGAGTACGACCCGGGCTTGCCCGACGAGCACAAGGACAATGCGCGCGAGATCCTCAAGGCCGGCTACCACTTGCTGCAGCTGATCAATGAGGTGCTGGACCTGAGCCGGATCGAATCCGGCCAATTGGCGCTGTCGCTGGAGCCGGTGCAGGCCGGCCTGGTGGTGCGGGAGTGTCTGCAGTTGGTGCGTCCGATGGCGGCGCACCACGGCATCGAGATCGGCGAGTTCGACTCAGTGAACGACGCCACGGTCCGGGCCGATCGCACCCGGCTTCGCCAGGTGTTGCTCAACCTGCTCTCCAATGCCGTCAAGTACAACCGCCGTGGCGGCAGCGTGCGCGTTGAACTGCGAGCGCACGGAACCGAGCGGCTGCGCATCCTGGTCAGCGACACCGGCGTTGGCATTGCGCCCGAGCGGCAGTCGGAATTGTTCCTGCCCTTCAGCCGGCTTGGCATCGAGGGTGGCAACATCGAGGGGTCGGGCATCGGCCTGAACATCACGCGGCGTCTTGCCGAGATGATGGGCGGCCGCGTGGATGTCGAGAGCGTGCCGGGCAAGGGCAGCACCTTCTGGATTGAGCTGACATGTGATACTGTGCCCGAATACTGCGAACCACAAGCCGTGAGCGAAACCGCCATGTCGACGCAGCGCCGCGAGGGGCCTCGGCACCGCGTGCTGTACATCGAGGACAACCCGGCCAACCTGAAACTGGTCGCGCAGATCCTTGCGCGAAACAAGGACATTGAACTGCTGACTGCCGACAACCCGCAGGCCGGGCTGGCGCTGGCGTCGGCGCAGAGGCCCAGTCTGATTCTGCTCGACATCAACCTGCCGGGCCTGGATGGCTACCAGGTGCTGGCCCGGCTGAAGGCCGATCAACGGCTGTGCGCCATTCCCGTGGTGGCGGTGACCGCCAAGGCCATGCCGCGCGACATCGAGCGTGGCATGGCAGCGGGCTTCAGTGATTACCTGACCAAGCCACTGGACCTGGCCCGGTTTCGCGAAGTGGTCGAGCGTCTGCTGGGGCTAGGCGTGCCGCCATGAACGCGTCCGCGCCGGGTGGCGTTGCCCCAACCCATGTGGGCGCGGCCTGGAGGCGATATCGGCTGTATGCGATCGTTGCCCTCATTTGCCTGGGCGCCACCGGCTTGTTGTGGGTCGGACTGCTGGTGCAGTTCGGCGTGGAGCGCCAGCGCATCATCGAGAGCCGGATGGAGGAGAACCGCAACCTGGCCCGGGTCTTCGAGGAGCACGTCTCCCGAACGATGCGAGCCGCGGAGACGACCCTGCGCGAACTCAAGTCGGAGTACCGCCGCGTCGGCCGAAGTTTCGATCTGGCCGGCTATGCAAAGCAGCGCGGCACCGTGCTCGATCCCTACAACTACCTGTCCTTCCTGGACCAGCAGGGCAATCTTGTGGCGTCGAGCTTTGCTGTAGCTGCGCCCATGAACTACCGCCAGTTCGACGGCTTCCAGTACCAGTCGCGCAGCGGGCCACAGACTCCCCAGCCCTACCTCAGCGTGCCTTATGTGGCGCCGACGTCGGGCAAGCTGACGATGTCGCTGTCCATCCCCTTGAACCAGCCCGACGAGGCCTTTGGCGGCATGGCGCTGATCGGCATTGATCCAGGCTACTTTTCCAAACTGTATGCCGGCTTTGACCTCGGCCAGGGCTCGATCGTGACGCTGATAGGCCGCGATGGCATCGTGCGCGTGCGCAGTTCCGGCGCAGAGCTGAGCGCGGCGCAAGACATCTCCAAGAGCCCGCTGTTCACGCAATTGCTGCCGCGACAAAGCGCGGGCAGTTACGTCGGCCCCAGCCCGGTCGACCAGGTCGCTCGCGTCAATAGCTACCGGGCTCTGCAGGACTATCAGTTGGTGGTGCTCATCGGCACCTCCCTGGAGGCGGCCACGGCGGCACACGATCAGCACCGGCTGCGCTATACGCTGGCCGCCGGCGGCGCGACGCTGGCCACGCTGGGCCTGGGGCTGTTTGCCATGTTGCAGATTCGGCGCGGGCAGCGCGAAGATGACGCCAGGCACGCCGACGACCAGCGGGCCCAACAGGCACTTGAGCGCGAGCGCGACTTCGCCCAGGGGCTGATCCGCATTGCGCCGATGCTGGTCATGCTGCTCGATACCGAGGGGCGGATCCAGCATGCCAATCCCAGTTTTGAGCAACTGACTGGCTACCGGCTGGACGAAATCAGGGGTAAGGACTGGTTTGCGACCTTTCTGCCCCCCCGGGATCAGGAACGCGGCCGTGCCTGGTTCAAGCGCTCGCTACTCACCCAGGGCAGCGCCGGCAGCATCGTCACCATCCAGACGCGCACCGGCCAGCAGCGTGAGATCGAGTGGCGTGACCGGCTCGTGCACGATGCCGGCGGCGCGGTGACCAGCGTGCTGGTGACCGCGCAGGATGTGACCGCGCGCGAGGCCCGCGAACGCGAGCTGGAGCGACTCGCCGCAATCGTGCGGCACTCGTCCGACCTGGTTGGCGTCTTCGACATGGACGGGCAGATCCAGTTTCTCAACGAATCCGGCCGCACGCTGCTTGGCCTGGGCGACGAGCTGAGCCTGCTCGGCGCGCGGCTATCCGAATTGCTCGCCGCACCCGAGCGCACGCGTGCACTGGCCGACATTCTTGCCGCCGCGCTGGCGCAGGGCCGCTGGGTCGGCGAGCTGGAGTTCCGGCACAAGGTCACGGGCGCCGCGATCCCACTGCTGTTCGACGTATTCCGCATTGATGATCCGGCGTCCGGCCAACCCATCAATTTCGGCACCGTCAGCCGCGACCTGACCGAGCGCAAGACCAGTGAGGGGCGCCTGAAGGAGGCGCAGCGCATTGCCATGGTCGGCAGCTGGGAGCTGGACCTGCTGACCGACACGCTGGTCTGGTCGGACGAGATCTTCCGCCTGTTCGAGATTGACAAGAGCCAGTTTGGCGCCACCTACGATGCCTTCCTGGAAGCGATTCACCCGCAAGACCGCGACTGGGTCAGCCGCGCCTATGTCGACTCGCTGACGCACCGAGCGCCGTACGAGATCACACACCGGCTGCTGATGCGCGATGGCCGGGTCAAGTGGGTGCACGAACGCTGCGAGACCGATTTCAGTGCCGGCGGCAAGCCGCTGCGATCGCTTGGCACGGTGCAGGACATCACCCAGCAGCAGCAGACCGAGCAGGCGCTGCGCGAGAGCGAGGCGCGCTACCACTCGGTGGTGGCAGCCTTGTCCGAGGGAATCGTACTGCACGACAAGGACGGCTCGATTGTCGCCGCCAACGAGTCGGCGCTGCGAATCCTGAGCCTCTCCATGGATCAGATGTTGGGGCGCAACCCGGTGGATCCGCTCTGGCGCGCGGTCCACGAGGACGGCAGTCCCTTCCCTGGCGAGACGCACCCAGCCGCCGTCACGCTGCGCACCGGCAAGTCGCAGACCGATGTCGTGATGGGGGTGCACACGCCGGACGGCCGATTGACCTGGCTGTCGATCAACGCCAGGCCCATCTTCCAGCCGGGCGAGACACTGCCATCGTCGGCGGTGGTCTCGTTTGTCGACATCAGCGAGCGCAAGCGTGCCGAGACCGAGTTGCGGCGCCTCAACGACGAGCTGGAACAACGGGTGGAATTACGCACGGTCGAACTGGTGCAGGCACGCGACGAGGCCGATCGCGCCAACTCAGCCAAGTCCGAGTTCCTGTCGCGCATGAGTCATGAACTGCGCACACCGCTCAATGCCGTGATCGGCTTTGCACAACTGCTGGAGACCGACCCCCAGCATCCGCTGACGCCAGACCAGATCGACCACGTCGAGGAGATCCTGCGGGCCGGTGATCACTTGCTCAAGCTGATCAATGAAGTTCTGGACCTCAGCCGCATTGAAAGCGGACGCCTGGAGCTGCGCATCGAGGCGGTACCGGTACTGCCCGCGGTGCAGGCCTGCCTACGGCAGCTGCAATTGTTGGCGGCGCGGCGCGATCTCAGCATGACACTGGAGTCGGACACGCCCGTTGCCGTGCTGGCCGACGCCCTGCGCTTCAAGCAAGTGGTGCTGAACCTGTTGTCCAACGCCATCAAATACAACCGACGGGGCGGCAGCATCCATGTCAGCTGGACGCCAGTGGTCGGCGAGCGCCTGCGCGTGGTCGTGCGCGACAGCGGGCGCGGCATTCCCGTGAGCGCCTTGCCCCGCCTGTTTTTGCCCTTCGAACGATTCAATACGGCTGACGAGATCATCGAGGGCAGCGGCATCGGTTTGCCGCTGGCGAAGAATCTGGTCGAGGCCATGCATGGCGACATCGGCGTCACCAGTGTGGCAGGCGAGGGCAGCACGTTCTGGTTCGAGTTACCGCTGGCCGCCGCAGCGCCCTGAGTCGGCCAGCGGAACCGCTCCGCAGCTCAGGAGTCCGATCAACCTGCCGGGACAAACCGCCCTACCGATCATGCAGGCAAATCGACCTGCCGTCGTCACAGCACACCGCGCTGGCACAAGTTACCGATAATGGCACGTGCCAGCATGTGCTGGTGAATCACACGAGCGACCTATGAAGAAATTGTTTGTTTGCGCGATGCTGCTGGCGGGCACCAGCGCCTTTGCCGCCGAGTGTCTCAGTGAGCTGAAGGCCATTGATGCAAAGATCATCACCGAGCCGCCTATGACGGAAGCGGCTGTGATCAAGATGCAGCATTTCAAGGCGCAAGGCGAGAAGCTTTGCCGGGCCGGCAAGGACGCCGAGGCGATGAGGGCGTTTGCCGAAGCCAAGAAGCTGTTGGGAATGGTCTGAACGGTACTGGCGTTGCGGTCGTGCGCCGGTTGCCGTCGCCCAGCGGGCATCAAACCCGCTTGAGCACCTCCGCCACGCAGCGCTCGATGCCCACGAAGACATCGCTCAGGCGTGCATCGTCAAACATGTAGGCGGGGGTGGTGACCAGCTTGTGGGCTTCGTCGATCACGATCTCGCGGGCGTTGGGCGTGCTGCGGTGCTGCTGACCCAGTTGTTGCATGGCGCTGGCGCAGCCCGCGTCATTGCCCAAGGTCAGCGCAGCGCTGGATTTGCCGTGCAGGGCCAGCGCCACCAGCGCCGGCGCGATGCAGATCGCTCCCACGGGTTTGCGGGCATCAAAGAAGCCGCGTACGAAGCTCGCCACGTCGGGCCGCACCTCGGCCTGCGCACCGTTGAACGCGAATGAACAGTGGTTCTTGGCCACGCCATAGCCGCCGGGCATCACCAGGGCGTCAAACTCCTCAACCCGAGCCCGTGCCAGGTCCAGGCACTGTCCAAGCCGCGCGATGCGGCTGGACTCTTCCAGTATGTTGCGCGTCGCACCGGCTACGGGCTCGCCGGTGACGTGGTTGACCACGTGGTGTTGCGGCGCATTGGGCGCGATGCACTGGTGGGCTGCACCGTGCTGGTCCAGCGCCAGCAAGGTCAGCACGGCTTCACGCACCTCGGCGCCATCGAGGTGGCCACAGCCGGCCAGCAACACTGCTACGCGTGGGGACTTGTTCATGGGAGGGTCTCCTGATATTTTGCGGGACAGACCTTTCGCTCTGTCCTCAACTGATTGTCGGATGTTGGCTGTTTCACAGTCGAGCCGGTGAAGCCGCCAGTTTAGTCACGCCAGCCAGAACCATACAAGTCCTGTCGTGATGACCGTGACCGGCAGCCCTATGCGGGCGTGCGCCGCCCATTCGATGTCTATGCCGTTGCGCTTGGCCAGGTCCACCACGATCAGGTTGGCGATGGATCCCACCAGCAGCAGGTTGCCTGCCAGGGTGCTGACCAGGGCCAGCGTGACGCCGGCCTGCGGCGTCGAGAGATGCGGCAGCAGCAGCATCACGGCCGGCACGTTGGACACCAGGTTGGACAGCCCGAGGCTGGCCAGCACCAGCGGCGTGCGCTCGCCCAGTTGCACACCTTGTTGCGCCAGCCAGCTCACGCCTTGAGCTGCCAGCCCGGTGGATTGGAACGCGTGGTTGACCACGAACAGTCCGATGAACAGCACCAGCAGTTCCCAGTCGACAAAACCCAATACGCTTGAGGAATGAAACCGCCGGCTCAGCAGCAGCACGCCCGCGCCGACCAGCGCGGCGACGTCGCGCGGCCAGTCGGTGAACAGAAACACCCCCAGCAGGGCGCAGGCGATGCCAAGGCCCTTGGCGGTCTGCCAGCGGTCCAGGGGCGGCTCGTCGCCGAGATCCGCGCCCGGATTTGCCAGTGACCAGGATGGCACCTCCGCCGTGACCGAGACCGCCTGCGGACCGAAGGCGAGCCAGATCCAGAGCACCAACAGACTCATCAGCACCGGCGGCAGTGCCTGGCTGATGTAGGGCAGGAACGGCAGGTGCAGCACGGATCCGATCAGCATGTTCTGCGGGTTGCCGATCAGCGTGGCGGCGGAACCGATGTTGGCCGCGCACGCCAGCCCGATCAGGAACGGTACCGGGTTCCAGCGGCGCTGCAGGCAAAGTCGCGCCACCACCGGGGTCATGGCGAGACAGACCACGTCGTTCGAGAAGACGGCGGACAGGATTGCCGCCACCACGATCAGCGCCGCCAGCAGGCCACGGCGCTCCAAGGGCAAGGCCGCGACACGCAGCGTGAGCGCGCGGTAGAACCCGCCCAGGCGCAATTGCGCCGACACCACCATGAAGGAAAACAGCAGCAGGATGGTCGGCAGATCGACCGACCTGGCCGCCTGTTCGGTCGACATCACTCCCAGACCCATGACCGCAATGGCGCCCAGCAGCGCCACGCCACTGCGGTCCAGCTTGAGCCGGGGAAGGCCCCCGAGGAACATGCCAAGGTAAACCGTGACGAACACCGCCACGATGCCCCAGTCGAGGTTGGAGTGGCTGTCCATGGGGCTTGGGGGTCGGGGGCTGGCGCAGTGTCAAGAGGGCAAAATCAGTATAGCGTGGCCTGCTTGAGCTGCCGTCACGATGGCCTTGCGCCGGCTGCCTGATCGCTTGTCTGATCGCTTTGACACGCGCGGGCCGAACGGGTCAAATCCGCTGTGCAAGACAGCCTGGCGCGCGGGTTGTACCATGCGGGAAAAAGGGCCACATCGGCATGCTGTCCAGGTCATTTACGGGAGCGGGGCTATGAAATGGGAAGGCAATCGCGAATCCGACAACGTGGAGGACCGCCGCGATGGTGGCGGTGGCGGCTTCGGGGGGCGCAGCATTGGCATCGGCTCGATCGCCATTGCCTTGATCGCATCCTGGCTATTCGGGGTCAGCCCGATGACGGTGTTGAACCTGCTCAGCGGCGCGGGCCCCGGCGCGCCGCAGTCCCAGCAGGCGAGCGCGCACAAGCCCCCAGCCGATGACCACATGGCGAAATTCGTCTCCACCATGCTCGCAGACACGGAGGACGTCTGGAAGGATGTGTTCAGTCAGGGCGGCGCCAGCTACCGCGAGCCCAAATTGGTGCTGTTTCGTGGCAGCACGCCGACCGGCTGCGGCCAGGGGCAGGCGGCCATGGGCCCGTTCTATTGCCCGGGTGACCAGAAGGTCTATATCGATCTCGGCTTCTACGAGACGCTCAAGACACGCCTGGGCGCGCCCGGTGACTTTGCGCAGGCCTATGTGATTGCGCATGAGGTGGGCCATCACGTGCAGAACCTGCTGGGCATCAGCGCCAAGATGGATCAGCTGCGCCAGCGCGTCAGCCCAACCGAATACAACGCCATGAGCGTGCGCCTGGAGCTTCAGGCGGACTGCTTCGCTGGCGTGTGGGCCAACCACGCGCAGGCGGCGCGCCAGTTGCTGGAGCAGGGCGATGTGGAAGAGGCCATGAACGCTGCCGCCAGGATTGGCGACGACGCCCTGCAAGGCGCCAGTGGCCGGGCGGTGGTGCCCGAGAGCTTCACGCATGGCAGCAGCGCCCAGCGTCAGCGCTGGTTTGCCACCGGACTGAAGAACGGCAGCGTGCGCGCCTGCGACACGTTTGCGGCACGACAACCCTGAGCGGGCCATGAGCGTGCCCGTCGCACTGGCCAGCGCGCCGTCGGCCACACCGCCGGCCGAAGCCGCGGCGCAGGCCCATTTACGCGAAGGCACGGTGCGCCTGGTCACTGGCATGGCCCTGATCATGCTGGTGCTGTGTGGCTTCGCGGTGCTGCACCGGCTGGCAACCGGCTCGCCCTGGTACGCCGGCGCGGCGCTGCCGGGCATTGCCGCCAGTACCGTGTGCCTGCTGCTGCTCAAGTGGGGGCGACTGAATGCGGCCATCACCTTGCTGCTGTGGTGCATGGTGCTGCTGCCTATCCTGTTTGGCATGCGGGCCTTCGGCATGGGCGCCGCCGGCGTGGTGGTGGTGCCCATTGCCGCCATGGCTGCCGCGTGGCTGCTGCCGGCACGCCATGGCGTCGTCCTGACGCTCGTCGCCAGTGCACTGTGCATCGCCGGCTACCTGCTGGTGTCGGGCGGCGTGGTGAGCGTCGTCAGCCCGGAGCCGCTGTACCAGCTGCTGGCCCTGCTCGGCACCATGGCGATCGGCTTGACCATAGGCCTTTTCGGCGCACGCGCCCTGCGTGCCGAACTGGCGCGGGTGCGCGCCGCCAAGAAATCCTTGCGCGTGCTCAACCGTGACCTGGAGAGCCGGGTTGCGGCACGCACGGCCGAGCTGACGGCCGCGTTGCAGGAGCTGCGCCAGACCCAGTACGAACTGGTGCAGTCGGAGAAGATGGCGGCGCTGGGCGCGATGGTGACCGGCATCGCCCACGAGATCAACACGCCGCTTGGCAACGCGTTGATGGTGGCGACCACCTTGTCTGACCACCAACGCGAGCTCGAGCGCGCGCTGGCGCAAGGGTTGACCCGCTCGGCGCTGGAGCGCTTCCTGAGCTCGGTGCGCGAGGTCAGCGAGATACTGGAGCGCAATCTGCACCG
>Ga0073899_10001282_pt1 | contig 23082 bp, 19 predicted proteins | sample KloWWTmetaKNB5Ph_FD_88975 | JGI IMG/M metagenome (GOLD analysis project Ga0073899, IMG submission 88975) | Active sludge microbial communities from Klosterneuburg, Austria, studying microevolution and ecology of nitrifiers - Klosterneuburg... | ecosystem: Engineered > WWTP > Aerobic digester >... | reverse complement strand
CACCCTGTCGCCCGCGACGATCCGAATCCGGTCCACAATGCCTCCTGAGCAAACCCCAGACACTGATAAAGGCTTGGTTTCCGTGCGCGCCCCGAAAGTCATGACCCGGACGTTCCTGTCGAACCTCGCGCTGTTCCACGAACTCGACAGCGACGAACTCGATCGGATCGCGGCCGGAACCACCGAGTTGCGCCTGCCCAAGGGGCGGGTCGTGTTCCAGCGAGGCGACCCCTGCGCCGGGTTTCACGCGGTCATGTACGGGCAGGTCAAGCTCGGCTTCCTGTCGCCGCAGGGCACCGAGAAGGTGATCGAGATCCTCGGTCCCGGGCAGTCGTTCGGCGAAGCCGCGATGTTCCTCGACCGCGCCTACCCGGTCAACGCCGAGTGCCTGGCCGATTCGCTGCTGCTGCACATCTCGAAGGCCTCGATCGACTCCGAACTGGCGCGAGATCCGCGCCTGGCGCGCCGGATGATCGCCGGCCTGAGCCGCCGCCTGGTCGGCCTGGTGCACGACGTCGAAGCCTACTCGCTGCGCTCGGGGATGCAGCGCGTGATCGGCTACCTGCTGCGCGACCTCGACCGGCGCGGCGACACGTCGATGCAGCCGGTGCGCATCGTGCTCGACACCAGCAAGGGCGTGATCGCGTCGCGGCTGAATCTCACGCCGGAGCACTTCTCGCGGATCCTGGGCGAACTCAGCAACGAGGGCCTGATCAGCGTCAAGGGCGCCGAGATCACCATCCTCGACCCGGAACGATTGCGAGGCGTCCTCACCTGAGCGGCGGCGCGACGAAACCGGCCAGCCAGCGATCGTCGCGATCGAGCAGCGCGACGCAGTCGCCGCTGCCGGCGACGAAGCGCAGTGGCAACGGTGGCGTACCGAGTCGCCGCAGCGGCGCCAGCAGCACGCCCTTCGCGGCGTCGGCCGGCGACACCGCCACGCCATCGTCCGACGCGTGGGCGACGAGCACGCGGTCGCCGCTCGCGGCCAGCGCGAGGATCTCGCCGCGGGCGTCCACGCGACCGGTCACGCGCCAGCTTCCGACTTCGAGCACCTGCGCGTCGCCGGCCCCAGGGGCCGCGATCAGCCAGCCGCGGCGGGCGCCGTCGCGCCACGCGGCGATCCGGCCGGGCAGCACCGGACCCGTCGTTGCCGGGCGTTCGATCTGGCGCCGCACGTCGAGGTGGACGATACCCAGCGCGCCCGACGCGTCGAGACGCGCGAGCTCGTAGGGCGCGGGCCCGGCGAGCAGCGCGCGCGTCGCGTTGGGCAGTTCGAATCGCCGCGGCGTCAGGCGACCCGGCAACGGCACGGCTTCGTTCGAGCGATAGTCGTGGACCAGCCCCTGCAGCACCGGCGGGGCGTTGCGGTCGTAGGCGATCTCCCAGGCCTCGCGGACGTCGGCGAAGGCGACCGCGAGACGCCTGCGTGCCGGCGTGTCGCGGATCGCACTGACCGCGAACGGCGCGGGCAGCCGGTAGCGCTGCAGTTCGGCGAGCGTGTCCGGGTCGTGTGCCGACAATGCGCCGTCGCCGCGGCCCCCGGCCAGCACGATCGCGTCGGCGCCGGCGGCCGACGCCAGCACGGTGACGTCGAAGGACATCGGGACGCGCGCCTGCTCGCGAAAGCCGGGCAACCCGAAGCGCAGCAATTCGCGCTCGCGGGTCGCCACGTACAGCGCGCTGCCGTCGGGGGCGAGCGCGGCTTCGGCAGTCAGCGCGGCAGGCAGCACGCCCGACGCGACCGGTTCGCCGCTCGCGCAGTCGAGCACCGCGACGCGCTGCGCGCCGGGTGCGCCGATCGCCATCAGCGACCGCTCCGCCGGCGTCGCCGCCGGTGCAGCGTGGGCGGCCGTCGCGCCGAACTGCACGAACATCGTGGCCGCCAGCGCGTGAGCAGCGCGACGCATTCGAGCGCAGCGGGTTCGACTGCTGCCGGCCGCAGCGTCGCGACGAAAAAAAAGGCGGCTCGTCGAGCCGCCTTTCGCGCCTGGCCTCACGGCACCGGCGTCACTTGGCCCCGGCGAGGACCCAGTCGACCAGCGCCTTGACGTCGCCGTCCGGCACCGCCGCGTTCGGCGGCATCGGCACCGGGCCCCAGACGCCGGAGCCGCCCTTCTTCACCTTCTCGGCGAGCTTGGCGGCAGCCGCAGCGTCGCCCTTGTACTTGGCTGCGACGTCCTTGTACGCCGGGCCGACCATCTTCTTGTCGACCGAGTGACAGGCCGTGCAGTTGTACTTCTTCGCCATGTCGGCGCTGGCCATCGCCGGCGCCGCCACGCCCGCCGCCGCGGCGGCGAATGCAAGGCGAACCATCAGGGACTTCGTCATCGTTCGATCCTCCCGATCAGTAGACGTCGTGTTGCGTATTGTAGACGTTGAACTTGCCGGTAGGCGTGATCAGCTTGGGGTCTTTGATGACGGCCTTCAGCTTGCGCGTCTTGTCGTCGACGACCACGATGGCCGACTCCTGGTTCTTCGCGCTCCACACCGAGAACCAGACCTCGTCGCCCGCCTTGTTGTATTCGGGCTGCGTGATCCGCTTGGCGCCTTCACCCAGCTTGGCCCACTCGGCGATGGGCAGCACTGCGAACGGCTTGTCCAGGTTCTTGATGTCGAACACCGCGACCGATTGCGCGATCTTGGCGTCCGGGTTCAGCGGCGTGTCGACCCACAGGTTGCTCGACTTCGGGTGCGTCTTGATGAACAGGTTGCCGCCGCCCTGAGCCTTGAGCGAGCGCACCACCTTCCAGGCGTTCTTAGGGTTCTTGGCCGGATCGGTGCCGATTACCGCGATCGACTCGTCGCCGAGGTGACCGGTGGCCCACACCGGACCGTACTTCGGATCCTTGAAGTTCGCGCCGCGGCCCGGGTGCGGGATGCGGCCCACGTCGACCAGTGCGGCCAGCTTGTCCAGCTTGGCATCGACCACCGCGATCTTGTTGGACTCGTTGGCCGCCACCAGGAAGTAGCGCTTGCTGGCGTCCCAGCCGCCGTCGTGCAGGAAGCGCGCAGCGCCGATCTCGGTCGTCTTCAGGTTCTTCAGGTCGGTGTAGTCGACCAGCAGGATCTTGCCGGTTTCCTTCACGTTGACGATGAACTGCGGCTTGTCGTGCGCACCGACGATCGAGGCCACGCGCGGTTCGGGGTGGAACTCCTGCGTGTCGACGGTCATGCCGCGGGTCGCCTGGATCTTAAGCGGCTCGAGCGTGTCGCCCTTCATGATCACGTATTGCGGCGGCCAGTAGCTACCGGCGATCGCGAACTTGTCGGCGTACTTCTTGTCCTTCGACGTCTCGACCGAACGGGCCTCGAGACCGACGCGGATCTCGGCGACGTTGTCCGGCGTCTCCATCCACAGGTCGATCAGGTTGATCTTCGCGTCACGGCCGATCACGTACAGGTAGCGTCCCGACGCGGAGATGCGCGAGATGTGCACCGCGTAGCCGGTCTTGACGATGTTGATGATCTTCTTCGACGCGCCGTCGATCAGCGCCACCTCGCCGGTGTCGCGCAGCGTGACCGAGAAGAGGTTGTCGATGTCCCACTTGTTCATCTTCTTCGTCGGCCGCTTGTCGGGCGCGACGATGACCTTCCAGGTCTTCTTCATGTCCTCCATGCCGAATTCCGGCGGCGTCGGCGGCTGCTGCTGGACGTACCGCGCCATCAGGTCGATCTCGGCGTCGGTCATCTCGCCCGACGTGCCCCAGTTCGGCATGCCGGCGGGCGAGCCGTACTTGATGAAGGTCTTGAGAATCTCGGTGCCGCGGGCCATCGTGATGTCGGGGGTCAGCGGCTTGCCGGTCGCACCCTTGCGCAGCACGCCGTGGCAGCCGGCGCAGCGCTGGAAGTAGATCTGGCGGCCCTGGTCGAATTCCGCCTTCGTCATCGGCGGCGCCTTCGGGTCGATGTTCTGGTGCATCTCCTCTCCGGCCAGCGGCGAGCTGCCGGCCTGGTAGCGCACCTCGGGCTCGGTGACCTTCTTGTCCTGCGCGAGCGCGGCGCTGCCTGCGCCCCCAAAGACGGCTGCGACAATCCACGCCGCCGTCGAAATCCGTGCAATCCTTCTCATCTGCTTCTTCCTCTCGTGTGGACGCAATATCCGCTGAAGTTGCAGGGTCATCTTCGCTGCGTTCGGTCGGGAGGCTCATTGATGCGAGTCAAGTGATGCGATGCAACATCGCCTTAGATTTCAGGCCCGTCTCCTTCGTGCACAGAACATGACAAAGATCAACAACGGACGCCCGTCGCGGGCCGCCATGACGTCCGTTCCGATCCCGGCCGCCTCCCTTGGCTTCGCCGCCGTCATGGCCTGCAGGCGCGCGGCGATTGTCGCAGTGCTGTCCGCCACCTGCGCGCCCGGGCTCGCCGTCGCGCAGGCGCCGCCGACTCAGCCGGCGGTAGCCAAGCAGCCGGCGCTGCCGGGCGAACGGCAGGCCCCGCTCGAATCGGTGGTCGTGACCGCCACCCGATCGCCGGCGACCGCGCTCGGCGTGCCGGCCAGCGTGACCGTCGTCGGCGCCGAGGGCGAGCTGGACCAGCGCACGCCCGCGCGCTTCGGCGACGCGGTGGCCGAGGTGCCGGGCGTCTACGTGCGCGGTGCCGCCATGGGCACGACCTTTCCCGGTTCGGGGCAGGCCGTGCTGTCGATGCGCGGGATTCCGCGCACGCCACGAACGCTGGTGATGATCGACGGCCTGCCGATCAACAACGCGCTGTCCGGTGGCGTCAACGTCGCCGGCATCGCGCTCGAGAACCTCGAGCGCGTCGAGGTCGTGCGCGGGCCGTTCTCCGCCCTGTGGGGCGGCAACGCGATGGGCGGCGTGATCAATTTCATCACCGCGTCGCCCGACAAGCCGCTCGCCGAGTTGCGCGGGGGATTCGGCAGCCACGGCGTGCGCGCTGGCAGCGGCGTGCTCCGCAAGCGCTTCGAAGGCGGCCTCGGCGTGTCGATGTCGTTCGGCTATCGCGAAAGCAACGGCGACGGCGACGCCGAGTACGTCGTGAAGACCCCGAGTGCCGGAGCCGGCACGATTCCGGTGACCGGCGCGATCCCGACCCGCACGGTCGACGGCGTGCCGGCCTGGTGGGTCGGCCTGAAGGGCGCGCGACCGTGGTCGCAGAGCAACGCGCAGGCGAGCTTCGACTGGAAGCCGGGCGACGCGACGCGGATGACGGCCGGCATCGGGTGGGGCGAGTACAAGGTCGGCTACAGCAGCCCGACGAGTTTCCTGCTCGGCCCGTCGGGCGCGCCGGTCTACGTGGGCAGCCTCACGTTTCCGGGCGTCGTGCCGCAGCGGATCGCGTTGCTGGAATCCGACTTCCTGACGCCGACGCCGGCGTTCGAGCGCGACCTGCGCGTGTTCGCCACGGTCGAGCACCGCTTCGCAGGCGGGTCGGTGCTGAAGGCCAACCTCGGCCGGCTCGAGCACCGCTTCAGCTTCGTGCAGGCCGCGCGGACGGCCCGCTACGAGTCGGGGACGGGCACGCTGACCGAACAGCCCAACGATCGCACCGACCTCGACGTGTCGTTGCGCAACCGGCTGGGCAAGTCGACCGTGCTCACCACCGGCTTCGCGCTGAACCACTCGACGCTCGACCGCAGCACCCGTTCGCTGTCGTATTGGCGCGACGCAGACACCGCCACCGCGGTGTCCGGGTCGAGCATCGGCGAGTCGGACAGCGCTGCGCTGTTCGTGCAGACCGAGACTTTCGTCGCCGAGCGCGGCCGCCTGGTGCTCGGGGCGCGCTACGACCGCTTCAGCACATCGGGGTCGATCGTCGACGCGTCCGGCAGCCAGGACTACCCGGAGCGTTCGTTCGGGCGCCTGAGCCCGAAGGCGGCGTTCGCGTGGCAGGCGTCCCCCGAACTGACGCTGCGCACCTCGCTCGGCGCGGGCTTCCGGCCACCAGCGCTGCTCGACCTGTATTCGCGTTTCACCGTGCCGGGTTCGGTCGCCGGGACGCTCGTGCTGTTCGACGCGTCGCCCGACCTCGATCCCGAGCGGGTGCTGTCGCTGGACGCCGGCGTCGACTACGCGACGGCCGCGGGCCTGCAGGTTTCGGTGACGGCATTCGCGCAGCAGCTACGCGACCTGATCTACCGCCGTTCGATCACGCCGACGCTGACCCGGGCCGAGAACACCGGCGAGGCGCGCGTCGACGGCATCGAGGCCAGCCTGCGCGCACCGACCGGCGTGCGCGGGCTGCGCGCGATAGGCTCGCTGACGCACAACTTGCGCTACGAGGTCACGCGCAACGACGCGGTGCCCGCCAGCGTCGGCAGGAAGCTGACCGACGTGCCGAGGACGATGTGGTCGCTGGGTGCCGAGTACGAGTCTGGACCGTGGACCGGGCTGCTGGTCTACCGGCACGTGAGCCACGTCTTCGGCTCCAGCGACGACCTGAACGAGAACACGACGGAAGGCGTGTTCGGGTCCTACGACCGCCACGGCGTCACGAGCCTGAGGATCGGCTACCGCTTCGATCGCCACCTCGCCGCCAGCGTGTCGATCGACAACCTGACGGACCGCGACTACTTCGTGTTCAACCGGCAGCCCGGCCGCACGGTCTTCGGCGAGCTGAGCTACCGCTTCTGAAGGCGACCCCCGTCGGTCGCGCCGGGGCGCCAGCGGGCGCCCCGCGGTTGGGGTCGGCGTGTCGATCACGCTATAGTCGGCCGCTCCGGAATTGCCGGCCGTCCGACGCCCAAGATGCCGCAAGCCCGCCCAGCGACCAGGAAGCCGATGTCCGCCTTGCTCCCCGCCGCGGCCCTGGCCGTGCTGGTCGTGCTCGCGCTGACGGCGCTGGCCGCGCTCGCGCCGGCGCACGCGGCCGAAGTCGAGGGAATCGGTGTCGACGATGCGGTCCAGCTCGACGGCGCGTGGCTCGAGCTCAACGGTGCCGGCATGCGCACGGTCTACATCGTCAAGACCTACGTCGCCGCGCTGTACGTGCCGCGCCGTTCGCCATCGCCCGAGGAACTGCTTGCGCAGAAGGGGCCTCGGCGCCTGTCGCTGACGATGCTTGCCGACCTGTCGGCCGAATGGTTCACGCAGCGCTTCGTCGTGGCGATCCGCGACAACCATCGCGAGGCCGAACTGGAGAAGCTCGGCCCGCACATCGAGCGGCTGATCGACACCATGCTGACGCTGGGACAGACGCGCAAGGGCGAGCGCATCGACATCGACTTCGTAGCGGGCGCGACCCGCGTCAGTGTCGACGGCCACGTGCTCGGCCCGGCGATCCCCGGCGAGGAGCTGTTCACGGCGATCCTGCGCATCTTCGTCGGCGAGCACCCGATCGACGCCGACCTGAAGCAGGCGATGCTGGGGCGCTGAGCTTGCGATGATCGCCGCCGCGCAGCCGGCCAGCCGGTGGATCGAAGCCTTCGGCGAGGCGCTGTGGCTCGAGGACGGGCTGTCGCGCAACACGCTGGCCGCGTACCGGCGCGATCTCGAGCTGTTCGAGGGCTGGCTGCTCGACGAGCGCGGCGTCGCATTGCACGACGCCCGCGAGTCCGACCTGCACGCCTACATCGCGCACCGCCACCCCGGCTCGCGCCCGACCAGCGCCAATCGACGGCTGACGGTATTTCGCCGCTTCTTCCGCTATCTGGTGCGCGAGCGGGTGCGCGCCGACGATCCGACGCTGCACGTCCGCTCGGCGCGCCAGCCGCCTCGCTTCCCCAAGTCGCTGTCCGAGCGCCAGGTCGAGGCGCTGCTCGACGCGCCCGACGTCGGCTCCGCGCTCGGGCTGCGTGACCGCACGATGCTCGAGACGCTCTACGCGACCGGTTTGCGCGTGTCGGAGCTGGTGACGCTGGCCACCGTGCAGGTGGGGCTCAACGAGGGCGTCGTGCGCGTGGTCGGAAAGGGCGACAAGGAGCGGCTGGTGCCGCTGGGAGAGGAAGCGCGCGCGTGGATCGAGCGCTACCTGCGCGAGGCGCGCCCGGCCTTGCTCGGCGCCCGCGCCGCAGACGCGCTGTTCGTCACCCGGCGCGGCGGCCCGATGACGCGGCAGATGTTCTGGACACTGGTCAAGCGCTATTCGGTCGTTGCCGGCGTCAACGCGCCGCTGTCGCCGCACACGCTGCGCCACGCGTTCGCCACGCACCTGCTCAACCACGGCGCCGACCTGCGCGTCGTACAGATGCTGCTCGGCCACGCCGACATCTCGACCACGCAAATCTACACGCACGTCGCGCGCGAGCGGCTCAAGACGCTGCACGCGCAACATCACCCGCGCGGCTGAAGCAGCAGTGCGACGCCGATCGCGGCCGAGAGCGCCGAGGCTGCGAACACCGCGAGCTTGGCGGCTGCGAAGTCGCCGACGTCCGGAAAGGCCTGCCCGGCGATGAACAGCGACATCGTGAATCCGATCCCGGCCAGAGCGCCGGCGCCGGCCAGCTGACGCCACGAGTAGGCCACCGGCTTCGTGGCGATGCCGCTCGCCACCGCGAGTGCCGCGCCGAGCAGCAGCCCCACCGGCTTTCCGAGCAGCAGGCCCAGGACGATTGCGCCGACCAGCGGCGCGCGCCCGTCGATCGCGCCGGCCGACAGCGTCACGCCTGCATTGGCGAGCGCGAACAGCGGCAGCACCAGGTAGCTCGACCACGGTTCGATCGCGCGCAGCACGCGGTCTGCCGGGGACTCGAGGCGATCGTGGATCGCGTCGAGCGCGCGCAGCGCCGGCTCCGAGGGGCCGTGACGCAGCACGTCGGGGCCGCGTTTCGACTCGGCGCCCAGGATCGCGTCGGCCTGAGCCATCAGCGCCTGCAGGTTCGGCGGCGGTCGCGTCGGGACGAAGAACGCGAGCAGCACGCCGGCCAGCGTCGCGTGGAGTCCGGCGGCGTGGATGCCGGCCCACAGCGCCACGCCCGTCAGCGCATACGGCATCGCGCGGTACACGCCCAGGCGATTCAGAAGCGCGAGCGTGCCGATCGCCGCGGCGGCCGCGATCAGCCAGGCCCAGTGCAGTTCGCCCGAATAGAACAGCGCGACGACGAGGATCGCGCCGATGTCGTCGACGATCGCCGCGGCGGTCAGGAAGACGCGCAACTCGACCGGCACGCGCGCGCCCAGCATCGCGATCAGCGCGACCGCGAAGGCGGTGTCGGTCGCCATCGGCACGCCCCAGCCGGGTTGCCAGGGACCTGCCGGGATGACGGCCAGGTACACCGCGGCCGGCACTGTCATGCCGCCGATCGCAGCCGCGATCGGCAAGGCGGCCGAACGCCGGGACGCGAGCCGTCCGACCGTGAACTCGCGCTTGATCTCCAGCCCGACGACCAGGAAGAAGACGGTCAGCATCGCGTCGTTCACCCAGTGCAGCAGCGGCATCCGGAACTCGGCGCTTCCAAAGGCGACGCCGAGCGGCGTTTGCCAGAGCGCCGCGAAGGCCGCGCCGAGCGGCGAGTTGACCAGCGCGACGGCCAGCACCGACATCGCCAGCAGCAGCAGCCCGGTCGATGGCGCCCAGCGCGCGAAGTCGACCGCGGCCGCGTGGACGCGATGCCCCAGCGATCCGAGCATCGCCTCGGCCAGTGACGAGCGGTCCCACGGTCCGTCGTAGCGATGGCCGTTGATGAAGAAGGTCGGCGTCACCGACACGCCGCTGTTGCGGGCGCTCTCGACGTCGGCATCGACGCGCGCCGCGCCGCGCGCCATCGCGCGCGCCTGCGCGTCCGGCGAAGTTCGGTCGAACACGACCCCGCCGGCGACTTCGCGCAGGTCGTCTTCGGTCAGAGTGTGCGATCGCGTCATCAGCTCGACGTGCGCGCGCCAGAACGCCTCCTCGTCGGCGGTGCTCTCGGCGAGGTCGGCGGCACGGCGCGCGAGCACGCTGTCGGTGACCGGACGCTGCCGGAAGACGTAGCGCAGCCGCTCGCCGAAGCGGTCGCGCAGCGCGGCGATCTCCTCGTTGGCGGCTCGGCAGTAGGGGCAGGCGTAGCTGCCGTACTCGACCAGTGTCAGGTCGGCGGCGGCGTCGCCGAGGACGTGGTCGCGGCCGGTCTCGACCGGGCGGTCGAGCCGGTTGCTGCCGGGAGGCTGGTTCATCCGGGGCTCCTTCGGCCCCCCAGCGTGCCCTTTGTCCGCGGCGACGACAAGCCGCGTGCCCGCTCAGGCGCGACGCTGCCTCCGGGATGCGCGACGGCCAGTCGTGGGCATTGACCCGCAGCGGTGCCGGTAAGCCGCTGGACTCCGGCGTGGCCGGGCGCTGGCGGTGGCGAGCAGTCGTGTCACAGCGAGCGCACCTTCGCCGCCTGGAAGGCGCCGCGCTGGTAGTCGGCGATCGCCCGGCGGATCTGGTCCGCGGTGTTCATCACGAACGGGCCGTACTGCGCGATCGGCTCGTTCAGCGGACGGCCCGCGACGATCAGCACGCGCGCGTCGGCGATCGCGTCGACGCTCACGGACGCACCGCCGTCGTTGGCGAGGATCGCCATGTGCCGGTCGGGCACCTCGGTGCCGGCGATCCGCACGCTGCCGCGATACGTGTAGGCGAACGCGTTGTGGCCGTTGGGCAGCGGCTGTGCGAATCGCGCTCCGGCCGGCAGGTGCACGTCGAGGTACAGCGGATCGGTGTCGGGCCGGGTTACCGCACCGCTCACGCCGTGGCTCTCGCCGGCGATCACGCGCACGTGCACGCCGCCTTCGGCGTCGAACGCGGGAATCGCTTCCGGCGGGATGTCGCGGTAGCTCGGCGCGCTCATCTTGCGCGCTGCCGGCAGGTTCAGCCAGAGCTGGAAGCCTTCCATCAGCCCCTGGACCTGCTCGGGCAATTCGGAATGGACCAGGCCGCTGCCGGCGCTCATCCACTGCGCACCGCCCGGGCCCAGCAGCCCTTCGTTGCCGGCGCTGTCGCGATGGCGCATGCGGCCCGCAATCATGTAGGTGACGGTCTCGAAGCCGCGATGCGGGTGATCGGGAAAGCCACCGATGTAGTCGTCGGGGTTCTCGTTGCGGAACGCGTCGAGCATCAGGAACGGGTCGAGCCGGCGCTGCAGGTCCTGCGTCAGCACGCGCGTCAGCCGCACGCCGGCGCCGTCCGAGGTCGCCACTCCCTTCACCAGCCGCTCGACCGCGCGCGATGTCGCGCCGGTGCGGGAAACATCGTCTTTCATCGTCGTCGGCTCCTGTGCGTGCGGGCTCGCGCGAGCAAGTCCGAGATGCCGGCCGCGAGGCCGGAAAGTCGTCATGCGGCCAGCGCCTCGATCTGCGTGTGCGCGTCCTCGAGCGCCTTCGCCGCCGCTTCCTGGCCCATCGCCAGGCCTTCGGCATAGACGAACTCGATGTTCGTCATCCCGAGGAAACCCAGCACCGACTTCAGGTACGGCACCTGCGTGTCGGCCGGCGTGCCGCGATACATCCCGCCGCGCGCCAGCGCGACGTAGGCCTTCTTGCCGGTGACCAGGCCCTGCGGCCCGCTCTCGGTGTACCGGAAGGTTACGCCAGCCCGGGCGATCGCATCGATCCACGCCTTCAGCTGGACCGGCGTGCCGAAGTTGTACATCGGCACGCCGAGCACGATCGCGTCGGCCGACTGCAGTTGCGCGATCACCGCATCGTCGAGCGCGACTCGTGCCGCCTGCGCCGGGCTGCGCTCGGCCGGTGCCGTGAACAGCGCGCCGAGCGCCTCCTCGTCGAGCATCGGATGCGGGTCGCGAGCCAGGTCGCGCAGCTCGAGCACCGCTTCGGGGTGGGCGGCCTTCAGTTTCGCGACGATCGCGTCGGCGATCCGGGTCGAGTTCGAGCCTTCGCTGCGGGCGCTGGCGTTGATCTGGAGGATCTTCATGTCGGTCTCCTGCGGGGGTGGATCGGATGAGCCCACTCTATTGCAGCGAAAACCAAACCAGAAGCCAGCGAATCGGATACTATTTATCCATATTTGGAACAATCAGGACGGGCCATGAATCTCGACGCCGACGACCTTGCCCTGTTTGCCCGCGTCGCCGAAGCCGGCAGCTTTTCCCGCGCGTCGGAGCGCTGCGGGCTGCCGAAGGCCACCGTATCGCGGCGCATCAGCGCACTGGAAGCCAAGCTCGGCGAGCGGCTGATGACGCGCACCACCCGCCAGCTGGCGATCACCGAGTTCGGCGAGCGCATCCTCGAGCACGCGCAGCGCCTGCTCGAGGAGACCGAAGCCGTCAACGCGCTGGCGCAACACCGGCGGGCGACGCCGCAGGGCACGCTGCGCGTGTCGCTGCCGCCGGGCTTCCTCGACGAGCTGGACCTCGTGCCGTTCGTCGTGGATTTCGCCGCGCGCCATCCCGCGGTCCGGCTCGAGCTGGACATCTCGCCGCGCCGCGTCGACGTGATCGCCGAGCGCTTCGACCTGGTGGTGCGCGTGGCGCCCCGTCTGCCGGACGACGCGACGCTGGTCGCGCGCCGGCTGGTCGACCTCGAGCAGGGGCTGTTTGCGAGCCCGGCCTACCTGTCGCGCGCCGGTCGGCCGTCGGCGCCCGCGCAGCTGTCCGGGCACGCCGCGTTGCGGCTGATCGGCAGCGGCGGCGAACCCCAGCCGTGGCGGCTGGCGCGCGGCGCCGAGCATTGGGAAGGCCTGCCCGACGGGCCGGTGTCGGTGAACTCGATCGGGCTGATGTGCACCCTGGCGACGCGCGGCATGGGCGTCGCCGGCCTGTCGGTGCGTTATGCCGCGGCGCTGGTCGGCCGGGGCCTGCTCGAGCGTGTCCTGCCCGGGTGGCGCCTGCCGACGATGACGGTGTGGTGCGTGACGCCGGGCCGGCGCTTGCTGCCGCGCCGCACGTCGGCCTTCGTGGCCATGCTCGAGGCGAGCCTGGCCGGCGCGTCGACGGCGTCGGCCTGAGCGCGGCGGGCGTGCGGCGGGTCGCGCCCGGGCGCGCGGGGTCAGGCAGCGAGCGCCAGTTCGTCGTGCAGCGCGCGGAACGCTTCCGGCGGAAGCGCCGCGCGTGCGACGTCGTTCAGCAGGTGCTCGTAGGCTTCGGGCGGGGCGTTTCGCTTCACGTGGAGAAGGAATGCGGCGCGCTCGGACGGGTTCATCCCGGGAACCATGAGGAAGTAGTACTGCGTCAGCCGCGCGGGCGGAATCGACTGGATGATCCGCATCTCCATGGCGAGCATCTCGGCGTCGCTGAACGAAGCGTGGAAGGCCGGCAGCGCTTCGCGCTCTTCGCCCGCCATGTGCGCCAGGTCGTCGGCGAAGTACATCGAGAAGCGCAGATGCAGCGCGCGCCCGGCCGCCTCGCGCTCGCCGGGCCCGGCCCTTTCGGCCTGCGCCGCCAACGCCTCGAGCTCGGCGAACGCCTCGTCGTGGTGGGCGTGCTCCTTGTCCAGGCGCGCCGCCAGTTCGGGCGCATGTGCGCGCAGCGGCGGGATGATCTCGGCGTCTTCGTGCTCGAGATGTTCCCTGGACAGCGTGAGGTGCGTGCGCAACTGCGCCAGCAGCGGGCTGCCGGCGGACGGATCGCGCCAGTCGACGCTGCCGAGCCGGGTGAGCAGCTGCGCCGAGCCGGGCCGGAGCCCTTTGTGGATCGGGCCGTAGAAGTCGTAACGTGCGGACATGGTGCCTCCCTTGCCGGATCATGGGCGAACCGGACCGTGCGCTTGAGTGGGTGAACGGGCATCGAGGTTCGAGGACGGATCGAGCTTATATGAGATAATAATCTCACGAAAGGATTTGTGTGTCAATAAAGGAAAATTTGATCACGGTTGCGGCATGCAGGCCGGCGCGGCGCGAACCCGCCGCCAGGCTGTGGCCGCGCGGGACACCGGTGGGAACGCGATGAGCGAATCGTTCGACCTGTTCGTCGTCGGCGGCGGATCGGGCGGCGTTCGCGCCGCACGGATCGCCGCCGGTCACGGCGCGAAGGTGGCGCTCGCCGAGGAGTACCGCTACGGCGGAACCTGCGTGATCCGCGGCTGCGTGCCGAAGAAGCTGCTGGTGCTCGCCAGCCGGCTCGCCGACGAGTTCGGCCGAGCGCCCGGCTATGGCTGGCGCTTCGATGGCGCGCGCTTCGACTGGCCCGCGCTGCGCGAGGCCAAGGACCGCGAACTCGCGCGGCTCGAGGCGATCTATCGCGACGGCCTGCTGCGCGCCGGCGTGCGCACGATCGACTCGCGCGCGGTGCTCGACGGGCCGGGACGGGTTCGGCTGCTCGCTACCGGCGAGACCGTGCGCGCCGCGCGCGTGCTGGTCGCCACCGGCGGCACGCCGTTCCTGCCGGACATCCCCGGCGCCGAACTGGGAATCACGTCGAACGAGGTGTTCGACCTGCCGCAGTTGCCGGCGCGGATGATCATCGAGGGCGGCGGCTTCATCGCGGTCGAGTTCGCCTGCCTGCTGCAGCGCCTCGGCGTGCGGGTGACGCTGGTTTACCGCGGCGACCTGGTCCTGCGCCGTTTCGACGACGACCTGCGCCGGCATCTGGACGCGGCGATGCGCGCGACGGGCATCGACATCCGCACCGGCGAGACGATCACGGCGATCGAGCGCAACCGCGACGGATTCCTCGTGCGCACCGACCGCGGGGCGGTGCTCGACACCGACCGGGTGATGTTCGCCGTCGGCCGCGTGCCGAACACGAAGGGGCTCGGCCTGGAGTCGGTGGGCGCCGAAATCGACCAGCGCGGCGCGATCCGCGTGTCGGCCGACTCGCGCACCACTGCCGGGAACGTCTGGGCCGTCGGCGACGTGACCGGTCGCCTGGCGCTGACGCCGGTGGCGATTCGCGAGGGCCACGCCTTCGCGGACACGGTGTTTGGCAGCAAGTCGTGGACCTGCGACTACGAAGACGTGCCCGAGGCCGTGTTCAGCACCCCGGAGATCGGCACGGTCGGGCTGACCGAGGCGCAGGCGCGCGAGCGCTTCGCTCGCGTCGACGTCTACCGAAGCAGCTTCCGTCCGATGAGCAACGTGCTCGCGGCGCGTGTCGAGCGCATGCTCGTCAAGCTGGTCGTCGATCGCGACAGCGACCGCGTGCTCGGCGTGCACCTGTGCGGCCCGGACGCCGCAGAGATGATCCAGCTGGCGGGCATCGCGGTGAAGATGGGCGCCACCAAGCGCCAGTTCGACCAGACCGTCGCGGTGCATCCGACCGCGGCCGAGGAACTGGTGACGATGCGCCAGCCGGTCGATCCGGCGGCGCCGTGAGTTCGAGCGGCGAGGTCATCCGACCGGGTGGCACCGCGCCCCGCCGGCGCGCGCTGGTACCCGCGCGGCCGCAAACTCAACATGTTGATCATATCGGAGCCCGCCATGCCCAAGGTCGTCGTCGAACATCGCCAGTGCCGGTGCGCGACATGAGCGCCGCCGCATCGAACCCCCCGCCGGGATCGGGCATCGACGCGCAGGAGTGGTCGCTGCGCGTCGAGCTCGCTGCCTGCTACCGGATATTCGCGATGCTCGGCTGGACCGAGCTGATCTACAACCATGTCACGGTGCGCATCCCCGGCCCGGAGCGGCATTTCCTGATCAACCCGTTCGGCCTTCACTACAGCGAGGTGTGCGCGTCCAACCTGGTGCGCATCGACCTCGCCGGCCACGTGGTTGGACGCTCCGACTGGCCTGTGAACCCGGCCGGCTTCACGATCCACGCGGCGATCCACGAAGGCATCGACGGTGCGCACTGCGTGATGCACACGCACACGACCGCCGGCATGGCGGTGGCCTGCTCGCGCGGCGGCTTGTCGATGAGCAACTTCTACAGCGCGCAGCTGCACGGGCGGCTCGCGTACCACGACTTCGAAGGCATCACCGTGCATGCCGGCGAAGGACCGCGGCTGGTGCGCAGCATTGGCGGGCGCCCTGCCGTGATCCTGCGCAACCACGGGCTGCTCGCGTGGGGCGACAGCGTCCACCGGGCGTTCGCGATCCTGTGGCTGCTCGAGCGCGCCTGCCAGATCCAGCAGGCGTCGCTGCCGATGGGAGCGCTGATCGAGATCCCCGAGGCGATCCTCGAGCGCTGCGCGGCCGACTCGCTGCAGTTCGATCCGCGTTTCGGCGCCGGCCGCGACATGTTCGACGCGCTGGTGCGCCAGGTCGATAGAATCGACGCTTCGTATCGCAACTGAGCATAGGCGGGGAAGACTCGTGCGCACCTGCATTTTCGGACTGGGCGCGGTTGGCGGCCTGATCGGCGCGCGGCTCGCCGCGAGCGGCGCGGAAGTCTCGGCGATCGCACGCGGCGCGACGCTGGCGGCGGTTGCACGCGACGGCCTGCGGCTCGTCGAGGCGGCGGCCGCGCAGGGCGGCGCGCCGGCGCAGACGGTGGTGCCGGTGCGCGCGGTCGACGACCCGTCCCGGCTGGGGCCCCAGGACCTGGTCGTGGTCAGCGTCAAGACGACCGGTCTGGCCGAGGCTGCGCCGCGCATCGCGCCGCTGCTCGGCCCCGATACGGTCGTGCTGTCCGCAATGAACGGCGTGCCGTGGTGGTTCTTCGATGGACTCGACGCCGGGCTCGCCGCGCGCGAGTGGCAGTCGATCGACCCGGGGCGCGCGATCGCCGCAGCGATTCCCGGCGAGCGCGTGCTGGGCTGCGTCGTGCACCTCGCTTGCGCGGTCGAGCGCCCGGGCGTGGTGCGCCACGTGCAGGGCCGCCGGCTGATCGTCGGCGAGGCGTGCGGCGGCGACAGCGAACGCGCGCGCCGCGTCGCGTCGCTGCTCGCCGGCGCTGGGTTCGAGACCGAGTTGTCGCCGCGCATCCAGCAGGACGTCTGGTTCAAGCTCTGGGGCAACATGACGATGAACCCGGTGTCGGCGATCACCGGCGCCACGCTGGACCGCATCCTCGACGATCCGCTGGTGCGCGGTTTCGTCTCGGCCGCGATGCTCGAAGCGTCGGCGATCGGCGAGCGCATCGGGCTGCCGATCCCGATCAGTCCCGAGCAACGTCACCAGGTCACGCGCCAGCTCGGCGCGTTCAAGACCTCGATGCTGCAGGACGTCGAGGCCGGCAGGCCGGTCGAGCTCGACGCGCTGATTGCGATCGTGGCAGAGATCGGTCGGGTGCTCGGCGTCCCGACGCCCAACGTCGAGGCGCTGTTCGGCCTGGCGCGGCTGCACGCGCGCACACGCGGTTTGTATCCCGCCTGAGCGCATGGCGAAGCACGTCTCCGAGACGCCGGCGACGCAGTTGCTGAAGCGGCACCGCGTCGCCTTCGGCCAACACCCCTACGACTACGTCGAGCACGGCGGCACCGCCGAGTCGGCGCGCCAGCTCGGCGTCGACGAGCACGCGGTGGTCAAGACGCTGGTGATGCAGGACGACGCTGGCAAGCCGCTGGTGGTGCTGATGCACGGCGATCGCAAGGTCTCCACGAAGAACCTGGCGCGACAGGCTGGGCGCAAGAGCATCGAGCCGTGCGCGCCCGACGTCGCGCAACGCCACTCGGGCTACCTGGTCGGCGGCACGTCGCCGTTCGCGACGCGCAAGGCGATGCCGGTCTACGTCGAGGCCTCGGTGCTGGCATTGCCGACGATCTGGATCAATGGCGGGCGCCGTGGCTTCCTGGTGTCGATTGCGCCTGGCGTACTCGTCGATCTTCTGCGCGCGCAGCCGGTACACTGCGCGCTCGCGGAGGGGTGAACGGAAGATGAACGCGATCTACGGCGTGCTGGCGGTGGTGGCCGCCTACCTGATCGGATCGGTGTCGTTCGCGGTGGTCGTCAGCAAGGCGATGGGGTTGGCCGATCCGCGCAGCTATGGGTCGAGGAATCCGGGCGCGACCAACGTCCTGCGCACCGGCAACAAGGCCGCAGCGGCCCTGACGCTGATCGGCGACGCCGCCAAGGGCCTGGTCGCGGTGCTGCTCGCGAAGGCGCTGGCGACCCGCTTCGGCTTCGGTGACGGCACCATCGCGCTGGTCGCGCTGGCGGCCTTCGTCGGCCACCTCTTCCCGGTGTTCCATCGCTTCCAGGGCGGCAAGGGCGTGGCGACAGCGGCCGGCGTGCTGCTCGCGCTGCAACCGTTGCTCGGCCTCGGCACCCTCGTCACCTGGCTGCTGATCGCGTTCTTCTTCCGCTACTCGTCGTTGGCCGCGCTGGTCGCCGCGGTGTTCGCGCCGCTGTGGTACCTGTTCCTGTTCGGTCCGGATCCGATCGCCGCGGCGGTGGCGATCATGAGCGTGCTGCTGGTCTGGCGACACGCCAGGAACATCCAGAACCTGCTCAGCGGCAAGGAAAGCCGGCTCGGGCACAGGAAGCCGTAGCCGGCGGATCGCGAAATGCGGCGGCTCGGCGTCGACCTGGGCGGCACGAAGATCGAGGTCGTCGTTCTCGACGGCTCGGGCGCGGAGCGCTGCCGCCGCCGCGTGCCGACGCCGCGCGGCGACTACGCCGCGACGCTCGCAGCGATTGCCGGGCTGGTCGGGGAGGCCGAGCGCTCCGCGGGGCCGTGCGGGTCGATCGGCGTCGGCATCCCGGGCTCGATCTCGCCGCATACCGGCCTCGTGCGCAATGCCAACTCGACCTGGCTCAACGGCCGGCCGCTCGCCGGCGACCTGGCGCGGGCGCTTGGGCGCGACGTGCGTGTCGCCAACGACGCCAACTGCTTCGCGCTGTCCGAGGCCACCGACGGCGCGGCCGCCGGGCTGGCGGTCGTGTTCGGCGTCATTCTCGGCACCGGGGTCGGCGGCGGCATCGTCGTGGACGGCCGCGTTCTCGAAGGCGCCAACGGCATCGCCGGCGAATGGGGCCACAACCCGCTGCCCGCGCCATTCCTCGACGGCGAGTTGCCGGGGCCGCGCTGCTGGTGCGGCCGCCAGGGGTGCGTCGAAGCCTGGCTCAGCGGACCGGCGCTCGCTGCCAGCGCCGCGCTGCCAGGCGCCGGCGCTGCCTCCGACGCCGCCGACCGTGCCGCCGCCGACGCGGCGCGGGCGATCTCCGCGATGCGTGCCGGCGAGCCGCGCGCGGTCGACGCCTTCGAGCGCTACTGCGATCGCCTCGCGCGGTCGCTGGCGGGCGTGATCAACCTGCTCGATCCGGATGCCATCGTGTTGGGCGGCGGGCTCAGCAACGTCGACGAGTTGTACGTCGAAGTGCCGCGCCGCTGGTCGTCGCTGCTGTTCGCCGACCGCGCGCACACGCCGCTGCTGCGCAACCGCCACGGTGACTCGTCGGGCGTGCGTGGAGCGGCGCGCCTGGCGGATTGAGACCGGACGGCTCCGTCCTCGTTGCCCGGTGTGTTCTTCGCGGCAGGCGGCGGCCGGGCGGCGCACGCCGAGGGGTCACAGCGCCCAGGGGCCAGGCCCGCTGCGGCGATGGCGGCAGCGGTCGGTGTTGCGCACCGACTTCCCTTGCGCTGCTCGCCTCGGGGTCGTGCGGCGCAACTCGCTGCGCTCGCTTCGCGAGCTCCGCTCAAACAGGGCGCCGCAAGCCAGAAGTACGAAGCGCGCTGCGCGCGCCGACCCCGAGGCTGCGCTGCTCGGCGCTGCCGACATCGCCGCAGCGGGCCTGGCCCCTGGGCGCTGTGACCCCTCGGCGTGCGCCGCCCGGCCGTCGCCTGCCGCTCTGGATGCGTCGATGGTCTTCGGAGCAAAGACCGCGCCTTTGCCCCCGCAGGCCTGGGCCCGCTCAGACCGCGGGCAGCGCGTCGAGCGGCCAGCGCGGGCGTACGCGAAAGCCATCGATTGCCGCGCCGACCCCGGTCGAGGGCACGGCGCCCGCCTGCAAGCGCAATGCGCCGGCGAACGCGATCATCGCGCCGTTGTCCGAGCACAGCGCAAGCTCGGGAAAGTGGACGCTCAGGCGGTCGCGCGCCGCCGCCGCCAAGAGCTGCTCGCGCAGCCGCCGGTTCGCGCTGACGCCGCCGGCCACCACGAGTCGCGTGCGGCCCGTTTCGCGCAGCGCGCGCAGCGATTTCGCCACCAGCACGTCGACGATCGCCGCTTCGAGCTCGGCGGCGAGATCGGCGCGAGCCTGCTCGTCGGGGATCCCGCGGCGCACGGCGGTGAGCACCGCGGTCTTCAGGCCGCTGAAGCTGAAGTCGAGGTCGGCCGAGTGAAGCATCGGTCGCGGCAGCCGGTAGCGGCCGGCGTGGCCGTCCGCGGCGAGCCGGGAAATCGCCGGGCCGCCAGGATAGCCGAGGCCGAGCAGCTGCGCGCTCTTGTCGAAAGCCTCGCCGGCGGCGTCGTCGAGCGTGTCGCCGAGAAACGCGTAGCGTCCGATGCCGGTGACCTCCATCAGCTGCGTGTGGCCGCCCGAAACCAGCAGCGCGACGAACGGAAACGCGGGCGGGTCCGACGAAAGCAGCGGCGACAACAGGTGCCCTTCGAGGTGGTGGACGCCGATCGCGGGGACGCCGAGCGCGAACGCCATCGACGCGCCGACGCCGGCGCCGACGAGCAGCGCTCCCGCGAGGCCGGGTCCCTCGGTGTACGCGATCGCGTCGATCCCGGACACCGCAACGCCCGCTCGTGCGAGCACCTGTTCGGTCAACGGCAGCACGCGCCGGATGTGGTCGCGCGACGCGAGTTCGGGAACGACGCCGCCGTAGCGCTCGTGCATCGCGGTCTGAGAGTGCAGCGCCTGGCCGAGCAGTCCATGCTCGGTGCAGTACAGCGCGATGCCGGTCTCGTCGCAGGATGTCTCGATGCCGAGGACTCTCATCGGTCAAGTATCGCACGCGGCCTGCGGCGACCCGCGCTGCGGGTGCCGGGGCCGGGCGTCACGCCTCGCGCGCAGCCACGCCGCCGCGCGGGCCCGCACGCCGCGGCGGGCGGACGACTGCGGCCCCGCTTCGCGGGGCTTCCCTCGCCTGTCTCGCAAATCGGCACCCGCGTCGTACGCGCTTCGCGCGGACGAGCGGGTCCCGCCGATCTGCTTTCGACAGCGCTCGGCTTGTCGATCGCCCGCCGCGGCGTGCGGGCCCGCGCGGCGGCGTGGCTGCGCGCGAGGCGTGACGCCCGGCCCCGGCACCCGCACCCCGTGCCGCCGCAGACCGCGTGCGACACCGCTCGGCGCGTGTTCAGACCACCGGCAAAGCCAGGTCGGCGCGTCCGGCGGGCAGGTCGGCCGTGCCGACGCGGTTGCGGCCGCCGCGCTTGGCCTCGTAGAGCAGGCGATCGGCTTCGGCGAGCAGCTGATCGAGCGATTGTTGCGGTTTCGCAATCGCCACGCCGATGCTCACCGTGACCGAAACCCTGGCGTCGCCCACCTGGCACGGCCGGTTCGCGATTCGATGGCGCAGGCGCTCGGCGGCGACGAAGCCGTCGGACGCGCGGTCCAGCGGAACGAGAAGGCCGAACTCCTCGCCGCCATAGCGCGCCACCAGCGATTCCTCGCGGACGCCGTCGCGCAGCTGGCGCGCGCAGTGCCGCAGCACCGCGTCGCCGACCGCGTGGCCCCAGCGATCGTTGATCCGCTTGAAGTGGTCGATGTCGACCATCATCGCGGCCAGCGGCCGGTCGTCGACGTGCGCCGCGGCGACCAGCGGCTTGCCGCGCTCGAACAGCGCGCGCCGCGAAACCAGGCGCGTCAGCGGATCGGTGGTCGCGAGCGCCCGCAACTCGTCGGCCATCCTCGCGTGCACCGTCATCAGGATCAGCGCGGTGACGAGCGCGGGCAGCAGCACCACCAGCGACGCGGCCACGACCTCGACGGCATCGGCCGAGTCGATCCTCGCCTCCGGCAGGCCGAGCGCGTCGACCGCCAGGCCGCTTCGCAGCAACCAGACGAGCGCGTTCACGAATCCCGCCGCCACGAGCAGCCTGCGCAAGGGCTCGGCCGACGGGTCGCGTGCGCGTGCGATGCGCACCGCGGTCAGCGACGAGACGGTCGCGACCAGCACCGACGCGTAGGCGATGCGTGCCGCCGCGTCGCTGCGCAGGGTGTCGAAGCCGAGGCATCCCGCGACCAGCACGACCAGCAAGGCGATCAGCAGCGCCGGACGCGGCGCGGCGCCGAACAGCCTGCGCACGGCCTCGCAGGCGAGCATCACCGAGCCGGCGATCATCGTGTCGGCGATCGCCGGGACGATCGAGCCTGCGGCATCGGGCGCGAGCCCGGCGGCGGCCAGACCGGCGCCGCCCAGCGCCAGCGCCAGCGCGTGCAGACCGAGAGCGGTCGTCGACGGATGATGCAACGATCGCAGGAAGACCAGCGCGCCGGCCGTCGCCAGCGCGATCACGCCGCCGATCAGCCAGAGCGTGTGCATGTCGATGATCAGGAAGCGAACCATCCGATCTGACCTGCAACCGCGGCCCCGAGAGGAGCGGCGCGTCGCGAGGAGTGCCGCGTGCGCGCCCTGACGGGTGCAGTCTGGCACTCGGGGAGCGTGACAACAAGCGCCGCCCATGGGTGCCCGATCGACCGTTCGTCTGCCGCGGCCGCGTGCTTCGCCGCGCGCGGTGCGCGCCTATAATCGGCCGCCTCGATGAGCCCGCCCTACGACGTGATCGTGATCGGTGCCGGCGCAGCCGGGCTGTTCTGCGCATCGGTCGCCGGGCAGCGCGGCCTGCGCGTGGCAGTGCTCGACCACTGGCCGCGCCTCGCGGAGAAGATCCGGATCTCGGGCGGTGGCCGCTGCAACTTCACCAATTTGGCAGCCGATCGGCCCAAGCGCTTCACCGGCGCCGACCCGCGCTTCGCGCGCACCGTGCTTCGCGCCTATCCGCCGCGCCGCTTCGTCGACCTCGTGCGCAGGCACGGCATCGCCTTCCACGAGAAGCACAAGGGCCAGCTGTTCTGCGACGACAGTGCCGAGCGCATCATTGCGATGCTGCGCGACGAGTGCGAGCGCGGCCACGTGGCGTGGTACCGCCCGTGCAAGGTCGGCTCGGTGGTGCGTCGCGAGGCCGGCGCCGCGGGCGTCGACGCGCAGCCACGCTTCGAGTTGCACACCGATGCCGGCGTGCTGGATGCGCGCTCGCTGGTGGTGGCCACCGGCGGGCTGTCGATCCCGAAGATCGGCGCAAGCGACCTCGGCTACCGGATCGCGAGGCAGTTCGGCTTGCGCATCGTCGATCCGCGACCGGCGCTGGTCCCGCTGACCTTCGACGCGGCCGGCTGGGCACCGTTCGCGGAACTCGCCGGGGTGTCGCTGCCGGTGACGATCCGCGCGCCGCAGGCCGGGGACGCGCCCGCGTTCGACGAGGATCTGCTGTT
>Ga0073899_10001281_pt1 | contig 23083 bp, 22 predicted proteins | sample KloWWTmetaKNB5Ph_FD_88975 | JGI IMG/M metagenome (GOLD analysis project Ga0073899, IMG submission 88975) | Active sludge microbial communities from Klosterneuburg, Austria, studying microevolution and ecology of nitrifiers - Klosterneuburg... | ecosystem: Engineered > WWTP > Aerobic digester >... | reverse complement strand
TCACGTTGAACATCGATCGCGTCGTCCAGCACCTGTTGCGTCACGTCTACGAACACAACAGCGAGCGTATGGAGCTGATCTTCGATGCTGATGCACCGATCGGCTCCACCCGCCAAATGCGCATTTGGTACACGACGCGGCCGACGATTCCGACAGTGAAATCGCAGGTCAGCCATGTCATCGCCGATAGCACCTGGGAAGGCCATGCCGCCAATCTGTTCGAGCGCAGCGAAGCCGTCGCCAGCTTCGTCAAGAACGACCACCTGGGCTTCCAGATCCACTATCTGTGGAACGGATCGCGCCGACGTTTCATTCCGGACTTCATCGTCCGCCTGACCAATGGCAAGACCTTGGTGCTGGAAATCAAAGGCGTCGACGACGACCAAAATCGCGCCAAGCGGTCAGCACTCGCCGCATGGGTCGAGGGCGTCAACCAGAAAGGCGGTTTCGGCCGTTGGGCGTGGGATGTGGCGTTTGAGCCCAGCCAGATTCAAGACGTGATCACAAAGCACGGATCAACCCACAAGGAGGTGCAATGAACTCCGATGCCGGCCACGTTACGCGCGGCAGTGTGTTCGACGACACCGCGCTGTTCGATGCGTCGCGTGGCGCGGAACTGAAGATGCGTGCCACGCTGCTGTTTGGTTTGCAGCAGTGGCTCGTCGGGACCGGCCAGACCCAGGCCGCTGCCGCCCAGTTGCTGGAAGTGACGCAGGCGCGCGTGAGTGACATCAAGCGCGGAAAGATCAGCGCCTTCAGTCTGGACTTGCTGGTGCGGTTGGCACAGCGCGCAGGCCTGCGCCCGGAGCTGCGCCTCGCGGCCTGACCCGGCTCAATCCAGCCGCTTGCGGAAGCGCAGGGTGGCGAGGGTGAGCATGAGGGCGGTGAAGACGAGTAGCACCCACAGCTCGCGTTGCAGTTCGGCGAGGCTGGCGGCGCGCAGCATGATGCCGCGGATCAGGCGGATGAAGTGGGTGAGCGGCAGGATTTCGGCCAACCACTGCGCCGCCTTCGGCATGCCGGCGAACGGGAACATGAAGCCGGACAGCAGGATCTGCGGCAGGAAGGTGAAGAAGGCCATCTGCATGGCCTGGAACTGGGTGCTGGCGAAGGTCGACAGGAACACGCCGAGGCTGAGCGCGGCGACGATGTAGGTGAGCGCGGCGACATAGACCGACAGCAGTTCGCCGCGGATCGGCACCGCGAAGATCAGCACCCCGAGCGCGAGCACGACGGTGACCTGCACGACGCCGATCAACACGAACGGCAGCACCTTGCCGAGGATCAGCTCGAACGAACTGACCGGCGTCGCGATCAGCATCTCGATGTTGCCGCGCTCGCGTTCACGCACGATCGCGACCGCGGTGAACAGGGTCATGGTCATGGTCAGGATCACGCCGATCAGGCCGGGCACGGTGTTGATCGCCGAGCGGCGTTCCGGGTTGTAGCGGTTCAGGACCGCGACTGCCGGCACGCGCGCCTCGGCGACGCCGGGCAGGGGCATCGCCACCAGCTGCCGCGCCGCGGCCTGGATGGTCGGGTCGCTGGCGTCGACGATCAGCTGCAGGGCTTGGTGTTCGCGCGAGGCCAGCCGCCGTTCCAGGTCATGCGGAATGACCAGGATCATGCTGATCTCGCCGCGCCGCATCAGCGCGTCGGCGGCTTCGGACGAACGCAGGATCGCGTGCACGTCGGCCACCTGCGAATGCGCGACGGTTTCGATGATGCGCCGGCTGGCGCTGCTGCCGGACTGGTCGACGACCGCGGCGCTGAGATGGCGCACGTCGAGGTTGATCGCGAAGCCGAACAGCAGCAGCTGGATGGTCGGGATGCCGAGGATCATCGCCGCGGTCAGGCGGTCGCGCCGCAGCTGCTTGAGCTCCTTGACGATGATCGCGAACAGACGCAGCCAGTTCATCGCAGCGTTGCCTTGTTGCGGGTGGCGGCGACGAACACATCCTCGAGGTTGGCGGTGAGCGCTTCGAAACGCAGCGTCGCATCCAGCGGGCGCAGTGCCGCGACCAGGCGCGCTTCATCGAGGTCGCGGCGCACCAGCACGCGCAGCGTGTTGCCGAGCTGGGCGACGCCCTCGACGCCATCCAGATCGACCAGAGCGCGCTGCACCGCGCGCGGATTCGCGGTGATTGCTCGCAGCACGCGGTTCGGCAGGTTCGCGATCAGCGCTGCTGGCGTGTCGTCGGCGACCAGTCGGCCTTCGTCGAGGATGGCGAGGCGATGGCAGCGTTCGGCCTCGTCCATGTAGTGCGAGGACACCAGCAAGGTGGTGCCGTCGTCGGCGAGATCGAACAGCGCCTCCCAGAATTCGCGCCGCGACTGCGGGTCGACCTGGCTGGTGGGTTCGTCCAGCAACAGCAGTTCGGGGGCATGCAGGGTCGCACCGGCCAGCGCCAGTCGCTGCTTCTGGCCGCCGCTCAGCGTGCCCGCGAGTTGCGCGGTGCGGTCGCGCAGCTGGTAGCGCCGCAGCGCGAGTTCGATGCGGTCCTCGCGACGCGCATGCCTGAGTCCATGCACCGCAGCCAGGAAGCGCAGGTTCTCGATCACGCTCAGGTCCTCGTACAGCGAGAACTTCTGCGTCATGTAGCCGATGCGGCGCTTCAGGGCCTCGGCCTCGCGCGGAATCGACAGCCCGAGCACATCGATCTCGCCGGCGCTCGGCGTCAGCAGGCCGCAGAGCATGCGGATCGTGGTCGACTTGCCGGAACCGTTCGGTCCAAGGAAGCCGTAGACGGCACCGCGCGGGATGGTGAGATCAACGCGGTCGACCGCAGTGAGCGTGCCGAAGCGGCGTGTCAGTCCGCGCGCATGGATCGCGACGTCCGCGCTCATGGCAAAGCTGTGGCCTGCACCGGCAGGCCTGCCGCGAGTTCGCTGGCGCCGGCGTCGTCGAGTTCCAGTTCGGCCAGGTAGGCGAGACGGTTCGCGTCGTCTCCGGACAATGCGTAGTAGGGCGTGAAACTGGCCTGGGTCGCGAGCATGCGCACCTTCGCCGTCAGCGTGCCGGCGCGGCCCTCGACCTGCACGGCGAAGCGACTGCCGACTTGCGCGCGCGCACGTTGTTCCGGCGACAGGTAGACGCGTGCATACGGACGCGGGCCGACCAGCAAGGTGGCGACCGTCGTGCCGAGGGCCGGTGAATCGCCGACCTCGACCGGCAAGGACTCGACACGTCCGGCCACCGGCGCCAGATGCTGCAGACGCTCGCGGGTCAGTCGCAGCGCGGTCACGCGTTGTTCGGCGGCGGCGACCGCGGCACGGGTTTGCGCGATCGTCTCCGCGCGCGTGCCGGCCGTGACCAGATCGTGGCTGGCGCGCGCGGCTTCGAGTTCGCTGCGCGCCAACGCGACACTGGCCGAAAGGCGTTCCAGTTCGGCGCTGCTGATCAGTCCACGGTCCTTCAGGCCGAGTCCGCGCGCCTGTTCGTCGCTGGCCAGGTTCAGCGCCGCGCGCGCACGTTCGACCCGCGCCGCGCTCTCGCGCTTCTGTTCCGGGCGGGCGCCGGCCTGCTGCTCGGCGAGCATCTGGCGGCTGCGTTCGAGTTCGGCGGTGGCGACGGCCAATTCCGCTTCGGCGCGGTCACCGCGCTGATCGAGGACCGGCTGGCCGGCGTTCACCCCATCGCCCTCGTGGACATGGATCGCGACCACCGGTTCGGCAGCGACCGACACCAGCTCGACGCGGTCCCATTCCAGCGTGCCGAGGGCCGGCTGCGGCTCCTGCACGCGGCAGCCGGCGAGCAGCAACAGGGCGATCAGGCAGGTCGGGGCGAGGCGCAGGGACATCGGCGGTCCGCGGTGGTGGCGGTGCGATGGTAGCGGCGCAGGCGGCGGCGCGAGACCGTGTTCGCTGTTTTGCAGCGTGCCCTGCATGCTAATTTCCGGCCCATCCATGACGATGCTCTCCTGGTCCGCAGCGGTGCTGGCCGCAACCGCGCTCGTGCTCGCGATCGGATTCTCGCGGCATCGCCTGTTGCTGCTCGCGATCGTGCTCACGGCGACGATTGCCGCGCGCGCGGGCGGCGGCGAGCGAGCGCTGCAGTCGGTGCTGGCCTTCGTGCCGATTCTGTTGCTGGTGGCAGCGCTGATGCCGGAAGCGCGCTGGCGCACCAAGCGCAACGCCGGCTGGCTGCTGCTGCTGGCGTTTGCGTTGCTGATCGCGCTGCATGCGCCTGCGCACGTGGCCGCCGGGCTCGATCGCTTCTTGATCGGGCTGTGGCCAGGAAACGACCCGGGCCGCGGTGCCGCGGCCGTGGTCGGCGTGGCGTCGCTCGCGTGCCTGGTGCGTTGGGTCCTGCGCGGGGCGATGGCCGAGCTCACCGCGGCGCTGGCATTGTTCGGCTTCGCGCTGGGGCTGGCCTGGTGGCCGCAGTTCGAGCGCAGCATGCAGGCCTTGGCTGCGACCGGATGCACGATCACGCTGGGCTTGCTCTACGGCGCCTATCGCATGGCCTTTGTCGACGCGCTCTCCGGCCTGCGCAACCGGCGCGCGCTCGATGAAGCGATGGAGCGGCTCTCGGGGGCCTATGCGATCGCGATGGTCGACATCGATCACTTCAAGTCCTTCAACGACACCCATGGCCACGCATCCGGTGACGTAGTGCTGCGCGAAGTCGCGGCGCGGCTGCGTCGTCATGCTGGCGGTGCGTCCTATCGCTACGGTGGCGAGGAGTTCTGCATCGTGTTCGAGGATGCTGCGGTGGAGCGGGCCGAGGCCAGCCTGGAATCGGTGCGTGCCGCGATCGAGGCGCGCGCCTTCCGCATTCGTCCGGTCGGCCGCGATGGCAAGCCGGGCAAGCCCAAGGACGTCAAGGTCACGGTCAGTCTTGGCGTCGCCGACCGCTCCGAGAAGCGGCGCACGCCGAAGGAAGTGATCACCGCCGCCGACAAGGCGCTGTATCGCGCCAAGGCCTCCGGTCGCAACCGGGTGATGCGCGGCTGATGGCGCTAGCCGCGGCCTTCGTTGTCGCGGTAGTTCAGCAGGCGCCGGGTCACGAAGTTGTATACGCGCTTGCCGCTGTTCGACCAGGCGCGCGCGATCCAGGAGCGCCGCGCGAGCACGCGGCGTTCGACCGGGGTCAGCGATTCCGGCAGATAGTGGCGTTTGTGCTTGAGCAGGTGGCGCAGGTCTTCGCGCGCCAGCAGGCGGAAGAAGCGGCTGCGGCTTGGGCTGATCCAGCCCATCTGGAAGTCGATCAGCGCCGGGCGCCCGTCGTCGCGCACCAGCCAGTTCGGCTCCTTGGCGAGGTCATTGTGCGCGACCCCGAGGCGATGCATGGCCAGCAACAGGCGTCGCGCGGCGCGGAAGTAGGCCAGGTCGCGCGGTTGCGCCTCCTGCATCGGCCGGCCTGCGATGTAGCTGCGATCGAGCCAATCGGCGTCGAAGGCGAGCAGGCGCGGCAAGCCGTCGAGCCCGGCCAGCACGCGCAGCGAGCGCGCCTCGTGGCCGGCGATCCAGCGCGCGAACCAGCGCAGTCCGAAGGCGGCTTCGCGCAGATTGCGGCGGATCACGATGGTGTCGCCAAGCGAGATCTTGTTGATCGAGCCGAAGTGGTCGTGCTTGAGGCGCACGACGGTTGGCGCGTGCCCGACCTGGTCATCTCCTGCCGCAACCACCATCGTTTTCTCCCCTTCGTGACGGCGCGCAATCTAGCGCAACAGCATCTCCAGCGTCTCGCCATCCGGTTCCTTCTGGACGATGCGTACTGGCGTGAAGCCGAGCGCCGGGGCGATCCAGGTGGTGGTGCTGCGGCCGGGCTTCTCGCGAACGCGCTCGACGCGGATGCAGTCGAAGCGCCCGCGCGCGGTCTCGATGGTCTCGTGGCCCATGGCTTGGTAGCGGTGGGTTTCGATCGACCGCTTGTCGGCGACGCGGTACTCGAGCGTTTCGCGCTTGGCCTTCAGGTCGGCGGCGAGCGCGAGCACGACCAGGTTGCGATCGACCGTGGCGGCTGCGTAGTCGAGCGTGGCGCTGCCGTCAGCGTCGCCCGCGGTGATGCGTTTGGCCGCGTGGTCGACATCGACGCTGCGGCTCTTCTTCTTCCACGCCGCCTTCTGGAAATAGCGGTAGTGCATGGTTTCCGGCCTGCCGTCCTGCCAGCGGAAGCTGCTGTTCTCCTCGATGCGCACGCCGGCGAACCCGGCCAGACCTTCGGTCCCTTCGGAGCGGGTGCTGAACTGGAAGCCGTCCTTGCCCATGATCAGTTCGATGCTGGCCTCGCCGATGTGCTTGCCATCGCGGATCAGCTGGTAGTCGGCATGAAACGGGGCAATCGGCTCGGCATCGTCGGCGCGGACCACGGCGGTGCCGAGCAGGATCAGGGCGGTGAGGATTCGGATCACGGCGGTCTCCAGGGATGGGTTGAGCGTAGGTGATCGAGTCTGAGTCGCAGGGGAACGCCGAGTTCAGCCGACGCGCAGGGGTTCGCTCAGCCGCTGCTCATCGAAGTGCACTGCCTGCGCGTCGAAACGCAGACGGTCGGCGGCGATCCAGCGCACCACCTGCAGCAGCAACTGATGCTCGCGTGGCAGCAGGCGTGCGGCCAGGCTTTCCGGGCTGTCGGCGGGGTCGATGGCGATCCGCGTCTGCGCGATCAGCGGCCCGGCATCGAGCGCCGGGATCACCGCGTGCACGCTGGCGCCGTGTTCGCGGTCGCCGGCGTCGAGCGCGCGCTGGTGTGTGTGCAGACCGGGATATTTCGGCAGCAGCGAGGGGTGGATGTTGATCATGCGCGAGGTCCGCGCCGCGACCACCTCGGGCGAGAGGATGCGCATGAAGCCGGCGCAGACGATCAGCTCGGCGCCGCTGGCATCGACCGCCGCAAACAGCGCGGCATCGAACGCCGCGCGGCTGGCGTGGGCCTTCGGGTCGATATGTTCCGCCGCAAGATGGGCGCCACGGGCGATTGCGAGCGCGCCAGAGCCGGCTTTGTCGCTGAACACGCCGGCGATGCGGGCATCGAGTTCGCCGGCGTCGATCGCGTCGATCAGCGCCTGCAGGTTACTGCCGCGCCCGGATGCGAGGACGGCGAGCTTCAGCATCAGCCGATGCGCACGCGCGCGTCGCCATCGGCGACAACGACCTGGCCGATCTCGCGCGTGGCCAGGCCATGGCCGGCGAGCAGGCGCTTGGCCATCGCGACATCCTTCGTATCGAGCAACAGCGTGAAGCCGACGCCGCAGTTGAAGGTGCGCCACATCTCTTCATGGGCGACATTGCCGCTGCGCTTGAGCCAGTCGAACACCGGCGGCAACACCAGCGTGCTGGCGTCGATTGCAAGGCCGAGGCCCTCGGGCACGACGCGGATGATGTTCTCGCTGATGCCGCCGCCAGTGATGTGCGCCATCGCATGCACGTCGAGCTGGCCGAGCAGGTCGAGCATCGGCTTCACGTAAAGCGTGGTCGGGGCCATCAGCGCATCGGCCAGCGAGACTGCACCGAGGTTGTCATCGAGGTCGGCGTTCACGTGCTTGAGAATGCGGCGAATCAGCGAATAGCCGTTCGAATGCGGTCCGCTCGAGGCGACGCCGAGGATCACGTCGCCGGCGCGCACCTTGCGGCCGTCGAGCAGTTGCGACTGTTCGACCGCGCCGACCGTGAAACCGGCCAGGTCGTATTCGCCGGGTGCGTACATGTCCGGCATTTCCGCGGTTTCGCCGCCGATCAAGGCGCAGCCCGCCAGTTCGCAGCCGCGGGCGATGCCGCCGACCACCGCGACCGTGGTCGCGACGTCGAGCTTGCCGGTCGCGAAATAGTCGAGGAAGAACAGCGGCTCGGCGCCTTGCACCAGCACGTCGTTGACGCACATGCCGACCAGGTCGATGCCGATCGTGTCGTGGCGCCCAAGTTGCTGAGCGAGTTTGAGTTTGGTGCCGACACCGTCGGTGCCGGAGACCAGGACCGGCTCGCGGTACTTGCCGCTGAGGTTGAACAGCGCGCCGAAGCCGCCCAGTCCGCCCATCACTTCCTTGCGGAAGGTGCGCGCCACCAATGGCTTGATGCGTTCGACCACTTCATTGCCGGCATCGATGTCGACCCCGGCATCGCGGTAGGTCAGTCCGGTGGGTGCTGCAGCCATGAGGCGTTCCGCTCGAAAGAGGGGCGCGATGATACCAGCGGGTCGGCGGCGCTTTTTCTGGCCGATGGCGCACGCGCCCGCGCAATCAGCCCTTGCGGAACGGCCAGCGCAGCTTGTTCAGCAGGCCCTTTTGTTTGTCGTCGATGGTCGGCTGCGAGTCGGTGCGGCGCTGCCGCGGCGACCACTCGATGCGGCCCACTGCATCGTAGGCGTTGACCATGTCGAACACCGCTTCCATGCGCACCTTGGCGGTGGCCGAGATCTCGTTCAGGCGAAGCGGATGGTCCATCGTCGCGGCGATCAGACCGTGTGTGCGGTAGCCGGGCTCTACGAAAACTTGCTCCTTGAGCCGGTAGGTGCCACCGGGGTCGAGATGGCTTGCCAGGCGCCCGTTCGACTGCAGCAGCGCGTGCAGCCAGCGCAGGTGCCAGTAAGGGCGCGACGGCGCCGAGGAACGCGCCTGATTGAGATCTGCGGTGGTCAGCTTCTTCCACGCCGAGCGCTGCAGTTTGCCCTGGCAATAGGGCTCGAGCGCCGACAGACTGGCGTCGGCGTGAAATACCTCGTTCTTCGGGTCGAGCGTGAGCACCGGGGCGTCGCCGAGCTGGATCTGGGCTGGGCCACCGAGCACGCCTGCTTCGAAGAAGAACGGCAGTTCCCCGTCGTTGCGTTCGGCTGGCCCGCCGATCAGCGGGGAATTGGTGTGCAGTGAGCCCTCGCGTGCGCCGCCGGCGCCGGCCTGCAAGTCGCCACGGTCCACTGCTTTGCTCTCGGCGCGCCGATTGCTCGCACCCACCGGTGCGACGCCAAGACCGTCGACGGTCGCGTCCTCGAGTTTGATCTGGCGGAAGTCGGGTTGCTTCTGCTGCTCCCGTTCGCGCTTGATGATGACTTCGAGCCCGTCTACTGCGCCGACCCCGAGCATGGCGGCCTGAGCCTGATGCATGCGCTCGGTGAAGGCGTCGCTGCGCGCCCGCTGTAACTCCGGCTCGGGCGCTGCGGGTGCCTGCGCCTCATAGAAATTCTCGTCAACGTGGGTGATCGCGGCGTTGGTCTGGCGCGGAGCCGATACCACGTCAATGATCCTGGCGAGCTGCTCGGCATCGAGCGGATGGCGCAGCACCAGTTCGTCTTCCGCCTTCTGGTCCGCCTCGATCAGCACCGCATAGCGAACGCCGGCGGACTCGGCACGCACCCGCGCGGCTTCGCCGATCAGCACGGTCGGATCGACGACGACCAGGTCGGCGCCGTCCTCGTTGCCCCAGGACCACTTGGTCGCGGACTTCGCGGAAACCTTGCGCAACAGCAGACGCAGGAACGCGGTGGTTTCCTCGGAAACCCCGACGGCGGCGATGGTCTTGGACTTGGACATGCGCGGATGGTGCGGCCACGTCGCTTCCAACGCAAGCGGTCCGTGATCGCCATCACGGACTGGCGCCGCCGCTCACTTCACGCGCATGCCCGGTTGCGCGCCGGAATCGGGGCTCAGCAGGAACGGGCCGCCGCGATCATCCGAGGCGGCCAGCACCATGCCTTCGCTCATGCCGAACTTCATCTTGCGTGGAGCGAGGTTGGCGACCATGACGGTAAGGCGACCGACCAGCGTGGCCGGGTCGTAGGCCGACTTGATGCCAGCGAAGACCTGGCGTTGTTCGCTGCCCAGATCAAGCTTGAGGCGCAGCAGCTTGTCTGCTTCCGGCACCGCCTCGGCCTCGACGATGCGCGCGATGCGCAGGTCGATCTTGCCGAAATCGTCGATCGCGATCGTGCCTGCGGGTGCGGTGGCCTCCGCCTTCTTCTCGGTGACCTTGGTCGTGGCAGGTTTGGCGGCTTCGAGCGTGTCCTTGCTTGCCTCGACCATCGCTTCGACCGCCTTGTCTTCGACGCGCGTCATCAGCGGCTGGAACGGATGGATCGCGCGCCCAAGCAGCGGCTGCGCGATTTGGTCGAAATGCGTAATCGTTTCGCCAAGGAAGGCCTCGGCCTTGGCGACCGTGGCCGGGATCACCGGCTTCAGATAACCCGCCAGCACCCGGAACAGGTTCAGGCCCTGGGTACACACCGCCTGCAGTTCGGCGTCGGCTCCCTCCTGCTTGGCGATCACCCACGGCTTCTTCTCGTCGATGTACTTGTTCGCCTCGTCGGCGAGCGCCATCACGCCGCGCAGCACGCGGCCGAGGTCACGTGCGCGATAGGCTGCCTCGATTTCCGGACGCGCGTCGTGGAAGCGTTGCAGCATCAAAGCATCCGCGAGTGTCGCCGCGAGCTGTCCGTGGAAGCGGGTGCCGATGAAACCGGCACAGCGGCTGGCGATGTTCACGAACTTGCCGACCAGGTCGGCATTCACGCGCGCGGCGAAGTCCTTGAGATTGAGATCAAGGTCCTCGACACCGGCACCGGTCTTGCCCGCGAAGTAGTAGCGCAGGTACTCGGGATTGAGGTGATCGAGATAGGTGCGCGCCTGGATGAAGGTGCCGCGAGACTTCGACATCTTGGCGCCGTTGACGGTCAGGTAACCGTTCACGTGCAGACGCGTCGGCGTGCGCTGTCCGGAGCCGTGCAACATCGCCGGCCAGAACAGGCCGTGGAAGTTGATGATGTCCTTGCCGATGAAATGGTGCATCTCGGTCTTGCTGTCCGGCGTCAGGAAGCCTTCGTAGACCAGGCCGTGGTGGTTGCAGTAGGCCTTGAAACTCGCGAGGTAACCGATCGGCGCATCGAGCCAGACATAGAAGAACTTGCCCGGCGCGTCCGGAATCGGGAAGCCGAAATAGGGCGCGTCGCGCGAGATGTCCCATTCGCGCAGGCCGCCATCCAGCCACTCGCCGAGCTTGGCCTTGACCGAGCTGTGTGCGACGTCGTGCGACAGCCACTCGCGCAGCAGGCCCTCGAACTTTTGCAGTTCGAAGAAGTAGTGCTCGGACTCGCGCAGCACCGGCGTCGCGCCGGACATCACCGAACGCGGGTTCTTGAGATCGGTCGCGGCATACGTAGCGGCGCAATGCTCGCAGTTGTCGCCGTATTGGTCGGGTGTGCCGCATTTCGGGCACTCACCCTTGACGTAGCGGTCGGGCAGGAACATCTCCCTGACCGGGTCGTAGAGCTGCTCGATCGTGCGCCTGGCGATGAAGCCGCCTTCGCGCAGTTTCAAATACATCGCGGTGGCGATTTCGCGGTTCTCGTCCGAATGCGTCGAGTGGTAATGATCGAATGCCACCTCAAAACTCTTGAAGTCGCGTTCGTGGCTGTCCTGGATTGCCTGGATGAAGGCTTCCGGCGCCAGCCCGGCTTTTTCGGCGGCGAGCATGATCGGTGTGCCGTGGGCGTCGTCGGCGCAGACGAAATAGGCGGTGTCGCCCAGCATGCGCCGCGCCCGCACCCAGATGTCGGCCTGGATGTAGCCGACCAGGTGGCCGATGTGCAGCGGCCCATTGGCATAGGGCAGGGCGGTGGTGACGAGCAGGGTCTTGTGCGACGACATGGGGTTCTCGGTCTTTCCCTCTCCCGCCGGGAGAGGGTGGCGCGTAGCGCCGGATGAGGGGGCTTTCGGAGCGCGCAATGATGCCACGTTGACCCCCAGCCCCTAAACTCCGCGGTCCCGAATTCAAGGTCGTGCCCATGTCCAACGCCAAATCCACCGCCGAAGCCCTGCTTGCAACCCTGATCGATCCGCACAGCGGCCAGAACTTGGTCGAGTCCGGCATCGTCAAGGCCGTGGGCGCCGACGCGGATCGTGTCGTCGTCGATCTGGTCGTGCCCTATCCGGCTGCTTCCTGGCTGGGCGAACTGTCGGCGCAGGTCAAGCGCACGCTCGAAGCCGACGCTGCGATTTCGCTGGCGACGGTCTCGGTGTCAAACCGCGTGTTCTCGCACAAGGTGCAGAACGACCTGACGCCGCTGCCCGGCATCAAGAACATCATCGCGGTGGCCTCGGGCAAGGGCGGCGTCGGCAAGTCGACCACGGCCGCGAATCTCGCGCTCGCACTGCAGGCGGAAGGGGCCAAGGTCGGCATTCTCGATGCCGACATCTATGGGCCGAGCCAGCCGCGCATGATGGGCGTTTCCGGCAAGCCGGATTCGCTGGATGGCAAGCACATCGAGCCCAAGATTGCGCATGGCGTGCAGGTGATGTCGATCGGCCTGCTGGTCGAGGAAGACACGCCGATGATCTGGCGCGGACCGATGGTCACGCAGGCGCTGACGCAGTTGCTGTCGGACACTCGCTGGCAGGACCTCGATTATCTGGTCATTGATTTGCCGCCCGGCACCGGCGACATCCAGCTCACGCTCTGCCAGAAGGTGCCGGTCTCGGGCGCGGTGATTGTCACCACACCGCAGGACATCGCCCTGCTCGATGCCAAGAAGGCGTTGAAAATGTTCGAGAAGGTCAATGTGCCGGTGCTCGGCATCGTCGAGAACATGGCCATCCACGTCTGCTCGCAGTGCGGGCATGCCGAACACATCTTCGGCGAAGGCGGCGGCGCCAGCATGAGCGCGCAATACGGCGTGCCGCTGCTCGGCTCCTTGCCCCTCGACATCCACATCCGCGAACAGGCCGACGGCGGCACCCCGACCGTCGTCGCCATGCCCGACTCCGACGCCGCCCACCGCTACCGCACCATCGCCCGCAACACCGCCGCACGGCTGTCGCTGCAGCCGCGCAACAAGAAGATCGGCATTCCAAACCTCGTCGTCCAGGGCGCTTGAGCGTTCACGATCCCGACTCACTTCGCCGTCCATGAGCATGGCGACGGTGCGGTGCCGTGTATATACTCCGGATATCTCTTGGAGGACGTATGGCCAGCGACGCGCTGTTGCTCAAGTTCAAGGGCGCGAATACCGCCAACACGGTGACTCGCGAGGCAGTGCGCGAGATGTCGCGCACGTTGGGCTTCAACGAGACGCAGTTGGTGCAGTACGCGCTCGCGAAGCTGCGGGCAGAAGTGTTGCCGGCTTATCCGCTGGATGACGGCGCCGTGCCGCAGAAGATGATCCGCCACATGCGCAAGGCGGTGGACCAATCCGGCTACCGCCCGAGTCGTTCGCTGCTCAGCGGGCTGTGACTTGGTGACGCTGGCTTTTCCGGCACCGAATCCGGGCGATATCGTCTGGTGTCGCTTTCCGCAGGTTGAGCACATCCATCCAGGGCCGAAGTCGAGGCCGGCACTCGTCTTGTCGGTGATGGACGACAGCCTCCCGGTGCGGGTGCGCGTGGTCTACGGCACGTCCCAGAAGCCCACTCCGGTTCGGCGGGGCGAGTTTCTGATCCGACGCGAAAACGAAGCGGCATTCAGGCTCTCCGGCTTGTCCTATCCGACCAAGTTCAGCCTCAGCAAGGTAGTCGTGTTGCCCTACACCGATGTGTGGTTCGCTCCCGCGCCACTGGCTACCGGGCGCTGCGCCCCGACACCGCGCATGGGCATGCTCCACGCGATGCTGATGGGCGAGTTGCAGCGTGCGGCTCGTGAAGCAGGACTGGTCGGATAGCCGAGGAGTCGTTGCGGACGGCCACTCCGGCGTCGCACGCAACAATGCCGCTCGGCGGTGCGCGCCGATGCGCATCGGCGCGGTCGGGCGGTGCGCCTCGCTTTGCTCGGCACACCCTACGGGTGCGCTACTCCGAGCTATCTGAATCGGGAAGGCTTGAATCCCGCGCCGCCACCGCCATGTGCGTCTGCTCAGGCTTTGTGAAAGACTGTCCTTCGACTGTCGACGAGAAAAGGGAACGATGAGCTTCCTGTTTGCTGCACCGAACATCGTGTTCACGGTGTCCTTGGGGGTATTGGCGCTGTTGCTGGTGCTGGAGTTCGCCGGCAGCGGCTTGTCGGATATGGTCGAGGGCATGTTTCCGGACATCGACGCCGATGCGCCGGAGGTGGATGACGCGTCCATGCCCAGCCAGTTTCTGTCGTGGCTGCGCTCCGGGCGCGTGCCGATGCTGATGGTGTTCGCGGTGTTCCTCGGCGTGTTCGGGGCCGGCGGCTTGCTGCTGCAGCACATCGTCGCGACCCTGTTTGGTGCGCCGCTGCATGTCGGTATCGCGAGCCTGACCATGTTGCCGCTGTCCATGCCGCTGGTGAAGATGGCCGCGGCCATCCTTGCGCGGATGATGCCGCGCGACGAGACCGCGGTGATCTCGCGCGAAGACCTGATCGGACGCATCGCGGTCATCGTCACCGGCCATGCACGCAAGGGCTTTCCGGCCCAGGCCAAGCTGCGCGACGAGTTCCGCACCACGCACTACCTGATGGTCGAGCCCGATGAGGATGGCCTCGAACTGCGCCAGGGCGAGGAAGTCGCGTTGATGGCGCGACGCGGCGCGGTCTACGTCGCCAAACGCGTGGCACCGGCGCAACTTACGCACCAACCCTGATCCTGAATTCCGCCCGGCGCGCCGCCGGGCGGCCCGCGGCGTCGCCGACGGGAGCAGTCACGGCGCAACCTGAGTCCAACCACTGGGGAATCCACATGCTCGACCAATTGATGGGACCAGCAATCACCTTCGGCCTGGCCCTCGTCGCGTTCATGGTGCTGCTGTACATCGTCAAGGTGTTCGCGCGCATGTACACGCGCGCATCCAAGGAGCTGAGCTTCGTCCGCACCGGGCTCGGCGGACAGAAAGTGATCCTCAACGGTGGCGCGCTGGTGCTGCCGGTGATCCACGAGGTCATTCCGGTCAACATGAACACGCTCAAGCTCGACGTGCATCGCGCCGCCGAGCAGGCGCTGATTACTCGGGATCGCATGCGTGTCGACGTCACCGCCGAGTTCTTCGTGCGCGTGCAGCCGACCGAGGAGTCGATCGCGAACGCGGCGCAGACGCTCGGTCGCAAGACCATCGAGCCGGAATCGCTGAAGGAACTGGTCGAAGGCAAGTTCGTCGACGCGCTGCGTTCGGTCGCCGCCGAAATGGGCATGGAAGAGCTGCATGAGCAGCGAACCCTGTTCGTGCAGAAGGTGCAGCAGGCAGTGTCCGAGGACCTGCTCAAGAATGGTCTGGAACTGGAGGCGGTGTCGCTGACCGGACTGGATCAGACCAGCAAGGAGTACTTCAACCCGGACAACACCTTCGACGCCGAGGGTCTGACCAAATTGACCGAGTCGATCGAATTGCGCCGCAAGAAGCGCAACGAGATCCAGCAGGACACCGAGGTCGAGATCCAGAAGAAGAACCTCATTGCCGCGCAGCAGAAGCTGACGATCGCGCGGGAAGAGGAATACGCGAAACTGCAGCAGACGCGCGAGATTGAAATCCGGCGGGCGACCCAGCAGGCAGAGATCGCGACCCAGCAGGCAGAAAGGACGCGCGAGGCCGAGGAGGCCAAGATCGCCGCGCAGCAGCAGATTGATGCCGCTCGCCTTGCCGCCGAACGCGCGATCCAGGACCAGCGCATCGCCATCGAGCAGCAGCTGAAGGAGCGCGACATCGTCAAGTCGAAGTCGGTGCAGACGGCCGAAATCGATCAGCAGAAGGCGGTGCAATTGGCCGAACAGGATCGCGCCATCGCGATCGCCGAGAAGTCGCGCGCGCAGTCCGAGGCGCAGGCCTCGGCCGATGCCGCGCGCGGCGCTGCGGTGCGCGCAGCCGAGCAGGTTGACACCGTGCGCGACGTCGAGCGTGCCGAACGCCAGAAGAAGATCGAACTGGTCGATGCGTCGCGCCAGGCCGAGCGCGAGGCGATCGGCATCACCATTGCGGCCGAAGCGGAGAAGCGCGCGGCGAATGACCGCGCCGATGCGACACGCACCTTGGCCACTGCCGACGCCGACCAGAAGCGCATCCAGGCCCAGGCCGAAGCCGATGCCGAGAAGCTGCGTGCCGAAGCCGCCGAGAAGCGTTATGGCGTCGACGCCGAGGGACAGCGCCGCTTGAACGAGGCGGCGAACCTGCTCAATGCAGAGCAGATCGCGCTGCAGATCAAGCTTGCCGTGCTCCGCCACTTGCCCGACATCATCCGCGAGAGTGTGAAGCCGATGGAGTCGATCGACGGCATCAAGATCGTGCAGATCGAGGGGCTGAACGCCGGCAATGGCGGTGGTCAGGGCGACGGTTCGTCGACCGCGGTAGGCAACGGCAACCTTGCCGAACAGGTGGTCAGCAGCGCGTTGCGCTATCGCGCGCAGGCGCCGCTGATCGAATCCTTGATGAAGGAAGTCGGCATCAGCGGCAGCGATCTGAACGCGATGACCGGTTCCTTGCTCGGTGAAGATGCTCATGCCGCGCAGGTACGCGAGCTGATCGCCAAGCGCGATGCCCTTCTGCGCAAGACGGGCGACTGAAGTGCGCCGACTGCGTCCGCTGCTGCTCGGGTTGCTGCTCGCGGCCCAGGCTAGTGCGGACGAGGTCGAGCGCGGACGCATCGCTGCAGCCGCGCTCGGCCAGGTCGGCATCACGACCAGTTACGATCCTTCCTATCGCCGCCTCGCCTACCCGGGTGGCGACGTGCCGATCAGCACTGGCGTCTGTGCCGACGTGGTCGTGCGTGCGTTGCGCGACATCGGCGTCGATTTGCAGCGCGACGTGCACGAGGACATGCGCAAGCATTTCGCCGCGTACCCGGCGCTCTGGGGGCTCAGGCGCACGGATCGCAACATCGACCACCGCCGCGTGCCCAACCTGCGACGCTGGTTTGAGCGCCATGGCTGGTCGCTGACGCCAAGCCGGCTGCCCGACGAGTATCTGCCGGGTGATCTGGTCAGCTGGAGGCTGCCGAATGGCCGGCCGCACATCGGCGTGGTCTCGCAGCGGCGCAGCGCCGATGGTTCGCGGCCGCTGGTCGTGCACAACATCGCGGTCGGGGCGCAGGTCGAGGACGTGTTGCTGGCCTGGACCATCGACGGGCACTACCGGCAACCGGAGACGCCCGCGCCTCGCTAAACTGCGCAGCCCCTTTCCCCAGGAACCTGCCCGTGAGCATCAAGTCCGACCACTGGATCCGCCGCATGGCCGAACAGCAGGGAATGATCGAGCCGTTCGAGCCCGGCCAGGTGCGCACCCATGCCGATGGCAGCCGCATGATTTCCTACGGCACCTCAAGCTACGGCTACGACGTGCGTTGCGCCAACGAGTTCAAGATCTTCACCAACATCAACTCGACCATCGTCGACCCCAAGGCGTTCGATCCGAACTCGTTCGTCGACGTGGTGTCGGATGTCTGCATCATTCCGCCCAACTCGTTCGCGCTGGCGCGCACTGTCGAGTACTTCCGTATCCCGCGCTCGGTGCTTACGGTGTGCTTGGGCAAGAGCACCTACGCGCGCTGCGGCATCATCGTCAACGTGACGCCGCTGGAGCCGGAGTGGGAGGGCCACGTGACGCTCGAATTCTCGAACACCACGCCGCTGCCGGCCAAGATCTACGCCAACGAGGGCGTCGCGCAGATGCTGTTCTTCGAGTCCGACGAAGTATGCGCGGTCAGCTACCGCGACCGCGGCGGCAAATACCAGGGCCAGAAAGGCGTGACCCTGCCGAAGGCCTAGCTTCCGAGCGCGGCGCGCAGGGTCTTGAGCAGCATCTTCAGCGGACCTTCGGCATAGGCCACGGGGTCGCCGCGGCCCCAGACCGGGTCGGGCCAGGCGGCGTCGGTGTCGAAGCGGGCGATGACGTGCACGTGCAATTGCGGCACGCGGTTGCCGAGTGCCGCGACATTGAGCTTGGTCGGCTCGCAGATCGACTGCAGCACGGAGCCGACCTGTGCGATCTCGTCGCTGAGGCGGTGCTGGTCATCGCGCGACAGGTCGATGATCTCGCGCGCCTCTTTCACCCGCGGCACCAGGATCAGCCACGGATAGCGGGCGTCGTTCATCAGCAACACGCGGCACAGCGGCAGGTTGGCGAGTTCGATGCAGTCGGCGGCCAGCGTTGGGTGCAGCCGGAAACGCGGCGCTTCGGCCAGGTGCTGTCGCAGGAAGGCGAAGCTGCGCCGCCAGGCCATGGCCGCGCTCTCGGCGTGGAAGTCGCCGCGCTCGTTGCAGTTGAACCCATGGCCGGCAGCGTAGAGATGCATCGCCACCTGCGGGTGGCGGCTGCGCAGCGCATCGTGGAAGTCCGGCGCGATGAGCGTGTCGCGCTGGCCGAGATGCATCAGCAGCGGCGCCTGCGGGGTTTCGTCGAGGAAGGCTTGCGTGTGCGTGCCGTAGTAACTCACCGCCGGCAGCGCCAGCCGCGTTGCGCCCAGCCAGGCCAGCGTGCCGCCCCAGCCGAAGCCGACGCAGCCGACCGGCCCATGGGCCTCGGCCGATGCGGCCGTTGCAGCGATATCCAGCAGCGCTCGCTCGAAACCGAGTGACGTGGCGCGTTCGCGGCCGTTGCGGGCGTCGTCCTCGCCGTATTCCAGATCGACGTCGCCGCCGACGCGATCGAACAGGCAGGGCGCATGGGCGGCGTAGCCATGTGCCGAGATCTGCTCGGCGACCCAGCGCAGGTGACGGTTCATGCCGAAGACTTCCGGGAGCACGATGACGCTGCCGAGTGGCGCCTCGGGCGGCAGCGAACGGTAGACCCGGAAGCGATGGCCGTCGGCGGCGTCGAGTTCGATCCAGTCGTTGATCATCCGGGTTTCCTGCGATCGGATGCGGTGCGCGCGATCTCTACGCAGTTGCGACCGAGATCCTTGGCGCGGTACAGCGCATCGTCGGCGGCGGCGATCAGCGCGCTCAGCGACGGCGCGTGGGTTTCGCGCAGTTCGGCGATGCCGATGCTGGCGGTGAGGTCGATCGCGAGTCCTTCGAACTTGCAAAGGCGACGTTGCACCGCGGCGCGCAGGCGTTCCGCGGTCGCTTGTGCCTCGTCGGCGCTTGCGCCAGGCAGCGCCGCGATGAACTCCTCGCCGCCGTATCGCCCGACCGGATCGCCATCGCGCATTTCCTCGCGCAGCACCTGCGCCGCGGCGATCAGTACGCGGTCGCCGAACTGGTGGCCCATCGAATCATTGATCGGCTTGAAGCGGTCTAGATCGAGCAGCAGCAGCGAAAGGCGACCCTCCGGGCGTTGGCGCAGACGGTCGAACAGTTCGATCATCTGCTGCATGACGTGGCCGCGGTTGCTCAGGCCGGTCAGCGGGTCGGTGGTCGCTGCCAGGAACAGCTCTTGGGCCTGCGTGGTGAGGCGGGCATTGGCCGTGCGCAAGGCCTGGTCCTGCGCCGAAATTTCGGCGTTCTTCGCAGCCAGCATGTGCGCCGCCCGGCGCGCGTCGCGCAGGCGCCAGAAGACGACGCCAAGTACCACGAACAAGGTGATGATGAATCCGATGCCGATGCGCCGACGCAGCGCTTCGGTGCGCAGGTTCAACTCCTGCAGCGAGTTGTCGAGGCGCAGCATCTCGACCTGGCGCTCGCTGCGTTCGCGATCCTGCTTCAGCTCGAGCACCGCAAGCCGACGTGTTGCGGTGAGGCCGAGCAGTTCTTCGCGCAATGTCGCGCGCAAGCGGGCGTAGCGCAGTGCTTCGCGGACATCGCCGCGCGTCTCCAGCAGCGTCTCCATCGCCTTGTAGGCGGCGTACAACTGCGGCTTGAGCTGAGCGCGGGTCAAGAATTCGAGCGATTGGCCATAGGCGCGCTCGGCCTCGGTGAGGCGGTTTTGCCCGGCGAGCAGGTCGCCGCGATAGAGCAGAGCGCGTCCGGTCACATCGGACTGGCGCATCTGTCCTCCCAGTCGCGCCGCCAGCTCAATGTCGGTCTCGGCCTCTTGCCAGCGCTTCAGAGTGATCAGCGCGCGCGCCGCTTCCAGGCGCTCCAGGGCCACGCCCTGCTTGTCGCTGAGGCGGTTGTCCGTGATCATCGCCTGGCGTGCGGTTTCCAGCGCCAGTGTGGCCTCGCCGAGATCGTTGAGCAGGGTCGCGTAGCTGCCCAGCGCGGAGGACAGCGCAGCAGGTTCGGATTCGAGCCGTGCCGCTTCGATCGCGCGCTCCAGATATTCGCGCGCCGACTGGGTGTCCTCGATTTCGCGATAGAGCAAGCCGATGTTGCGCAGCGGTACGTCGAGGCGATAGCCACGCCCCAGTTGCTTGCGGATTTCCAGCGCCTGCAGCTGGTGGTCCATCGCCTCGGAGAAGCGCCCCATGTCGCGCAGCACGGTGCCGATGTTGACCAGGGCCAGCGCGGCGTCGGCCGGACGCTCGGCGGTACGCGCGATGCGCAATGATTCCTGCTGGTAGGCGTAGGACTCCTCCAGCTCGCCGCGGCGTCTCGCGATGCGCCCGAGGTGGCCGACCGCGCGTGCCAGGTAGCCCGCGTGCGATTGCTCGCGCGCCAGTGTTGCGAGCTGTCCGGCCAGGTTGATCGCGGCATCGTAATCGCCAGCGACCATGCGGTTTTCCGCAAGCATCTGCAGTGCGTACATGCGTTGGCCGGGGCTGGTGGCGGTGGCCAACGCGGCGCGCCACTGGACTTGCGCGGCCGCATTGCTGTGACTGGCCGCGAACACGATGGCAGCGCCGACGTGGGCGCCAAAAGCGCCGCGTGTGCCGAACATCGTTCGACGCATCTCGAGCGCCCGTTCAATGCCGGCTCGCCAGATGCCGTCATCGCGCGACTCGGCGAAGGCCGCGCGCGCCGGCACAGCCGCCGTGACTGCGAACAATGCGGCGACCAGGATCAGGAGCGGGCGGAGCAATCGATTCAAATGCTGGTTCCGGCGATGCGGGGCGATGATAGCGATGGTCCTCCCGCCGCGGTGTGGAAGATATACTCCGCGCCCGAATTTCCGCCGGTCTTGCCCATGTCCGTGTCTCCACCCAAAGTCGGCTTCGTCAGCCTCGGTTGTCCCAAGGCGCTGGTCGACTCGGAACGCATCCTCACCCAGTTGCGCGTCGAGGGCTACCAGATCGTGCCGAGCTACGACGATGCCGACGTCGTCGTGGTCAATACCTGCGGTTTCATCGATGCCGCGGTCGAAGAGTCGCTGGACGCGATCGGCGAGGCCATGGCCGAGAACGGCAAGGTCGTCGTCACCGGCTGCCTCGGCAAGCGCGCGCAGATGATCCACGAGCGCTTTCCGGGCGTGCTCTCGGTTTCCGGCCCACAGGACTACGCCAGCGTGATGAGCGCCGTGCACGCGCAGCGCCCGCCGTTGCACGATCCCCTCCTGGATCTGGTGCCGGCCCAAGGCGTCAAACTCACGCCCCGGCACTATGCGTACCTGAAGATTTCGGAAGGCTGCAACCACCATTGCAGCTTCTGCATCATCCCCTCGCTGCGTGGCCCGCTGGTGTCGCGACCGGTCGACGAGGTGCTGGTCGAGGCGGAACGTCTGGTCAAGGGCGGCGTGCGCGAATTGCTGGTGATCTCGCAGGACACCAGTGCCTATGGCGTCGACATGAAATACGCCAGCCGGCGTTGGCGCGATCGCGATTACGAGACGCGCATGCTGGCCTTGTGCGAAGGCCTCGGCGAACTCGGCGTGTGGACGCGTCTGCATTACGTCTACCCCTATCCGCATGTCGATGCGGTGATTCCGCTGATGGCGGCGGGCAAGCTGTTGCCCTACCTCGACGTGCCGTTCCAGCACGCAAACCCGCGCATCCTCAAGACGATGAAGCGGCCGGCTTCCGGCGAGAAGACGCTGGAACGGGTGCGTGCCTGGCGCGCGATCTGTCCCGAAATGACCATCCGCAGCACCTTCATCGTTGGCTTCCCGGGCGAAACCGAGGCCGAGTTCCAGGAACTGCTCGACTTCCTCGATGACGCACAACTCGACCGCGTCGGTGCCTTTGCCTATTCGCCCGTTGCCGGTGCCGCGGCGAATGCGTTGCCGGGGGCGGTGGCCGACGAGGTCCGGCAGCAGCGACTCGAACGCTTCATGTTGCACCAGGCGCGCATCAGCGCCAGACGCCTGCAGGCCAAGGTCGGCAGCGTGCAGCGGGTGTTGATCGATGAGGTTGGATCGAGCGCAGGCGTCGGGCGCTCGCGCGCCGACGCCCCGGAGATCGACGGCAAGGTGCATGTCGCCGCCGGCACGACCAAGTTGCGCGCCGGTGAGTTCGTCGATGTCCGCATCGACGCTGCCGATGAGCACGACCTGCACGGAACCGCAGTGGCGCCGTGAAGCGCCGCTACGTCGCTCCGGCGCGCGACGCGACATCGGCCGCGATTTTCGCTCACCCCGCTTTCGCGGGATACGCATCGTGGCGGCACTGGTGTCTGCAGCCCGCCTGGCCTGATCTCTCGGCTCTGAACGGCGCGCTTTGCGGACACACGCACGCCGAAACCGGCAGGCCCCTGCGCTTCGTCGCGCAGACACCGGAACTGCTGGCTGACGGCTTGCACTACGAGGCACGCATTTTCGCGCGCGGCGAGATCGCGACGCGCCAACACAACTGGCACGACCTGCTGAATGCCATGGTCTGGTGCCGGTTTCCGGTGATCAAGGCAGCATTGAACCGGCGCCAGCACGAGGACCTGTTGCGGGTCGGCGCGAAGCAGCGTACGCCGGCGCAATACGCGCAGACGCTGTTCGACGAAGGCGGCGCGATCGTCACTCTGCGCGACGCCGCCTTGTTGCGGCATTGGGACGCGCACGATTGGGCCGAGCTGTTCCGGCCTGCGCATTGGCAGGACGGGACCTTGCGCGTCGAAGTGTTCGGGCATGCCTTGCTCGAACATGCGCTGACGCCGGGACGGCTGATCACCGCGAAGTGTCTGCTGTGGTGCGGTGCCGACGCTGGCTTCGATACCGCCGCCGCCACCGCGGGCGCGATTCGCAGCGGCCGCTGGCTCAACGATCCACAAGAACTGCGGCCGTTGCCGGTGTCCGGCATTCCCGGCTGGTACGGCGCCCAGGACGAGTCGTTCTACGTCACTGCGGAGTGTTTTCGCCCGGCACGAACCGGGCGCACGTATCCGCCGCCGCTGGATCTGGCGGCGTGCAGTAGCTATTGACTCGGCACGAATATACTTGAACTATTCGCGCATCGAGTTGTCGAAGATGCATGGACAAAGAAGACGCAAGATTTCAGTCGCTGGAGCAGTTGCACGAGCGACGCAAGCAGGTGG
>Ga0073899_10001278_pt1 | contig 23118 bp, 20 predicted proteins | sample KloWWTmetaKNB5Ph_FD_88975 | JGI IMG/M metagenome (GOLD analysis project Ga0073899, IMG submission 88975) | Active sludge microbial communities from Klosterneuburg, Austria, studying microevolution and ecology of nitrifiers - Klosterneuburg... | ecosystem: Engineered > WWTP > Aerobic digester >... | reverse complement strand
GCGCCTGCAAGCGCTACCGCGACCTCGGGCCGCTGTTGAAACTGCTGGACCGACTCGAGCCCGAGGACACCACCTTCGGCTACACCTTCTGAGCCCCCTTTTGAGCCCCCTCTGAGCCAATGACCAAAGCCATGATTCTCGCCGCCGGACGCGGCGAGCGTATGCGGCCGCTCACCGACCACACGCCCAAGCCACTGCTCGCTGTCGGCGGCAAGGCGCTGATCGTGTGGCACATCGAACGGCTGCGCGAGGCGGGCTTCGGCGAGCTCGTCATCAACCGCGCTCACCTTGGCCACCAGCTCGAAGCCGCGCTGGGCGACGGCAGTCGCCTTGGCGTGCGCATTGCCTGGTCGCCCGAAACGCGCGCACTCGAGACCGCTGGCGGCATCCGCCACGCCCTGCCGCTGCTGGGTGACGCGCCCTTTGTCGTCATCAATGGCGACGTCTTTTGCGACGCCGATTTCACCCGCCTGCGCACCGCCGCCCGTGCGCTGCGTGCGGACGGCGACCTTGCCCACCTGCTGCTGGCAGACAACCCCGACCATCACCCAGTGGGCGATTTTCACCTTGCCGCGGACGGCCGCGTCCACGCCGACGGCAGCCCCCGTCTCACCTTCTCCGGCCTGGGCGCCTATCACCCGGCGCTCTTTGCCGCGCTTCCCGACAACGCACCGGCCAAGCTCGCCCCGCTCCTGCGCGAGGCGATGCGTGCAGGAAAGGTCGGCGGCGAGCACCTTGAAGACCGCTGGATCGACGTCGGCACACCGGCCCGACTCAGTCAGCTGGACCGCGAACTGCGCGCAAGCACAGGCGGAGGCTGACGCACTTGTGCATCAATCCGTGGTCAGATGCACCATCAGCCCGATCCTGAGCCCATGCCATAATCCATCGCCATGAACGCACCGAACACGCCCGCACCGACCACGCCCAGCCTCACTGCCCCCCTCGAGCTTGCGCCCTTCCGAGCCCGCCGCGAGCGCCTGCTCGCCCGCATGCAGGCCGCGGGCGGCGGCGTTGCCATCCTGCCGACGGCGCCCGAGCGCATTCGCAATCGCGACGCCCACTACCTCTACCGTCACGACAGCTACTTCTATTACCTCACCGCCTTTCGCGAGCCCGACGCCGTCGTCGTGCTGATCGCAGGCGAGGACAGCAAACAGATCCTGTTCTGTCGCGAGAAAAACGAGGAGCGCGAAGTGTGGGAGGGCTTTCACTATGGCCCGGATGCAGCACGCGACATCTTTGGTTTCGACGAAGCCTGGACCATCGGCGATCTCGAAAAGCGTCTGCCCGACTACCTTGCCGACCAGCCGCTGCTGTGGACCGGCCTGGGCTATGACAATGCGTGGGATGCGAAGGTGCTCGGCGCCCTTAACGCAGTGCGCGAAAAGGCACGCAGCGGCCTGACACCACCGCACTCCGTGCGTGACCTGCGCGCCGAGCTCGATGAGATGCGTCTCATCAAGGACGCCAGCGAACTGGCCACGATGCGCCGCGCCGCGCAGATCTCTGCCGCCGCCCACTGCCGCGCCATGCGTGCGACGCGGGCGGGCCGCTTCGAGTACGAGATCGAGGCCGAGCTGCTGCACACGTTTCGCAGCGCCGGCAGCCAGGCACCCGCCTACACTTCGATTGTGGCCGGCGGGGCCAATGCCTGCGTGCTGCACTACATCGACAACCAGCAGCAACTGCAGGACGGCGATCTGCTGCTGATCGATGCCGGCTGCGAGCTGGACGGCTACGCCTCGGACATCACCCGAACCTTCCCGGTCAATGGTCGCTTCAGCGGCGCGCAACGCGACGTATACGAAATGGTGCTGGCCGCGCAGGTCGCAGCACGCGACGCGACACGCCCGGGGGCGCACTGGAACGAGCCGCATGATGCGGCGGTGAAAGTGCTCGCCCAGGGCATGCTCGATCTCGGCCTGATCAAGGGCAGTCTCGATGGGGTGCTGGAGAACGGCGACTATCGCCGCTTCTACATGCACCGCACCGGCCACTGGCTGGGCATGGACGTGCACGATGCAGGGGAATACAAGCTGGCCGGAAACTGGCGTCCGCTAACCGAAGGCATGGTGCTGACGATCGAACCCGGTTGCTACATCCGCGCCGCTGAGGACGTTCCCGAGCATCTATGGAACATCGGCATCCGCATCGAGGACGATGCGGTCGTGACCGCCACGGGCTGCGAACTCATCACCGGGGACGTACCCAAGGCCATCGCCGACATCGAGGCGCTGATGCGAGAGGCTCGCCATGACTGACAAGCGCAGCACCTGCGATTTGCTGATCGTCGGTGCCGGCCCGGTTGGCCTGGCGCTGGCGCTGGCACTCAAGGACGCCGGGCTCGACATCATCCTTGCCGACACCCGAGCACGCGAAGCAGTCACGGGCGACCCGCGCGACATCGCGCTGGCACATGGCAGTCGCCTCACGCTCGAACGCCTCGGCATCTGGGACAAGATCGCGGCGACCGCCATCGAACACATCCACATCTCGCAACAAGGCGGCCTTGGGCGCACGCTGATCGACGCCAGCGAACATGGACTGCCTGCGCTGGGCTACGTCGCCTCGGCTGGCGCGCTGGCCGCGGCCCTGCGCGGCGCGGTCGACGCCGCCGGCATCCAGGTGCTGGACGAAACCGAGGTCGTCAACCTGGCGCCCGGCAGCAACGACATCATCGCCAGCCTGGCGGGGCCCGGCCAGCCCCCCACTACCTTGAGCACCCGCCTCGCCGCCTGCGCCGAAGGCGGTCTGCGCGCCGGCGACCCGAACGTGGTCGAGCACGACTATCGCCAGCACGCGCTCATCGCCCACGTCAGCGTGGCCGGTGGCCACCGCAGCAGGGCTTTCGAGCGCTTCACCAGCGAAGGCCCGGTGGCGCTGCTGCCCAAGGACGAGGGCTACGCCCTCGTTCATGTCGCCCGACCCGACACTGCCGACGCACTGCTCGCTCTGGACGACGACGCCTACCTCGCACGACTGCAGGCCCACATCGGCAACCGCGCGCGGCTCACTGGCGTCAGCCGGCGCCTGCGCTACCCGCTGCTACTGCGTTACCGCAAATCGTCGATCGGCGAGCGCACGGTCTGGCTCGGCAACGCCGCCCAGACCCTGCACCCCGTCGCTGGACAGGGCTTCAACCTGGCCCTGCGCGACGTGTGGGCACTGGCTGACACGCTGCTGCACCACTGCAGCGACGCTGCGCAGGGCGCGGACCGCGACCCCGGCAGCGCCGCCGTGCTCAGCGACTATGCACGCCGCCGCGGCCTCGACCGGCTCGGCACGATCCGCTTCACCGACACCCTGGTGCGCGTTTTCAGCAACGACCTCGTTCCCCTGCGCCACCTCCGCGGCGCCGCTCTGCTGGCGCTGGACATGGTTCCACCGCTGCGCAACTTCATCGCCCGGCGGATGATGTTTGGCGCTCGCGCCTGGCCCTGAACGCTTGCTCCCAGCGCCGCGACCAGAACTGGTCGAAGGCAATGCAGCGGTGCAAATTGGGCTGCGAAGCACCGCAGGCGGCGTCGTCATCGGTTAAAATGCCGGCTTTCCCTGCCCCGACCAGACACATGCAGTTCGCCGGCTTCACCTTGCGCAACAACCTTTTCGTCGCTCCGATGGCTGGTGTGACGGACCGTCCTTTCCGCCAGTTGTGCAAGAAGCTCGGCGCAGGCGTCGCCGTATCCGAGATGGTCACTTCCAACTCCCTGCTTTACGGCAGCGAGAAGACCCAGCGCCGCGCCAATCACGACGGTGAAGTCGACCCGATCTCGGTGCAGATCGCCGGCGCCGACCCGGCCATGATGGCCGAGGCGGCACGCCACAATGCCGACCGTGGCGCCCAGATCATCGACATCAACATGGGCTGCCCGGCCAAGAAGATCTGCAACGTGATGGCCGGTTCAGCGCTGATGCAGGACGAAGCGCTGGTCGCCCGCATCCTCGACGCGGTGGTCAGAGCCGTGCCGCACACGCCGGTGACGCTCAAGTTCCGCACCGGCTGGAACCGCGCCAACAAGAACGCTCCGCTCATCGCCCGCATTGCCGAAGATTCCGGCATCCGCGCCATCGCCATTCATGGCCGCACGCGCGCAGACCAGTACATGGGCGAAGCCGAATACGACACGATTGCGCAGGTCAAGACGCTGGTGCGCATTCCAGTGATCGCCAATGGCGACATCAACACGCCGCAGAAGGCCAAGCATGTGCTCGACTACACGGGCGCAGACGGGGTCATGATTGGCCGCGCGGCCCAGGGTCGCCCGTGGATCTTCCGCGAGATCGAACACTTCCTTGCCACGGGTGAGGAGCTGCCACCGCCGCTGGTCACCGAGATTCACCAAGTCTGCCGCGAACACCTCGCTGACCTGTATGGCTTCTATGGTGATGAACGCGGGGTCAAGATCGCGCGCAAGCACATCTCCTGGTACACCAAGGGCCTGGTCGGCTCAGCCGCCTTCCGCCGCACGATGAACCAGATTCCCGACATCCCCGCGCAACTCGCCGCGGTGGACGAGTTCTTCGGCCAACTGGCCGAAGCGGACGCCCGTCTGAGCTACGAGACCGGCTCCGCCCAGGAACTCTCCCAGGAACTCCGCCAGGAGCTCGCAGCATGAGCGGCCGCAACAACGAGATCGCGGACGCCGTCGTCCGCACGCTGGATCAGTACTTCCGCGACCTCGACGGTGAACGACCCGCCGCCATCCACGACATGGTGATTCGCAACGTCGAGCGCCCGATGCTGCAATTCGTTCTGGAGCAGGCCAATGGCAACCAGACCGTCGCCGCAGACATGCTGGGCATCAACCGCAACACGCTGCGCCGCAAGCTGACCGACTACAAGCTCCTGTAGGCGAACCGTGCAGCGCTGCGGCGGAACGACACGCCGCCTTGCCCGACTTTCTCCATTTTTCAATCCTCCCGGCCTATCCAATCATGAATGTCTCCCAAGCCCTGATCAGTGTTTCCGACAAGCGCGGCGTGCTCGAATTCGCCCGCGAACTCTCCAGCCTCGGCATCAAGCTGCTGTCGACCGGCGGCACCGCGAGCCTGCTGCGTGAGAACGGCCTGGACGTCACCGACGTGTCAGAACACACCGGCTTCCCGGAAATGCTCGACGGCCGCGTCAAGACCCTGCACCCCAAGGTGCACGGCGGCATTCTCGCCCGTCGCGATCTCGCCGAACACATGGATACGATCGCCGCGCACGACATCGGCCGCATCGACCTCGTTGTGGTGAACCTCTATCCCTTCCAGCAGACCGTGGCCAAGCCCGATTGCAGCCTGGAAGACGCGATCGAGAACATCGACATTGGCGGTCCGACCATGGTCCGCGCCGCAGCCAAGAACCACGGCAACGAGAGCGGCGGCGTCGGCATCGTGACCGACCCCGAGGACTACGCGGGTATCGTTACCGAACTCAAGGCCAATGGCGGTCAGCTCAGTCACAAGACCCGCTTCGCGCTCGCGGTAAAGGCCTTCACCCATACCGCCCGCTACGACTCCGCCATCTCCAACTACCTCACTGCGCTGGTCACCAACGACGCCGGCGACGTGTCGCTGCAAACCTATCCCGAGCGCCTGCAACTGGCCTTCGACAAGGTGCAGGATCTGCGCTATGGCGAGAACCCGCACCAGAGCGCTGCCTTCTATCGTCAGCCCGGCGCGGCCGAAGGCGGTATCGCCGGCTACACCCAGCTGCAGGGCAAGGAGCTGTCGTACAACAACATCGCCGACGCCGATGCCGCGTGGGAATGCGTCAAGGCCTTCGACCGTGACGGCGCGGCCTCTGCCTGCGTCATCGTCAAGCACGCCAACCCCTGTGGCGTGGCGCTCGACGCCAGCCCGCTGGGAGCCTACAAGAAGGCGTTCTCGACCGACCCGACCTCGGCCTTTGGCGGCATCATTGCTTTCAATGGCGAAGTCGATCGTGCCGCGGCCGAAGCCGTGTCAGCACAGTTTCTCGAAGTGCTGATCGCACCGTCCTACACCGCCGATGCACTGGAGTTGCTGCGCGCCAAGCAGAACGTACGCGTGCTGACCTGCCCGCTCGGCCAGCCTTCGGGCGCCTTCGACTACAAGCGCGTGGGTGGCGGAGTGCTGGTGCAAAGCGCCGACGAAGCCCGCATCCAGATTGCCGATCTCAAGGTGGTCACCCAGCGGGCGCCGTCTGCAGCCGAGATGGGCGACATGCTGTTTGCCTGGCGCGTGGCCAAGTACGTCAAGTCCAACGCCATCGTGTATTGCAAGGACGGCATGACCATCGGCGTCGGCGCCGGCCAGATGAGCCGCGTTGACTCCGCCCGCATCGCCAGGATCAAGGCCGAGAACGCCGGCCTGCAGATCGCTGGCTGCGTGGTGGCCTCGGACGCCTTCTTCCCGTTCCGCGACGGCCTCGACGTGCTCGCCCAGGCGGGTGCCACGGCCGTGATCCAGCCCGGTGGTTCGATGCGCGACGCCGAAGTGATCGCTGCCGCCGATGAGCACAACATCGCGATGGTCTTTACCGGCTTCCGCCACTTCCGCCACTGATCCGGAGCATTGCATGAAAGTCCTCGTCATCGGCTCTGGCGGTCGCGAACACGCACTGGCCTGGAAACTCGCCCAGTCGCCCAGAGTCACCCGCGTGCTGGTGGCACCCGGCAACCCCGGTACCGCGCGCGAATCCAGGCTGCAGAACGTCCTGGTCAGCGCCGTGGCGGATCTGGTTGAACTGGCGCGCACGGAGCAGGTGGCGTTCACCGTGGTTGGCCCCGAGGCGCCGCTGGCCGCAGGCGTGGTCGATGCATTCCGTGCTGCAGGCCTGCCGATCTTCGGCCCGACCAAGGCGGCAGCCCAGCTTGAGAGCTCGAAGGATTTCGCCAAGCAATTCCTGATCCGTCACCACATCCCCACGGCCAAGTACGAAACCTTCTCGGATGTGGCTGCTGCACACGCCTACATCGAACGTGAAGGTGCCCCGATCGTCATCAAGGCCGATGGCCTGGCAGCCGGCAAGGGCGTGGTGGTCGCGATGAGTGCGGACGAAGCACATGCCGCGATCGACATGATGCTGCTCGACAACAAGATGGGCGATGCCGGCGCGCGCGTGGTGATCGAGGAGTTCATGGAAGGCGAGGAAGCCAGCTTCATCGTCATGGCCGACGGCAGGCATGCGCTCGCACTGGCGACCAGCCAGGACCACAAGCGCCTGATGGACGGCGACGCGGGTCCGAACACCGGCGGCATGGGCGCCTACTCGCCTGCGCCCGTCGTCACGCCCGACGTCCACGCGCGCGTCATGCGCGAGGTCATCAACCCGACACTCGCAGGCATGGCTGCCGAGGGCCTGCCCTACACCGGTTTTCTTTACGCCGGCCTGATGATCGATGGCGAGGGCCGGCCGCGCGTGGTGGAATTCAACTGTCGCCTTGGCGACCCCGAGACCCAGCCGATCATGATGCGGCTCAAGAGCGACCTCGCCGACCTCGTCGATGCAGCGATTGCCGGCAAGCTGGATCAGATCGAAGCGGACTGGGACCGCCGCTTCGCTCTCGGCGTGGTGCTGGCAGCCGCAGGCTATCCGGACAGCCCGCGCAAGGGCGATACCATTACCGGCCTGCCCACGACCGAGTCCGAAGATGCACACGTCTTCCACGCCGGCACAGCCGAACAGGACGGCCAGGTGGTGACCGCCGGTGGCCGCGTGCTGTGCGTCACCGCCCTCGGCGACAACGTGCGCAGCGCACAACGGCGCGCCTACGAACTGGCAGACAACATCACCTTCGACGGTCGCCAATACCGGCGTGACATCGGCCATCGCGCACTGGCGCGCAAGGTCTGATCCGCCCACGGTAAAGCGCAGATGCCCGAGCCCGGCCTGCGGCAAGCCCAGGCAAGGCGCAAGCCGGACAGCGTCCGCTGAACGCTGACAGCGGCAGCCATCCCGACTATCCTGCACGGGCGCCTGTTTCGGGCGCACATCCAGAGTCCACAGCCATGGAGGCGTTGATGTCCATCAAGTTCGAGATCACCAAGACCGAGAAAGGCGAATTCCACTTCAAGTTGCTCAACACTGACGGCAAGACCTTGCTGCGCAGCGAGGGCTACAACGCCAAGGCAAGCTGCACGAACGGCATTGACTCGGTACGCAAGAACGCGACCGACGAAAAGCGCTACGACCTCAAGACCGCGTCCGACGGACGTCCCTATTTCAACCTCAAGGCGAGCAACGGCCAGGTGATTGGCACCAGCCCGATGTTCGCCGACACGGCGGCCTGCGAAGCGGCGGTCGCGGCCACCCGGGCCGGTGCGGCTGATGCCGCGGTCGATGACAAGAGCTGATCCACGATGACCCCTGCCACCGTCAAACCCTGGTTTACCAATCTTCAGCAACGCATCGTCAGCCGTCTCGAAGCTTTCGATGGCAAACCCTTCCAGGCTGATGGCTGGGAACGACCCGGTGGTGGTGGCGGACTCAGCCGCGTGATCGAAGAGGGCAACTTTTTCGAGCGCGGCGGAGTCAATTTCTCTCATGTGATGGGCGACGGCATGCCTGCGTCTGCCACCGCGCATCGCCCTGAACTCGCCGGACGACGCTTCGAAGCGATGGGGGTTTCGCTGGTGCTCCACCCGCGCAATCCGCATTGCCCTACGGTACACATGAATGTGCGCTGCTTCGTCGCCCTGGCCGAAGGCAAGAATCCGGTGTGGTGGTTCGGTGGCGGCATGGACCTGACCCCCTACTACCCGGTCGAGGAAGACGTCCGACACTTCCACGCCAGTTGCCGGGCGGCAGTCGTGCCCTTCGGCGGCGAAACCGAGTACGCCCGCCTGAAGGACTGGTGCGACCGCTACTTCTTCCTCAAGCACCGCAACGAGGCACGCGGCGTGGGCGGGCTGTTCTTCGATGACCTGGGTGCCGACGGCAAGACGGACTTCGACACCGCCTTCGGTCTCACCCGATCGGTCGGCGACGCCTTCCTCCCTGCCTATCTGCCCATCGTCGAGCGCCGCAAGGACATGCCTTATGGCGAGCGCGAACGTGATTTCCAGGCCTACCGGCGCGGTCGCTACGTCGAGTTCAACCTCGTTTACGACCGCGGCACCCTGTTTGGCCTGCAATCGGGCGGGCGCACCGAATCCATCCTGATGTCCATGCCGCCCATCGTGAAATGGCGTTACGACTGGCACCCCGAACCGGGCTCGCCCGAAGCCAGGCTCTACGAGGACTACCTGAAGCCGCGCGAGTGGGTCTGAACACCTTGGGTCTGACTACGACCTGCTGAGCGGAGGATGGGTGCTGCAGGATCTGCACGGCATGTGCAGATCCTGCCCCCAACAAGGCCGATGCTTCAGGCTGGCAGCAGCGCCAGCGCCGGCTTCTGCCCGCCCGCGACGATCTCGGCTGCGGCGCGATAGTGGCGCTGCGCCTCATCCTTGCGCTCGAGGTTTTCGAGCAGATGAGCGAGTGCAAGGTAAGCTTCGACGCTCGCGCCATGCTGGATGGAAGCTTCGAGATAGCTCTGCGCCTTGCCCCAAAGCTGGGCACTGATGCACAGCTGGCCGAGCGCAAACAACAGGTCTGCATCGCGCGCGTGCTGCACCAGCCAGCCTTCCGCCTTCTGCAGACAGGCACGCACGTCGCCCTCACCCACCGCACAGCAGGCATACTGCCGCGCCAGGGCCGAATCCCAACGCTCATCGAGCAAACGCTCGACCTGCTTGCGCGCGAGCTCGCCATGGCCAACGCCCGCCAACAGGGGCAGCACGCGCTCGATCAAGCCGCGATCCTGTAGTTCGTTGGACGGGATTTCCTTCCAGTAGGCCACCAGCGCGCCGCCGTCCCCGGCCAACTCACGCATGCGCTCGACATGAGCACGGCGCAGCATCGGCGCCGCCTGCTCGTCGGTGAGGGCCTTGTGCTTGCGCAACTGACGGACCGTGGCGACCAGCACCTCCCAGCGCCCCAGGGCAAGGGCCGCGTGCGACTCCAGGCGCAGCATCGCGATATGGTGGTGACCGGCCTCACGCAGTGTTGCCAGACGCGCGGCAGCCTCGTCGAAGCGACGTCCATCAAGCGCAAGTTCGGCCTCGGTCATCAGCCGCGCAACGTCGCCTTTGGCCCCCTGTTCGGCGGCATGGCCAAGCCATTCGCGGTAACGCGATTCATCCTGCAGGGCATGCGCGGCGCGTGCGGCAACCAGCGCCGCCATCGACGCACCGTCACCGATCTCATAGGCGCGCGACGCGGACTTGAGGGATTGCGAAAAACGACCTTCGAACAATGCATTGACGGCATCGGTCAAGGCTCGCCCCGCACGCTCGCGCCGACGGCGCTCGCGCCACTGCGCCACTCTGGTCGGCAGTTGCAGCGTTCGGCTGATGAGACGAATGATGGCGTAGCCAAGCGCAAAACCGAGCACCACGATGACGACGAGCAGGTTCAGCGACAGCTGCACACGCCAGGGCGGTGCCACGAGCAGGAGGTAGCCATCATTGAGGCCGGCAACCATGGCCACGCCAACAGCAATCGCAAAGATGCCAATCAGCCAGATCAGGGTACGCATCGTTGGCCCCTCACCGTGCCGAAGGCGCGGCTGGCGCGTCCGGTTCACTATCGACGGCAGACGGCGGCTGCACCGCCGGACGCTCGCCGCGAACCTGCATCGTGCGCAGCGCGGCAAAGCTGTCGGTCAGGGCGGGCAGTTCAGTTCGAACCGAGACCGTCTCCAGTTCCTTGAGCTCTTGCAGCGCCATCTGCACCCGCTCATCGCGCAGATCGAAAAACCGCTCGACCCAGGCGCGCGCTTGTGCAAGGTCTGCCGCATAAGTGCGCCCGTCGCGCGCGAGCAAGGCAAGACGCGCGGTAAGCAGTCTGATTTTCAGGTTTTCACGCAGAAAGGTGTTCTGTGCCGGCGCCAGCAGCACCGGATCATCCTGGTCGAGCCGCTCCATGCGTACGAGGCCACTCACTTCGCGCCACAGCTCAGCGCCGAGCCGGCGGGCAAAACCCAGCCCCTGCGCCATCCAGTCGTCGGCCGCGGCCGCGCTGTCGGCGGCTACGGGGGCAAGCGGCGACGCTGACAATTGCCCTTCGAAGGCAAGCGGCATGGCGTCGGCGCGCTCCAGCAGACGCTCCAGCCGCAGACCCAGCCCTGGAACGTCGACAACGGGTTGCAGCTTCAGGGCTTCGATGTCATGCGCCAGCGCACGCCGCAGCGGCGCGTACTGCCCACGGTCATAGGCTGCAAGACGCGCATCGGCCTGGTTGAGCGCGATCAGCGCGGCCTCGACATTACCGGCAAGCTGCAATTGCTGGGCAGCCAGCGCTACCGCCTGCTCGACCTCCGCGACCACGCCGTCCTCGCGCGAACGGGAAAACTCCTGGTACAGCGCTTCGAGCGCGGCCGCCTGGCCCTCGGTGGCTTCGACCTTGGAGTCGAGCGCGCCCAGTTTGCCCTGCAAGGAGGCAATGGTTTCCTGCTGCTGGCGCACGATACCGCGCGCCTCGCTGGCCAGGCTCTCGCTTTCGGCCAGACGACTGGCAAGGGTTTCACGCAGCTGGGCGGACTGAACATGCGTGTCACGCGCCTGCCAGGCGGACCAGCCGGCGGCGCCGCAGGCGGCCAGCGCCACCAGCAGGGCCCACCAGGCGACCGTCTGGCGCGCAGTGGCAGGCTCGGCGACAGAACGCGCTGCGGTCTCGGTTGATTGTTCGGGCATCTTGTCATCCTTGCGGGAAGATTGGGCAGCACCCGGCGCTTGCGTCAGTGCAGGAATTTCGTGATTCATGACCAGAGTTTAACCAAAGTGCCTCGTCAATGCCTGCAGCAGGCCATCATCACCGGCCGCAGTCTCGATCACCGTGACAAAGCCAGCATCGCGCGCCTCGGCACCGATACGTGGATGGGAGGCGAAGACGGCAACGTCGCGCACGCCCCTCACCCCCTGCTCACCGAGCATGAGGGCCAGGTTGCGCACCCCCTCGCTGCTGGTGAGCAACAGCCCGTCCAGTTCGCCGCGTGCGGCGGGTTCGAGCAGCAGGGCGGGGTCGAGCTGGGGGCAGAAACGCCGATAACAGGTCACGTACTCAACCTGCGCACCGCGTTCGCGCAAGGTGTCGCGAATCAGGTCGCGGCCACCGTCACCACGAAATACCAGAACCTTGCGACCGCTAACCGCTGCGGCAGCAAATTCGGGCAAGGCCAGCACCGCCTCGCTGTCAAAGCCGTCCTGCGGCACGATCGGGTGAGCAAAACCACGTTGTACGAGTACGCGCTCGCTCCCCTTGCCCACCGTCGCCACCTGCAGCTTTTCAGGCCATGCCCGCCGTTCCAGCACGAACTGAAGCGCATGGTGGATGGCGTTGGGACTGACGAAAAACGCAAGATCGAAGTCATCGAGGTGCGGCACGATAGCCTCGAGCTGCGCGGGGTCAGGCGCGGGACCAATCGCCAGCACGGGAAAACGGATCGCCCGGCCGCCGGCGGCTTCGATGCGCTGACACAAACTGTCGGCCTGCTCCAGCGGCCGCGTGACAACCAAGGTGCGCCCCTGGAGCGGAGCCCTCCCGACTTGGTTCATCATGCGCGCGCCCGTGCTCAGCCGATGTCCGCGAGAATCGCTTCAGCGCCCTGCGCCCGCAGGTCGTCTGCCAGCGCCCGGCCAAGGGTTTCGGCCTCGGCCGGCGCCCCTTGGTGTTCGGCACGCACGATTTCGCTGCCGTCCGGGCGGGCGACGAAGCCACGCAACCAGATCCTGCCTTCACGCATCAGCGCATAGGCACCGAGCGGAACCTCGCAACTGCCGGCCAGGGCGCGTGCCACGGCACGCTCGGCCAGCACGCAGGCGGTGGTGTCGGCGTCGACCAGCGGCTGCAGCCAGCCGATCAGGTCCTTGCGCACCGCGAGGCATTCGATGCCCAGCGCCCCCTGCCCGGCTGATGGCAGCGACACCTCAGCCGGCATCACCGAGCGGATGCGCTCGCCCAGTCCAAGACGAGTCAGGCCAGCTGCGGCAAGAATGATTGCGTCGTAGTGGCCTTCATCGAGCTTGCGCAAGCGCGTGTCGAGATTGCCACGCAGGCTGGTGACCCCCAGGAAGGGATACTGCGCATGGATCTGCGACTCGCGACGCAACGACGAAGTGCCCACCACCGCACCCGGCGGCATGTCGGCGAGACTATCGTAGCGATTGGAGACGAAGGCATCGAGCGGACTTTCGCGCGCCGTGATGCAGGGCAGGGCGAACTCTTCACCCATCAGCATCGGCACGTCCTTCATCGAATGCACGGCAATGTCGGCACGGCCGTCGAGCAGCGCAGCCTCGAGCTCCTTGACGAACAGCCCCTTGCCACCGACCTTGGCCAGCGGCCGGTCGAGGATCTGGTCGCCACGCGTGGTCATGCCCAGCAGTTCGACGCCGCAGCCAGGATACAATCCTTCGAGACGGGCCTTGATGTGCTCGGCCTGCCACAGGGCAAGGCGGCTTTCACGGGTGGCAATGACGATACGCTCGGGGTTCGCTTGGCTCACGATTGGGGTCACTCAAGTACAGGATTTGATCATGCCGGGGACGCTCGACTCTCGCCGCACCGCAGCATCAGGGTTCGCACCAATGGTGCGGAGGATGGCCGCGATTCTAGCATGCGTGCCGATCGCACTCTCCGCAGCGCCGCTGGCACTGCCGCCGGCGACGGATCTTGAACACGATGCAGCAACGATGCGCAAAGAGCGCGTGCCGATGCTGGTGCTCTACAGCCAGGCGGGCTGCCACTATTGCGAAACGGCACGCAGCTATCTGGTGCCGATGGCGGCACCAGAGGTCAGAGGTCGGCACGCCCTTTTCCGCCAGATCGACATTGACTCCGATGCTGCACTGGTGGATTTTTCGGGCACCCGGTCGACGCATCGCGCCGTGGCAAAGGCGCAAAAGGCAGGCTTCACGCCCACGGTAAGACTGCTCGACGCAGACGGACGCACCATTGGCGAGGATATCGTCGGGCTGCGACTGGAAGACTTTTATGGTCAGTACGTCGACAACGCGATCGAAGCGGCACGCCGCCACATGGGCGCCGGCGACTGATGGAATAACTCACCTGCGTGAAGCCTGAGCGGCCAAGCGCAGCCCGCAACCCTTCTATCCCCCACTCGAGATGACCCAGGACAAAGATGCGCCGTTGCGCGAAGATATCCGCCTGCTCGGCCGCCTGCTTGGCGACACCGTGCGCGACCAGCAAGGCGCCGCCGCATTCGAGCTGATCGAACGCATCCGCCAGAACTCAGTGCGTTTTCACCGCGATGACGACAGTGCCGCCCGCCGCGAGCTCGAGGACATCCTCGACGCCCTGTCGCGCGAGCAGACGATCCAGGTTGTGCGCGCCTTCAGCTACTTCTCGCATCTGGCCAACATCGCCGAGGACCAGCATCACATCCGCCGCTCGCGCGCGCACCTGATCGCCGGCTCCGCGCCGCGTGAAGGCAGCCTGGCGCACGCCATCAATGCCGTGCTCGGCAGCGGCACCGCCGACTCCACCGGACTGGTGGCGTTCTTCGCCACCGCGCTGGTGTCGCCGGTGCTCACTGCCCACCCCACCGAAGTGCAGCGCAAGAGCATTCTCAACTGCGAAACCGTGATCGCCCGCCTGCTCGACGAGCGTGACCGCATGCTGCTGACGCCCGACGAAGCCGACGCCACGCTCGAGGCGCTGCGTCGTGCAGTACTCACACTGTGGCAGACGCGTGTGCTGCGCACGGCCAAGCTGTCGGTGATCGACGAAGTCAACAACGGCCTGTCCTATTTCGACACCACTTTTCTGCGCGAACTGCCACGCCTCTACGCGGCCCTTGAAGACCGTCTCGCCGCCGCCTCACCGACCCCGGGCGGCACCGAGCTCGCGGCATTTCTCCAGGTCGGCAGCTGGATCGGCGGCGATCGCGACGGTAATCCCTTCGTCACCGCAGAGGTACTCGACAAGGCCCTGGCGATGCAGGCCACGGTTGCCCTCGAGTATTACCTGAATGAGCTCCACACCCTGGGCTCGCAGCTGTCGATGAGTCAGGGTTTCGTCAGCGCCTCGGATGCGCTGCTGGAGCTGGCCGAGCGCTCGCCGGACACCTCGCCACATCGCCTCGACGAACCTTATCGACGCGCCGTCTCCGGCATCTACGCCCGGCTCGCTGCCACCTATCGCGATTTGCTCGGCCACCAGCCGGTTCGCCACGCGGTGGCAAGCGCCGAACCCTATCCGGACGCCGCAGCGTTGGCCGGTGACCTCGACACCCTGCACCACTCGCTCGTCGCCAACGGCGCGGCGACGCTGAGCCGCGGCCGCCTGCGCCAGTTGCGGCGCGCGGTCAAGGTGTTCGGCTTTCACCTGGCGCCGGTGGACCTGCGCCAGAATTCGGACGTGCACGAGCGCGTCGTCGCCGAACTGCTCGAAACCGCCCGCCCCGACACCAACTACCGCGCCCAGGATGAAGCCGGCCGCTGCGCGCTGCTGCTCGACGAACTCGCCACCGCGCGTCCTCTGGCCTCGCCGCACGTCAAGTACTCGGAGGAGACCGAAGGCGAGCTGGCGATCTTCCACAGCGCGCGCCGCGCCCACCTGCGCTATGGCACCGCGGCCATCCACAACTGCATCATTTCCAAGACCGACGACGTTTCCGACCTGCTCGAACTGGCCGTACTGCTGAAGGAAGCCGGCCTGCTGCGCCCGCTTGAGAACGCGCTCGATGTCAATATCGTGCCGCTGTTCGAGACCATCGGCGACCTCGAGAACGCGGCCGGTGTCATGGACCGCCTCTTTTCGCTGCCGATCTACCGCGAGCTGCTCGGCGCGCGCAAGCACACACAGGAAGTGATGCTGGGCTACTCGGACAGCAACAAGGACGGCGGTTTTCTGACCTCAGGCTGGGCGCTGTACAAGGCCGAAGGCGAGCTTGTCGCCACCTTCGCCCGTCACGGCGTGCGCCTGCGCCTGTTCCACGGCCGCGGCGGCTCGGTCGGCCGCGGTGGCGGACCGAGCTACCAGGCCATCCTGGCCCAGCCCGACGGCGCGGTGCAGGGCCAGATCCGGCTCACCGAGCAGGGCGAAGTGATCGGCGCCAAGTATGGCAACCCCGAAGTGGGCCGGCGCAACCTCGAGGTGCTGGTGGCGGCGACGCTGGAAACCAGCCTGCGTCCGGCCGGCGATGCGCCCACGCCGCCGGCATTTGTGGACACCATGCAGACGCTGTCGGATGCGGCCTTCACCGCCTACCGCGGCCTGGTGTACGAAACCGAGGGCTTCGAGCGCTACTTCTGGGAGTCGACCGTGATCAGCGAGATCGCGGCACTCAACATTGGCAGCCGCCCTGCTTCGCGCAAGAAAAGTACCGCGATCGAAGATCTGCGTGCCATTCCGTGGGTCTTCAGCTGGTCGCAGTGCCGGGTGATGCTGCCGGGCTGGTACGGCTTTGGCAGCGCAGTGCAGGCCTTCCTCGCGCAACGTCCCGACGACGGACTCGCGCTCTTGCAGCGCATGGCGCGCGAATGGTCCTTCTTCGCCACGCTGCTGTCCAACATGGACATGGTGCTGGCCAAGAGCGACCTGGCAATTGCCAGCCGCTATGCCGACCTGGTCAAGGACGTGGCCCTGCGCGAGACGATCTTCGGCCGCGTCCGCGCCGAGCACCAGGCCACGGTCCGGGCGCTGCTGCAGATCACCGGCCAGACCGAGCTGCTCGACGGCAACCCGCTGCTGAAGCGCTCGATCCGCAACCGCTTCCCCTATCTCGACCCGCTCAACCATGTGCAGGTCGAGCTGCTGCGCCGCCACCGCGAGCGCGGCGAAGATCCGCGTATCCGCAACGGCATCCACATCTCCATCAACGGCATTGCGGCGGGGTTGCGCAACAGCGGCTGATCAGAGCCCGAGCGCCTGCCTCAGGATCGGCCATTGCCTGCGGCTGACCGGCAGGCGCTCGTCCATGCCGTTGAGCAGCACCTCCCAGTGCCCCTCGCCATCGGGCTCGCCTACGCGCTCGACCCCGTGCACTGCCTCACGCGCCACCAGGCAGTTGCGATGCACACGCAGCAGGCGCAGGGGGAATTCCTGCTCGAGCTGCACCAGGGATTCGTCGAGCAGGTACTCACGCCCGAGCGTGCGCGCGGTGACGTATTTCTGTTCGGCTTTCAGGTAGATGACGTCCACCACCGGCAACAGCAGGATGCGACCACGCTCACTGATGCCGAAATGCCGGCGCTCGCCCGGTGCCAGCGCGGCGAGTTGCTGATCGGACATGGGCTGGTCGTACACGGGCTGGCGCCGGCGCAGCTTGCCCAGCGCAGCCGCCAGCCGCTCAGCGCGCACAGGCTTGAGCAGGTAGTCGATGGCAGCGAGTTCGAAGGCCTCGACCGCGTATTGCTCATAGGCCGTGACGAAAATCACCGGCAGCGGCGACGGCAGGCGTGCCAGGTGGCGCGCCAACTCGACGCCATCCATGGCCGGCATGCGAATATCCGCCAGCACCACGTCGGCCGACTCGGTTTCGAGCAGGCGCAAGGCTTCGATACCGTTGGACGTCATGCCGACCAGTACGTTGGGACAGGTCGGCAAAATGTCGCCCAGCAGGTCGCGCAAGCGCGCACGCGCAGGCGCTTCGTCATCGACGATCAGCACACGCAGCGGGGCCGGACCGTGGGTGGTCACACTCATGCGGACACGCTCCGGTAAGGCAGATGGATGCGGACACGGTAACGGCCACCGGCACAATCGCTATCGAGCCCGGCCTCGAGGTCGAAGAACAGCATCAGGCGCTCACGGATGTTGTCGAGTGCCATGCGATTGCCCTCATGATGCCGGCCCGCCTCGCACATGGGATTGTCCACCTCGAGTCGCAACTCGTCGTCGCGAAGTTCGATGCGAACGATCACCTCGCCACTCTCGGCCGAAGGTTCGATGCCGTGATACACCGCATTCTCCAGCAGCGGCTGTAGCAGCAGCGCGGGCACCTGGGCGCTCATCAGCGCGGCATGCTCGGGCGATGCGGGTGCAGGCAGGTCCCAGCGTACCGACAGGCGTTCGTCAAGCCGCAGACGCTCAAGATCGACGTAGCGTTCGCACAGTGCCAATTCATCGCCGAGGGGGACGAGCTCGCGGTTCTCACGCATCAAAACGCGAAACAGGTCGGCAAGCTCCTCGAGGGCACGCTCGGCGCGGCGCGGATCAGAGCGGATTACGCCGAGCACACCATTGAGGCAGTTGAACAGAAAATGCGGGCGGATGCGGGCGGTCAGCGCCTGCAGGCGCGCTTCGGCCAACGCCGGCGAATAGCGCCGGTTGCGATAGTCGAAGTACAACAGGCATATCATCGTGGCCGTTAGCGCCCACGCCAGATGTCGGAACAGACTGTCACCATTGATCAGTGGGTAACTCAGCACGACCACCAACACCACGACTGTCAGCAGGCCACCCAACGCCGGACGTCGGGGCCGCGCGCGCAGCCAGGGCGACACAAGGTAGAGCAGCAGCACGACCAGCAGCAGCGGCAGTTCGACGCGCCCGGCCAGCAGCGCGGCCTCGGCCAGCAGGCGCGCGCCCTCGTCGACGTGCACCAGCAGCGTGGCCACGGCGAACAGGTTGACCACCACGAGCACGCGCAGGACGACACCCAGATTGCGGAAATCGGGCAGCTCCGGGGCGCCGAGCGTCACGGGCTTTTGCTTTATACTTTCCATTGATTTTCCGTGCCGCAACGGCGGCGCAATCCCCCACGCAATCCCCTCACGCAAGGCCTGCCACCACGCGCCGGCCGCCTTCTCCCTGACACGCATTATGACAGACACCACGACGCCGGCTGCCGGTGGCAACATGCCCGTAAACGAAGCTGCCAAGGCCTGGTCCGGCCGTTTCACCGAACCCGTGTCCGAGCTCGTCAAGCGCTACACCGCATCGGTGTTCTTCGATCAGCGCATGGCGCCGCAGGATATCCGCGGCTCGCTTGCCCACGCGAAGATGCTGGCCAGGCAGGGCATCATCGCTACGGCCGACCTGGCCGACATCGAACGCGGCATGGCCCGGATCCTGGGCGAGATCGAACGCGGCGAATTCGTCTGGAGCCTGGACGATGAGGACGTGCATCTCAACATCGAGAAGCGCCTCACCGCGCTGGTGGGCGACGCGGGCAAACGCCTGCACACCGGCCGCAGCCGCAACGACCAGGTGGCCACCGACATCCGCTTGTGGCTGCGCGACGCGATCGACCAGATTCTGGTCCTGATCACCGCGTTCCAGAGCAACGTGCTCGACCTGGCCGAAGCCAACGCCGACACCCCGATGCCCGGCTTTACCCACCTTCAGGTGGCGCAACCGGTGACCTTCGGCCACCACCTGATGGCCTATTACGAGATGAGCCGGCGCGATGCCGAGCGCTTTGCCGACTGCCGCAAGCGTGTCAACCGTCTGCCACTGGGCAGCGCCGCACTGGCCGGCACCAGCTACCCGATCGACCGCGAGTTCGTCGCCGCCGAGCTCGGCTTCGACGAGGTCTGCGCCAACTCGCTCGACGCCGTCAGCGACCGCGACTTCGCCATCGAATTCTGTGCGGCGGCAGCGCTACTGATGACGCATCTGTCACGGCTGTCGGAAGAGCTGATCCTGTGGATGAGCCCGCGCGTGGGCTTCATCGACCTCGCCGACCGTTTCTGCACCGGCAGCTCGATCATGCCGCAGAAGAAGAACCCGGACGTACCCGAACTGGTGCGCGGCAAGACCGGCCGCGTCAATGGCAGCCTGATCGCCTTGTTGACCCTGATGAAGGGCCAGCCGCTGGCCTACAACAAGGACAATCAGGAAGACAAGGAGCCGCTGTTCGACACCGCCGACACGGTCATCGACACCTTGCGCATCTATGCCGACATGATCACCGGCATCAAGGTCAAGGCCGACGCCATGCGCGATGCACTGTCGCAGGGCTATGCCACCGCCACCGATCTTGCCGACTACCTGGTCAAGCAGGGCCTGGCCTTTCGCGATGCGCATGAGGCGGTGGCGCTGGCGGTACGCGCGGCCGACATCAAGGGCTGCGACCTGCCGCAATTTTCGCTCGATGAATTGCGCATCGCCATGGCCCACGTGCCTGGCGCCGCGGAGCGTGTTGGCGAGGACGTGTTTGCCGTGCTGACGGTCGAGGGTTCGCTGGCATCGCGCAAGCATGTCGGCGGCACCGCTCCCGCGCAGGTCCGGGCAGCCATCGCCCGCGCGCGCAGCCAGCTCGGATGACCGAACACGCGATGCTGGCGGAACGGATTGGCAAATACGAAATTCGCCGCCAGCTCGGCGCCGGGGCCACCAGCATCGTGTTCCTGGCCTGGGACACCTTCAACCTGCGTGAAGTCGCGATCAAGCAGTTACGCGCCGAGATCCTCAAGGATCGCGAACGTGGCCGGCTGTATCGCCAGCTGTTTGCCAATGAAGCGGCCTTCTCCGGGCGACTCCATCACCCTCACATCGTCCAGATCCACGATGCGGTCGTCGATGAAGAAACGGCCTACGTGGTCATGGACTACGTCTCCGGCGGCACGCTCGAAAGCCTGACTCGACCCGGCTCCCTGGCCGATTTCGAGCGGGTCATCGAGATCGTGTTCAAGGCGACGCGGGCGCTGGACTACGCCTTCCATCAGGGCATCACGCACCGCGACATCAAGCCTGCCAACATCCTGCTGACCGCCGCCGAAGGCAGTGACATCCGCATCTCGGATTTTGGTGCTGCGCTGCACACCGCGCGGGAGACCACGCAAATCTCCGGCGTCGGCTCACCCGCCTACATGTCGCCACAACAGGTGCGTGAAGTACCGCTCGACCATCGCACCGATATTTACTCGCTCGGCGTGGTGATGTACGAGCTGCTCACCGGCCACCTGCCTTTCGAGTGCGACAACAATTACAGCCTGCTGTATCGCATTGCCAACGACGCCGTACCACGACCGTCCGACCTGCGCCCCGAGGTACCCGAAGCACTCGACGCCATCGTGCGCCGCGCCACCGAGCGCGACATCGACCGCCGCTACCAGAACTGGGCCGCCTTCTCGCACGATCTGGCGCTGGCTTTCCGCAATCGCAGCGTCGAAGTCAGTCAGGGCTCGGTGCCGGAAGCGGAGCGTTTCGAGACGCTGCGGGCGATGCGCTTCTTCCGCGAGTTTTCCGACGCCGAACTGTGGGAGGTGATTCGTCTATCCCAGTTCAGCCGCGTCGCGCCCGGCACGCGAATCATGAAGGAAGACGAAGGCGGCGACTCGATCTGCTTCATCGTTGACGGGGAGGCCCGCGTCAAGAAACGCGGACGACTGCTCAACGTGCTGAGCGCAGGCGAATGTTTCGGCGAGATCGCGGTTTTTTCGGCCGCAGCGGGAGTACGGTCAGCCTCGGTCGAAGCCACCACCGAGACCGCCCTCGTGACGCTCCGCGCACGCGCCCTGCAACGTGCAAGCAACACCTGCCGCATGCACTTCTACAAAGCCTTTCTTGAGGTACTGGCCACACGCCTGTCGCTCGCCAGTGCCCGCATTGCCAACCTATGACGCACCCTGCACTGGCCTCGATCGAGTTCGCCATCCGTCAGCGTGCTGGGGCGCGTTTCACCATCCGCAACGCTTCCGCAATCAGCGCCGGCAGCATCAGCGACTGCATGGTTGTCAGCGATGGGCGGGACAAGTACTTCGTCAAACTCGGAAATCCCGATCGCCTGTCGATGTACGAAGCCGAGATCGATGGCCTGCAGGCCCTGGCGGCTGCGGGCTGCGTTCGGACACCGATTCCGATCGCCTGCGCCGAGGACGCGGCACATGCTTTTCTGGTGCTTGAACACCTTGACCTGCATCCGCTGCAGTCCGCCGAGGATGGCGCGCGTTTTGCCGATGCGCTGGTAAGACTGCACCAGACCACCGGCACGCAGTTCGGCTGGCGCCGCGACAACCATATTGGCCGCACCGCACAGGTCAACACCCCCGGCAACAACTGGGCGCGATTCTTCGTCGAACACCGCCTGCGCCCGCAGTTCACGCTGGCGCGATCAAACGGCTTCACCGGGGAATTGCAGAAACAGGGCGAACGCCTGTTCGACCGTGTTCCGGCGCTGTTCCTGGACTATCGTCCGCGCGAAAGCCTGGTGCACGGCGATCTCTGGCACGGCAATGCCGCGATCCTCACCGACGGCTCACCAACGATCTTCGACCCCGCGGTGCACTACGGCGACCGCGAAGCGGATTTCGCCATGACTGAATTGTTCGGAGGCTTTCCCGGACGCTTCTATGCGGAGTACCGCCGGGTCTGGCCACTTGATGAAGGCTACGAACAACGCAAGCTGCTCTACAGCCTTTACCACGTGCTAAACCACCTCAACCTGTTCGGACGCGGCTACCTGCGCGAGGCGCTGCGGCTGGCAACCCGGCTCAACGAGCATCTGTCCATGCAGAGAATTTGATCCGAACAGACCATTCCAGGGCTCAGTCCGCAGTCCAGCGCGCGCCGGATGGCTGTCGGTTTTTTTTACACCTCAAGCAAAAAAGACCTCGGATCGAGCCTTGAGAGGGGCTGCACTACGGACAAAGGCGCGCTGCTGCTACAATATAAAAAACTCGCACGCTTCTTGCTTATGTCCACTTCGTCACGATCCGCCCGGTTTAAATGAGCGCTGGAGAAATGGCGTGCTATTTTGATTTTCAAGACAGCTTCACTTGGTTGGTAATGCGATGACTCAGTCACAAGTAAAAAACTCTGCCGATAGCCATTCTGCGAACGAACAAGCCTCAGGGCTGAGTGTGCGTCGCCGCAAGCTGCTGGGCAGCGTTGCAGCCAGTCCCTTGCTCCTGACCGTCGCGAGTCGGCCAGTCTGGGCGACAGGCGGGATGTGCACGCCGTCGGCGCTAGCGTCCGCGAATCTCTCGGGACAGCATGAATTTACGGGCTGCGGCATCTCGGCGGGATTCTGGAAAACAAAGAAGAGTTGGTGGCCAACATCTCCCAACACGGAGTTTCACTCCATCTTCGGAAAGATCCGGTTCGAGGACGTAGTCATCTACGAAAAGACCAGCGTCGGCAGCCGAACCACGCTCGGTGACGTGATTGACTTGAACTTCACCGGTAAAAATCCCGGC
>Ga0073899_10001276_pt1 | contig 23126 bp, 20 predicted proteins | sample KloWWTmetaKNB5Ph_FD_88975 | JGI IMG/M metagenome (GOLD analysis project Ga0073899, IMG submission 88975) | Active sludge microbial communities from Klosterneuburg, Austria, studying microevolution and ecology of nitrifiers - Klosterneuburg... | ecosystem: Engineered > WWTP > Aerobic digester >... | reverse complement strand
TGCGCGATTCCGCGCCCGAACCGGAAACTCCGCGTCAGCGGCAGTCGCTCATCGGCCTCGAAGAGGGTCAGTGCGTTGGTCGATCCCCTGAACGAATAGATGGCCTGGGCCGCATCGCCGACCATAACCACAGGCACGCTCTGCCGACACACGATATCGAAGGTGCACGGATTCAGGTCCTGCGCCTCGTCCACCGCGATCAGGTCGAAACCGCTCAGCACGGGCCTCGCCATCTGGTACAGCTTCAGGTATCCGTCGTGGGGCAGATTGAGTTCGCGCTCGTTCGCGTGCGTATACCGATGAATTCCGCCACCGATTCCGATCCAAGCCCGTCAGTATTTCCGATTCAAACCCGCCACCGGTTCCGATCGGCTTGCGCCACCCACAATCCCTGAATGGGACCGCACGCCTTGGGCAGCTCGTGTTCCGCGCCGAAGATGCATCCCCTCCGCCGGTGTCGCCCTCATTGAGTCGGGCGCGTCCAACCAACGTCTGCAATGTGTCACATAGCGGGCCGTCGCGTGGCGGTTCCCTATGGCTCGTCACGGCCAGAGGACTAAACCGCTCGCGCGGTAGGCGCTCCGGCCAGGTCGTGCTTGCCCGGTGCAGTGCCGGTTCTGCGAAGTTGACGAGCGAGGCAATCCGCCTCGTTCATCAACGGAGCCGCAACCATGGACACGACTACCCGCACAGGCACGCCACTGCGTCAACGCATGCTCGAAGACATGCGCATGCGCAAGCTGGAGCCCAAGACCCAGGAAGGCTACATCCGTGCCGTCCGCAAGTTGACCGCCTTCCTCAAGCGCTCGCCCGACACGGCCACAGTCGAGGACCTGCGCAACTTCCAACTGCACCTGGTTGACACAGGCACCTCGCCTGTCACGCTCAACGCAACCCTGACCGGGTTGAAGTTCTTCTTCGACATCACCCTGGGCCGTGGCGAGCTGATGGCCCGGATGCAGCCAGTGAAGCTTCCGCGCACCGTGCCTGTCGTGCTGAGCATGCAGGAGGCCGCCGCGCTGATCGCCGCGGCCCGCAACATCAAGCACCAGGCGGCGTTGTCGGTGGCCTATGGCGCCGGCCTGCGCGCCAGCGAAGTCTGCCGGCTCAAGGTCGGCGACGTCGACAGCCAGCGCATGGCGCTGCGCGTCGAGCAAGGCAAGGGTGCCAAGGATCGCTACGCCATGCTCAGCCCAGTGGTGCTGCAGCGACTGCGTGCCTGGTGGCGCATCGGCCATGCCCAGGGCAAGATCCTGCCCGGCGGCTGGCTCTTCCCGGGGCTGGATGTGATGGAGCCGCTGAGCGCGCGGCAGCTCAACCGTGCCGTGCATGACGCCGCATCGGCAGCCGGCATCGCCAAGCGCGTCACCACCCACACCTTGCGCCACTCCTTTGCCACCCACCTGCTGGAGCGCAAGGTCGACATCCGCGTGATCCAGGTGCTGCTGGGCCACAAGAAGCTCGAGACGACATCGATTTACGCCCACGTGGCCACCGACCTGCTTCGCGAGGTGATCGGCCCGCTGGAGGAATTGCCGCCCTCGTCGTGAGGACTGCGCCGTGGGGCGGCCCGCTGTGGAGGTCGCCGACATCTTCCGTGAACACGCCCCGGCATGGCGCGAGGCGCAGCGCGGCCATCTGAGCCTGGCCCAACTCAAGGTGATGTCGGCCATTTCCCAGTGCCGCACGGCGGCGCTGGGTGGCCATGTGCTGCGCTGCGAAGGCTGCTGCGCCGATCAGATTGCCTACAACTCGTGCCGTAACCGGCATTGCCCGAAGTGCCAGAGCACGGCGGCCCAGCGCTGGCTCGATGCGCGGCAGGCCGACCTGCTGCCGGTCGAGTACTACCACGTGGTCTTCACGCTGCCGGCACCCATTGCCGACCTTGCGTACCAGAACAAGGCCGCGATGTATGGGCTGCTGTTCGATGCGGCCGCCGAGGTCCTGCAGACCATCGCCGCCGATCCCAAGCACTTGGGAGCACGTATCGGCGCGACGCTGGTACTGCACACCTGGGGCTCGGCGCTGACGCACCACCCGCATGTTCACGGCATCGTGCCCGGTGGCGGGCTCTCGCCCGATGGCACCCGGTGGGTCGCCTGCCGGCCAGGGTTCTTCCTGCCCGTGCGTGTGCTGTCCAGGCTGTTCCGCCGGCGCTTCCTCGAAGCGCTGCAGCAGTTGCACCTGGCCGGCAAGCTGCGGTTCTTCGGCGAGCACACGGACCTGGCTGACGCCAAGACGTTCAGGACCTGGCTGGCCCCGATGCGCCAATGCGAGTGGGTGGTCTATGCCAAGCGACCATTCGCTGGGCCCTCAGCGGTTCTGGCCTACCTGTCTCGCTACACGCACCGCGTGGCGATCTCCAACAGCCGCTTGCTCGCCCTGGACGAGCGCGGCGTGACGTTCCGCTGGAAGGACTACCGCGCCAAGGGCAAGACCCGCCACAAGACGATGACCCTTTGCCCCGAGGAGTTCATGCGCCGCTTCCTGCTGCATGTGCTGCCCGGCGGGTTCCACCGCATCCGGCACTATGGGCTGCTGTCCAACGGCGGGCGCAGGCTCGGCCTGGCTACAGCACGTCAGTTGCTCGGGGTGCACATCAATGCCACGGCAGTCAGCGCGGCCGAAGCTGCAGCGCCAGACCAGCCCGTTGCGAAGCCGCCCACCTTCGTGTGCCGCCACTGCGGGCGAGCGATGGTCATCGTCCAGTTGCTTGTGCGCGAGACTTCTATCCGTGCGCCGCCCAGGGTTGCCGCAAGATGATCCATTTGCACGCTCGACGACAGCCGCCACCCGATGGCGGGCGGGCAGACCCGTGCCCGTCCGCGCGCAGCCATGACCAAGGGCACAGATGGCGTCCGATATACCGCCGCGTTGGGCCCCATCGTCCGCTTTGCCGGACTCCCATCGGACAGCGGACATCGTCGTTGAGCGTGATCTGCCAGGCCGCGCAGCTCCAATCGCCATAGCGACCCGGCCTTCGACAACCACCGTGGCGTGCGCCGCGGTTTCCTCCCTCGAGGCTTGTCCGACACCTGCCCTCAGCCGGTGCAGCGCGCTGCCCTTTGCGGCGCGCGGGCAGGTGTCCGACAACCCTTAACAGGAGCGGCCGATCGAACAGCACCCAAGCAGCCGGTCGGATCAGCCGTGACGGCCGAGGCGCGTGGACATGCGGCTCACCGCTTCGGTTAGCGCTGGGAGATCCTGTTCGACGACGAGCCAAACCGCTCCAAGGTCAACCCGAAGGTAGCCCCGCATGATCACATTGCGAAACCCGGCGAGCTCGCACCAGGGGATCTCCGGCCATTCAAGCAGTCCGACCATGCCGGTCCCGGCGTCTTCGCACTTGAGGGTGACGAGTCGCGCGTGCTCACCCTTCTCTCCGGCCGCCAGTTGTGCACCGCCCCGCGTGGATCTTGTGTCCATCCGTCATGCCAAGAACCTGCTCGTACCAGTACGCGGCGCATTCAGCGTCGCGCACAATGAAAGTAGTGCGTTTGAGGACGTCAGCCATTGATCTTGTCGCCTTCTATGAGCAGCACCTGGCATTGCGCGACGCCCTCTCGAAGCTTCTTGGCCTGTTGGTACTCGGGGCTGTTCCAGAAGCGCAGCGCGGCAGCTTTGTCGGGCCACTCGGAGATGACCATGGATGCGCCGTCTCCAAAGTCGCCTTCAAGCAAGCTGGCACCCGGCCCGCGCAGCACGTAGCGGCCGCCAAAGCGGGCCACCAGCGGCGCGGTGGCCGTAGCGTAACCAGACAGGAAACGTTCGCGGTCCGCAATCTTGGCGGTGACGATCATGTAAGCGGGCATAGGTTCTGGCCGTGAATTCGGCCCCAGGTTGTCAGGAAGAATGTTCGGTACACACACCAGCCGACGATGCGCAGCGCCTATCCCATTTGCTTCTGGCACGCGTTCAAGAGGGGCCTATCTGTCCTCGGCCGCATGGGGGCCGGCGCTGGTATCGACCATGATGAAGAAGTCGCGTAAGGCCTTCGCCATCTTCCTTGTAATGAAACAGGCCGCCCAGCCAGGTCAGCGCCGGGTTCTGCGCCGAGGCGACGCGAAACGCCTGCGATAGGCACTCGAGCTTGATACGGTCACACAACAGCCACGACGAGCCGCCCAGAAAGGCCGGTGCAGATTGCACGCAGCTGCAGAACTGGTCAGCACCGACATTGGAGCGCCGGCGCGTGACGGTGATTTGCGAGCTCAAGGTGACGCCGCCGGGCAAGCTGTGGTTCAGCGTCGGCGAGCTGCGTTGGATATCGCGGCCGAGCCCGGCGATGTTGCCGCAGTTCACGCCTGTCGGCGGGTCGGCGCAGCGCCCGCGCCTGCGCCGGCAGGCGTGGTCTGTGCCACGGCGGGATAGGCCACGAGAACGGAGGCAATCAGCAACAAGGGCCTGCAAGGTGACTGGGTGCGGTTCCGTGTGGTGAGGGCGAGATGGGGGCGAGACGGCACTCACCGTTGTCGCTTGCATGCAGTTCCCTCGGCGACGTCGATGCCGTGCTGACTGCGACATGGCATCACACGTGAAACAGATATAAGCAATATTCGTGCCACTTGTGTAAAATAGGGCAATCCTCGTTATCATCTTCGGTGTGATCCCAGATACTGGCGCCGCTCAACGCAGCGACGACGCAGCAACCGAAGCCCGGCCAGAAGGTGAAGCGGCTGTGCGCATCGAGCGGCATTTGCACCGCGCGGGCGCGCTGCAATGGCAGTACCGCGAAGCTGGCAACCACCATGCCGGCCCGCCGCTAGTGCTGCTGCACCCCTCGCCGCGCAGCTCAGTCGTGTACGAACCGTGGATGCGCACGCTGGCCGCGCATGTTCGCGTCCTGGCGCTGGACACCCCCGGCTTCGGCGGCAGCGACGCGCTGAGCACGCCGCCTGACAACCTGTCCGACTACATCGCCCCATTGCATCAGCTGTTGCAAGAGGTGGCCGGGCCGCGCTGCGTGATCTACGGTTCGGCCACCGGCGCGCAACTGGGCATGGCCTACGCACTGGCGCATCCGCAGGCCGTGGTGCACCTCATGCTGGACAACGCCGGGCACTTCGACGACGACGAGTGCGCGCACATCCTGGCGCGCTACTTTCCCGATCTGATGCCGCGTGCCAACGGCAGCCATCTGGCCACGGCCTGGCAGATGTGCGCGCAGATGACGGAGTTTTTCCCCTGGTACGAGACCGACGAGGCGCACCGCATCGCGCCGCGCCCGGCGCCGGCCGCTGCCGTGCACACGATCCCGCAGGATCTGCTGGCCGCCGGGCCGGGCTACGCCACGGCCTACCGCGCCGCTTTCGAGCACCAACGCGCAGCCAAGGTGCAGGCCTTGACCGTGCCGACCTCGCTGCTGCGCTGGCAGGGCTCGGTCCTGCTGCGTCCAATCGACCGCTTGCTCGGCTTCACGCTGCCACCTCAGGTGGCCGTGCTCGACATCCCGGCGCCCGCCGCCGAACGCCACGCCGCGATGACGGCCCACCTGCGTGCCATGCTGGCGCAAGTCCGGAGCGGCTGAAGGCATGCAGATCGAACACATCACCCTGGTGCGCACACCGCAGGGCACACCCACCGAGGCCGACTTCGCGTTCGGCAGCGGCACCCTGCCCGCGCACGCCGAAGGCCAGGCGCTGGTGCGCGTGCTGGCGCTGTCGCTCGACCCCTACCTGCGCAGCGCGATGGCCGGGCGCCACCTCAGCGCGGCCATCCACCCCGGCGACGTGGTGCGTGGCGAAGGTCTGGTACAGGTGCTGGAGTCGCGCCACCCGCGCCTGACGCCGGGCACGCAATGGGTGGCGCAATGCGGCTGGCGCAGCCATGCACTGCTGGGCGTCGAGGCGATCGAACAGGCGCGCCGGGTCGGCCCCGAAGTGCAGCCGCCCACGCTGGCGTTGGGCGCGCTGGGCATGCCCGGGCTCACCGCCTGGGCCGGTTTCAAGCGCCTGGCCGACGCCAAACCGGGTGACACGCTGGTGGTGTCGGCCGCCAGTGGCCCGGTGGGCGCCACCGTGGGGCAACTGGCGCGGCTGGCAGGCTGCCGCGTGATCGGCATCGCGGGCGGGCCCGAGAAGTGCGCCTGGGTGACCCGCCGGGCGGGCTTCGACGCCTGCATCGACTACCGCGCCGAAGACCTGCGCGAAGCGCTGCGCCGGCACGCGCCCGACGGCGTCGACATCTACTTCGACAACGTTGGCGGCGACGTGCTGCTGGCCGTGTGTGAACAACTGGCCGTGGGTGCGCGCGTCGTGCTGTGCGGGCTGATGGCGCAGTACAACGGCGAGGCGCCGGTGCCGCTGAACCCGGGGCTGATCATCCGCGCCCGTGCCACCGTTCGTGGCCTGGTGGTCTACGACCATTGGGCCCACTTCGCCGAGATGGTGGCCGAGATTGGCGCCTACATCCGCGCCGGGCAACTGCAGTTCCGCGAAGACATCAGCCATGGCCTGGCCAGCACTCCGTCGGCGTTTGCCCGGCTGATGGCCGGCCGCAACCAGGGCAAGGCGCTGGTTGTGCTGTGAAACCTCAACTCGAAAGCTCGACCATGTTCAAACGATTCACCCTCACGGCGCTTGTGATGTTTGCGGCACTGCCGGTGGCGCGCGCCGAGCCGGTGTCGGCGGCCGAGCGCATCCCGGTCGACATCCGTCGCACCACCTTCGTCGTGCGCGACATCGAGAAGTCGCTGCCGCTGTACCGCGACGCGCTGGGCCTGAAGCTGATCTATGACACGCCCATCGGCGGCGGTGTCGACAAGGATGGCAAGGCCGTCGCCGCCAGCGTGCGACTGGTGCTGCTGCGTGCCAACGACAGCTTCATCGGCAACCTGGGCCTGATGCAGAGGCTGAACCAACCGCCGGCGCCGCCGCCGGAGTTCAAGAAGGCCGGTGTCGGGCAGATGATCATGGTCATCAATGTGGCCGACCTTGACGAGCGCTGGCCCAAGATAGCCGCCACGCCGCACATCAAGGTCGAGACGGCGCCGATACGCGTCGAATACCCGAATCCGGCCGGCGGTGTGATCCCGGTGCTGTTCAGCGCCGTCTGGGACGCGGACGGCAACTACATCGAACTCAACAAATTGCTCGGCGCGCCCGCAGGCACGGCTGCCAAAGCGCCGGCAGCGGCCACACCAGCGAAATAGGGATCGGCATCGTCGTCGATGGCGGCCACAGCGCCGCGCGTCGCAAGCGCGGCCGCAGTGCCCACTTCAAGCCGTGATCAACCCGCCTGGCGCGGCAGCAAAGCGCCGGGGTTCATCAGGCCGCGCGGGTCCAGTTGCGCCTTCAGGCCGTGCAACAGCGCCGTCGTCGGCGCCGAAAGTTTTTCAGCGAACGGATAGGCACGGCCGATCTGGAAGTTCACCGCACCGTGGCGTGCCAGGATGCGCGCCGTATCCAGCCACAGTTCCATGACGAAGGCGCGGCGATCGTCGCGCCGCTCGCGCTTCAGCCACGCGGCTGGCGCTTCGCCCAGTTCGGTGGCCTCAATGTGCAGCGGCGTGACTTCGTCGTACCAGTAGAAGCAGGGCTCGAAGAGCACACCGTTGGGTACGTTGGTGGTCAGCGGCGAATACAGCACGTCCAGACGGTCGAGATCGGCCTGGCGCGCGCTGATCATGGCTTCGACCTCGGCCACCGTGGCCACGATCTCGCCCAGCGGCACGATGCCGTGCACCGGCACCCAGCGCTGGCCGTCGACGCCCAGCGCCGAGCGCAGCGGCGGGAAGGGCCGGCCGCGCATGCCCTTGGGCACGACGGCGGGCAGCACGCGGCCCTTGTTGCGCTTGACCAGCGCCTCGATGCGCGCCAGCTGCAGCGCGATGTGCGCGTCGTCGTCGCCTTCAACCGTCAGGTGCAGCGAGTACGCCGCCTGTTCCAGTGCGCTCGTGCCGGCCAGCGCCATGCCGGCCACATCCTTCAGGCCCGACAGCAGGGTCTTGCCGCTGGTCAGCACGCCGAGGGCGGTCTTGGCCGCCGCGCCGAGCTGCTTGCCGGTCTGCGCCGAATTGCGCGCCTTGTAGGCGTCGATGCCAAACGCCTCGGCACCATGGCCCGCATGCGCAAGATCGACCTGCATGCGCAGCATGGTCTCGAAATCGTCGAAGGCGTAGGAGCCGAAGCCGATGGCCTCGGACACCTTGATCAGCCGCAGGCTGGCCGCGACCTTGATGCCGAAGGCGCCGACATCGCCGACGAACAGGCCCGTGATGTCGGGGCCGCCCCAGCGCACAAAGGGCTTGCCATCCGTGTCGCCGGCCGAGCCGGTGCGCATGCGCGTGCCGTCGGCCAGCACCACATCGACGCTGAGCACCGATTCAGCCGCGCTGCCGTGGCGCACCGAGCCGAAGAACACGCTGTTCTGCGACAGCGTGCCGCCGATGCTGGCGCGTTGCCCCGACAAGGGGCCCCAGTAGGGCGTGCGCAGGCCCTTGGCGGCCAGCGCTTCGTGCAGGCTGGCCCAGGTGCAGCCGGCCTCGACGGTGACGAAGCGGTTGACCTCGTCGATCTCCAGCACACGGTCGAGCCGGCGCAGGTCGAACATGACCGCGTTTTCGTCGTCGGCGACGTAGCCGCCGGTGTAGGACATGCCGCCGCCGCGCGGCACCACCGGGTGCCCGGCCGAGGTCGCCACGCGCACGGCGTCGACCACGTGCTCAGGCGTCAGCGGCACCACCACGCAAGCCGGTGGCCGGCCGCTGTGGAAGAGGTCGTGCGCGAAGTAGGCGCGGCTGCGCTCGTCGTGCAGGACTTGTTCGGGGCCGATGGCGGCGCTGAGCGCGGCAATGAGGTCAACGTGGTTCATGGGGTCCTTGAAGGTTTGCGTCACGCCGCTTAGGGCGCCAGCAGTTCGATGCATTCGCCCGCAGGCCCCTGCATCAGGGTCACAGCGGTGGCGCCGAGTTCGTGCCAGGTCGCCCCGGCCGGCAGGCTCTGATCACGGCGGGCGTGGAAGCTCACCATGGCCAGCCCGCTGGGCAGGCCGCTGGCGTTGAAAGGGGGCGTGCGATGTTCGGGCACGTGATCGATCTCGATCATCGAGTTCCCGGCCAGTTGCAGCGTGCCCACGGGGCGGCGCCACTCGGGGTCGAGACCGAGCGCGGCGTTGAGCGCCGAGACGCGAGTCTCGAAACGCAGGCCCTTGCAGCCGGCGAGCTCTTCGTACCAGTCCATGGCCGCGGCGTGTTCGCGTGCGCTCAGCACCGGAATGAACAGGCGCTCGGCGGTGTGCGTCGCCGGGGGCGGCAGTTCGAAAGGCTGCACGGGTGCACGCACTTCGGTCAGGTAGAGGGTTTCGCCGGCGGGGCCGGCCACCTGCATGGCCCAGATGTTGTCGTTGACGGCCAGCGCGCGCGGCGGCCCGAGCACGGTAAAGGGCCCGTTTTCGAGCCGCTTGCCCAGCGCGCAGACATCCTTCACCAGCACTTCCAGCGCCAGCCAGCCGCTGTGCTGCATCGGCAGCGGCGCTGCGGCCAGGGACCATTCGATGACGCGCAGCCAATGCGTCGACGCGTCGGCGGCGTCAGCGCCCAGCACGAGCATGCGCCTGCCGGCCAGTGCCGGTTTGCCCCACGCAGCGGCCAGGGCAGCCGGCAGCGGGGCGTCGCTGACAACAACCAGGTCCAGGCCCTCGCGATAGGCACGCACCACCGCATCGGCATCGCGGGTGACCAGGGTGCCGCATTGCACAGGGCCGACGGGAAGGCGGCGCTCGCCAGCGGGTGAATTCATGGGCGGTGCAGCAGTCGGCGTGAACTCATACGGCCTTGCCGCCGAGCTTGTAGACGCGCAACGCGTTGTCGCGCAGCAGCTTGCGCTTGGGTTCGGGGCGCAGGTTCAGCGCCTCGATGTCGGCGCGTGTGCGCTCGAAATCGAGCACCGGGAAATCGGTGCCGAACAGCACTTTGTCTTGCCCGAAGGTATTGATGTACTTGACGAAGGCCTCGGGCCAGTAGGTCGGCCGGTGCGCGTCGCAGCCGATGTACACGTTGGCGTGTTTCCAGGCCATGGCGATCATCTCGTCGGTCCAGGGAATGCCGACGTGGATGCCGATCAGCTTCAGTTCGGGGAAATCGCAAGCCACGCTGTCCAGGCTGATCGGGCGGCCGACGCTGCGCCGCGGGTAGCGCGCGTCGTAGACCATCGACTGCCCCACCTGCAACTGGATCGGCACGTCGAGTTCGACGCACTTGGCATAGAAGGGGTAGTAGCGCGCGTGGTCGGGCGCCAGCTCGAACCAGTGCGGATAGGTGTGGGCGCCGATGAAGCCGTACTCGGTCACCAGCTTGCTCAGTTCGCGCACGCCGTCCATGCCTTCGGTGGGGTCGACACCGGCCAGGCCGCAGAAGCGGTCGGGGTACTTCTGCACCGCGTCCACCACCAGCTTGTAGGGCACGTGGTAACAGGCCGGATGGTGCAGCGTGCCCACCTTGGCGGCGATGAGGAAAGAGCGCTCGATGCCGGCCGCGTCCATGCGCGCGATCATCGATTCGAGGCTGACGCCGTCGAAGGTGTCCTGGCCGACACGCATCTTGTCGACGTAGAAGTTCTTGCGCGGCGGGCGCGCCGCCAGCGCTTCGGCCGTCCAGAGGTTGACGACGGCGTCGATGGCTTGAATATCGTGGCTCATGAGCTTGGGGTTCCAGATGGCGCCGGCGTGGCCGAGCAATTGCGTCAAGGCGTCAGGAAAGCAGCATTCGTGCCGTCCGCCGCCAGGTTCCAACAGTCCCTGACCCAGCCCGTTCGAATCCGCCTTGCGTGGCTGGAGTTGAGGGGGCAAGTCGCATGAACGCTGAAACGCTGGGCGCATCATCATGTTTCGCGCACGTTTCACAAGCGGATGCGTGTTGCATTCGCTGCGTCAGCCGGGCCCGGGAAACACCTGCGGTACACGACCCGGACACCGGGTCACCCTCACGGGAAGGGCCTCAAGGCCATCGCTGGCAAGGCTCTTGCATTGCGTCCGTCTCGGGTGGCAGCAGCAGGCGGACACCCTTCATCGAGATTGCTAAGGATTCCCCGCATGGACGCATCACAACGGCCGCTGGCAGGCACCCGCGTCATCGAATTCACCCACATGGTGATGGGCCCCTCGGTCGGCGTGATCCTGGGCGACCTGGGTGCCGACGTGATCAAGATCGAGCCGATCAAGGGCGACAACACGCGCCGGCTGCAGGGCTCGGGGGCAGGCTACTTCCCCATGTACAACCGCAACAAGCGCAGCCTGTGCCTGGACCTGAAATCGCCCGGAGGGCGCGACGTGGCGGCGCGGCTGGCCGAAGGCGCCGATGTCGTGATCGAGAACTTCAGGCCCGGGGCGATGGCTGCCAATGGCCTGGACTACGCCACGCTCAGCCAGCGCAGCCCCGGCCTCGTCTACTGTTCGGCCAAGGGTTTCCTGGCCGGCCCTTATGAAGAGCGCACGGCGCTGGACGAAGTGGCGCAGATGATGGGCGGCCTGGCCTACATGACCGGCCTGCCGGGCAAGCCGATGCGCGCCGGCGCTTCGGTGATCGACGTGGCCGGCGGCATGTTCGGCGTCATCGGCATCCTGGCCGCGCTGCAGCAGCGCCAACGCACGGGCCTGGGTCAGGAGGTCAAGACCTCGCTGTACGAGACCTGCGCCTTCTTCGTCGGCCAGCACATGGCGCAGATGGCCGTCACCGGCACGCCGGCGCCGCCGATGACGGTTCGTCGATCGGCCTGGGCCGTGTACGACATCTTCGACACGCGCGACAAGGACCAGGTTTTCATCGGCGTCGTCACCGATTCGCAGTGGCGCACCTTCTGCGAGGCTTTCGGCTTCGACGACTTCCTAGCCGACCGCACGCTGGACGGCAACAGCGACCGCGTGCGCCAGCGTGACCGCATCCTGGGCGCCATCCGCGAGCGCCTGGGCAGCTTCGACAAGGCCGAACTGATGCAACGGCTCGAGGCCATCGGCCTGCCTTTCGCGCCGGTCGCCAAGCCCGAAGACCTGTTCAACGACCCGCACCTGAACGCCGCCGGTGGCCTGGTGGAACTGACGCTGCCCTCGGGCGCCAAGACGCGCCTGCCCGCGCTGCCCATCGAGATGGCCGGGCAGCGCATGGACCTGTTCCACGACGTGCCACGCGAGGCCGAGCATTCGCAGGACGTGCTGCGCCAGGCCGGCTACGCCGAGGCCGACATCGAGCGCCTGGTGGCCCAAGGCGTTGTGCGTCTGCCCGACGCCAAATGACGATGAGCAACTCGCTCTTCGACAAGCTGTGGCAGCAGCACGTGGTGGCCGAGCTCGACGCGCAATCGAGCCTGCTGCACATCGACCGCGTCTTCCTGCACGAGCGCACCGGCAGCATCGCGCTGCAGACGCTGGAGCAGGACGGGCGCGCGGTGCGCCATCCCGAGCTGGCCTTCTGCACCATGGACCACATCGTCGACACCCTGCCCGGGCGCGGCGACCAGACCTTGATGCCGGGCGGCACGGCCTTCATCCAGACCACGCGCGACACCGCGAAACGCGCCGGCATCCGGCTGTTCGACGTGCGCGACCCGCTGCAAGGCATCGTGCATGTGATCTCGCCCGAGCAAGGCATCGTGCTGCCCGGCACCACGGTGGTCTGCCCCGACAGCCACACCTGCACCCAGGGCGCCTTGGGCGCGTTGGCCTGGGGCATCGGTTCGTCCGAGGCCGAACATGTGCTGGCCACGCAGACCCTGCGCGTAGCCAGGCCGCGCTCGATGCGCGTGAACCTGGAAGGCGCACTCGGTGCGGGTGTCAGCGCCAAGGACTTGATGCTGTGGCTGATAGGCCGCGAATCCGCCAGCGGTGCCAAGGGCCACGCGGTGGAGTTTGCCGGCGCGGCCGTGCGTGCGCTGACTGTCGAGGCACGGCTGACGCTGTGCAACCTGGCGGTCGAGTTCTCGGCCTTCACCGGCATGGTGGCGCCCGACGACGTCGTTTTCCAGTACCTGGCCGGCCGCCGCTTTGCACCCACCGGCGCGCAATGGGAGCAGGCCCTGGCGCATTGGCGCACGCTGCACAGCGCACCTCAGGCGCGTTTCGACCGCGAGTTGAATCTGGACGTCTCAGCCGTCGAGCCCATGGTCACCTGGGGCACCAGCCCCGAACATGCGCTGGGCATCAGCGCGGCTGTGCCCGACCCGGCGCAGGGCCGTGACGACGTCTCACGCAAGGGCATGGCGCGGGCGCTGGACTACATGGGTCTGCAACCCGGGCAACGCCTGCAAGACCTGCCCATTGAAGCCGCCTTCATCGGCTCGTGCACCAACAGCCGCCTGTCGGATCTGCGCGCCGCCGCGCAGGTGCTGCGTGGGCGCAAGGTGGCCGCGGGCGTGCGCGCGATCTGCGTGCCCGGTTCGATGCAGGTCAAGCGCGACGCCGAATCCGAAGGTCTGGATCGCATCTTTCTGGACGCCGGCTTCGAATGGCGCGAATCGGGCTGCTCGATGTGCTTCTACGCCGGCGGCGAGAGCTTCGGCCTGCGCCAGCGCGTCATCAGCACCACCAACCGCAACTTCGAGAGCCGCCAGGGCCCGCAGACGCGCAGCCATCTGGCCAGCCCGGTGACGGTGGCGGCCAGCGCCCTGGCCGGCCGCATCGCCGACCCACGCCCTCTGCTGGGGAACTGAATTGGAAACCTTCGTTGTCCACCAAGGCGTGGCCGCCCCGCTGCTGCGCGCCAACATCGACACCGACGCCATCATCCCGTCGCGCGAGATGAAGTTCGTCTCCAAGACCGGCCTGGCCGGCGGGCTGTTCGCGGGCTGGCGCTACCTGGACGCCGCCGCGCGCACCCCCGACCCGGCCTTCGTGCTCAACCAGCCCGAATTTGCCGGCACGTCGATCCTGCTGGTCGGCGCCAATTTCGGCTGCGGATCGTCGCGCGAACACGCGGTATGGGCGCTGCGCGAGTACGGCATACGCGCCATCGTGGCGCCGAGCTTCGGCGCCATCTTCCAGAGCAACTGCATGCGCAACGGCATCCTGCCCGTGGTGCTGGCCGAAGCCGAGGTGGCGCTGCTGGCGCAGCAGGTCGGCCCGCAGCCGATGACCGTGGACTTGCAGCGCCAGGTGGTGCTCTCTGCCAACGGGCAGGCCTTCCGCTTCGAGATCGCCCCCGCCCAGCGCGAGATGCTGCTGGAAGGCCTGGACCCGGTGGCGCTGACGCTGCGCCTGGACGCGCAGATCACCGCGTTCCAGACACGTGACCGCGCACAGCGGCCGTGGATCTACCTGGCGCCGGCCGCACCCGCCCCAACCGCTCACTCGAAGACCGCATGAACAACGCCAGAACGCTATACGACAAGCTGTGGGACGAACACCTGGTGCGCGCCGGTGCCGACGGCAGCGGGCTGATCTACATCGACCGCCACCTGCTGCACGAAGTCACCTCGGCGCAGGCCTTTGAGGGCCTGGTGCAGGCCAGACGCAAGGTCTGGCGCATCGACGCCAACCTGGCGGTACCCGACCACAACGTGCCCACCACCGACCGCTCGCGCATAGACGACCCGCTGGCGCGCTTGCAGGTGCAGACCCTGGACGCCAACTGTAGCCGCCACGGCATCAGCGAATACACGCTGGACGACCCGCGCCAGGGCATCGTGCACGTGGTCGGCCCCGAGCAGGGCATCACGCTGCCGGGCATGACCGTCGTGTGCGGCGATTCACACACCAGCACGCACGGGGCCCTGGGCTGCCTGGCCCTGGGCATAGGCACCTCAGAGGTCGAACATGTGCTGGCCACGCAGACCTTGCTGCTGACAAAGGCGCGCACGATGCGCGTGCGCTTCCACGGCACGCTGCCGGCCGGCGTGAGCGCCAAGGACATGGCGCTGGCGCTGATCGGCCGCATCGGCACGGCCGGGGCCACCGGCCACGCCATCGAGTTCAGCGGCGACGCCACGCGCGCGCTGAGCATGGAAGCGCGCATGACGCTGTGCAACATGGCCATCGAGGCCGGCGCCCGTTCGGGCATGGTGGCGGTGGACGAAACCACGCTGGCCTACGTCAAGGGGCGCAACCACGCCCCCGTGGGCGCCGCCTGGGACCAGGCCTGCACCTGGTGGCGCACGCTGCACAGCGACGCCGGCGCCAGCTTCGATGCCGAGGTCGCCATCGACGTCGCCACGCTGGAGCCGCAAGTCACCTGGGGCACCTCGCCCGAGATGGTGCTGGGCATCAGCGGCGTGGTGCCCGACCCGGCCTCGCAGCCCGACCCGATCCGGCGCGATGCCTGGTGCCAGGCGCTGGCCTACATGGGCCTGGAGCCGGGCACGCGCCTGACCGACATCGCCGTCGACAAGGTGTTCATCGGCTCGTGCACCAATTCGCGCATCGAAGACCTGCGCACCGCCGCCGCGGTGATCCGCGGCCGCCAGCGCGCACCGGGCGTGCAACTGGCGCTGGTGGTGCCGGGCTCGGGGCTGGTCAAGCGCCAGGCCGAGGCTGAAGGCCTGCATCGGGTGTTCATCGACGCCGGCTTCGAATGGCGCGAGCCCGGGTGTTCGATGTGTCTGGGCATGAACGCCGACAGCCTCGGCCCCGGCGAGCGCTGTGCGTCGACTTCCAACCGCAACTTCGAAGGCCGCCAGGGGCACGGTGCGCGCACCCACCTCGTGAGCCCGGCCATGGCGGCGGCGGCCGCCGTCACGGGCCGCTTGTGCGACCCACGCCATTGAGTAGGTGACACCCCATGCAAGCCCTTGAAGTCCACACCGGCGTCGTCGTGCCCTTGAACCGCGCGAATGTCGACACAGACGCCATCCTGCCCAAGCAGTTCCTGAAGTCGGTTCTGCGCACCGGCTTCGGCCCGAACCTGTTCGACACCTGGCGCTACCTGGACAAACACGACGAAGCGGGTGACAACGCTGGGCGTCGACCCGACCCCAGCTTCGTGCTCAACGACCCGGCCTATGCCGGCGCGTCCATCCTGCTGGCGCGCGAGAACTTCGGCTGCGGGTCGAGCCGCGAGCACGCGCCATGGGCGCTGGACGGCTACGGCATCCGCGTGCTCATCGCGCCCAGCTTCGGCGACATCTTCCACTCCAACTGCTTCAAGAACGGCTTGCTCGCCCTGCGGCTGCCCAAGCTGGACATCGACGCGCTGTTCGACTTCGTGCTCGCGTCCCCGGGCACGCAACTGACGGTGGATTTGTCGGGCCAAGTCGTGCGCCGCGCCGACGGTCACAGCCATGCCTTCGAGGTCGATGCCTTCCACAAGCACTGCCTGCTCGGTGGCCTGGACGAAATCGGGTTGACGCTGCAGGACGCCGCACTCATCCGGGCCTTCGAGGACAGGCGGCGCATCGAGCGCCCCTGGTTGTTTGCCGCCTGACGGGCAGCTGCTCGGTCCTGCATCGACCCCCACTCGCACCGACGGAAGATTGCCATGCCCGCACTGACCCCCGACTGGAGCTCGCTCATCCTTCTGGTCTTTGTCCTCGGCCTGAAACATGGCTTCGATGCCGACCACCTGGCCACCATCGACGGCCTGACACGCTGGCACTCGAGTCGCGGCGCGCAACTGGCCAACTACTGCGGCGCGTTGTTCTCGGCCGGCCACGGCCTGGTCGTGATGGCGGTGGCTGTGGGCGCCAGCCTGCTGGCCAGCCAGTGGGCGGTGCCGTCCTGGTTCGAACTCACCGGGGCCTGGATCTCCATCGGCTTCCTGCTCGGCCTGGGGCTGCTGAACCTGTACGCCGTGCTGTCGGCCGCGCCTGAGCAGGTGGTGGCCTTGCGCGGCATCCGGGGGCGATGGCTAGGCCGGCTGACCCGTGCCGAACACCCGCTGCTGATCGCCGGCATCGGCATGCTGTTTGCGCTGTCCTTCGACACGCTGAGCCTGGCGCTGCTCTTCGGCGTCACGGCGCAGGGTGCCGGCGGCACGCCCGAGGCCTTGCTGCTGGGCGCCTTGTTCATGCTGGGCATGCTGGTGGCCGACGGCGCCAACGGCCTGTGGATCGCGCGCCTGATCCGCCGCGCCGATCAAACCGCGCGCATCGCATCGCGCGTGCTGGGTCTGGTGCTCGGCAGCATGAGCCTGCTGGTGGCGGGCTTCGGCGTGGCCCGGCTGCTGAACCCGGCGGTCGACGGCTGGAGCGACGGCAAGGAACTGGCCATCGGCATGGGCCTGATTGTGATGCTGGCTTGCGCCTTTGGCCTGGCCATGCGGCTGGCCCGTGTCCAACGTGCCAGCACCGGCGGCGCCGCCGGCTGAGCGCGCCAGGTCAGCCGCGCCCTCAGTCTCGCTCTCAGTCCCAGGTCACGCCGGTCTTCTTGACGATGCGGCCCCAGCGTTCGTACTCGGCGAGCGTGAAGCCGCGAATCTGTTCGAGCGATGTCGGTGACGGTTCGATGTTGACGTCCTGCAGACGCTGCCGTACATCGGGTGCGTTCAACGCGAGCACGATCTCGCGATTGAGCAGCTCTTGCACGTCGCGCGGCACGCCGGTGGCCGTGAACAGCGTGAACCAGACGCTGATGTCGAAGTCCTTGTACCCGGCCTCGGCCATGGTGGGCACCTCGGGCAGCTGCGCCGCCCGCTTCGCAGTGGTGACGGCCAGCGCACGCAGCTTGCCGCTGCGCAAATGCGGCAGCACCGACGACAGGTTGGATGTCATCACCGGAACACGCCCGCCGATCACATCCTGCAGCGCCGGCACGTCGCCCTTGTAGGGCACGTGCGTCATGCTGATGCCGGCCGCGTCGTTGAGCATTTCACCCGCCAGGTGCAAGGACGTGCCCTGCCCCGGCGAGGCAAACGCAAGCGGCTGCTTCTTCGCCAGGGCGACGAGCTCGGCGATGGTCTTGGCCGGTACATCCGCCCCGACGACGATGACGTTCGGGATGATGCCGACCATCGAGAGCTGCGTCAGATCCTTCAGGGCGTCGTAGGGCAGCGTCTTGGTGAGGTGCGGGTTGATGGCAAAACTGTTGGTTGCCGAGATGCCGATGGTGTAGCCATCGGCGGGCGCCCTGGCGACGAAACTGACGCCGATGTTGCCGCCGGCGCCGGGCTTGTTGTCGACGACGACCTGCTGCTTGAAACTCTCGGAGAGCTTCTGCGCGATGACACGCGCCATCAGGTCGGTTGCACCGCCGGCGGGATAGGGCACGACCAGGCGCAACGGCTTGGTCGGGAAACTCTGCGCAACAGCGGCCTGTGCCGTCAACGCAAGCAAAAGAGAAAACAAAACGCGCTTCATCCTGCACTCCTTGAGACCACTGAGCTTGTTGACCGGCATGCCCGGCAGACCCGGCAATGCAGGAACCATGCCGTTGCCGTTGCCGAGAACCCTTGCCTAGAGCAAGTGCTCGTCGCGCATGCGACGCCACAAGGTGGTTCTGCTCACGCCCAGCAGCGTCGCGGCATGCTGCTTGTTGCCGCCCGAACGGGCCAGCGCGTCGGTGATCGTCGCCGCATCGAGCGTCACCGACGGCACAACATCGTCGCTGGTCTGCTCGTCGATGGCGAAGTCATCGGGCACGGCGCCGAACTGGCTTTCGTTCCACGCGTCACGTGAGCCCGGGTCGACATTCGGCACACTCGGCGCATACGGCGCGGCCGTGGACGCCGGCACCGCGATGTTCGCCGATGCCGCGATCTCACTCAGTTCCTCGGCCTCGGCCAGGAAGGTCTGATAGTCGATGGCCGAGATCGAACGCGCCGCACCCAGAAACGCCGCGAAACGTTCCATGATGTTCTCCAGTTCGCGCACGTTGCCGGGCCACGAATAGCGCAGCAGAACAGGCATCAGCGGGGCCAGCGCCTGGTCGGCTGGCAGGCTGCAGCCTTGGCGACGCAGGCTCGAGAACAGCAGCTTGAGCGCCAGCACACCGATGTCCTGCGGCCGTTCGCGCAGCGACGGAATCGACACGCGCAGGATGTTCAGGCGGTAGTACAGGTCAGCGCGGAAGGACCCCTCCTTGATGCACTCGCGCAGCTGGCAATGGGTGGCCGCGATGACTCGCAAGTCGACAGGGATGGGCTGTTGGCTGCCCAGGCGCACAACTTCGCGCTCCTGCAGCACGCGCAACAGCCGGGTCTGCAGCGAGATCGGCATGTCGCCGATCTCGTCGAGGAAGATGGTGCCGGTGTGCGCAGACTCGAACAGCCCGACCTTGCCGCCCTTGCGTGCGCCGGTGAAGGCGCCGTCCTCGTAGCCGAAGAGTTCGCTTTCCAGCAGCGACTCGGGGAAGGATGCGCAATTGAGCGCGACGAAGGGCCGGTCGCAGCGCAGGCTGGCGTTGTGGATGGCTTGCGCGAACAACTCCTTGCCGGTGCCGCTTTCGCCGGTGATGAGCACGGTGGCCATGCTCTGGGCGCAACGCTGGGCCACCACGCGGGCCCGTTGCAAGGCCGGGCTGGAGCCGGAAATGTGGTCGAAGTGATAACGCGCGGTCAGACCGCGCGGCTTGCGTTGTGAGCGCACCAGGGTGTCGGCACGCTGGATGGTCTGGGCGTCAACCAACTTGAGCAGCGCACCCGTGAACTGCCCGGATTCGCGCAATGCCGTGCGGGTCATCAGGTAGCTCTTGCCGCCCATCATGACGACCGAGTCGACGGTCGGCTCGGTGTCGGTCAGAAGGTCGCCCAGCGACAGCATCGGCGCCACGTCACGCAGGTCGCGGCCAATCACTTCGCCAGGCGCGGCGCCCAGGATGCGGGCCATCGGCGGGTTGATGGCGGTGATTCGGTGCTGTTCGTCTACCGCCAGCACGGCGTCGTGCAGGTTCTGCAGCACGGCGTTGAGCTTGGCGTAGCGGGTGGCCTCGAGCACCGCCAGTTCGGCGATCTGCACCGCTTCGGCCAGGGCCAGTCGGATCGATTCGAGGCTGTAGGCCAGGATGCCGACGATGCCGTTCTCTTCGGCCAGTTGCACCACAAGGCTGGAGCCGACGACGACCTTGTAGCCGTCCTCCTTCAAGCGCCTGAAGCTCTCGACGATGTCCTTGATGGTCTCGTAGGGCTGCTGCGAGACCTCGACCTGCAGCAGTTCCTTGGTGGCTTCGAGTTCCGGCAGCTTCTCCTTGTAGATGCCCAGGCCGATGCGGTCCGAGGTCTGGCGCGCCTTGTGCAGCGCCTTGAGCAGGTCATAGCCGCTGACCTTGATCGAGACCACCGGCATGTTCAGCGCCGAGCGCAGCAGCGACGCGTTGGCGCCCGCCGAGATCATCACGTCGTGCGCGTGCGTCTGGTCGATCTCGCGCCCGACACGCAGCGCTTCTTCCAGCACGACCTCCTGCACGTGGATGTCGGCCCGGTCCGCGAACTCCGGCACGACAGCATTCACCAGCGGGGTGAAGGCGCCATAACTGAAGATGCAGAGGCGGGGCTTGCGGGGAAGTATCCGGCTCGTCACGTGGGGCCTTCGAGATGGTTGCAGGTGCCTGGCATGCAGCGCGATGCAACATGCCGTTGCATCGTGTCGATGTTGCAAGTATCGATCCAGGCTGACGGTGTTTCAACTCTCCAGCGCCCGGTGTTGCAGAGGAATGAACGGCGGTAGAAGCAAGGGCAGCGGCATGGAGAATGCGCTGGCAAGGAAATTGCGTCGGCTGTTGCTCTGCTTGTGCAACGGAACCGCTGGCCATGAACGATGTCTTGACGATCAACGAAGTCGGGCCGCGCGACGGGCTGCAGAACCAGCGCGTGGCGGTCAGCTGCGACGACAAGCTGCGGCTCATCCAGGCGCTGGTGGATGCCGGGCTGCGGGCGATCGAGGCCACCAGCTTCGTGTCGCCCAAGGCGGTGCCACAGATGGCCGACGCCGATGAACTGTTTGTGCGTTTGCCCCAACCCGAGCGTGTGGCGTATTCGGCGCTGGTGCCCAACGTGCGCGGCCTGCAGCGTGCACAGGCCTGCCAGGTGCGCGAAATCGCGGTTGTGCTCTCGGCCACCGAGACCATGAACCAGCGCAACATCAACATGAGCCTGGACCAGGCGACCGAGGTCTGCATCCAGACCCTGGACGGCGCCATCAAGGCCGGCATGCGCGCCAAGGCATATGTGGCGGTGGCCTTCGAGTGCCCGTTCGAAGGCGCTGTGCCGCCCGAGCGCGTGCTGGCGCTGACGCGCGCCATGTTCGCCGCCGGCGCCGCCGAGGTTGTGATCGCCGACACCATAGGCGCCGCCGCACCGCGCGCCGTGTCCAGCCTGATGGGCGCGGCTGCGGCCGAATTTGGCGCGGCGCGCCTGTCGGCCCACCTGCACGACACACGCGGCTTTGCGCTGGCCAATGCCTGGGCCGCCATCGAAGCGGGCATCCGCAAATTCGACACCAGCCTGGGCGGCCTGGGCGGCTGCCCTTTCGCCCCTGGCGCCGCCGGCAACCTGGCCACGGAAGACCTGGTGCAACTGGCCGCGCAAAGCGGCTTGTCCACCGGCATCGACATGGCGGCGCTGCGCAGCGCAATCGCCCTGGCGCAGACCCTGACCCAGCGCCCGCTGGGCGGCCGCATCACGGCCTGGCTGGGCATCCAGGACACTTACCGCGCACGCACAGGCCAATGAACAAGCGTGCCCCGCCCTCGCGTCGAGCAGCCCCGCTCGCCGCTCCAGTTGCAAAGAAAGAGATTCCATGATCGATTCGAAACGCCGCCACGCACTGCAGGCCGCTGCGGCGGCGGCACTGGTGTTGCACAGGCCCGTGTGGGCAGCCGCCGACCCCGACGTCATCGTGCTGGGCGCCGGCCTGGCCGGGCTCAACGCCGCACTGCAGCTGGAAGCCTTCGGCTTGCGCGTGCGCGTGCTCGAAGCGTCCCAGCGCATCGGTGGCCGACTGCACACGCTGGACGCCGTGGCGGGGCGGCCCGAAGCCGGCGGCAACCAGATCGGCCTGGCCTATGCGCGCACCGTCGACACGGCCAAGCGCCTGGGCGTCGAGCTGCTGCCGATGGGGCGGTCGCCGCTGTTCAAGGACGAACGCCTCGTCTACTTCATCGACGGGCGGCGCATGTCCAGCGGCGAGTGGGCCGCCTCGCCGGCCAACCCCTTCCCGCCCGCGCTGCGGCCCATGCCGCCTGACCGCGCGCTTGGGCGCCTGCTGGGCGGCAACCCGCTGAAATCGATCAGCGGCTGGCGTGACCCGGCCAACTTCATCTACGACGTGCCGGTGCTCGACGAGCTCCGGGCCCGTGGCCTGAGCCCTGCCGCGCTGGCCCTGCTCGAGGTCAACAACAGCTACGGCCCGACGCTGGCCGACACCTCGCTGCTGAACCTGCATTACGTCAACGCCAACTTCATGGAGATCATGAAGTTCAGGGGGCCCACCCTCAGCGTCAAGGGTGGCAACCAGCGGCTGCCCGAGGCGATGGCCGCCGCGCTGAAGGGCGAACTGCGCAAGGGCAGCCGGGTCACCGAAATCGATTCCAAGGACAGCGGCGTGTCTGTGCGCTGTGCCGACGGCTCGCAGCACCGCGCGCGCTTCGTGGTCTGCGCCTTGCCCCTGCCCGCCCTGCGCACGGTGCGCATGCAGCCCGGTCTTCCAGACCGGCATGAGCAGGCGGTGAGTCAGCTGGCCTACGGCCGAGTGACGCAGCTTCACCTGGAAGTGCTCGAACCCTTCTGGGAGAGCGAGGGGCTGTCGCCCTTCCTGTGGTCCAACGGGCCGCTGGAGCGCATCTTCCCGAACGATGCGCGCGGCGATGGCCAGGCCCAGAGCCTGACGGTCTGGATCAACGGCGCCGGCACCGCGCGCTGGGACGCCCTGAGCGACGCGCAGGCAACGCAACTCGCCATCGACGAGCTGGTCAAGGTTTACCCGAAGGCCCGCGGTGCGGTGCGCATGGCCGCACGCGTGGCCTGGCATCGCGAGCCGCTGGCGGGTGGCACTTGGGCCAACTGGCTGCCCGGGCAGATCTCGCGCTACGCCCGCTTCGTCGACGTGCCGCACGGCCGCGTGCACTTCGCCGGCGAACACACCGCGCACACCCTGCGCGGCATGGAGGGAGCGATGGAATCAGGTGAACGCGCTGCGGCCGAGATCATGGGGCGACTGTGAAGACCACCCGCCTTGTTGCAACGGCGCTGCTCGGCCTGACCCTGCTGGGTGGCGCGGCGCAGGCCGAACCCTCGGCGGCACTGCGCGGCCGCATCGCCTTCATGCGGTGCGCCGCCT
>Ga0073899_10001275_pt1 | contig 23136 bp, 21 predicted proteins | sample KloWWTmetaKNB5Ph_FD_88975 | JGI IMG/M metagenome (GOLD analysis project Ga0073899, IMG submission 88975) | Active sludge microbial communities from Klosterneuburg, Austria, studying microevolution and ecology of nitrifiers - Klosterneuburg... | ecosystem: Engineered > WWTP > Aerobic digester >... | reverse complement strand
CCGGTGGGGCCTTGGCTCGTCGGCGCCTGCGTGCGGCCGGCGGCGCTCCGGCCTCGACGCGTACCTGCGAAGGAGCCACCGGGACCTCGCCTCCTGCCGGCGGCGGCGCCGCGTCCTCATCTCCCACGTGGGACGGCGGCGCCCCGTACGGCCGCCCGTCGGCGTGCGTGATCCGCAGGTTGGCGGGCGCGGTCCCGCCGATCCGCAGCCGGCCGTCGTGCGCGGCCTTGTGGTGCGCCGAGCACATCACCGCGAGCTTGGTCGGCGTGTGTTTGCCGCCCTCGACCCGCGGCACGATGTGGTGCACGTCGACGTACCGCGCGTTGCGGCACCCCGGCACGACGCACCGCCCGCGATCCCGCCGCAGCACCGCGCGCCGGGTCCGCGGCGGGATCGTCTTGGTCACCCACGCCGGCTTGTCGCCGTCGACGCGCCCGAGCAGCTCGGCGTCGCACGACGCCTGCGCCAGCTCCGTTTCACTGATCTCGATCGTGTGCCCGGCGACGTCCTGCCACGCGCGCATGCAGTCGGGGCACCGCGTGATCGCGATCTGATGCATGGGCCTGGACGCCGCCGCGGCATCGCCCGCATGGGATCCCGCTCCCGCGTCTCCCGCGTGGGATCCCGCCAGCTGGCCATCGCACAACGTCGCCAGCAGGTCGCCATCGGTCAGTGGGTGCCCGCACGCCGTCTCCAGCGCGCGCCGCGCCGCCGTGAACTTGCCGAGCACCGCCGCCGGCAGCAGCAGCCGCAGCTCGTGCAGCCGCGCGGCGGGGTCGGGCGGATCGTCCGGCGAGTCGCCCCGCCGCCGCCCGCTGACCATGTCCTCGATGTCCCGCACGGTGTGCTTGGCCGCCGCCGCCAGCCACGCCGCCTCGGTGTCGACGGTCGCGACCCGGGTCAGCTCGCGCGCCGCGCTGTACGCGACCTCGCCGGCGGACATCGCCGCCCGCAGCTTCGGGAGCGCCGCCAGCGCGTCGGCGACCCGCAGCCGCTCCCGCGCTGGCCCCGGCGCGTAGCCCAGCACGCGCTCGACGTACTCGAAGAACGACGCGAAGCCCAGCTCGCGATGGACGCCCAGCGCCCGCGCGCGCCGCAGCCACGCGGCCTCCTCGACGTCGAGCGCCGCCCGCCGCCGCGCCAGCCCGCGCAGCGTCCGGTCGACGACGCGCCAGTCGTCCGCGCCCGCCGCCGCACCCGCCGCCGCCGCGGCTGCCGCCGCCGCCGCGCCCACCGTCTGTCCGCCCGCTGCTCCGTCCACCATGCCCAGCCCCTCAGCAAGCCGCGCGCCAGCCGTAACCCCGCGACGCCTCGCGCCCGCTGTCCGAATCTCGGACAAAATGGCCGGATTTGTCCGGCTTTCCGGCCGTCCACCGGACAGTGCCCGCGGCGGCCGGGGACGCCGCGCGCCAGTGACGCTGTTCGCGCCGCGCCGCCTCGCGCCGCGCTACTTGACGCCCTTGCTGACCAGGAACGCGGTGTAGCCCTTGTCGGTGCCCATGATGTGCTTGATCAGCCAGTTCTTGAGGAACGCCATGACCTCGGCCGACAGCGCGGCGTTGTTGCCGGCGGCGAACTTCTGGCGCACCTCGGCGACCTGCTTGGTCAGCGCGTCGTGCTCTTCCTTGTGCTTGGCGAAGGCCGGGAAGTTGTGGGCCTTCATCTCGCGCTCTTCGTGCTGGAAGTGCGTCACCGTGTAGTCGATGAGCGCGCCGAGCACGACGCCGAGCTTCTCCTTGCCCTTGCCGGTGTTGATGGCGTCGAACAGGTCGTTGACCATCGCTACCAGCTTCTGGTGCTCGGCGTCGAAGGACTGGATGCCGACGCTGAGCTTGGGACCCCATTCCATGAGCATGACGGTTCTCCTTGCCGGTCTCCGACCGGGGTGGGTGCCTCGAGGGCGGCGTCGAGCCGGTCGCCGGCCGCCGCGAGCGTGCGGCCGAGCTGCTCGACGGTCTGCGCCGCCTCGTCGATGATGCCGGTGACGGTGTGGGCCAGGCCGCGCTGCTCCTCGGCGGAGCTGGCGATGGCCGCGATGATGGCGTGGATCTCGGCCACCCGCTGCCGGGCGATGGTCATCGCCTCGGCGACCGCCGTGGTCGCCGCGCGCACCGCGCTGACCTGGCCCTGGATCGCCGCCGCCGCCTCGCCGGTCTCGCGGGCGAGCTGCTTGACCTCGGTCGCGACCGCCGCGAACCCGCGGCCGACCTCGCCGGCGTGGGCCGCCTCGATCGCGGCGTTGATCGCCAGCATCCGGGTCTGGCCCGCGATCCGGCCGATCGTGCGGACTCGCGCGTCGACCTCGTCGGTCAGCGCCGCGACGTGCGAGATGCGCTCGTCGGTGGTCGCGACCTGGATGAGCGCGTCGTCGCCGATCACCTTGGCGCGCTCGGTCTGGGTGTTGACGTCGGCGATGCCGTGGTGGAGCTGGCTGACCAGCCCGCCCACCATCCGCACGTTCATCACCACCGCGTCCGCGTCGGTGCTCGCCGCCGTCGCGTCGGCGCGGATCGCGTCGCGCAGGGTCGCGAGGTTCGCGACGTCGATCGGCGGGGCGTTGGCCATGGCGTTGATCGCTGGGTCGACGGTCTCCGCCCCTTCTGAAGGGCCACCCCGCGATCTCCCCTCCGCACGCGACCGATCGCCACAGCGCAAGGCCTGCGCCGCGTGTTCAGGCGCCGGGCCGTCTCGGCCGCGCGTCTCACCAGATCGTCGTGGCGACGCTCTGGGCCGTTTCCGGTGGGGGCCCCGGCGAATGCCGGGGGAGGGTCGTTGCGAAAGACCCTCCTCTGGGAACGGGAGGGTCGTTGCGAAAGACCCTCCTAAGGTTTCAGAACGGCTGGATCGCCGCGTAGGCCTGGCTGCCGGCCTCGTAGTCGACGATGACCGACTTCGCGCCAGCGGCCTGGGCGATGCGGGCCACCTCGTCGCGGTTGCCGCGGACGACCATACGGGGCTCGGCGCCCTCGATGCCGAGCTCGGTCACGAACTGGCGGGCCTTCACGACCGTCTTGAAGCCGAGCAGGTAGATCAGCGTCTCGCTCGACCGCGCCATCATCGGCACCCGGCCGTCGGCGTCAGCGGTCGGGAGTTGCTCTTCGTTGGCGATGAGCAGCACCCAGAGGCCATCGAGGACGCTGCCCGGGCCGGCGTTGACCGGGCCCGTGGCGCGCGCGGCGCGGGGCGGAGACTGCGTGTTCGATCCCCGGCGGCCGTAGTCCATCTCTTGCATGCGTGTGTTCGCTCCAGTTCTTTCTTTTGGGGGCCGTGATGCGGCTTTTCGACCGGAATGTCAAGGGAAATCCTGGAGCGGACGCGCCGCGATCCCGGCGGGTCGAGTAGCCACCACCCGCCCTCACGGGCCAACGCCGCGCCGCGCCTTGACGCCTCGCGGGCATCCGCCCAGAGTGCCGCCATGGGTTCGGCGCCGTCCGGAAGTGATCCCGGGGCCCGTGGGCGGCTTCGCCTGCCGGTCGTGGCCGGACCCGCGCTCGCCGTGCCCGCCGGCTTCGCGTCCCCGGCGCCCCGCGCCGACGGCGCCGCGCTCGACGCCCAGCGGCGCCCGCTGCGCTACCTGCGGGTGTCGGTGACCGACCGCTGCAACTTCGCCTGCACGTACTGCGTGCCCGACGACGGCATCGCCCACCAGGCCCGCGCCGACCTGCTCAGCTTCGAGGAGATCGAGCGGGTGGTGGCGGTGTTCGCCGCGCTGGGCGTCGAGCGGGTCCGCCTGACCGGCGGCGAGCCGACGGTCCGCGCCCACGTCGTCGAGCTGGTCGCGCGGCTGGCGCCCCGGGTCGGCGCGCTGGTGATGACCACCAACGGCCACCGCCTGCCCGAGCTGGCCCGCCCGCTGGTCGCCGCCGGCCTGCGCGGCGTCAACGTGTCGCTCGACACCCTCGACGCCGCGCGCTTCGCCCGGCTCACCAGCGGCGGCGATCTGGCCACGGTGATCGCCGGCATCGACGCCGCGCTCGCCGCCGGGCTCGAGGTCAAGCTCAACGCGGTGGCGCTGGCCGGCGAGAACGACGACGAGCTGGCGGCGCTGTGCCGGTTCGCCTGGGACCGCGGCGTGACGCTGCGGTTCATCGAGCACATGCCGCTGTCGAGCGGCGCGCTGTACCAGCCGACCCGCGAGCTGTCGGCGGCCACGATCCGCGCCGCGCTGACCGCCGCGTTCGGGCCCCTGGTGCCCGCCGACCGCGACCGCCGGGCGGTCGGGCCGTCACGCTACTGGGCGCTGGCCGCCGACCCGCGCCGCGAGGTCGGGATCATCTCGGCGATGACCGAGCACTTCTGCGACGACTGCAACCGGGTGCGGCTGACCGCGGACGGCGCGCTCCACGCCTGCCTCGGCCACGACGACGCCATCAGCCTGCGCGACCTGCTGCGGCAGGGCGGCAGCGACGACGACCTGCGCCGGGCCATCGCCTACGCCCTGGCCGGCAAGCGGCCGGGGCACGAGTTCCAGCGCACAGGGGCCGGCGGTCCCGGGAAGCATATGATCGCCATCGGCGGTTAGGCATCTCGATGGGACCTACCACCGCGCCAACTCTGCGAGATCTTGCCGGCCAGACGCAAAGCATGCGCGGCAACAGGCCACAGGCGGCCCGGTACGAGCCTGGCCCGTGTCATGCTAACCACCGCTACGGAGGCTGACCCCGATGACCAACACCACCATTGCCAAGATCGTTCTCACCGCCGCGATCGCGCTGGGCGTCGTCGGGTTCTTCTGGCACTCCTCGTCGAGTCACACCGGCGCCTACAAGATGGTGGACGAGGCCGTGGCCGTCGCTCCCGAGTGGCAGGGGAAGGAGATCAAGGTCCACGGCTGGGTCCAGGCCGGTACGATCGATGAACAGATCGTTGGCCAGGAAATGCACAGGACCTTCGTCCTGGAGCACAAGGGCGCCACGATCCTGGTCAAGAACACCGGCCCCAAGCCCGACACCTTCCGGGACAAGGCCGAGGTGGTCGCTGACGGCAAGCTGGTGATGGAGGACGGCAAGCCCGTGCTCTACGCGAGCAACCTGATGGCGAAGTGCCCCTCGAAGTACGAGGGCGCGCAGCGCGACAAGATGTTCGAGCAGGGGAAGTGACCGCCGTCGGCGCGGCCCGCTGACACGTAGCCCTTCACCGTGGTTTCGCTCCGAAACGGCGTGAAAGCAGTGACCTCGTGAACGAACTCCCATCGTCGCCGATCGCAACGGTCGGCACGATCGCGCTCTACCTGTCCTTCGTGCTGGCCGCGGCGACCGCCGCGACCGGCATCGTCGGCAACGCCCGCAAGAACCCGCGGCTGGTGGCCGCCTCGGTGTACGGCCTGTACGGGTTCTTCGCCATGATCGCCATCACCTCGGCGCTCCTGGTCTACGCGTTCCTCACCCACGACTTCACGATCAAGTACGTCGCGGCGACCAGCGATACGTCGATGTCGACGTCGTACAAGATCACCGCGTTCTGGGGCGCCCTCGACGGCTCGCTGCTGTTCTGGGTGTTCGTGCTGGCGGCGTTCTCGACGATCGCGGTCGCGGTCAACGCCCGCCGCCACCGCGACATGATCGGCTTCGTGGTCGGCACGATCATGGTGGTGCAGGTGTTCTTCATCACCCTGCTCATCTTCAACAAGGACCCGTTCACGACGTTCCTCACCGACCCGCCGACCAACGGCCAGGGCCTCAACCCGCTGCTCCAGAACTACTGGATGGTCATCCACCCGCCGAGCCTGTACATCGGCTTCGTCGCGGCGACGATCCCGTTCGCGTTCGCGATCGCGGCGCTGGCGTCGGGCCGCCTCGACGACCTCTGGCTCGGCTCGGTGCGGACCTGGTCGCTGATCTGCTTCTTCTTCCTGTCGTTCGGCCTCATCCTCGGCGGCCGCTGGGCGTACGAGGAGCTGGGCTGGGGCGGCTACTGGGCGTGGGACCCGGTCGAGAACGCCGGGTTGATCCCGTGGTTCACGATGACGGCGTTCCTGCACACCGCGGTGATCCAGGAGCAGCGCGGGATGATGAAGGCGTGGAACCTGGTGCTGGTCATCCTCACCTTCTTCTTCACGATCTTCGGCACGTTCATGACCCGCTCGGGCGTCGTGCAGTCGGTCCACGCCTTCGGCAAGGACGACCAGATCGCGCTCGAGTTCATCGTCTTCATGCTGTTCTTCCTGATCGTCGGCCTGGGCCTGGTGATCTACCGGCTGCCGCGGCTGCGCAACAACGGCGCGTTCGAGTCGTTCGCGTCGCGCGAGACCGCGTTCCTGGTGAACAACTGGATCCTCCTGGCGTGCGCCGTGTTCGTGCTGTTCGTGACGATGCTGCCGACCATCACCGAGCACCTGTTCGGTGAGCGCAAGACGATCGGCGCGGCGTTCTTCAACCTGTGGATGACGCCGCTGGGGCTGGTGCTGCTGTTCCTGGCCGGCGCCGCGCCGCTGCTGGCCTGGCGCAAGACCACCGGCGAGCGGCTGATCGCGCAGTTCCTGTGGCCGACCGCGGCCGCGGTCGTGACGATGGGGCTGCTCGGCGCGCTGGTGCCCGCCAGCCGCGCGCTGACCCCGGTGCTCGACGACGCGCTCCGGCTGCCGGTGCCGCTGTTCACGTTCGGCCTGTGCGGCTTCGTGTTCGGCAGCATCATCCAGGAGTACATCCGCGGCCTGGGCGCGCGCATGAAGCAGACCGGCTCGGACCCGTTCACCTCGCTGGTCGGGCTGGTGCTGATCAAGCGCCGCAAGTACGGCGGCTACGTGATCCACCTGGCGATCGCGGTCTTGTTCATCGGCTTCGCCGGCAAGACCTGGGACACGATGGTCGACCGCACGATCGCCAAGCCGGCGGTCGAGCTGGCCGCGGCCAAGCAGCCGGTCGACGCGTCGCGGTTCACCGTGCGCGGCTACACCTTCCAGTACGAGGCCCTCGAGCAGGTCGCCGACGACAACAAGATCGCGACCTACGCCCACGTCACCTTGTCGCGCGGCAAGGAGAAGCTCGAGCTGATGCACCCGGCGCGCAACAGCTACCGCCGCGGCACCGAGCCCACCTCCGAGGTCGCGATCCACGAGCGGCTGAGCGAGGACGTCTACGTCGTGCTCACCGGCTTCGACACCGACACCAAGACCGCCAACTTCCGCATCTACGTCAACCCGCTGGTGAACTGGGTGTGGATCGGCTTCGTGTTCCTGGCGATCGGCACGTTCATCTGCCTCATCCCGCAGGGCCTGGTCGACCTGGTGTCGGGGCGGCCCAAGAGCGCGCTGGGCCGCGCCGCCGACGTCGCCGGCCTGCTGCTGATCGTCGGCGCGCTCTTGGCGCCGATGGTGGCAGCGGCGCGCGCCGACGACGAGCCGCCCCTGCGGGTGGCGCAGGCCGGCCCGCCGGCCGAGCACGCCGACGCCGAGGTCCGGGCCCGCGGCCACGCCGACGACTCGGGCTGGTCGCACCGCCACCGGCCCGACTCGGCCACCGCCGAGAAGCTGATGAAGCAGCTGGTGTGCATGTGCGGCGGCTGCCAGCGCGAGACGCTGTTCGACTGCAAGTGCGGGTTCGCGGCCACCGAGCGCAAGAAGGTGCTCGACCAGCTGGCCGGCTTCGACCTGACCAAGCCGGGCGGCCCCGAGGCCGCCGAGAAGGCGGTGCGCGACGCGTTCATCCGCGAGTACGGCGGCGAGGACGTGCTGGCCACGCCGCGCGGCAAGTCGACCTGGCTGGTGCCGTATCTGGCGATCGTCGGCGGGCTGGTGGTGCTGGGCGTGATCACCGCGAGCTTCGTCAAGCGCGGCCGGGCCGCGGCCGCGGCCGCCGCCGCCGCGCCGGGGGTGACCGCCGCCGACGAGAAGTACGCCGATCGGCTCGACGACGAGCTGCGAGACAACGATGCGTGAGCCGGCGCGCCCCGAGGCCCCGCCGCCGCGTCCGCTGCCGCCCGCCCGGGCGGCGGGGGCGTCGACGCTGATCGCGCCGCTGGTGGCGGCGGCGCTGCTGCCGCCCGGCTGGATGTTCATCGCCCACGCCCACCGTTGGCACCTGACGCCGTCGGTGATCGTGCTGTGCCTGGCGTGGACCGCGGTGGTCGGCGCCGGCTACGCGCTGGTGCGCGCCGGCAACGCCTTCCTCGACGAGGTGCCCGAGGACTGGTTCACCGCCGGTGGGACCCACGCCGAGCTCGAGCGCGAGAAGAAGAGCCTGGTGCGGGCGATCAAGGAGATCGAGTTCGATCGCGACACCGGCAAGCTGTCGGCCGCCGACGCGGCCGCGCTGTTGACCGCCTACCGCGCGCGGGCCATCGAGGTGATCAAGGCCCTCGACCTCGACGCGGCCGGGCTGTCGCCGCGCGACCGCGTCCTCGCCGAGCTCAAGGCGCGGGCCCAGATCGATCGCCAGGCCGGCAAGGCCAAGGCCAAGGCGGCCAAGGCCGCCAAGGCGGGCAAGGCGACCAAGGACAACGGCAAGCCGGCGCCCGAGGCGGCGGCGGCGACCGTCACCGCCGCGCCGGCGGCGGCCGCGACCGAGCAACCCGCGGTGGAGGCCCCGGCCCCCGAGGCCCCCGCCGCCGCGCCGACGGTGGAGACCCCGGCGGCGGTGATCGACGAGGCGCGCGCGACCGACGCGGCGGGCTCGTCCGAAGAGGTGGCGTCATGATCGTCCGACTGTCCGCGGCGCTGATCGCCGCGATGTGTGCCGCGACCTGCGCGCTGGTCGCGATCCCGACGGCCGCGGCGCAGCCCGCCGCGGCGATCGGCCAGCCGCTGCCCGACAGCAGCCTGCGCGACGGCACCCTCACGGTGCGGATCATCGCCGGCGATCGCTCGCAGCCGGTCACCGGCGCCGAGATCACGCTGACCCTGGCCGCGCCCAACGGCCAGGGCACGCCCGAGGAGAAGCGCGCCCGCACCGACGCCGAGGGCCGCGCCCAGTTCACCGACATCGCGATGGGCACGCTGGTCAAGGCCAGCATCCCCGGCGAGGCCCAGCCGATCGAGTCGAGCCAGTTCCCGATGCCGCAGTCCGGCGGCATCCGGCTGATGCTGTCGACCAAGCCGATGGCCGGCGACGCGCCGATGATGGGCGGCGGCGCCGCCGGCGGCCCGCCGATGAGCCCGCGCACCATGAGCGGCCAGCCGCGGCCCGAGCAGGGCGACCAGGGCGACACCATCACCGCGCGCCTGAGCTACGACGACTTCGCCGACATCGCCGGGCTGGCCGGCCTGCCGGTGGTGCTGGCCGCGTACCGCCACGATCAGCAGATCAGCGCGCAGCTGGGCCGCACCGACGCCACCGGCCGCGTGACCTGGACCGGCCTCGATCGGCGCGGCGCCACGACGTACTTCGCGATGGCGCTCCTGCCGCGCGGGGCGGGCTTCGATCGGCTGACCACGCTGCCGGTCTTGCTCGACGGCATGGCCGGCGTGCGCGTGATCCTCTCGGGCGAGAAGCGCACCGCCGAGGCCCCGCCGGTCGACGACCTGTCGCGCCTCGACGAGCAGCCCAAGGCCGGCATCCCGGCCGGCTCGGTGCGGGTGCAGTTCGCCGGCGTGCCCGAGGACGGCACCACCGCCGAGCTGATCGACCTGCTCACCGGCGCGCCGGTCGGCAAGGCCGGCCTGGGCCGGCCGCTGGTCGACCTCGACTCGATCAAGCTGCAGGCGACGCCGGTCACCGCCGATCCGGCGCTGACCAAGGGCGCGCTGGTGGTGACGCTGACCCACGAGGGCGCGCCGCTGACCGGCCGCGCCGTCACGCTGCGCAAGGTCGGCGCGACGCCGACCGAGGCCGAGCTGGTGGGGCAGGTCGACAACGGCGTCGCCACCTTCACCGGCGTGCCGGCCGGCGCGTTCGAGCTGCGGGTGGCGATCGACGGCGACGCCGCCGGCACGACCACGCTCACCACCACCGGCGTCGGCGCGCGCTCGACGGTCGACGTCGCCTGGCTGGTGCGCGGCGAGGCCGGCGCGGCGTTCACCGGCGTGCCCACCGGCGGCGAGCACGCCTACGCGGTGCGCGCGGTGATGCACAACCAGGTCTACCTGTCGGCGCCGTTCCAGCTCGGCCCCGACCGCGGCGCCGCGATCACCGTGCTGGTGATGCCGCGCATCATGTTCCAGTGGAGCCTGACCAGCTTCCTCGACGACGTGTACCTGGGCGTGCGTGGCAGCTTCGGCGTCCGCAACGCGTCGTGGGCGCCGTACCTGGCCGGCACCGACGCGCGGCCCGACGACCTGGTCATCCCGCTGCCCGACGGCTTCCAGGGCGCGATCGTGCGCGACGAGTTCCAGGCCATGGTCGGCGTCGACCCGGCCAAGGGCTTCGTGATCCGGCGGCCGATCCCGCCGGGCGGCATGCAGTTCGTCGCCGGCTTCTCGCTCAAGGTCGACGGGGGCACCGTCCGGTGGTCGATGCCGCTGCCGCTGGGCACCTTCGAGAGTGGCATCGAGATCAAGAAGGCCGGCAACGCCAACGTGGTGCTGCCCGACGGCGTGAAGTTCAAGGTCGAGGAGGCCACCGACGAGCGCGGCGGCTGGATGGTGCTGTCGCCGATCACGATCCTGCCCGGCAAGACGATGCAGTTCGAGATCCACGACCTGCCCCACGAGGCGTGGTGGCGGACCTACGGCCGCCGGCTGGCCGGCGGCCTGGTGCTGCTGCTCCTGACGCTGGGCACGGTGTTCGCGCTGGTGCGGCCCAAGCCGGGCACGCTGCCCACCGCGCGCTTCGACGCGCTGCTCGACGAGCTGGCCGCGCTCGAGGCCAGCGGCGAGAACCCGGCGCGCAAGGCCGAGCTGATGACCCAGCTCGAGACGCTGTACCGCCAGCAGCCGAAGTAGCGGATGCTCTCGTCGATCGTCGTCGAGAAGGTCAGCAAGCGCTACGGCGATCACCGCGCGCTGGCGGCGGTCGAGCTGACGCTCACCGCCGGGTCGGTGTGCGCGCTGCTCGGCCCCAACGGCGCCGGCAAGTCGACGCTGCTCGGCATCCTGTCGACGCTGGTGCGGGCCACCGCTGGCACGGTCGGCTACCTCGAGGGCGATCGCCGGCGCAAGCTCGACGACCGGCTGCGGGCCGACATCGGCCTCCTGGCCCACAGCTCGCTGTGCTACGGCGAGCTGACCGCGGTCGAGAACCTCGAGTTCTTCGCGACGCTGTACGGGGTGGCCGACGGCGCGGCGCGGGCGCGGACGCTGCTCGACGAGGTCGGGCTCGACGGCCGGGCCCGCGACCGGGCGGTGCGCACCTACTCGCGCGGCATGGTGCAGCGGCTGGCGCTGGCCCGCGCGCTCCTGGCCCGGCCGTCGCTGCTGTTGCTCGACGAGCCGTTCACCGGCCTCGATCGCGGCGGCGCGCTCGCGCTGGGCGCGCGGCTGGGGCAGGCCAAGGCCGACGGCGCGATCGTCGTGTGCGTGACCCACGACCTCGAGGCCATCGCCGGGGTCACCGATCACGTCGCGATCCTGGTGGGCGGCAAGCTGGCGTGCGACGAGCGCGACCCGGCGGGGTACTCGTACGCGGCGCTGCGCGAGCGCTACCACACCCATGCCGGGTAGGGCGCTGCCGACGGCGCCGGCGGCCGATGCGGTGCCGGCCAGTTGCTCCGCCGCGGTGGGCCGGCGTACAACCGCCCCCGTGGGTACCCTGCGCCTCGTCGCCGCCGTCGCGGGCAAGGACCTGAAGGTCGAGCTGCGCAGCCGCGAGATCCTCTACACGATGGCGCTGTTCGCGGCGGTGATCGTGGTGGTGTTCTCGTTCTCGTTCGTCAAGGATCAGAAGGCGCTGGTGGCGGCGGTGCCGGGCGTGGCGTGGGCGGCGGTGGTGTTCGCCGGGACGATCGGCCTGGGCCGGGCCTTCGAGCGCGAGCGCGAGGGCGACACGATGCGCGCGCTCTTGCTGTCGCCGGCGCCGCGGCTGGCGATCTTCGCCGGCAAGACCGTGGCGATCGCGCTCCTGGTGGTGGCGGTCGAGGCGGTGGTGCTGCCGCTGTGCCTCTTGTTCTTCAACGTCGACCTCGGCGCCGCCGTGCTCGACCTGGTGCTGGTGCTGGTGCTGGGCGCGATCGGCTTCGCGATCGTCGGCACCGTGTTCGCGGCGATGCTGCTGCGCATCCAGTCGCGCGACGTGTTGTTGCCGGTGGTGCTGTACCCGATCCTGGTGCCGATGATCATGTCGGGCACCAAGGCGACCGCCGCGATCCTCGCGGCCAACGACGCCGACGCCTGGTTCTGGATCAAGTTCCTGGCCGCCTACGACTGCGTGTTCACGATCGTGGCGCTGTGGACCTTCGAAGCCCTGGTGATCGAATGAGACGCATCCTGATCCCCCTGCTCGCGGCGTGCGCGGCCGCCGGCCTGGCCGGCACGCTGTACCTGGTCTTCTATGTGACCAAGCTCGAGCAGAACCTGTTCTTCAACCAGAAGATCTTCTACTGGCACGTGCCCAACTGGTTCATGTTGTTCTCGATGGTGTTCCTGTGCGGGGGCGCCTCGATCGGCTACCTGGTCAAGCGCGACCCGAAGTGGGACGACGTGGCCCACGCGGCCGGCGAGCTGGCGGTGCTGTTCGGCGCGATCGGCCTGGTCACCGGCTCGATCTGGGGCAAGGCGGCGTGGGGCCACTGGTGGATCTGGGAGCTGCGGCTGACCACCTCGCTGATCCTGTGGCTGACGATGCTGGGCTACGCGCTGGTGCGCCGGTTCGCCGGGCCGGGCAGCGAGCCGCTGTGCGCCGGCCTCGCGATCTTCGGCATGGTCAACGTGCCGCTGGTGTACTTCGCGGTGAAGCTGGCCGACAAGCTGGGCCAGGCCAGCGCGCACCCCAAGGCCAAGGTGGTGGCCCAGCTCGACGCGTCGATGAAGGGCACGTTCTGGCTGTCGGTCTTGACCTTCGCGGCGGTGTGCGCGCTGTTGTTCCTGGTGCGCATCGACGCGATCCGCGACGCCCGTCGCCTGCGCGCGGTGCGCGAGCGCGGCCTCGACGCCGGGATCCTCGAGCCATGATCCGTCTCCGCCCCCGTCACCGACGTCCCTCCGAGGTCGCCATGCGCACGCTCGTCTCGATCGTCACGTTGTCGCTGTCGCTGTCCGTCGTCGCGCCGGCGTGGGCCCAGCCCGCGGCCGACGCCGGCCCCGCCGCCCCGACCGCGGGCGCGCCCGATCCGGCCGCGGGCCCCGCCGCCCCGACCGCAGGCGCGCCCGATCCGGCCGCGGGCAGCGCCGCGATCCGCCCGGCGCCCCCGGCCGAGCCGCCGGCGCCGCCGCCCTCGGGCGAGGCGCCGGTGTGTCGCCTGGCCGGCCCGCCGCCGCCGGTCGAGCCGGGCAAGCCGGCGCCGCCCAGCCAGCACAGCGCGATGCGGCAGGTGTGCGAGGACGAGCTGATCAAGGATCACGACTGGTGGTGGAACCTGGTCGCACGCCTGCGCACCAGCGATCACAACCAGACCGCGCGCGAGATCGTGACCAACAAGCGCCACGTCGTCGCGGCCTACGCGGCGATCTGGCTGCTCGCGGTCGGCTTCGTGCTGATCATGTGGCGGCGCCAGCAGGCGATGAAGCTGGAGATCGCGCGCCTCGAGGATCAGCTGCGCAAGGTCGAGGAGGAGGACGCCAAGCGCAAGGCGGCCAAGGCCAAGCCCGCGGCGCCGAAGGACGACGGAGGCGCGTCGTGACCTTCGGCCACATCTTCTTCATCCCGTTGGTGGCGCTCGGCGGGATGCTGATCGGCTTCATCGTCGGCGCCCGCGCCGCGCGCAACGCCGCCGACGCCCAGGTCCGCCGCGACGCCGAGCGCGACGCCGCCCGCGCCAAGCGCGCGGCCGAGCGCGGCGAATAGCGCGGCGGCGCTCAGCGCGGCGGCGTGTGGGTCACAGCGCGGCGCCGAGGCGCCGGGTCCAGCCGTCGAGATCGGCGAGCGTCGCGGTCATCACCGGGGTGGCGGGCTCGGCGCGCAGGGCCGCGGCCAGCGCCTCGCGGGCGCGCGCCAGGCGGCTGCGGACGGTGTGCGGCGACACGCCGGTGGCGACCGCGATGTCCTCGCCGGCCAGGCCCTCCCAGTAGAACAGCTCGAGCGTGATCTGGAAGTCGAGCGGCATCTGGCGCAGCGCGCGCGCCAGCAGCCGGTGTTGCTCCTCGCGCACCAGCGCGCTCTCGGGTGACGCGCCGCCGGCGACCGCCGACTCGGTGGTCGGATCGAACGGGGCGCGGCGGCGGCGGGCGATGTGGTCGAGCAGCTTGTGGCGCGCGATGCCGAACAGGAACCCGCGGAACGAGGTGATCGCGCGGCTGGCGTCGAGGCTCTTCACGCACGCCAGGAAGGTCTCCTGCACCAGGTCGTCGACCTCGTGGTCGGTCTTGCTGCGGAAGAACCGCGTGACCGCGGCGACGTGGCGCTCGAACAGCGCGCTGCCGGCGGCGCGATCGCCGGCCTGCCATGCGCGCAGCAACTCGGCGTCGTCGATCGCGTCCACGCCGCTACGGTAGCGCGGATGGTCCCCGATCGGCGCGCTGGTGTAGCATCGCCGTTGATGGCCGCGGCGGACGACGGTGACACTCCGACCGGGGCGCTCTCGAGCGCGCCGCTGGCCACCGGCGGGCTGGCGCCGGCGCTGGCGGCGGCCCGGCCGATCGACGACGTCGAGGCCCAGCGGGTGCGCGCCGCGGCGCGGGCGGCGCTGTTCGGCGACGGCGAGCCGGTGCGGGTCGGGCGGTTCACGCTGCTCGAGCGGCTGGGGGCGGGGGCGATGGGCGTGGTCTACGCGGCGTGGGATCCGCAGCTCGATCGCAAGGTGGCGCTCAAGCTGGTGCAGCCGCAGGCGGCGAGCGTCGACGGACGGGCCCGGCTGCTGGCCGAGGCCCGGGCGGCGGCCCGGCTGGCGCACCCGGCGGTGGTGACCGTGTTCGACGCCGGCGAGCACGGCGACGAGGTGTGGATCGCGATGGAGTTCGTGGCCGGGCGCAGCCTGCGCAGCTGGGCCACGACCAGCCCGCGCTGGCCGGCGGTGGTCGCGATCGCGCGGCAGGTGGCCGCCGGCCTGGCCGCCGCGCACCAGGCCGGCCTGCTGCACCGCGACGTGAAGCCCGACAACATCCTGATCGACGATCGCGGCGCCAGCCCGCGCGCGTGGATCGCCGACTTCGGGTTGGCGATCCGCCAGGACGGCGCCGACGCGGCGTCGGGTTCGGGGACGCCGGCGTACATGGCGCCCGAGCAGCACGCCGGCGGCCCGGCGTCGGCGGCGTCCGATCAGTTCGCGCTCGGGCTGACGTTCCTCGAGGTGCTCGACGGCCACCACCCGTTCGCGAGCGAGCCGGCGGCGGTGGCGGCGGCGGTGCAGCTGGGCGAGCTGCGCGCGCCGCGTCGGCGCGAGGCCCCGGCCTGGGTGCGCGACGTGCTGGTGCGGGCGGTGGCGGCGCAGCCGGCCGCGCGCTGGCCGTCGGTCGAGGCGCTGGCGGCGCGGCTCGCGCGGGATCCGCGGAGCGCTCGTCGGCGGGTCGCGATCGGCGCGGCGCTGGTGGCGGTGGGGACCGCCGCTGGCGCGCTGGCGCTGCCCGGGCGCGCGCCGCCAAGGCCGGCGCCCTGCGTCGGCGCGGCCGACGCGCTGGACGCGGTGTGGCCGGCGCAGCGCGGCGCGGTGGACGCCGCGCTGGCGGCGGTCGCGCGCCCGTGGGCCGCGGGCACCCGCGCCGCCACGCTCGCGGCGCTCGATCGGTTCGCGACCGACTGGCGGTCGCGCCGGGTCGAGGTGTGCCGCGCGTCGGTGGTGCGCCACCAGCAGTCGGCCGAGCTCATGGATCTACGCGCGGCGTGCCTCGAGCGCATCCGCGTGCGGGCCGGCGCGCTGGTGACCGCGCTGGCGCAGGCCGACGCCGCGGCGGCCGAGCGCGCGGTGGCGGCGATCGCGGCGCTGCCGGCGCTGGCCACCTGCGACGACGAGCTGGCGCTGCGGCGCAGCGTGCCGCTGCCCGACGCGCCGCGGGCGGCCAGCTACGCGGCGACGCTGGGCGCGCAGGTCGCCGCGGCGCGCGCCGCGATCGCGCTGGGCCGGCCGGCGCCGGGGTTGCCGATCGTGCGCGTCGCGACGGCCACGCTCGGCTGGGGGCCGCTGGTCGCCGAGGCGGAGCACGTCACCGGCCAGGCGGCCGAGGCCCGCGGCGATCACGCCGCCGCCGTCGCGCACTACCAGCGCGCGCTGTACCAGGCGCTGGCGGCGCGCGGCGATCGCGCCGCCGCCGACGCGGCGCTGCGGCTGCTGTGGGTCGAGGGGTTCTGGCGGCGCCAGCCCGAGGCCGCCGATCGCTGGGATCGTGAGGCGACCGCGCTGATCGCGGCGGCCGGCGATCCGTACCTGGCGGCGGTGCAGGAGGATCACCGCGGCGTCCGGGCCGCGCTGGCCGGCGATCTGAGCGGCGCGGCGGCGCGCCACCGGCGCGCGCTGGCCGGCCTGATCGCGGCGCGCGGCGACGCCGATCCGGCGACGCTCAACCCGCGGATCAACCTCGCGGTCGCGCTGGTCGGGCTCGAGCGCCTCGACGAGGCGGCGGCGCTGCTCGACCAGGTGCGCGCCGACGCGACCCGGCTGCTCGGCGAGGGCCACCCGACGCTCGGCCCGGTGATCACCAACCGCGCGGTGATCGCGTGGCGGCAGCGCCAGTACGACCGGGCCCGCGCCGACTTCGAGGCCGCGCTGGCGATCAAGGAGGCCACGCTGGGGCCGACCCACGTCGGCCTGGCGTCGACGCTGGGCAACCTGGCCGCGGTCATGGCCGAGCAGGGCGAGGTCGAGGCGTCGCTGCCGCTGCTGGCGCGGGTGATCGCGCTGGTCGAGGCCACCGACGCGATGAGCCCGCGGCTGATCGACCCGCTGGTGAACCTGGCGCTGGCCGAGCTGGAGCTCGGGCGCCCCACCGCGCCGGCCACGACGACCCGGCTGGTCGCGGTCGCGCTGCGCGCGGCGGGCGATGGCGGGCGCGCCGATCCGTCGATGTTCTTCCCGCTCGTGCTCGCCGGCTGGGCCACGCTCGAGGCCGGCGACCCCCGCGGCGCGGTCCGCGCGCTGGCGCCGCTGCTGGCGCACCCCGGCTACGCCGACGCGATGGCCGGCGAGCAGCTCGAGCTGGTGCGCGCGCTGGCGGTGGCGTCGCACCGCGGCCGCGCGCCCGCGGCCCGGGTGCGGGCGCTGCTGGCCCAGGCCGGGCCGCTGGTCACCGCCGAGGATCTCGCGCCGCATCGGCAGGCCGAGGTCGCGCGCGAGCTGGCCGCGCTGGCGGCGACCTACGGCCGATAGTCGGCGTCGACCGGCGGGCGGCGATCGCACTCGCACAGCGCCGCGCGGTTCGTCGACGAGCCGGTGCTGACGTCGCGCAAGAGGCCGCTGGCCCGCATCAGCGAGACCACCTGCTGATCGCCCGACTGGTCGTCGGGCTGGCCGGTCTCCCACGGCAGGTAGCTGGCGTTGCCGCCGGTGACCGCCCGCCACACCCACGGCATCGGCGCGTCGCGCATGACGCCGACCCAGACGTCGCCGGCCGCCAGCGCGGCGAGCGCGGCGTTGACCGCGGCCAGCTCGCCGGCGTTGTCGATCACGACCAGGTGGCTGAGCCCGGTGGTGTCGTCCTCGCAGTCGGCCTCGGCCGCGCGCCAGCTCTGGGCGGTGGGGATCAGCCGGTAGCCGCCGACGTAGTCGCCCGGGCACGGCGGCGGCGCGTCGATCGGGCGCGCGTCGATCGCCGCGTCGAGGGCCGGGCCGTCGGTCGACCGGGCGTCGGTCGTGGGCGCCGCGTCGTCGGTGGCCGCCGCGCCGTCGCCGGCCGGCGTGAAGGCGCAGGCCGACGTCAGGGCCAGGGCCGCGAGGGTGGGGCGCAACACCGGCGCCGTATAGCAGGATCGCGCCTGGCGCTGGCGGTCAATCGTCCGCGGCGAGCGAGGCGGCCAGCGCGGCGGCGGCGGGGCGCGCGGCCGGGTCCTTGGCCAGCGCGGCGGCCACCAGCGGGCCCAGCCGCGGGTCGCCCAGCGGCGGAGCGTCGGCCTCGACGACCGCGGCCATCGACAGGTAGCTGGCGCCGCGGTGGAACAGCCGGGCGCCGGTGGCGAGCTCCCACCCGATCACCCCCAGCGCGAACACGTCGAGCGCCGGCGTCCACGCCTCGCCGCGGACCTGCTCGGGCGCCATGTACGCGGCGGTGCCGCGCACCGGGCCGTCGGCGCCGATCCGCCGGGCCACGCCGAGGTCGCACAGCACCAGCCCGGCGGGCCCGGCGATCAGGTTGGCCGGCACGACGTCGCCGTGGATCCAGCCCTGGGCGTGGAGGTAGGCCACCGCGGCGGCGGCGGTGGCCAGCAGCGCGGCGACGGTGACCGGCGGGTGCGCGACCCCGAGGTGACCGCGCAGGTCGACGCCGTCGACGCGGTCGAGCACCAGGTACGGGCGGTCGCGATCGGCGCCGTGGGCCCGGCCGCGCACCAGGTGGGGGTGCGGCGGGAGCGCGCAGGTGAGCTCGGCCTCGGCTGTGAACAGCGCTCGCAGCGCCTCGTCGCGGGCCGCGTGGCTGTGCAACCGCTTGATCGCCACCGCCTCGTCGCCGTGCCGCCCGACCCGCACCTCGGCCAGCTCGCCGGCGGCGATGGCCTCGCCCAGGATCCAGCGGCCGGCGTGATCGTCGGGCACGCCGCGATGCTAGCATCCGCCCGTGGCGTACGACCTGTCCCTCACCGAAGAGCAGCAAGCCCTCATCACCACCGCGCGCGACTTCACCAAGAAGGAGATCACGCCGGTCGCGGCGCACTACGACGAGCACGACGAGTTCCCGCGCGACATCCTCAAGCGCGCGTTCGAGACCGGGCTGATGAACGTCGAGGTGCCCGAGGCCTTCGGCGGCCTCGGCGGCTCGTGCCTCGATCACTGCCTGATCCAGGAGGAGGTGGCCTACGGCTGCCTCGGCTTCAACACCTCGCTGGCGGCCAACATGCTCGGCGCGATGCCGGTGCTGGTGGCCGGCACGGACGAGCAGAAGCAGGAGTGGCTGACCCGGCTGACCGAGGGCGGCGAGTTTGCGGCGTACTGCTGCAGCGAGCCCGACGCCGGCTCCGACGTCGCCGGCCTGTCGACCCGCGTGCGCAAGGACGGCGACGACTACGTGATCACCGGCCAGAAGCGGTGGATCACCAACGGCGGCGTCGCCGGCTGGTACACGGTGCTGGCGACCTTCGATCGCGGGCTCAAGCACAAGGGCATCGCGGCGTTCATCGTCGACGCCAAGAGCCCGGGCGTGAAGGTGGGACGCAAGGAGAACAAGATGGGGCAGCGGGCCTCGAACACCTGCGACGTCATCTTCGAGGACGTCCGGGTGCCGGCGCGCAACCTGCTCGGCGAGGAGAACGGCGGCTTCAAGATCGCGATGAAGACGTTCGATCGGTCGCGGCCGTGGATCGCGGCCGGCGCCGCCGGCGTGATCCGCCGCGCGCTCGACGAGAGCCGGGCCTACGCGCTCGAGCGCAAGACCTTCGGCGTGCCGATCGCCCAGCACCAGGCCATCCAGTTCATCCTGGCCGAGATGGCGATCGCCTACGAGACCACCAAGCTGCTCACCCACAAGGCGGCGTGGCTGGTCGATCAGGGCGACCTGTCGTCGATCATCTCCGCGTACGCCAAGGCCTACGGCGCCGACGCCGCGATGCGGGTCACCACCGACGCGGTGCAGGTGTTCGGCGGCTACGGCTACACCAAGGAGTACCCGGTCGAGAAGCTGATGCGCGACGCCAAGCTCTTGCAGATCTACGAGGGCACGTCGCAGATCCAGCGCATGGTGATCGCGAAGAACTTGCTGGGGCGGGGATGACCGCCGCGGCGACGCCGATCGCCGACGTGCCCGGCACGACCACCGGCTGGGTGCGGGGGACGCTGATCGGCGACGCCCCCATCACGGCGCCGCTGTCGGGGCGGCCGTGCTGGTACTACAAGATCGTCGTCGAGCTGGTCGGCGCGATGGTGGGCGACGACGGCGGGCGCCGCCTGGCCTACGAGGCGCGCGGGCAGTCGTTCGAGATCGACGACGGCACCGGCGTGGCGCTGATCGACCCCGAGGGCGCGCAGGTCGAGGTCGACTACGACCACGCCGTCGAGGTCGCGCCCGGCGCGCGGCTGGTGCAGCCGCTGGCCGAGTTGGTGCGGCGGTTCAAGCTCCCCGACGCGACGGTGGTGCTGCGCGAGGGCGTGCTCGAGGTCGGCGAGGTGGTGGCGGTGCACGGCCGGCTGGTGCGCGAGGCCGATCCGGACCCGACGCGCCCCGGCCCGCGGGTGCGGGTGGTCGGCGCCGGCCGCGAGCGGGTGTTCGTCAGCGAGCGCTCGGTCGACGGCTGGCGCCCGGCGTAGCGCCGTGGCTACTTCCGGGTGACGGTGACGGTCGGGCTGGGGCGCGCGGCGTCGAGGTAGGCCAGCGCGCCGGCCTCGCCCTTGAGGTACGCGTCGAAGAACGCGGTGGCGTAGGCGGCGGTGATCGCGCGGCCGGTGGCGGCGTCGAGGTAGGTGAACGGCTGGCCGTCGGTCTGGCGGGTGCCGGCGCCGCAGCCGGGGGCGAAGCCGTCGACCACGCCGACCAGATCCGACACCGACCAGTGCCCGGCGTCGGCGACCTCGGCCTTCCAGGCGCCGCCGGTGGCCTTGTCGTAGTTGCCGCGGAGGAGGTTGTTGCCGAGCTCGGTGATCGAGTTGTCCTCGACCGCGAGCACGAAGCCGAGCGGCCGGGCGATCGACGCGACGGTCACGCCGGGCAGGAGCGGGTTCTCCATCGGCGCGGCCAGCGCCAGCGCGGCGTCGATGCGGGCGTCGACCTGCGCGACCTTGCCGACGGTGACGGCGCCGAAGCTGTGGCCCATCACGCCGACGGTGGAGCCGTCGAACAGCTGCGCGATCGCCCGCGGGATCACCGGCTCGAGCGACATCACCGCGTCGATCGCGCGCTCGACGTCGCCGACGCGCAGGTCGAGGGTCGTGGTGTCGAGCGGCAGGCCGCCGCCGCTCAGCTGATCCCACAGCGTGTTGCCGACGTGGTCGACCGCGATCACCAGGTAGCCGTGGCTGGCCAGGCGCTCGGCGACGGTGGCGGTCGAGAACCGCGTGCACTGGTGGCAGTGCGAGATCGCGATGAGCGGGAACCGCCCGGCGGCGGGCGTGGCGTCCTTGGCCGCGTGCGCGGTGCGGGTGGCGCAGGTCGGCGCGGCGGCGGCCAGCAGGTCGGCGTACGCGGTGCGGTGCGGCTCGACCTCGAACTCGGCGTAGCCGAACCCGGCGGCGGCCGCCGCGGCCGCGCTGGCGTCGGCCGGGTACCAGAGCTGGGTCGGCAGATCGCGGCCGCGCGCGGGATCGGCGATCGTGACGGTCGCGGTGCCGACCGGGTACGGGCCGGCGGCCTCGACGGAGAGATCGGGCGCCACGCCCGCGTCGGGGCCGCCGCCGCCGTCGTCCCCGCAGGCGGCGGCGGCGAGCAGCGAGGCGGCGAACAGGGCGAGCGCGGGGCGCACAAACATCCGCGTAGTCTACGCGCCGGCCGAGGGTGCGTGCGATGATGCGGCATGCCCGAGGCGCCGAAACCGGGGGACCTGATCGGCGGTCGCTACCGCCTGATCGAGGCGGCCGGCCGCGGCGGCATGGCCGACGTGTGGCGCGCCGAGGTCGAGGGCGATCGCGGCTTCCGCAAGGTGGTCGCGGTCAAGCAGATGCACCCCGGCCTGGCCGAGCAGCCGACCTACGTGGCGATGTTCATCGAGGAGGCGCGGCTGGGCGCGGCGCTCGAGTCGCCCAACCTGGCCGAGGTGCGCGACTTCATCGCCGATCGCGGCAACTACTACATGGTGCTCGAGTGGGTCGAGGGCGTCGACCTCGGCACCTGGACCCGCTGGCACTTCGAGCGCGGCGAGGGCCCGCGCTGGGAGCTGGTGGCGGCGATCGGCGTCGGAGTGCTGCGCGGGCTGGCGGCCGGCCACGAGCGGGTCGACGCCAGCGGCCCGGCGCCGGTGGTCCACCGCGACGTCAGCCCGCACAACATCCTGTGCACGACCCGCGGCATGGTGAAGGTGATCGACTACGGCCTGGCGCTGGCCGCGGACCGCAAGGTCGAGGCCACCGAGCCGGGCGTCGTGAAGGGCAAGATGTCGTACCTGTCGCCGGAGATCGTCGGCGGCGGGCGGCCGATCCCGCCCAGCGATCAGTTCGCCGTGGGCTCGGTGATGTGGGAGGCGCTGGTCGGCCGCAAGCTGTTCGACGGCGCCAACGACTACGAGACCTACGTGCGGCTGCGCGAGTGCCAGGTGCAGCCGCTCAAGCCGCTGCGCCCCGACGTGCCCGCCGAGTTCGCGGCGCTGATCACCCGGGCGCTGTCGGCCAAGCCCGACCAGCGCTACCCGAGCGCGCGCGAGTTCGCGCGGCAGATCGGCACCGTGCTGAAGAAGGTGCAGCTGCGCAAGGACCTGCACTCGATGCTGGCCAAGACGGTCAACGACGCGCGGGCGTCGCTGGGCATGGGCGTCCGCACCGGCGACCTGTCGGCGCTGACCCCGATCGCCGAGCTGCGGCCCGAGGATCAGCCGACCGCGTTCGGCGACCGGCTGCGCGGGCTGCGCCACAAGCTGCCCGGGCTGTTCGGTCGCAAGAAGTAGCTACTGGACGTCGTAGCCGTCGAGCGTGCCGTCGTCCTTGAACGTCAGCACGACCTTGACCGCCTTGTCGTCGGGCGCGACCACGTCGCAGGTGACCTTGTGGTCGGCGGGGATCTTGTGCAGCCCCGGCGGGCCGCAGGTCACCGACTTGGGCGTGCCGGCCGCCTGCTGGCTCAGCTCGTCGTGGAGCAGCGTCGCGGCCTTCTCGGCGAAGTAGGTGGGCTCGAGGATCTTGATCGAGTACTCGAAGTTCGAGCCCGACTTGCTGGTGATCGTGCCGACGAACGTCAGCGCCTCGTCGGCCGCGGTGGTGGCCTTGCACTCGAACGTGGTGTTCACCTCGACCTTGATCGCCTTCGGGCAGGTGGCCTGCTTGATCTCGACGCCCTGGGCCTTGGCCCAATCGACGATCTTCTTCTCGACCTGGCCGCCGGCGGCCTTGGCGTTGCATCCGGCGAGGGCGGCGAGGGCGGCGAGGGCGAGCGCGGCGGCGGCGATCCGGGCGGTG